>Ga0105048_10002280_pt1 | contig 31047 bp, 32 predicted proteins | sample MAT05_FD_78382 | JGI IMG/M metagenome (GOLD analysis project Ga0105048, IMG submission 78382) | Freshwater microbial communities from Lake Fryxell liftoff mats and glacier meltwater in Antarctica - MAT-05 | ecosystem: Environmental > Aquatic > Freshwater > Ice > Liftoff microbial mat | place... | reverse complement strand
TTCTGAACACCCTGAATTAGTGGCTGGGCGGAGTCTGTCCAAAATATGGCTTGAATTCGCATTCCCAATGCATATAACCTGTTCTTAATTTTAGTTTCTTTCCACAGCAAGCCACTCTTGATTAAAACCAAAAAAAGTCAGCCGGTTAATAGATTGTCCTGTAGTTTTGGGTCTCTACTCCAACAAAACGGTTTGCCTTTTGTGTATTTGATACCGGTCAAGGTATATATAATTCCTTAATTCAATCAATTCACAAACCCGCTACACCCTCTGCGGCTTTAGAATTGGCTGTTCAGGAGGGAATTACACGCGACAAAGCAATCGGACAGGGCAACGGACTTTGGGGCCTGAAACAAATTATTACTGATAATAGTGGCCAACTTACGATCACATCCAATGGTGCTCGTTATAGCTTTATTAACAGGAAAGCCCGTCTCAGTTCTGTTATTCCACAACTAGCCTTCGAAAATGGATGTATAGTGGATTTTCAGTTAGATTACAGTAAGGAAATCTCAATTTCAAAAGCGTTACACGGACATGAACCCACCAATTACCTGGTCGAAAGCCTTGAAAACGATTTTGGGCAGATTACCATTAAACTTATTGAGAAAGAGTCAGGTACCGGTACTAGACCTTCAGGAGTGCAAATTCGGAATGAGGTTATCAATATTTACAAACAAACCGGCAGACCCATTGCGTTAGATTTCATTGGTTTACCAGTGATAGCCTCGTCATTCGCCGATGAATTAATTGGGAAGTTGTTTATTGAATTTGGCTTCTTTGGTTTCAATAACATTATAAAACTTAAAAATATGAACCCCACAGTTCAGGCTATTGTTCAACGGTCAGTTGCCCAACGCATGATGGAGAGTCTGAATGGCGGAAAACTCGAATAGATATGAATGTAACATCAGTAACCGAAACCGAACTGAAAGACCAGATTGTACTGGCCTTAAAATGCGTTTATGATCCCGAAATTCCGGTGGATGTGTATGAACTGGGCTTGATCTACGACATCAAGATTTTTCCGGTCAACAACGTATATATTCTGATGACGCTGACCTCGCCCTCCTGCCCCTCGGCAGGCGAAATTCCTGGTGAGATCGAGCAGAAAGTTCGGGAAGTTGAGGGCGTGAACGATGTAAGTGTTGAACTCACGTTTGATCCCCCTTATACCACCGAAATGATGTCGGAAGTCGCTAAATTAGAATTGGGTTTCATGTAAAATTATCACTTAATTATGTATCCTCCTCACTTACTGGTCCCGATGCGCGAGGACCTTACGAGCGTTGGTTTTCAAGAACTTACTACCGCTCAGGATGTTGACAATGCAATGACCGATGCCGAAGGCACTATGCTGGTTATGGTGAACTCGGTTTGCGGGTGTGCCGCAGGGGCAGCCCGTCCGGGTGTTAAAGCGGCTTTAGCAGCCAGCAGCATCAAGCCCGATAAATTGGCTACGGTGTTTGCTGGTGGCGATGCGGAAGCTACGGCCCGGATGCGGGAGTATCTGCTCCCTTATCCTCCATCGTCGCCTGCTATTGCTATTTTCAAAGATGGTGACCTGGTTCATTTCATCGAGCGGCATCATATCGAAGGTCGTTCGGCCCAGATGATTGCTCAACACTTGGAAATGGCGTTCCAGGAATTCTGCGAGCCACAACAAGCGTAATTTGTACAACCGCAAAAGCCCGCCTTACTAACCAATTTGTCAAACGGTTGGTAAGGCGGGCTTTTTTATATTTTGGCATTATAAATGTCGTATATAAAAATATTTAAATTATTTCATATATACCTCATAAACGTTAGTCCTACAAATACAATACCCGGTATTTCACAACCCCATGCAGCCGCCAGTATAGCGATAAAAAAGGCATAGAAATAGCCATAGCAGCCGTTTGCTTCAGACACTCCAGTGTGATTGAACCAGCCGGTAGTCGCTTCCAAAACAAGTCGAACGTGAGTAATGCCCACAGACTCAGGGCAAGAAATGCCAACGCAAAGTGCCCGGTCAACGCGCCCGCCAAAGCCGCCGATATTCCCAGTACCGAGCCAGTATATTGAGCCATCAACGCCCGGTACTGGGGTATACGTTGACGGTATAAGTCAGGGTGGCGTTTATATAATAAAGCGTCAGCCGACTTACGGCGTTCCTCTTCCAGTGGCGATTCAGCCTGCTCAATTAGTGGGTGCAACACCACTGCTTCGGGGCATTTGGTAACGGGAATCCCGTTTCGAATCAGTTTGAACTGCAAGTCGCTGTCTTCGTGCCAGGTAATGGTAAATTCTTCCGAAAACCCACCAGCCCGATAAATGGCGGCACGCAGACAAAAGCAATTAGCCGCCGTAAAATCAGCACTTTCCGTAAATAAAGGAGCGTGGTCGTAGGGGGATGGGCGTTTGGTCAGCGGAATTCGTAACTGCCCCGAAACAACCTGTGCCCCCCGCCTGAAACAGGCAAAAGCTGACGTAAGCCAATCAGGTTGTGGCTGGCAATCATCGTCGGTAAAGGCAACAATCCGACCACGAGCCGCCAGCCAACCCCGATTGCGAGCGGCAGCCAGTCCCATCCGTTTTGGCTGGCCTAGGTAACGTGCCTCAATGCCGAACACCTGCGTAAAGTTCCGTACGGTTGCCTCCGTAGTCCGGTCGTTAGCATCGTCTACCACGATAATTTCAAACTGGTGATGTGGCAATTTCTGACGGCTCAATGCGTCGAGGCATTTCAGTAAATGGTTCGGCTGTTTGCACGTTGGTACAACAACCGAAAATTCAGGAGTCATAACGTGTAATAGAATTTAAGTAGCCGGGTATATGCATAGTTTTGGTCAATTGATCTAAATCAATCCCACATTGGTCGCAGGAAAATAGTCTTCGGGAAACAGAAGCAAGTAATTGATTGCAATTTTTGGGCCAAACTATATATACGTTGTAGTTTTGGGCCACTAACCAATTATGCTAATGACCCCAACTGCTCTCATTACTGGTGCTACATCGGGCATCGGTCGCGCTACCGCCGACGCTTTTGCCGCCCTGGGCTATCGACTTATTCTGTGTGGCCGCCGTACAGACCGGCTTACCGAAGTTCAGAATGAGCTGAGCCAAACTACTGCTGTCACAACCTTAACCTTCGATGTACGCGATCAGGCGGCCGTGGTCGGCGCTATTGCGTCGCTCCCGGCAGAATGGCAGCAAGATGGCCACCCGCTTGTCGACATTTTGGTCAATAACGCGGGCAATGCCCACGGGATGTCGCCCATTCAGGATGGAGACGTGGCAGATTGGGATCAAATGATCGACGGTAATATTCAGGGGCTTTTATATGTCTCTAGAGCCGTAATCCCGGGAATGGTGGCGCGGCAACGGGGCCATATTGTAAACCTCAGTTCTATTGCGGGTAAGCAGACCTACGCCAACGGTGCCGTGTATTGCGCCAGCAAAGCCGCCGTTGAAGCTCTCAGTACCGGTATGCGCCTAGACCTAACTCAGTACGGTATCAAAGTGACCAATATTGCACCGGGAGCCGTTGAAACCGAATTCTCGGTTGTCCGTTTCAAAGGGGACGCCAACCGGGCAGCCAAAGTATATGACGGTTTCGACCCACTTACGGCGAAGGATATTGCCGATACCATCGTGTACGCCGTAACAGCTCCTGCCAACGTCACTATTGCTGATGTAACGATTCTGGCTGCGGCTCAGGCAGCCGCTACAACAATTGTGAGGAAATAGTTGGATGGAGGGGATGGGGTAAATTGCCAGTTTACCCCATTCTTAATTACCGACGAATCAGAACTCGATTTTGTTCAGATAATAAACTGTTTTACGGCCTTCCGTCTTTTGGTAGCCCCAGGCCAGAAAGAAGCGGTCATACCAAAACCGCACATCGTCGGTAAGTGCCTCCTGAATACGGTTATCGGCCACAAGAGGGGTAATATCTAGCTGGGGTTTCAGCTCGGTTATGCCGTCAGGGCGAATTATAGTCTGGCGAATGCGTCCTTTATAGTTGTTGTAAAGGGCAAGTTGATCTCCCTGTTTTACCACCCTTACTTTCTCCTGTCGATTGATACTTCGTTCGGGGTTCAAAACGACATCCATTCTCCATTAGCCATTACCCCTTTGGTCTGCATGGGCCATTACCCCTTTGGTCTGCATGGGCCATTTTCAAAATCAATTCAAATTCGTCGGGCTTAACGGGCATCACCGACAGCCGTGATTGTTTGATAAGGCCAATATTTGCCAACATTGGCTCTGCTTTTATTTGAGCCAACGTAACAGATTGGGCAAAGGCCATCATGGGTTCAAACTCCACAACAACCCAGCCAAACTTAGTTTGAGCCGGATCGTTAGCGACTGTGGGGTCGGGGTAGGCGGTGCAGACGACTTTGGCCAGCCCTACTACACAGGGTTTGGTAACACTGTGGTAAAACAGCACCTGATCGCCCTCTTGCATGGCTTTGAGATTATTTCGCGCCTGATAATTGCGCACACCATCCCAAACAGCCCGACCTTGAGCAATAAAATGATGCCACCCGTAGTGATCGGGTTCAGACTTTACGAGCCAGTAATTCACTCTTTCGCTTTTTAATAATAATCGTCCTGATCATAGGCTCCGCCAAAATGGGACCCGGAGCCGTATTCGTCGTCGGCGGTCAGACGGCCAGTTCCGGCCGCTTTGAAAGCAAGCACTTTTTTGAGCAGCGAAATTTGCCCGGAGTGGTAGGTATCATGGTTGATAATACCGTGTAATAAGTCGTAATAGGTGTAATCGCGGCCGGGTACGATGTCCTCCAGAAACTCGTCGTCGTCACGTTTATCAAGTTCATTGATAAGTTCTTCCTGACTCAGGCTCAACTCCATCTGGAGCGCTTCCCACTCAAAATCGTCAATTTTTTCGGGAAGTTGCCCAAAGTTTTTCTCGGGTGTCAGGATGTCGAATGTCTCGTCACCCTGCATTTTTTTGACGGTAAAAATTCGCCAGCTGGTCATGTGAAATACCAGTTCGGCAATGCTGTGGGTGTTGGGCGTAATACGCTTGCCGGCCATATCGGGAGAAACACCCCGCACCACCTCGGCCACAGAAGGTCCATGCCACGCTTCTTCTCCTTCGTATGTAGTATTTAGCAGATCAATCATCCGCAGTAATTCGTCGTTGTTCTGTATTTCCATGAGTAGCGTCCGATGATCTCCCTGTTTCCAGTTCCTGTCTATTATGTCAATGACAGCCGGTAGGCTTGAAACTTCCAACAAAGGTAAGCCAATAATTACGCGATTCTCAACCCATTTTCCCTTTCAGAAACGCCACCGTACGCTGCCACGCCAGTTTGGCAGCTGCTTCGTTGTGGCGCGTAGGGGAAGTGTCATTGTGAAACGCGTGTTGTGCGGCTTCTTACATATACAATTCATACCGAAGGTTAGCTTTTTCCAGAGCCTCTTCATAAGCCGGGATACCTGCGTTTACGCGCTCGGCTTACTATGCAAAGCTGATGATAACCCTAGTGAAACGTAGCCATCAGAGAATTCGCCCCTATAGCTGGTAATGCTAAAACTGCGCCAGTACACGGTATAATACCGCTCACGTTTTACCTTTGTAGCCATACTGAAAGAGTGATGGTCCGACGTATCGGAGAGCGACATAGTGAACGAGCGGTCTGGTGACCAATACGTTTTCATTCGCAGCCTTCTCACTCTTTCGCTCTTACACTCTTTCACATATGGAATACCGGATCGAAAAAGACACAATGGGCCAGGTGCAGGTCCCGGCCAATGTTTACTGGGGCGCACAAACTCAGCGTTCTATCGAGAATTTCAAGATTGCCCAAGACATCAATAAGATGCCCCGCGAGATTATCCGGGCGTTTGCATTCCTCAAAAAAGCGGCTGCCCTTACCAACCTCGACGCGGGTGTACTAGCCCCCGAAAAAGCCGACCTCATTGCCCGCGTGTGCGATGAACTGCTGGCCGGTGACCTTGCCGATCAGTTTCCGCTTGTGGTGTGGCAAACGGGTTCGGGTACGCAGAGCAACATGAACGTAAACGAGGTGGTGGCCTACCGCGCCCACGTCTTGCAGGGTGGCCAACTCAGCGACGAGAAGAAGGCCATTCACCCCAACGACGACGTGAACAAGTCGCAGTCCTCCAACGACACGTTCCCGACGGCCATGCACATTGCGGCCTATCAGATTCTGATGGAAGTGACGATTCCGGGCATCGAAAGACTTCGCAATACCCTTGATGCCAAAGCAAAGGAGTTTATGCACGTGGTAAAAATCGGTCGAACTCACTTCATGGATGCCACCCCACTGACAGTAGGTCAGGAGCTTTCGGGGTACGTTTCGCAACTCGACCACGGCCTCCGGGCCATCCGCAATACGCTGGCCCACCTCAGCGAGCTGGCCCTCGGCGGCACGGCGGTTGGTACGGGTATTAACACGCCCCCCAACTATTCTGAAAATGTGGCCAAACACATTGCTGACCTGACGGGACTCCCGTTTATAACCGCTGAAAATAAGTTTGAAGCCCTGGCTGCGCATGATGCTATTGTTGAAGCACACGGAGCGTTAAAAACGGTGGCAGCCAGTCTGATGAAAATCGGCAATGACGTTCGGATGTTGTCGAGTGGTCCTCGGGCTGGCATCGGCGAGTTGTATATTCCTGATAATGAGCCGGGCAGTAGTATTATGCCTGGTAAAGTAAACCCGACGCAGTGCGAGGCCATGACCATGGTAGCGGCTCAGGTAATGGGCAATGATGTAGCCATCAACATTGGCGGTATGAGCGGCCACTTTGAACTGAACGTGTTCAAGCCGGTAATGATTTACAACTTCCTGCATTCGGCCCGGCTCATCGGCGATGTGTGTGTGTCGTTCAATGACAAGTGTGCGGAGGGCATTCGGCCAGTTGAGGAGAATATTACGAAGCACGTAAACAATTCTCTGATGCTGGTAACGGCTTTGAACACCAAAATCGGCTATTACAAAGCGGCTGAAATTGCCCAAACTGCACACAAAAACGGGTCTACCCTTAAGGAAACGGCTGTTTCGCTCGGCTACCTAACCCCTGAAGAGTTTGATCAGTGGGTTGTGCCCGGCGAAATGGTAGGAACTGTTTAACAATCCCGGAGAACTGATTGTATTGGGTGAACCCCAAGGAGTGAAGTTTTAAAATAGTAAATGAAAAAGGGTAACTCAAAACAAGTGAGTTACCCTTTTTCATTTATACCGAATTAAATCAGCACAGCATATCGAAATAATCCAAATTATAACTTATTTTTGCAATAAATTCGCAATAAACAACTTATTTTCGTAATATAGGGTTCGCTTAATAGATGGCCTGATTTTTTCGCACGCACAATCAGATCATTCGACGCATAAAGGGCATCATTCTCGATAAAAATTATGGCGTTTGTCATGATCAGCCCGCGAGACTAAACACGACTCATGGAAACGTTCAGCAAAAAAGAAAAAGAAAAACAAAGGCAAAAAAAGAGAAAAGATAAACAAGAAAAACGGGAAGATCGTAAAGCCACTGCTCAGAAAGGCCAACCATTGGAGTTGATGATGGCTTATGTGGATGAAAACGGTAACCTTGTAGCCACTCCTCCCGATCCCCGTAAAAAGAAACAGATTAACGAAGAAGATATTCAGCTTGGCGTTTCCCGGCAGTCTGACGGCCCCGTTGAGGAGGTAATTCGTCAGGGTGTTGTTACGTTCTTCAATGCCTCAAAAGGCTACGGCTTCATCAAAGACTTACAATCGCAAGACAGCGTTTTTGTACATATCAACGCCCTGACCGAACCAATAAACGAGCAGGACAAAGTAAGTTTTACAACCACTATGACTCCAAAAGGAGCTAACGCGGTTGACGTTAAGAAGATCTCGTAAAGCAATTTAATTTTTCATTCTGTTAATCACAATCATGAGCAAACCCGCTTATACTTCCATTCCGCCAACGTCGGACAACGTGTACTGGCAACTCAAGTTTTCGGATGGTAAAACCAGTATATACGTGCCACGAGATCGGGAACTCGACCGGCAGCTGAAGATCAAGTATCAGGCAGAATTGGCGGCACGGAATCCGTCGATCCGTCGGAGAAAAGATAACCGGTAGTATGCTAAGGGAGTTGATAAAGCGATTAAATGGCTCTTCCAACCCCCTCTTTCTGTCAGTCTTGTTTTTTTAGATTGAGAACCCTATTAACGGCCTGATTCTTCTATCAGGCCTCCCATCAATCCAAAGTCGGTCTGATTTGCTCTGCTCATTTGCCTAGCCACTCAGGCTGCTTTGGATCAGTCAGGGCTTAACGGAAAGCCCGTCACCATTAATCGCACAGAATCTTTTCCAGGCATTTCAGAGTAATCAGGTACGTGGGTTTCACGCCCAGTGTACCTAAACTCCCAGATGCCAGTGTAGCCCCGGTTAGCAACGGGTTGTCGGAGGCATAATAAGCGTATCGAACCTTTACATCAGAAGGAATACTCCGGCGGATACGCACATGCGACTGAATCGCTTTTTGATAATGGGCTCCTTCCATTTCAAGTCCTACGGCATTCCACGATGAGTTCTTGAAATAGCTCAGAATATCTTTGTTCTGCAACGACGTTCCCAACACGGTAATCATAGCTCCTTCATACGCATCAAGACCAGTCCCGACAAAATCTTCGGTACAGAAATCGTTGTCTAAAGGATAATTATCGGCGGTGCCTTCAAAAATGTGCGAGGTTGGAATCATCAAGTCGCCTTTGTCACCCGTCAGAATCCCCGCTTTGCCCATGATCGAAATCGAGGCCACTTGTAACGAATACGCTTGTTCGTTGCGCTCGTACGGTTTCAGGAGTTCGTCGAGCGTTTCGAAAGCCTGTTCGCCAAAGGCGTAGTCCATAACCAAAATCAGGGGTTGTTTCTCCCGCATAATCCCGGCTTTGTGCCTAATCTCAGCGGGTAGCTTATCGGGGTCAATTTTGGCGGTATCGATAAGCTGTACAAGCAGGTTGGTGCCGGCAGCGTCGGGCAAATTATGCAATCCGTTGTTCAAGGCGTAGTTCTGCACCTGTTGCCGAAGGGCTTTCTGCCCAGACTGGCTCAATTTTAAGGCCAAATCATACAGGTCGTCGTACTCCACCGAGCTGCCTACTGCCATTGTCGCATAGAGGCAGTTCATTACGCTATGCGGGTTAGCACTCACAATGTGAATAGGGCGATCCTGCAAACCATTTTCCCAGATATATTGCTTGATGCGGGTAGCCCAGCGTTCACCATAGAGGTGTTGCCCGATGCGTTCGCGGAGCATGGGAGTAAAGTTGATTTCCCGGTCGATGTTTTCGCTTCGACGTTCGCCCATTGAAACGCTACCAAGTCCGTAAACGACCTGAAACAAGCCGCTGTTGGTAGATCCTGTTTCTTCAAAGCGGGCATAAGCGCGTTGTGTTTCTTCGAACGTTCGGCCCAGAATCGAACTCAGATACGTTAGGGCAAGCTCGCGATCTTCGTCCTGTACAGTGCCGCCCGCCTTTACAATAGCTTCCAGTTTTTGCCATTCGCGGGTTTTGCTACCCCGTTCCTGCATGGCATTCCGCCGAATTTTATCAGCCTCCATAAACATAAAGGTCAAGTGGGTCAGGATGTCATAGATTTCACTCCGACCATTGGTCACTTCGATTACCATCTGGTCCGCATCGATACGGTAGCAATTACGACGACGTTTAGACGGGACGAGTACGGGGAAATGAGCGTTTTCAAAACCTTCACGAGAAGCAAGCGTGATTACCCGGCAGGCTTCTATCCCCTTGGGAAGTCGGTCCATAACATACACCAGTCCATCGAGTTCAACTCGTTGAGCATCGCCTACAGAGCCGTAAATTTCGGGACGCAGTGTCAGTAATGCCTGCCGTATCTCCTCGCCTGATACGCCCGACGGTTTATAAAACCCCCGGTTAAACAGATGCCGCATGGTAATGTAGAGTCGTTCAATGGCCACGCGCGACTCCTGAGCGCGGGTGAGCGGTGGAGAGGGTTCAAGATTCATTCGTTGTAAGCTAACTGGCTTTATAGTAGTCCGACGTGACTAAAAATTACCCGAAACTTCATCAGGTACTACACCTAAAATGACCCAATCAGTTCATTCACATTGTTATTTTAGTGTTATGAAGGTTTTGAGGCTTAGACAATTTAGACTACAGTGAATCATGGCAGACTTTCGCCTACAAAACCGTCGAATCGTTTTTTTGTCAGACTCCACACTTTTCCTCTTACTTTTGTCAAGCAACTCAGTTGCGTCAACTGTGAATACTGTGACAAAAACCCAATTCGACTCTCCACAACGACCGTCCCTTTTCATAGCCGGACTAATCAGCCTGGTAGCCTTGTTATGTGTTAGTTTTTCGACAGTATATGCTCAACGGCCGCTTCAGGTTATGGCTGAAGCGGGGCAATATATTTCTTCCGGCGAGCAAACACCTTTTTGGCTACGCAGCAATCAATATGGTATTGTGCCCCTTAAATCGCCCAACTCCACGCTCCGCGTTGGTGCCTCTGTCAATTACGATTCGCTTCGGTTGGCCCTGCGCCGTATCTCGTTGGGAGGAGGTTTTCAAGTGGTGGGCAATTCAGCATTGAGCTACTTGGATGGACAGTTGATCGTACCGGAAGCCTATGTAAAAGCTCGTTGGCGCAAAATTGAACTATACGTGGGTCGTCGGCGGGAAATAGCTGGCCTGCTAGACTCTACACTCTCGTCGGGGTCGTTTGCCTGGTCGGGGAATGCGCTACCCGTTCCCAAAATTCAATTAGAAATTCGCGATTTCCTGCCCGTTGGGTTCACCAAAGGATGGGTGGCGTTCAAAGGCAGCTATGCTCATGGCTGGTTGGGCGGTCGTTATGTGCAACATACGATGCTTCATTCAAAATCGCTTTATGCCCGGCTTGGCAAGCCCGAACACCGGTTTCATGCATACGGAGGCATTAATCACCAGGTTGTCTGGGGAGGCTATAGTAAAGAATTAGTAGGGTCAGGTTTGGTAACCAGCCCGTATTTGCCGGCTCGTCCCCGCGATTATTTCAGTCTTATCACTGGCTTTCGAGCCGTCAATTCGGGCGTAATCGACCAAAGTCAATATACCGATTTTGACTTGACCAACCGGGTTGGCAATCACTTGGGCTCAGTTGATTTTGCGTTTGAATACACCGGTAAAACGCATTCATTTTACCTGTACCGTCAAAACCCTTATGAAACGGGCGCTTTGTTTTACGGAGTTAGCCTGGCCGATGGCCTGAACGGTCTTCGCATTCGGTCGAACAACAGCCGGGCTATTGTACGACAAGTGCTGATCGAGTTTCTGAATACGACTAGTCAAGGTGGGCCAGAGTTCGTTATTGATGACCCCAAACGCCGGGGTAAAGTCGATTATTTCAACCACTCCCAGTTTCGGGATGGATGGGCCTACCGTGCTCAAACGCTCGGAACACCCTTTATAAACCCAGCTATTGGCCCAAATGGCGAGCCTCCCTATGGCGGCTACACCAACAACAACCGGGTTCAAGTGTTTCATGTGGGCGTTGCCGGAGCGATACCACTCGATGGACTTTCGTTGTTTGATGGGCCTGTCACCTACGAAACAAAGATCTCATATAGTCGTAATTTGGGTACCTACCGGGTGCCCTATCGCACCGCCAAGTACCAGTTTTCTGGCATCGCTACAGTAGCGGTTCCGCTCTCGGTATTAGGTGGTTTGCAAGTAACAGGCTCGCTGGCGCTGGACCAGGGAGATTTATACCCCTCTGCTCTAGGTGCGTATATTGGCATTCGAAAGGACTGGTCGAGTATTATCCGGCAGTCAGGGAACAAAGGCAGAGTAAGCAGGGGCTTTCACGGTCAAAGCGGCTATCGTTAATCATTCATGAAACGCTGCTGCTTGCTGGCCGGGCTTCTGTGGCTACTCTCGTTAATGGGTAGTGAGGCCCAGCCCTTACCCTCTCCTCCCCTTTCTGTAAACGCGGGATCGCCAACGGCCCCCAACATCCATCAGGGTCGCCTGGTGGGCGTTGTGGTTAGTTCAGCTGTTTTTTACACAGTAACCATGCTTTTGTTACGCAAAGCGTGGTACAAAAAACGGGTGCCGTTTCACCGTTTCAACGACAATGGTGAGTGGCTCCAGATGGATAAAGTAGGGCATGCCGCTACGGCCTATCTAATGAGTCGGGGCGGCTACGAACTCTTCCGGTGGACAGGTGTGAATGACCGCGCAGCTACAATCACCGGTGGGGCGCTGGCGCTACTGTTTCAAACAACGCTCGAAGTGTTCGATGGCAATGCCGAAGGCTGGGGTTTTTCTAAAGGGGATATGATGGCCAATGTGGCCGGAACAGCCTTGTTTGTGGGGCAACAATATGCCTTTGGCAACCAACCCCTGCAACTGAAATATGGCTGGCGAAAGAGTATTTACGCACATTACCGGCCCAATTTGCTGGGAAAAACCACCGGAATTCAGTTATTGAAAGACTACAATGCCCAGCAATACTGGCTTTCCCTAAATATTGCCAGTACATTTCCGGTTGGCCCATCGTTTCCGCGCTGGCTCAACATAGCTGTGGGCTATAGCGGCAGTGGCATGACCGGAGGGCACGAAAATCCGCCTTACGTTGATGCCGCTGGAAAGGAGGTTAAATTTGAACGCCGTCGTCAGTTTTACCTCTCCCCCGACGCCGACTTATCGCGTATCCAGACGTTTTCTCCTAGTATTAAGCGTTTTATTGGAACAGCCCAATTTTTCAAAATCGCAGCTCCGTCCATAGAGTACAACCGTATCAACGGCGTACGGTTTCATGCTTTCCTGGTGAAGAAAGATTAATTGCTGATGTCGAAGGATTACGCAAACGCCGGAAAGTCGTCCAGAAATGTGATGCCTGCTGTTTGGTGGTCGATACAACAGCAATAGTGCATGAGGCCGTTGGTAACAATCAGATACGGAGCGCGGTGAACGTGGTTGTAACGGGCAATCTGGTCAAACACACTTTGGTTCAGCACAATTTGCGGAGCCTTACATTCGACGATCAGGAACGGTTGACCCTCTCGGTCGAACACAACGAGATCGGTGCGCTTCTGAGCCTGGTTGAGGGTTAATCCTCCTTCGCATTGCATCAGTGCTTTGGGGTATTGATAGTGGCTCAGTAATAGGTGAATCATGTGTTGGCGAACCCATTCTTCGGGAGTAAGCCGAACATACTTTCGGCGGAGTGCGTCGAAAATATGAGTCTTCCCACCAATCTCACTAATTTTGTACCCAAAAGGGGGCAGGTTGAGCGTGTCCATGTATCAAAATTAATGAAAACAAAAGACGATATCGTACGGAACTGGCTTCCCCGCTACACGGGAACCCCCATCGAGCAGTTTGGCGAGTACATTCTGCTAACCAATTTCATCAATTATGTTGAACTCTTTGCCACCAAATTTGAAGTAGAAATTTACGGTCTTGGGCGGGCTATGCAAACAGCCACTGCCAACAATGTCACGATTATCAATTTTGGGATGGGCAGTGCCATGGCCGCTACTGTCATGGACCTCCTGTCGGCCATTAGTCCTAAAGCCGTTCTCTTTCTGGGCAAGTGCGGGGGCCTTAAACGGTCAACCCAGCTCGGAGACCTTATTTTACCCATTGCAGCCATTCGGGGCGATGGAACGAGCAACGATTATATGCGGCCTGAGATTCCGGCGCTGCCTTCGTTTCGATTGCAGCGAGCCGTGTCGTCAATGATTAAAAAGCACGAAATGGATTATTGGACGGGTACGGTTTATACGACCAACCGGCGCATTTGGGAACACGACGAAGTATTTAAAGAGTATCTCCGTGAAACCCGTGCGATGGCTATCGACATGGAAACAGCCACCATTTTTACGGTTGGTTTTGCCAACTCCATTCCGCACGGTGCCTTGTTGCTGGTATCTGACAACCCGATGGTACCTGAAGGTGTCAAAACGGAAGAAAGCGACAAGCGGGTAACGACCAACTTTGTTGAAAAACACCTGCAAATCGGCATCGACTCGCTGCAGGAGTTAGCCCATTCCGGCGAATCGGTAAAGCATATGCGGTTTGAATAATTAGTTACAATACTCACTAATCACCTTGTAAGCAGGTGTGTAGCCTAATTCTCCCGCTTTTGAGAGGTCAAGGCAGCCCGCATTTTCGTCGCCAAGGCTGTGCTTAAGAATGCCCCTCACGTAGAACACTTCGGCGTAGCGGGGATTGAGTTTGATAGCGCTGTTGCAATCGGTAATGGCCCCTTTCTGCTCACCCTGTTGCGAGCGGATAATACCCCGTGTAAAATACGCTTCGGCGTAGGTTGGGTTCAGTTCGATAGCCTTGTTGAGGTCAATCATGGCCGCTTTGGCATCTCCCTGTTTGTTACGACTAATACCTCGGCTGAAAAAGGCCTCTGAACGTTCCGACGACAAATCGTTTATTTTGTTGCGCTCTTGCACCACGTTACGCAGGTTATCGAGAATTGGGCGGGTAATGGCCCCCGTGTAATAAACTTTGCCTTCGGCATTGGCATTATTCATCTCCACTGCCGTATTGAAATCCTGAATGGCCCCCTTCTGGTCGTTCAGTTTGCTGCGACAGAAACCCCGTCCATAATAGGCTTTATAGTTAGTGCCGCGAATGGCCACCGCCTTATCGTAATCAGCATAAGCTCCTTTATAATCCTCTAATTTACTCTTAGCAAATCCGCGATTGTAGTATGATTCTCCGTCGTTTCCATCAAATTCGATGGCCTTATTGAGATCGATAACAGCACCAGCAAAATCGTTCAAGTGAATTTTAGATTCTCCCCGGCCCGCGTAGGCCTGCCCCCGCTTTGGATTCATTTCGGCCACTTTTGTAAAATCGGCAAGGCTACCGCTCCAGTCTTCCAGCTTTTGTTTGGTAAGCCCACGTGCGTAATAGGCATTGAGGTTATTGGGTTCCAGTTCGATAGTTCGGTTGAAATCCTGCAACGCCCCCCGATACTGATCAAGGCGGCTACGGCTAACCCCCCGGCTATAATACGCCTGCGGATCGTCGGGACTTAGCTCAATGGCCCGACCAAAGTCAAGCGTTGCCGCCCGATGATCATCTTGTTTGCTCTTGCTTACTCCCCGGCTCAAAAACGCATAAGCATCTTTCGGATTCAGGTCGATAGCCCGATCATAATCCAGGATGGCTCCCCGATGATCTTTAAGATTAGCCTTAGCCAAGCCACGATTATAGTAACTAGGCGCATTTTCGGGATTCATTGTAATGGCCATACTGAAAGCCTGTAATGCCCCGGCAAAATCATTTGCTTTACTTTTTGTTATTCCACTCTCGAAATAATCAGCGGCAGTTTGCTGGGCAGTGGCCGACATACACAGCCCAATTCCGAAAACCCCAACGGCCAGCGTCAGAAAACGTCGCATCATTGTTTTGTACAAATTAAAGATTGGTAGGTAACTAGCTCTTTTTAACCCCTAAAATTACACCTTTGGGTAGTAGCTGGCACCATAGACCGAGGTTAAATTTCGGAAACGGCGTTTTATTGCTCCTCCAAGTAAACAAATAAAAGTATATAGATTTTTTTATATATTCTATTTTATGCTTATCCAATACTGATTTCTATACTAAGGAACGTGTTCAAAATAACCCACACATCTCAGCGTAACAGTAGCGAAAATAGCGTGCGTCTTATTTGAAACACGTTCCTAAAGAGCCCCAGCAAATGTTTTGTTGGGGCTCTTTAGTATAGAAATCAGTTCTATCCTTTCGCTTTAAACACGACGGCTCCCAAAGGCGGAATATTTATCCGTAGCGAGTTAGCTCTACCATGCCAATGCTCACTTTCTGACTGTATTGGCTCTGCATTGACAACGCCACTACCATAAAACTCGTGAATATCGGAATTGAAAATTTCGGTGTAGGTGCCGGCGGCAGGTACGCCAATGCGGTAATTCGAACGGGGAATAGGTGTCATATTCAGTACCACAATCAGTGCCACTTCGGGGTGATTACCCTTGCGGGCGTAGGTCACAATACTGTTCTCACGGTCGGTGGTGTCGATCCACTCGAAGCCATCTTCTGTAAACGATTTGTCGAACAAAGCGGGTTCGGTACGATACAGCCTGTTGAGGGCCTTTACGCAGGCAGCCATGCCTTTGTGGGGAGCATAGTCGAGCAGGTGCCAATCGAGGCTGGTGTCGAATTTCCACTCAGCAGTTTGCCCGAATTCACCACCCATAAACACAAGTTTGGTGCCTGAGTGGGTAAACATGTACGAAAACAACAACCGTAAATTGGCAAACCGCTGCCATTCGTCGCCCGGCATTTTGCTTACCAGCGATTTCTTGCCATACACCACCTCGTCGTGCGAAAGTGGCAACATGAAGTTCTCGGTGTAGCCATATACCGTACTGAATGTGAGTTCGTCCTGGTGGAATTTGCGGAAAGCCGGGTCGCGCTGAAAATACCGGAGTGTATCATTCATCCAGCCCATCATCCACTTCATACCGAAGCCTAATCCACCCGTATAAACCGGGCGTGATACGCCCGGAAACGCAGTTGATTCTTCAGCGATTGTCTGGGTGTCGGGAAACTCCTTATAAACAGCTTCGTTCAGCTCCTTGAAGAGCGAAATAGCATCCAGGTTCTCGCGACCGCCGAATATGTTTGGTTCCCACTCACCCGCATTGCGCGAGTAGTCGAGGTATAACATCGAGGCAACGGCATCTACCCGCAAACCGTCGGCATGGCAACGGTCGAGCCAGAACAGCGCATTCGACAACAGAAACGAGCGAACCTCGGGTCGGCCGTAGTTGAAAATATACGATTTCCAGTCGGGGTGGTAGCCTTTGCGCGGATCAGAGTGTTCGTACAGGTGTGAGCCATCGAACTCATAGAGTCCATGCGCATCGCCGGGGAAGTGCGACGGCACCCAGTCCAGAATGACGCCAACCCCTGCCTTATGAAGTCTTTCGATCAGCCGCATAAACTCCTGGGGCGAACCAAACCGACTGCTGGGTGCATAATAACCCGTAATCTGGTAGCCCCACGAGGGTGCATACGGATACTGCATCACGGGCATAAACTCGACGTGGGTGAAGCCCATATCCTGCACGTAGGGTACGAGCGCATCCGCAATTTCGCCGTAGCTCAGTTCGCGGTCGGGGTTGCCGGGGTCGCGTTTCCACGACGACAGATGCACTTCATAAACCGAGTAAGGGGCATTCAAAGCGTTTTTAGCCGCCCGGTTTTGCATCCACTCGGCATCATCCCATTCGTAATAGGTGTCCCACACCCGCGAAGCCGTGAGGGGTGGCACTTCCCACAAATGCGCATAAGGGTCGCCTTTTTCGACTTCACGACCACTTTCATGAACGATAAAATATTTGTAGGTGAGTCCGTTGCCGACGTTCGGCACAAAAAGCTCCCAAATACCTGATCCGTCCCAGCGAACATTCATGGTGTTGCTGCCTTTATCCCAGCCGTTGAAATCGCCAATTACCGACACATACCGGGCAGAAGGTGCCCACACAGCGAAGTACGTTCCGATAACGCCATTGTGTTCAACTACGTGCGAGCCAAACTTCTCGTATAATCGATGGTGTTTTCCCGCTCCGAATAGATGAATATCGAAGTCAGTAAAGCGAGAGTATGGACCAGAGGCAACTACCGGAGCAATTGATTCGGGTTCAGGCGCAATGCTTTCGGCGGGCTGAAGCGTCGGTTGAGTATCCGCTTTGGGTTTGCGGGATGCTTTCTGGGGTTTCTCAGTATCAGAAGCAGGAGTTCGTTTTGCCATAAGTTACTTGACAGTCGGTCTGATCGCGGGTTTAGAATCGCAGATTTGAAATCGCAGATTTAAAATCGCGGATTTGAAATCGTAAAGTAAAAGCCGAAAGTTAACAAAAAATAAACGGGTGGTATGGTGTGTTTGTAGCAAAGCCAATAGAAAGGGACAGTGCCAGCCGCTCATAGTGAACCCGCTTCACTTCACATAACCCAGCGTTCGGGGAATGGTGTAAATCTCGGTTTGCCGACCGTGGAGGTAGCAGAATCTTTACTTTTCAGGGTTACTGTAATCCACAGAAAGTCTTTGAAAGGCAATGACTACATCAGCCATTCGGGGATTGTCGATTCGCATAATTAGCGAAGTCAGAAAGTATTCCGCATCAGTGCCAAAGCGGTAATCAAATTTCAAAAAACTAAGGCCCCCGGGCAAAGTTTGTTCAAACCAGGTAGAAAACTTTCGATTTCGAGCATTGGCACGACCATCCGCATTGTCGCAGATATAGACAACTACCGTCTCTTTAACCGCAAAAAAATGATTGAATATGCGGGCTATCGTTGGTGGGATAGCCTTATCAGGTGGCGGTAGTTTCGGCAAAGGATTTTCGGCCACTTCAATCACAAATTCATAAGCGAATTCAGTGAAAGGTGGTTGAATTCCGAATATGTAGCTACTCGGTTTAAACTTGATTTCATAAATAACCTGAAGCTCCGTAACAAAGAGATAGGTGTGCGTTGGCCCACCCATATAGATAAACTCATAGGGACTAATGAGTTCGCGCTGCATTTCGTCTTTTTAATTCATCTATGGCAGCTCTGATTTCTGGCTTCTTCATATCGTCTTTAATTTCCTGTCGAAGTTGCCGTTTACTTTCCATCATACGCCGTGCTACAGCAACCATTCGTTGTTGAATGGCATCATGCTCCCGTAATTCCTCCTGATTGCTTGTTGTCATGACTAAATTGTTTGATAATATGTATGCAGGCCTACCGACAGTTCAGAAACAGCGCTCCAACTCAATTAGTTTATGGACTCCTACTTCACATACCTCAGCGTTCGGGGAATGGTGTAAATCTCGGTTTGCCGACCGTCGATGTAGCGGAATGATTGACCATCAAAAGAACCATCTTCTTCGAGCATAATCCGCACCGTCTTTTTCCATTCAGGAATATCGACGGCAGCATTTAGCTCAATCGAATAGGCCGTGTTGGGTAATAGCGGGTAATCGCCGGGGCCGGGTACACCTTTTTGTTGGTCCCACATGCCAATGGTCGGGCCAGCCGCATGACCGTGGCTTCCGATTGGGTGCGTGTAAATGGTGCCGCGAATGCCTTCCTTCTGGGCTTGGGCTAGTGCTTCACTTAAAATCTGATTACCCGATTTACCCGTTTTAAATTGCTCAGTGAGTATCTCCTGTAAGCGGTTACCCTGCTTGAAAGCCGCCTTTATAGCTTCGGGCACTTCTGTTTCGCCGGGGCGTAGCACGTAGGCGTGTTGCTGCTGATCGGTGTTGAGCCTTAGGTACGAAATACCAAAGTCTACGTGTAACAAATCGCCGGGCATAATGACCTCACCTGAGGGCCGCTTTGCAAACGTGCGCAAGTGGTCGAATTTCTTATCATCACTTCGTTGTACGTCTACCGTCGGGTGAAACCACGTTTCAAGACCCAGTTCGGTGATGCGCTGCCGGTACCACCAGACTACATCATCGGTAGTGGTAACGCCGGGCTGAATGACTTTTTCGGATAAGCCTTCCTGCACAATCTGGTGCGATAACCGGCAAATCAGCGGATAAACGGCCATTTCTTTGGCCGTGCGCGACTCTAGCCAACCCACCGCCAGCCGCTCGGCCGATACCACTCGTTGCTGGAGAGGTGCCGGTAGTTTGGCCATAAATTCTTTCTGTTCGGTGAACGTCAGGCCATCGGCATGGGCATAGTTTGTGGAGAAATTCAGGCCGATTTTTTTTGGATTTCGCTTCTGTATGATGTCGACCAGCGCATCCCACTGGTTCGGCCGAACGTCGATATCCCAGGAGCCTTTGAGCAGATTTCCTACATCATACCGAGCAATAGCAAACCGCTCCACCGAACCGTCAGCCCCGTCTTTCCCGATATCTGAAAACACCATAATCGTCCGCCGACGTGCCGAGAGCCAATTGGCAGGCAACATGGTTTTCAGCACCGGGTCTTCGTTGTATTCGCGGGAGATAATCACCCACATGTCGATGCCCTCCCGACGCATCAGCTGGGGCAGCAGGTTCGTAAATCGGTCTTCCAACACTTCGTCCACAAAACGGGCGCGTTCGCGTTCGCTTAGGATAGTTTGGGCAGAGGAGGAAGAAGCCAGAAGAAAGGAGGAAATCAGCAGGCCAATGTAGCCAGAGTAGACGAAATGTTTCATGGACCAAAACTACACGTAATCAGGTTCCAAAAAATAGCCTACGACCGAAATCTGGTCCATTTCTCCACCAGATTATTCTGTTTTGAACGCTTTTTCTATTTGGCTCTTGATCATCTTCGTGTAACCCGACGGAAACAGGCGCGTTACCCGGTCGATCAGGCGTCCATCAGCCCCTATTACGACACGGACTTTGCCCTGTTCTACACCCGCCCAGATTTGCCGGGCCGCTTCGTCGGGGGTAGTTTTGGCGGCTGCTTTAAAACTCATAGCGCCCTGTTTGTGCATGGCTTCTGTCACAAACCCGCCAACGCCAATGCGGGCAGCACGGGCAATGTTTGTGTCAATACCGCCGGGATGCACCGTTGTTACACCGACTCCTGTGCCCATCAACTCCATGCGGAGCGTTTCGGTGAAGCCACGCACACCAAATTTGGCGGTGCAATACGCCGACTGATTCTGTACGCCCGCTAACCCGAACACGCTGGAGACATTTACAAGGTGGCCTGAACGGGTCTGAATCAGGTAGGGTAGAAATGCCTTCGTCATTCGTATAACGCCAAACAGGTTGATGCTCAGCAACCAGTCGAAATCGTTAAGCGAAGTCTCTGAAAATGGGCCACTAGCCAGGGCAACTCCTGCGTTATTGACCAAAATCAGCGGACGATTAGCAAGCGTTGGTATAATTTTTTCGGCAAAATCTATAATCGCATCGGCATCCGACACATCCAAACGGTGAAGTTCGAGGTTACCACCAGCCAGTTGATTGGTTTCGGCAAGGCCTGCTTCGTTGACGTCGGTAGCGATCACGTACGCACCGCGACCAGCAGCCTGAATGGCGAGCGAGCGGCCAATACCCGAAGCGGCTCCGGTGATAAGGGCAACGGAATTAGTCAGCGAAAACTTCATTGAGATCAATGTTTAGGTCGGGAAAGCAGTGAGAACTGGCATTAAAATCAGTCGAAAAGAGCGTTGGGGCCACTTGAAATTTACCGTTCTCCAGTACATAAACCAAAATATTACTGTAAGCAGGTTGCACAATCCAGTATTCCCGAACACCCGCTTCTTCGTAGGCTTCGAATTTTTCCTTCATTTCCTTTTTGGTGTTGCCCTTCGAGAGTACTTCGATCACCCAGTCAGGGGGGCCAATACAACCTGCTTTGTCAATTTTGGCGGGGTCACAAATCACGCATACGTCTGGTTGAATAACCGTAAGAATATCGGCATTCGTGACCTTGTGTTTACGAGGTAAACGTACATCAAAAGGAGCCTGATAAACTCGATAGGATCGCCCCCGAAGGTATGTCCAGATATTTCCATATAAATCGCCTACCAATTGTTGATGACGCTCATTCGGGGCGGCCATCTGGCGAATATATCCCCACAGTAGTTCGACACGGTCGCTGAACTGCCATGTCAGGTAATCAGCGTAGGTGTATTGTTTATTGGGGTCGAGTTGGTCAAGACGGGTGATGTCGGCCATACATGTTGTTATTTTGCCAAAAGTACGACTTTTTAGTGTTCAACGTCAGCGCCTGTTGTATGCAGTATATACCAGACGACCAGCCCATCGAGCCGCAAAATTTCGTATCTTTGCACCCGAAAATTAGAAACCTCAAGACAAGTAATTATGGTAACTTAGGTAATTAGGGGGTCATTCATGATTAACCCATTTACCAAACTAGCTCAATTACTCAATTCCAAAATACTAATGGTTAATGTATCCAACGTCTCGCTTCGGTACGGTAAGCGAGTGCTGTTCGACGATGTCAATATCAAATTCATACCGGGCAATTGCTACGGTATGATCGGTGCCAACGGTGCCGGTAAATCAACGTTTTTGAAAATCATGTCTGGCGAGATTGAACCCCAAACGGGCAACGTCAGTATGCCTGCCGGTGCCCGGATGTCGGTGCTGAAGCAGAATCAATCGGCCTTTGACGAATTTCCCGTACTGCAAACGGTCATTATGGGCAACCAGCGCCTGTACGACATCATGCAGGAAAAAGACATTCTATACGCTAAAACCGATTTCACGGATGCCGACGGAGAGCGCGCTGCCAACCTCGAATCGGAATTTGCCGAGATCAACGGTTGGGATGCTGAATCGGATGCGGCTTCGTTACTTTCAGGATTGGGCATCAAAGAAGACATGCACTATGCCCAAATGGCCGACCTCAACGGCTCCGAAAAGGTACGTGTTCTGCTCGCACAGGCCCTATTCGGCAATCCCGACGTACTGCTGTTGGACGAACCTACCAACAACCTCGACGTGGAGTCGAGCATCTGGCTGGAGAACTATTTAGCCAATTTCAAGAATACCGTCATTGTGGTTTCCCACGACCGCCACTTCTTGGATCAAGTGTGTACACACATTGTAGACATCGACTTCTCGAAGGTGAAAATGTACCCTGGCAACTACACGTTCTGGTACGAATCGAGCCAGTTGGCCCTTCGGCAACGGCAGGACCAGAATAAGAAAACGGACGAAAAGCGTAAAGAACTGGAAGAGTTTATCCGGCGGTTCTCGGCCAATGCGTCTAAATCGAAGCAAGCGACGAGCCGTGCCAAGTTGCTCGAAAAACTCACGATTGACGACATCGCCTACTCATCCCGGAAGTATCCGTATATCCATTTCAAACCAGAGCGTGAGGTAGGCGACCAGATTCTGACGGTCGAAAATCTGACCTACACGGCCGAAGACGGAACCCAACTGTTTAAAAACGCGTCGTTTACGGTTAGCCGTAATGACAAGGTATTTTTGTACAGCCGCGATGGACTGGCTGTTACGGCCCTGATGGATATTCTGGCGGGCACCCGCAAAGCCGACTCAGGTACGTTCCGCTGGGGCGTGACCATCACAATGGCCTACTTCCCCAACGACGGTGGCCGGGAGGGCTTTTTCGAAAATGACCTGAACCTGGTAGACTGGCTCCGGCAATATTCCGAAGAAAAAGACGAGAGTTTTATCCGGGGTTTCCTGGGGCGCATGTTGTTTTCGGGCGAGGAGTCGCTGAAGAAATCGTCGGTATTGTCGGGGGGCGAAAAGGTCCGTTGCATGCTGTCGAAGATGATGTTGTCGGGTGCCAACGTGGTTGTTCTTGATGAACCGACCAACCACCTCGACCTTGAATCAATCGAAGCAGAGAACCGGGGCCTGATCGAATTTAAAGGGCCGGTGTTATTTACGTCACACGATCACCAGTTTGTGGAGACTATTGCCACCCGAATTATTGAAATCACACCCAAAGGCATCATCGACAAATTGATGACCTACGACGAGTTTATCTCCGACTCTCGCGTAAAACAACAGCGCGAGGAATTGTATGGGGTAATGGCTTGAGTGGAAGCCTACCGATGCCTTTGCCTATCACAACCGGGGCGTTTGCCGGTTTAACCTGGGCGACCGGGCTGGGGCTTTGGCTGATATCCGCAAAGCGATTGCTCTGCAACCAGACTACCCTGAAGCCAGTCAGAACCTGAAAGCGATTGAAGGAAAGTAGTTTGTCATTAGACGGTCAAAAGCTACCAATAACTTCAAATGAACACTTAATGACTCTCAATAACCATCGCCCCCAGCGATACCCCAGCGGCTGTACCCAACAGCAAAACTCGTCCGCCCGGTTTTAACCGACCAGCTTCAATTGCTTCAGAAAGCGACAATGGCAATGACGCAGCAATGCAGTTACCATATCGGTCGAGGTTCGCCCAGATGTTTTCAGGAGCCAGATCATAGGTCTTCATTAAATGATCGAGTCCTACCCGACTAACCTGATGCGCAATAACGAGGTCAAAATTGTTGGGTGCAAGCTGAGCTTTGTGTAAGAAATCCCCAAAAAATTGATCGAAACGAGGCAGGGTGAACCGAAGTAGGTCGAACGCATCCATCTGAAAGCAATAATCTTCGTCGCGAAACGGATGATGCCGTGGATGTTGGGCATTGCCACCACCGGGTACGCGTACCATGCTGGCCCCGCCAGCATGGGTTTCAAACTTGCGATGCGTAACGGTAAGGCCCGTTTCAGCTTTACTGTGTTCCAGAATAATGGCCGCTGCGGCATCCCCAAATAAGCCGTAGGTTTTGGGGTCTTTAGCGTTGAGCGAACGGGAAGCGATCTCACTGGTCACAATGGCTACGCGCTGGTATCGACCCGCCATCAACAACCCCGTTACCACGTCGAGAGCAACCAGAAAACTCAGGCAAGTAGCGTCGATATCGAAGCTGGCGATAGGGTATTGTTCCCAGCCTAAGCGTTGCATCAACAAACAGGCATTGAATGGAATTGGCTGGTCGAACGAGCCCGATGCGCACACAATAAGATCAAGATCAGTGGGTTGCAATCTGGCTACTTCAAGAGCGCGTTGCAGCGCAACCGCCCCCATGTCAGCATTACTTTCGGCGGGTGCGGCTACGTAGCGCGTTTGTACACCCGTGTGCCGAAACGTCCAGCCTGGAGGAAGACTCAGTGTCTGGTCAATTTCTTCTGCCGTAACCAGGTTTTGTGGAACATACCGACCGTGGCCAGCAATAGTGAAATAAGGATTCATAGAGAACATCGAGCTAACCACCTGGGCGATTAACTTTCGGGATAGAGAAGCGATGGATTTCGCTTTACCCGGCGCAACTTGGTTTCGGGCTCGCGCTGACTGTACGGTAAAAAATTGATAAAAATACTCGCAATTCCGTGCTGGATCAGCAAAGCAGTCAGCTTAGTATGAATAGTTCGACACAAAGTGGAATCTGGCAGCAAGGTTTCGTCTAAATATACAATAAGGGTCTGATAATTCAATTGATAAACAACATACTGTACAATTGTGTCGCTACTGTCGCACACGGCCCGGCGTACCAAATCGGGAAACAAAACCACCACCCGACTCGGCTCATTCAGAAAAACGAGTACATCGTCGGCGCGACCCTCAATTTGTCCAATGTGTGTAAACGGCGACCCACATGGGCAGGGTGCGTCGGGTTCTACCAGAATGTCGTTTAGTTCGTAGCGGATCAGGGCCTGCGTTTGCCGGGCTAAATCGGTCAGGATGGGATGGTAACGGCGTTTTTCGGGCGGTTCCGTCGCCCGGAACCGCGACGGCGGACCGGCCGTACCACCAGCGCACCGGTCCGGATCGAGGTAGCGTTTCTCCCAGTACACTACATCCTCGTTGACGTGTAGGTTGCCAAGCGCGCAAGTATGCGCCAGAAAACCTTCCATGCACTGATAGACCTGATGAATAACGGTTTCAAAAATGCCCATCAAATACGCCCGGTCGCGCTCGGTCAATACCTCAGCAATAGAAATAATCCGTCCTGGTATGAGGCTTAATCCCCCCCGTTTTTTATATCCCGCCAGGCGGATCAAGGCTGAAGGTTGTGCTACCAGTACAGTTGGATTAAAGTCTGCCAGGTCATTTAAAACGTCGGGGTTGTCCAGATCGAGTGGAAAAAATCGCATTGTAATGGGTCCGACGCTGGTTGCCTGGTACAGATTACTGTTAGTGCGAAATACAAACGCGATGCGCTGCCGCCGATAGACATTCAGGTGCAAAACCCGGACAAACACCATCGCCACCCACTGGGCAATTTCGGTATTGTTCACCAGAAATACGCCCCGGTTACCACTGGTTCCGGTCGATAGTCCAACAGTCAATCCCCGTAGTTTAGCCCGAAACTGACCAGTCTGCTCGGCATGTAAAGCGAAGTTATAGGCTACATCTCGCATGATTCCGGCTTCGTTCAAGTCAGCGAAATTGGCGTTGAACGTGGCTTTACTGATGATGGGGAAGTTGCTCAGAATTAGCGGGTTTACATCTTGATAAAATGGAACATGTTTCACCACTCGCCGGAGTCTGTTTCTCAATCGTCGCTCATTGACCCGCATTAACTCTGCCCGTGATGAGGGTATCCCGCGTAGCGTGAAAACCAGCCAGTAATACAGTATTTGAACTATGAGCATAACTGTCAGCCGAACGCCTGATTATCGTGGCTGGCCAGTATACGAACCTCCGGTTGAGAAACCCGAAACTGCCTTAACCGGTGCATAGTCTGCCGGTAGTTTTGCCAGTTGTCTTTGATAAGTCGGACAATTGCAGGCGGTTCGGTGGTAGGGCCATGCAAAGCGGCACCCGTCCATAACGCATCGGCTACCAGAAACGTTGATTCAGCGGGCATATAAGCCCCAAACTGAACCCGCGTATGACCCGGCAAATTCACCAGGAACGCATCAGGAAAGGCTTCTTTCACAGTTCCAAACAAAGCCAGTTCGGGCCGGTCAACCGTGGGCAGGTCTTCTATCGCCAGCAAGCGTTGCTCAAAGTCGGCGGGCAACAAGGCTGCGTTGAAGGCCGCGCTCGACTGCTGAAACGTGCTCATTGTCTTTAGCCGGTGATATTCCGTTCGGGAAGCCACAAACCGGGTCGCTGGGAAGTCGAGCAGGCCACCCATGTGGTCGTTGTGGTAATGAGACAGAATTATATAGCGGATATCCGACGGTTTTATACCCTTTCCCGCCAGCCAACTCACTGCGGTATTGGCCGAACTCGTATCGAAGTGAATGAGTTGGTGCGCCAGCACCTGCGACCAGTGCGAAATGGTGAGGCAGCGCGGATGCAGCCCGGTATCGAACAGAATTAGCCCAGCTTTGGGATGATGAATCAGGGCCACGCCCACCGGTACCGTAACCGACTTAAACGGAGCCGAGCGGTTCATGAACCAGCCCAACGCACGGCAAGTACCAGCAGAAAAAAGGTCGATTTGCATTATTTTTTGGCTTTAGGGGCGGTTAGACTTTCTCCATTCGCTCACAAATTCGTCAATTCCGTCTTGTGTACTTTGCCGGGGCGTGTAGCCAAGCAAGGTTCGAGCCCGCGTAATATCGAGCGTCATGGAATAGGCCAACAGACTTAAGGTATAACGAGTTAAGGTCGGTTCTTTACCCAACAGCGGGGCTACATTTTCGAGTACGGTAGCCACCACGAGAGCCAGCGAATACGGCAAGGTTCGCCCAACAAACGGTCGGCCTAACCGCTGGCAAACTTGCTCAATTTGCTCGTAGAACCGGACAGGTTCGCCGTTGGTAATATTGTAGATCTGGTTCAGGGCCGGGCCGGTGGCATTCAGGGCAAGTACAATGGCATCGGCCACGTTTCCTACGCATGTCAGGTCGCACACGTTCAGGCCATCGCCCACCACAAACAGGCGATTGCGTGCCTGGGCATCCAGCAAACGGGGCATAATCACAGTGTCGCCTGCTCCGATCAATGCCCGCGGACGAATAATCACATACGGAATGTTGTGTTCCGTGAGCCGGCGAATCACCAGTTGCTCGGCTTCGTATTTGGTCTGGGCGTAGGCATTCAGAAAGTGCGTGGGCAGCGGGTCATCTTCGTGTACATTCAGCCGATTGGTAAGCGTGGCATAAATGCTGGGACTGGAAACGTACACAAATCGTTCGATCCGGTTTTGTATAGCGAGACCGAGCAGGTGTTTTGTCGACAAAACGTTTTGTTCGTAAAATGTTTGGTATGGCCCCCACGGAGCCGACAGGGCTGCGCAATGTACAATAGCCGTCGCGCTAGTACCAAGCTTCTCTACAAATGCGGCATGGCGAAGGTCCCCTGGAACAAACTGAGTGCCTAGTTTGCTTAGGTGTCGCCCGCGCTCAGGGTTACGGCCAGTGGTTACGAGAGATTGAGCTGCGTTCTGTTGAACCAGTGTTTCGGTTAGGCGGTTGCCCAGAAAACCGGTAGCTCCGGTAACAAGAATAGTGGTAAGATCGGGCATGTAGGATCACAGTCGCAAACTGTAATTATACCATAAATCGCCTGAAAAACAGCAGGGTATCTTCTACGTGGGTTTCCCAGTAGGGCCACTCGTGCCCTCCGGCAAATTCTTCATACTCGTGAGAAACTCCTGCTTCAACCAGGCCAGTATGCAGAGCACGATTTGCCTCAAGCAACGCATCTTCTGTTCCGCAATCAAACCGGATTGGCGGCAATTTGTCCCGGTTTCTGAGCATCATTTCCAGTACTGATTCATCGGCAGAATCTAGTTGGCGATAGTCAGTCAATGGCTCCTCTACAAAAGTGGCCATCTGTTCCAGATGCGTGATGGACGACAAGCCCGAGACAGCTCGAAACCTTTCCGGGTATTTCGCCACCAACCGCAACGCCCCATAGCCCCCCATCGACAGGCCAGCAATAAACAAATCTGACACAATACCGGGGAAAGCTGCGGGTACATCGTCGACAATCCAGTTTTCGAAGTTATGGCCATTGTGCGGCAGGTAGCCACTTCCATCACCCCAAAGCCCATCCGAGGGCATCGCTAGCCGCAACGGAGGCAGTTGCCCGGAGCTAATCAGGCGGTCGGCAGTGCGGTGCGCCCCTCCAACCAGGCTCCACGCCCAATGACTGCCATAGACACCATGCAGCAAAATTACGAGCGGCAATGGTTGCTCATCGCTCACCCCCTCCGGCGACCAGAACGTAATGTCGCCCCGGCCCCGCAGGTTGGGGGTTTTCACGGTGACGTAGCGCAGTCCTTCATGTTCAAAACGGGGGTCGGACAGCTTAATGGTTCGGAACATAAATGCTTGACAATTTTCAACCTTACCAGACCACTTTCAGGCCTTCACTGGCGTATTTTAGTACATCTGCGTCCTTACTGAGTATCCTGAACTCGTTCTGGACTGCCTGCCAGATCAGCATCCGGTCGAATGAATCGCGGTGATAGAATGCCGTTAGTTGGCATGGCTCCATAACGGCCCAAATCAGTGTGTGCGTGTCGAGCAGGTAACCCATAGCCCCAAGAACTCGTCTTCAGTCATCTTGAAGTCATCGGCAAAGCTGACCTTGCCTTCATTTTGCAAAATACCTAATTGACGTTTTTCTTCTTTTCGGGCCGATTTAGGAATCAGATAGGCTACGATCTCCTTCTTTTTTCCAAACGAAATGGCAATTTCTTCCCCCGCTTTTATGTCCTGAATGACTTCCGAAAAATGGGCTTTTAAATCCCCGACGGTCATAGGTCTCATTGCTTTTGGAGTTTGCTCAGTCAAAGCTAGTTTTTTCCTGACAAGTTGTCAAGAAAAGTAAGAGAGCACTATTCAGTGACTACACCAAGGCGAGGACGTTTAGAACACCCAACGCCTATGTGGTGATGGCGACGTAGGAGCCTTTACACACATGGCCGGTTGGGCTGTCCGCGTTGACCTTGCGGCCTGCTTCCTGTCGCCAAGCAGCTAACCCATGCGCAGCGCAGACAAGCACACTTTCCAATTTTATGCCGAAACCGATAAAGCTTCAACTCACAAGCCGCGCTGATTGTCGCTCAGAACGTGGAAATGCAAACCAAAACGCTGAATTACGAGCCGTGTTGCCTGTCGCCAGGACGCTGAACTGACAGCACAAAACGCTGACCGCTGAACCGCGCTACTTGTTGCCAGAGATTTTGAGAACAAAATCTTCACTTACTCCGACGGTTTTAGCTATCTGGCTGGTAGTTAAAATGCCTAAGCCTAATAGGTTTTTTACAGTCTCATTTTTTACGGACAAATTTTCAGCTTCTCGTGCTTCCTGAATCTTCTGCTTCTCGGCCTTTACCGCTTCGGCATTGGCCGCTGTCACACGTGCAAAGTACGCCCGCTTCTCCGGTGTCATTTTGCGAGTGTCCAACTCGTCAATAGCCCGTTTCAGCCATTCCTCTGTCCAAAAGGCCGGGTATTGCGTGGGTTCGGCTGTATGTATGGTTTGCATGGTATAAACCAGTTTGTCTAAATCAGTCTCAATATCAGCAATTTTCTTCTTGAACTTACTCAATTCTACTGTAATAAACGTCATTTGGCGGTCAATGATTTCGCCCTCTTCGCTTCGTAGGTTGGAAACAGTGTGAAAGTGCTTCGTTGGCAGAATGTTTTTCTCCAAAAGTGCGATGGTGTAGATTTTGGGCAGGTTGGCGTAGTCAAAATCGCCCTTCTCGACCAACGTATTGAACTTCTGTAATGTGTAGTACTTCATCCGTTGAACGAAGTGGGTGGCATAACCCAACTGCATCTCAACAATGAAGTGGCTACCGTTCTCATCCGTGCAAGACAAATCGAAAACTCCGCTCCTGCTGTCAATGGTCAAGCCCTCAAAGGCGTTTTTGTCGAAACGAACCGACTTGATGGGCGTTTGTGACTTGAGAAGTGCCTGTAAAGCCGTGCGAAGGAACAAATCATCGGTGTCATTGCCGAAGGTTGCTTTGAAACCGTAATCTGAAATAATGGGAATGTAAACGCTTGCTTCCATGAAGCAAAGTTAGCCTTCGGCTGGTCGTTACAAACGACCTTTCATAAAAAGTGCGGGGTGATCCTTCGGAACACCCCGCACAATTAGGATCCTTCAGAGCACCCCGCACAACGGGGTCTAAAAAAGTTACTGAGAATTCACACTTAAAATCTTCGCTGATTAGCTGTTACCAGAGCCTAAAATTGTAAAACTATTTCAGCAGCATACATTAGGAAATTTGCTTCTTTTTGTTAAATATAATCCACAAAAAATTTATTGTTACTAATATTAGATTAGCAATAATTGAGTAAATAATGAATTTGGAAGCTACATGAATTTTTATTCGCCAAGTATCCTCATAAGCCATTTCTTTCATTACAAAAAATAGTTAGTGTAAATTTTCCGTTGCAAAGTACTAAATTTAGGCAAAAAACTCATGGCACGTATTAAGTTGGTAATCTATAACGATTTAGGTGAAGAAATTGGAACACGGGAAACATTTGTTGAAAATAGAATAGATAGTTTGGATACTATTGAATCGGAAGTAGAGTCATTTCGAAAGCTGATGCTCCCTGAAATCACAAAGATTTTTCT
>Ga0105048_10002278_pt1 | contig 31053 bp, 20 predicted proteins | sample MAT05_FD_78382 | JGI IMG/M metagenome (GOLD analysis project Ga0105048, IMG submission 78382) | Freshwater microbial communities from Lake Fryxell liftoff mats and glacier meltwater in Antarctica - MAT-05 | ecosystem: Environmental > Aquatic > Freshwater > Ice > Liftoff microbial mat | place... | reverse complement strand
GACTCTTGAGCGAATACGGACGTGGAGGCCGCGGCTAGGATTCCGAACGCGATCAGCAATGGTTTCATTTTGGACAATCTGAAGAAGTTCATTTGCGGTTTGGCAGGTAACTAGTAGTCGGTTCGGATGCTGGCAGCATCCGCCACGGTGGCAGCATCCACCACAAGGTTGGTTATTCGAGTTCGAGGAAGCTTAAATGTAGTTCTGCGTGACGCAAATTGAGTTGAATTCGGTCTTCATAAGTCATTGTGCCAAACGCTAGCAACTCGTCGATAGAATGAAACCAAAGTTTGCGACGTGTGACTTTGGCGGTTTTTATTTCGCTTGTCACGGGGTGTTGCTTGCTAAGCGTTTGAAGTAGGCTTCGATTACTTCACGGAAATGGCTAGGTAAGTCCTTGGTAATGTTTTGCAAGGCTTCTTGGCGCTGCGCAGGTGGCAGATTTCCCCATCCGCTACTGTTCCCGATGTCTTTTTGGTCAACATCGCCAGGTCCTTTCTGGTCGGCAAGCTGACTGTCATCCATCGGCTTTCCGCCGTTTGGTTTTTGGCCCTTGGCGTTGCCACTGTTCTTCTGTTGTTGCTGTTGTTCCTGTTGTTGTTGCTGTTCCTCCAGTTTATCGATCATCTTGTCGAGCTTATCGACGATCGCTTGCTCTTTATCTTGTACGATCTTGCCAGCTCGTCCCAGCGCCAATCGACGTTCGACATCGTTCATTAATCGGGCGATTTCGTCGAGCGAATCTTCCTTGAGGGGCTTGATGTCCGATTGCATTAATCGGGCCGTAATAGCATAACGAGTTGGCAGTTCCGTTTCTCGTTCCAACAACTTATCGAGCGTTTCCAAACAAGCCGACCGTTGCATAAGGTGATGTTGGCACACCCCCATGCAGAAGAGCCACGTTGCTGGGTCCGAGGTGGATTCTTGCGCAAGTGGTAAAAGTCGCTGCAAGGCTTCATCGTAGAGTCCGTGTTGAACCATGTAGCGGCAGCAAATCAATTGAAGATCCGCGCGCAGCCAAGCCGGGATGCTGCCGTTGGCCAAAAGCGAACTGAGCCGCGCATCCAACTTGGAGGAATGGCCCGATGCGAAGGGCGCATCGAGAATCTCCTTAAGGGCTGCGACGGCAGGCTCAATCTTGGCGGTAGAGGCCAAAACGTAGTCGAGCAAACCGACGCCTTTCAGTGACGCTGTTTCCGTGACTGGACCAGGCTCGATCCCCGGCTCGCGACTTTTGAGATAACTATGGATCTGCTGGACGACCTTTTCGCTTTCGGGCCAGTTCCAACTGGACTGCTTCTTGAGCAACTGTGGGTCCGAACCAAAAACGGCAGACGGCAACAAGAGCATCCAAAATGCGACTAGGTTTCGAATCATGTCTATTTCCGGCAGTCGTTGGTTTGCGTGAATGAAAAAAAAGGATTTACCAAGTATACCGTCATGCAAACTCGGTTGCATCTTTCCGTTACATTCCGCATATTTTTACAATGTTTTTGTTGGTTCCGACGTCCCTTCTGTTGGACACCTCCACCGCCCAGAATGTGGAAATTTTCTTTTCCAGACGCAACTACCGACTGGCTGGCGACTTAGCCCCAACCCCCTCTTTTGGTGAAGTTGCCAGTGGATTTCGGTCACACAAGAATCAGGCTGACTGCACAGATAAAAGTCCGTTTCCTCAAAAGCGACCTCTTCGAACCCCCCTTGTGGGCCTGGAGTGACGATTTTGCCAAATTCGATTTGTAGGGGGACGGTCTTCAAAGCAGACTTGTTAGAGCAGGGACGCGACCCCAAACGAAGGCTGGCCTCAGTTGGAACACCGATGGCTAGACCCCAACCCCTTAAACGTAGAACCAAGATCGCGTCCCACCATGGCCAATGTTGACCGTGCCTATAACACTGTTCGTCACGAGCTTGCCGAGCTTGGACTCTTAGCCGATGGTGTCTATCTAGATACCGTGGAGCTTTGCATTTCGAACGTGAAAAGCTCGGGAGAGCGAGGCTATGTATTTGAACAGGTCGGTCACTATGCCAAGCGCGGCTACCGCCCTGGTGTTATCTATTTGCCTCGTGACTTGCCGCATCAGCCGTACAAGCCAGGGATGACGCTCAGCGATACGATTCGTCATGAGTATGCTCATGCTTGGTATTACATCGATCCAAGTTTTTTTCGACAGGATTGGTTTCAACGAACGTTTGGCGAAGCCTATAGCAACTGTACCTCGACTCCCTACCAAACATGGCGTCGTCATTTGAAACGCGATCCAGATTATCAAGCGGGCAAACGACGCTGTCGGAGCGAGCAGGGAAAACTGAAGTTCTTTTATGGTTGCTTGTTTCAGCAATTCATTACCGACTATGCGTCAACCAATTCGAGCGAGGACTTTGCTGAGACTTTTATGTTCTACGTCAAGTACCGCCGTTCCCTTTCGAGATTCCGAAACCGACCGGTAGTCTACCATAAGCTTAAGATGGTGGAGCGTGCAGTGAACATGGCCAGCCGTAACGTGAAGCAGTTTTCCGACCGAACGTATCGAAGCCGAACCGCATAGAGTTGGATCGCTACTGCCGAGGGTCGAAATATTGAACTAACACCTAATTCTCCACCTTGGGCTAAACTGAGCGGACCCCAGGTCGACTGCTCCATTGTCAAGGTACTCCATGCCGTCAAACCGCATTCGCGTTCTTTTATGCTCATCTTCGATGGATGGCGGAGGGAGCGAAAAGCAACTTTTGTATTTGCTCAAGGGTCTTGATCGCGAGCGTTTTGAGCCCGTTCTCTATCTCCTTTATGAATCTGGCGTTTTGCTGGATGAGCTCCCAAACGACGTAAAGCGGATCGCATACTGGTCGGAAAACTCGATTCCGCGGTGGAATTGGCCAGGACGAATCCATCGGTTGCAGGTGCAGCATTTAGCAAAGGTCCTTCGGCGCGAGCAAATCGACGCGGTTTACGATCGACTCTTTCACATGACCCTCATCACAGGGCCGGCTACCGAATTGACCCATACGCCTCGCGTTTCCACCATTGTTTCACCACCGCAGTACGATCTTGTGAGATCGGAAAAACGGTGGATTACGATGAAGAAACGCGCTCTACATCACGCGTACTCGACAGCCAAGGCCCTGCTCGCCGTTGGCGAAGGCACTGCCGTAAACGCCTCCGAGTTCTACAACATACCACGGGCCGATTTTCAAGTGATGCTCAGTCCTATTGACATTGAAAGGATCGATTCGGAGAGTCAGAAAGCTTGGACAGGGCCCGTGCTTCGCCCAAATCGCAAGCATATCATCTCCATAGGCCGACTGAGCGACGAAAAAGGTCATCGTTACTTGCTGCAAGCCTATGCCAAATACTTGGTCGCCGCCAAAATGGATTTAGTCCCTGCGGCCGATCTGCATTTAGTGGGCGATGGTGTCTTACGGAAAGAGCTACAGAGTCTCGCAGCCAGCCTGGATGTCGCCGATAGCGTTTTTTTTCACGGACAGGTGCACAGCCCTTATGCGCTCCTCAAACAATGCGATTTGCTTTGTTTGCCCTCTCTCTACGAAGGGATGCCAAATGCTTTGCTCGAGGCGATGGCTTGCAAAGTACCCGTTCTGGCCACTAATACAACTCAGGGGGCTGGAGAGTTGCTCCGCAGTCATTCGATCGGCAAGTTGGTTTCAAAAGCCAATGCCAATGAACTCGCAACCGCCATTCAAGATCGATTTCAACGACCAGCCCCTTGGCTCGAAAGAGTCGCTTCCGCCCGTACCTATGTCGAAACGCACCACGGCCTGCAGGCTTGGATCGACAAAATGAGCCAACTCTTGTTGCGAATCGCTAATAAGCCTTGAATCCGCAATGCGTAGCGACTCCAATATTCAAGTATGTCCCAAAAAACCGCGAATGTACCTGCGAACATACCCCAACCTGCTCGCCAACTATCCAACGTCTTGCAAAATCTGTTTAAGATCCCACGTGCCCAGATTTGTCCGTTGATCGAAGAAGGGTTCGTGACCGTTAACGGTCGAGTGAAGCGCCAAGCGTTCTTCGTTGTCGAAGTCGGCGACCGAATCGGAGTGGACATTGTCCCGCAACCGATTGCTGCCCCCGTCCAATCTAAGAACAAGCAATCCAGTCGCTCGGTTGACTTTCTCTTTGACGATGATGATTTGGCGATTGTCAACAAACCTGCCAATCTTTTGACGGTACCGACGCGACACCGCGAGCCGCATACGCTGATGTCACTGGTCGAGCGACAATTCCAAAAATCCAACCCAGGTGCTCGCGCTTTTTGTGTGCACCGCTTGGATCGAGGGGTTTCTGGCGTTTTGGTCGTAGCCAAATCGCTCGAGATGGCAGAGGCACTGCGAAACCAATTCGCGGACCGCAAACCGCAGCGAAAGTACATCGCCCTGGTCGCCGGCATTCCGAGGCCTGCGAGCCATGAACTGCGCAGCTACTTGGCAACCGATGCAGACCTCAACCGCTATTCTGTTCCCAATGCCGAACATGGCGAACTAGCCATTACGCACTACATTACGCGTCATGTTTGGCGCGACGCGGCTTTCTTAGAAGTCCGATTGGAAACCGGTCGTCGCAATCAGATCCGCGTGCAATTAGCGGAAGCAGGCTATCCAATCTTAGGCGATCCTCGTTACAAAGCCCGACAGGCAGAACATTGGGCATGGCCGTATCGTCGTTTGGCCTTACACGCAGAAACGCTCGGCTTCAAACATCCCCGTACCGGCGAACCCATTCAAATGGAAACACAGTGGCCACAAGAGTTTCGCGACTTTATCCGGCATCAAAAAAAACACACGCAATCCAACGAAGTACAGGACTCCCATTAATGTTGCCCTGCGGTAACCATTTCGGTCAGCAGAATTTTCGATTGACGGCATGCGTTTCTTGAGAGCCCACGCTCCACTTCATGTGTATGTAAATTGGAAGCCTATCGCAGTTCTCTCAACCCTAGAACCGGAACTGACATTCCATCAATCTCCACCACCATCCGTGAATTCCAAGCTTGATGAAAATCAACTCCAGAGATCATTGTCGAAACATCGATGCGTTCTGGTGGCAATCCAATTTGAAATACAATGCCTGGCGCTGCAAAATCGTCGACGGTAATTTGATCGATTGGGGCACCGAAACGCACCAACGCTGACCAGACACGCTCGGCGTTCTCAGGGTCAGGCCTAACCCAAATGTCGATGTCTCCGGTCGCTCTTGGGCTACCGTGGGCCGCTAACGCGTAAGCACCTACAATTAGATACTCAACGCGAGCGTCGTTCAACGCGAGCAACATGTCTCTGAAATTCTCGTTTAACATCGTGTCCCGGTACGAAAGACCAGCAGTCTTGGGCTATACGCCACATCATCTTCAATCTTTCCGCGGGATTTGTTCCTACAGGTAATTGGTTACCATCCTCTTCAATCAGAGTCAGTTTCCGAACGATGCGACGATTAGTGCCAGGTCAATAGGTGCCAGGCACCTATTGACTCGCCCTGAAAGCCTACGCGGCTTCCGTTACGAGTTTTTCCCTAAATTCATGCGGATTACCTCGTAGAGGATCGAACCCACCGCATCTTAACACAGAATGTTAAGCCGATCTTCCCTATGTTAAACCGAGCTTCCCTGAGTTTGTCCCTTGGGATTTCCGCTGTTTTGAACGGAAACTTCTCGATCCTGGCAAACCTGATCGGCGAAACATCAATCGGAAATGATGCTATGGCGAAGGTACATTACGAGTATTGCACGCGACTCGCTTGGCTCGACTTGCGATGAGAATCCTTTTCCGACGAATGGCTGACAACGGATTTGCGATTTGACAGCTCCTGTTTTTGCGAAACGCCATCGCAAACACGACCCCTACCGCCAGAGCGAGGATGGAGTCTTCCTTCGTCGCCAACTCAGTGGAATCCAAACCTTGGGCATCTGTGCCTACCAGTCTGGATGCATTGGACACCTGTGAGGCGTCCGCACCCTGTACCATATTGGTCGAACCAACAAACAATTGCAGGATCTCAAAAGGATTGTTACTTGCCCTCGACACAATCGATTGCGCAAGTTTTTGCGAATTGTCTGCAATTCTGTCATCGATCTCAATCATGCCATTGGGCGTAGGAAGTCGTTTCGAAGTGCCTGCCATTTCGGTACGCAATCGATTGGCCTCGGCCATTTGCAACAATTGCAGATCACTGAGCGTTCGAGATCCATTTCGTCGATGCAGTCCGCCAAAATTCCCGTTTTCGGTCGATCGATCCGCGGTGTCACGCATGGAAAAAGTAAGCATTCCGTTTTCGGTCGACGCAGTGGTCTCGGACCTCTTGGCTGACTCCAAGCTTTTGATTTGCATCACTGGTGTAGAGATGGAAGCGATTGGCTCCCGAATCAAGTTCGATTGCGATTGCAAAACAGCCTTTTGGGATGTGTTCGCAACAGTTTCGACGCCACTCTTGGCCGGTGAAGCGTCGGCCAGCGGAGCGGGACTTGACATCCTGGTTGAATTCGACGCCACGAGCTCGCGCAGTGCACTTCCTGATGTATTAGGATTTAGAGTTAGCGGACCGGGCTGCGAACCATCGATTCTCAAATTCGTCCCGCCAACACTGGAGCTAGTTGAGGTGAGACTGGTTCCAAACAACGTACTATTGGACCCAGCCAAGTTCGTTCCAAAGGTTTGCCCCGTCTGGGATGAAGTAATGACGCTTTCGTTTCGGCTTGATTCGCCTTCGGCCGTCGCCCTCATTCCCATGTTGACCTTCGATCGGACCGGTTCCATTCGAAACGTCGATGGCGGGAGCTGAGGATTCAATGGGCGTTGTACGACAACATATTGCACAACAGCATACGCAGGAGCGCCCGTGACAGGAGCGCTCGTCACGAAGGTGACGCTGCGTAATTCCAAACGTCCGGCAAAATCGCGGTTTTGTGGGTAATCGTGCGCAAACGAAGCGAACGGATCCAAATCGCTATTCATCGCTATACGATTATCCAACTGCTCGAAAGCTAGGTGACGTTTCCTTTTTGGATGAACCATTCGTTTGCCTCGTTGGTATTCGACAGGTCGGCTCGACCGCCAGCGCAGCCACTGCGATGTGGTTCATTCTAGGTGCTTGATGGATAGAAGACTACAGCGAAGTCAAATTTGCTCGGATTTGATTCAAAACCACAGACTCGTTCGAGTGTCCTGGCAACAAACTACAGACTCGTTCTTGGTAATCGCTAGCCTTTTGAAATGCCTCGCCTGCTCCCTGTTTATAGCCTTGTTTCTTTAATAAGACACCCAAGTTATTCCACATACCAGCCGCACGTTGAGCAGCCCCTACGTCATTGATATCGGAATCGGCTGACGCGCCGGCGATCGCGATTGCACGTCGAAAGATGACTTCGGCCTCGCCGTAACGGTCGAGCGATGAAAGGGCCATTCCAAGGTTATTCAAAGTGATCGAGAGCTCGCGGCGAGGTGCCAATGGCGACGAGACGAGAGTGCTAACTTGGTCAAAGTGTTCAACGGCCTGCTTATAAGACTCAACCGCTTCTCCAGCTCTTCCGCTGCGCCAAAGGACAGATGCAGAGTTGCTACAGGCCAATGCTAGTCGCTTAATGGCCTCTGGTGTATCGCTTGCCGCCGCCACTCTTTGGCGCAACGCTAATCCTTGGGCTGCGGCCTTCTCGGCTGGCCCGTCGCGTCCCGCCTCCCCGAGCATGACCGATAAATTAATGAAGGCATCTGCAAGGTAGCCATCTGTGATCTCTTCTTCTCCTTCGAGCGTGGGAAACCGCGTGTTAGAAACAGGATTAGAACCCGCCGCTCCGATCTGATTCTCCGTTTTTTGCAAGATCGCAATCGATTCGGAACTCTCAGTGATGGCGCGCTCTATGTCGCGCTCGCGAAATGCAACAATCGCTTGGGTGTGGTGCGAAAGCGCCTTCGCTCGGGCGCGACGCCCCACATCCGCCATGGAGTCAGCGACCCTATTCGCTTCGTCGAGCAACGGTTTGATCGAAGTTTGATCACCCTGTTCGCTTCGAAAGACAACCCACTCGTTGATCGCTCGATGCAGGGTCAAAGCGCAAGCGGTGTTGCGTTTGGCTCCATTGGCTTTGCGAAGCGCAGCGACTGCATCACGATATGCAATATTCGCTTCGTCCACAGTGCCTATGGTCCGTATCAGTCGAGCAATCTTGAGCTGGGTGTGTGCAACATCGCTAGCAAGTTCCGGGTCTGCGTTCGCGGAAGCGATAAACGATTCGTAGTAGCCCAGTGTTACGGCCAAAACTTCCCGTCGCAACTCCTCTGTTCCAGGGTGCTCGGTAAGTTGTTCCGCGAATCGAAAGCCAAGAGTATCCACTGCGCTGCGCACCTGACGATAATTCAGATCGCTCGCGCGGAGGGCACTGGCAGTCTGTTGTTTTTCCAATTCAATTCGAACATTGACAATGCCCAGTACCGTGATTCCAAACAACGCGATGAGCAACGCCACCGCAATTCGACCGGAGCGTAGGCGTGCCCAGTTCTTTGCCTGTTCACCAAGGCTCACTGCGTCGGCCACGATGGGCTGGCCATTGGAGAATCGAATGAGATCTTCTGCAACCAAAGCCGCAGATTGATACCGATCCGCTCGATCGGGTCGCATGGCCCTGCGAATGATCGTTTCTAAGTCCAGGGACAAGTTTCGATTGTAGGTGATGGGTCGAAGGGGCTCGGTTGTTTGAATGCAATTCAAAATTTCGGCCCGATCCATATCGCTATACGGGGCGCGCCCTGTAAATAGTTCGTACAGAGTCGCGCCCAAACTATAAATGTCGGAACGACAATCGACGAGTTCTCGCTTGCCCGAAGCTTGTTCAGGACTCATGTATTGAAATGTGCCGATGATGTCGCCGGAGTACGTCAGGTTCAGCCCGTCCTCGACATGGGCCAGACCAAAATCGGTAATCCAAATATGTCCGGTCGAATCCATCAATAAATTCGACGGTTTAATATCTCGATGAATTACCCCCATCGTGTGCGCAGCGTGCAATGCGTCAGCCACCTTCGCCATTTCCTTGGCCAAGCTCCGATAATACGCATCGGGAATGGAAGGCGCATTGGGCCTTGCTAATTCGCTTGTCGGAATGCTTGTAGAATTCGAATGACGAAAGGCAATATCAATGGTCTTAGACAGCGAAACGCCATCGATCAACTTCATCGTGTAATAGTTTCTGCCCTTGTCGCAACCGATGTGATATACCGGAACAATACTTGGATGATTCAAGGATTCGGCGGCCCGTGCCTCTCGACGAAAGCGTTCAATGCAACCTTGATCGTGAACTCCTTGTGATTCGAGAAACTTGATGGCCACTTCGCTCCCGGTCGATTCCAATTTCGCCGCGTAAACAACCCCCATCGCCCCCCGCCCAAGCTCGCGACCAATTTCGAATCCGCCAAAGTTTTTTGGATGTGTCCAAGTCGGGATATCAGGACCGGGCTTGTACGAATCGTCGGATGCTTCATGCACTCGATTGAGCAGTCGTATACTCTCGAGGGACGAACGCAGAGGTCCCGCAAGCTCCGGATACTCAGCCACAATTGACTCGACGGAAGGATGACCTCCATTCTCCAGTTCGACTAAATACTGGTCGAGGAGGGCAACCACTCTGTCTTGCATGGCCTCGTCCAGTCGATCAATCCAGTCTGTCTCGGAGGGATCGACGAGCGTGAAAACTTTGGAGCCTTGATTTCGTGGTTGACTCATGATGGACTGCCCGCAAAATAGACCGTTCGAAGTCGATTGATGGCTCTCAGCCACAACAACCTTACCGCTTGTGGCGAACGATTCATGAGGGACGCGATCTCATCAAATCGCATTCCGCCAAAGTTACGTAGAGCGATCACCTTTTGATAGTCCTCGGAAAGCGAGGCAACGTAATCCGCGATCCGTAATGCTTCTTCCTCACCCGACACAATCTGACTCGGCGACGCTTGATCCTGTGCTAGAAAGTCTCCCATTCCCGCAAAACTGGATTCCAGCGAGGATCGAATTGCATCGATGGAAACTTCCCGGCGCACATCCCGCTTCTCCGCTTTCACATTGTGCTCGATGGCATGCAATAAACAACGAGAAAGGACCGTTCTAAGCCACGAAGCAAACTCAACCTGCGTCGTCCCTCGAAAGTCGCCAAGATCGCGATGTGCAGCCAGCATGGTGTCTTGCACAATATCAGACGGACTAACCCGTTTCCCGACCGGACGACCCATCTGAGAAGCCGCAAGCATACGCATATAGTTGCGGTAAGGTTCCAAAAGATCCCCAACAACCTCGGTTGCTCCGTTGCGTGCCATCGCCATTTTCGAAGCAAAGTCTGTCATGGATCACCCAAAATGCTTAGCCGAAAAATCGCCATCGAGCCGATATTCGATAAAGCTCACCGAAGCCTGAAAACCAACGAAAACGATTGACCCGATACTCTAATATACTCCAGTCCGTGGTTGGGTCCATCGGTTTGGTAGGAGTGAATGGCTGGGTTGGCGTAGGAGTGCTCACGACAGGTGGAGTGGGCGTTCCCGTTCGATTAGTCGTTCCGGGTGGATTAGTCGTTGGATTGGACCCAGTCGCAGGGCTTGCGGGCGCATAGATCGAGAGAATGGCATCTACATCGTCGCGATCTAGCGCAGTGAAGGAATCGTTGGGCGATACCGTTGGGGCAAGGTTGGCTGTGTTGCGGCTGCTGTGGTCGAGGCCTAGCGCATGACCGATTTCGTGAACTGCAACACGGACCAAATCAAAGGCCGATGACCCTTTGGCGTTTCCGATCTCCCAGTTTTCTGAGCTATCAAACTGAACGTCCCCTGCGATGCGTGAGGAATTAACGTCTGCCGGGAAATAGGCTTGAGCTACCGTTCCTCCCGCCCCATCGATTCTTCCAAACGAAATATCGAGTTGCTTCGCCAATCCTGGATTTTTCGATTCGGTAAAATGGACACTTGCAATCTGGGACCACGCATCCAAGGCTGTTTTGATGGCCGCAGTTACATCGGCTTTGCTCAATCCCGCCGGTGCATTGGCTACGAAATAGGTCAAGTCAGCAGAACCTTTGCCAGGTCCATCCCAGCCCACACTCGCAACCGCCATGCATCGTCGATCATCCAAGGTTTCGAAACACCATGTTCGCTTTGAGATCTCTTTTTTGGCCATGTGTTACCTACTACAAAATATGGAGCGATCCGATTTTTTTATTAATGTCGCCTTTCGCTCCGCGAAAGTGCGCTTCGTCAATGCATTTTCGCGGAGCGAGAGGCGACAATTGTGGACGAGCCAGGGCCGAGCTCAGCTACCAACACTAAGGGTTTGGCACGCTATCGACGCCCACGTGCGGCCGACAGCCGAGCGTGCCCTGTACTTGCTGTTACTTTAGGAGGGACGAAAAAACAGGCAACTGTTTCGCAAAAAATAAGAATTCGCGACACTTCTCGCTGATCACCAGCTCCTTACGAGATGAAACTCGAGAAGTGTCCGTTTGTTTCCTGTATATTATAGGGCCATTGTGGTTCTTTAGCCCCAAATCGGTTCCTCTCCCAATGTGATGGAAATGCAACAAGACCTCTCTTTGCCCTGTTCGCGGATCCTCAAATGGAGAGTTCTCCTTTGGTCTTGTTTGTTTTTCTGGGTAATGCTGGCGTTTGAACTCGCCATGCAAACCACCGGACATGCCGATGAGTCATTTCAAGCCGGGGCAGCGACGATCGATATTACTCCATCGCATTTCCCGGTCATCGTGGCTGGCGGATTCCTTGAATCACAATCCGCTAAGATCAATGACCGCCTCTTCGTTCGTTCGATAGTGCTCGATGACGGAAAAACCAAAATCGCGTTTGCTATCGTAGACACCTGCATGATGCCCCTTGCGTTGATTGACGAAGCCAAATTGCTTGCAAATCGTAGTTCGGGTATCCCAGTCGAACACATGATGGTTTCTGCGACGCACACTCATTCAGCCCCGGCTGCAATGGCTTGCTTGGGGACCCGACAAGACAAGACTTACGCTAGCGGATTGCCTGGTAAAATCGCCGAGGCGATCGTCGCAGCAAACAAACAGTTGCAGCCAGCTCGAATAGGCTGGGCTTCCATCGACGATTGGGAACACACACACAATCGCAGATGGATTCGCAAGCCAGACAAGATGATCGTAGATCCCTTCGGAGTCGCAAGCGGCCTTGCCCATATGCATCCGGGATACTTGAGTCCCGATGTGATTGGCCCTTCGGGACCTGTCGATCCAACGCTGTCCGTGGTTTCGATGCAGACCAAAGATGGTCGTCCCCTGGCCGTACTCGCTAACTATTCGCAACACTACTTTGGGGCGGGTGCCGTTTCGTCCGACTACTATGGGCTTTTCTGCAAGCACGTCGCCTCCATCCTCAACCAACCCGGCGATGGGAATGGACCATTTGTTTGTGCGCTCTCGCAAGGTACCAGCGGCGATCTGATGTGGATGGACTATGGATCGCCCTCAAAACCTTTGAGCATTTCAAGCTATGCGGAATCGGTTGCCCGTTACGCCGAGAAGGCCTTGGCAAAGATCGAATACCGAGACTCGGTACCCTTAGGAATCGTCGAAAAGAAACTCACCCTTCGTTATCGAGTGCCCGACGAAAAGCGATTGGAATGGGCTCGGCCCATCGCTGCTAAAATCGAGAATGAGCTGCCCAAAAACATTCCCGAAGTCTACGCAATGGAAGCTCTTATTCTGCACGAGCGGCAGCAAACCGAACTCAAAATGCAGGCTATCCGCATCGGTGACCTAACGATTGCGACGTTACCCAACGAAGTGTACGCACTCACCGGACTAAAATTGCGGGGTCGTTCTCCTTCGACCGCACATTTCAATATCGAATTGGCCAACGGCGCCGACGGATACATTCCAACTCCGGAGCAACATGCATTGGGTGGCTATACGACTTGGCCAGCCCGAACAGCAGGTTTAGAAGTAACAGCGGAAACCAAGATCGTCGATTCCTTGGTCGGTGCGCTAGAGGAAGTTACCGGAAAGCAGCGTCGAGTCATGGCGGATGAACACGGCCCTTATGCGTCTGCCATTCTCGAAGCCCAACCGCAATGGTACTGGCGGCTAAACGACGAAGATGGAAACACACCTCGCGACGCGGCCAACGCAAAAAGTCCAGCCAAGTTGCAGGGTGGATTTGCTTGGCACCTACCAGGAGTTGGAAGTGGCAGTGGTATCGGGACTCAAGAAAAACTAACACCCTCCAAATTCTCCGGCCAAAATCAAATCAATCGTGCGTTGCATTTGGCAGGAGGCAGTTTAACGGTAGATAGCGATCCTCTGGACGATACTTATTCGCTCGCGTTTTGGTTTTGGTTGGGCGAACCGAGCGGTGCGAGCGAAAGAAGCGGGATTCTAAGTGTCGGCGCGGCTGGCGAAACCCTGGTTGCCAACCAGGACGCGGACCATCGTGTCCAACTCACATTGAATGGCATAGCATCTGAAACAAACTGGAGAGCCGATGATTGGAATTTCGTCGTTGTCATCCGCGAAGGATCCCGTCTGCGACTGCATGTGAATGGTTCGGCGGATCACGCGATCGAAGCGAGCGTTAAGGACTCAGCTGAATCTCGCAAGCTAGAGTTTGGCAAAAACCTCCAAGGCAAACTCGATGAGATCGCCGTATTCCGTCGCGTTCTGAGCGTATCCGAGATCGCGACCTTCTGGAAAATCGCAAGTGTTGCGGAGCAACGCACGCGAGCAGAGACGCGACGCAAACGCGACGAAGCCGCCGATACCGCGCAAGTCAATCCGCCGTTGTTTCCGGCGGACTACGCGACCTCCCTCGCGGCCCTTGGGCCAATCATGGCTCACCCGTTGAATGCTGTTCCGAACGGGTTGTCACAATCTGGTAATGTCTCTTTTAGTCCAAGGACATTTGCTAGTCTTCATTCAGGACGTATAGCGAGCAAGTCGGATAAGCTGCGTGATGCTTATAGCTTCGCGATGTGGTTTCGCAATGAGTTACCAAATGAAGCACGCCCCGTCACCGCCTACCTCTTTTCTCGCGGTCCCAACGGCGATGCACAAGCGCCTGGAGACCATTTGGGAATCACCGGAAATTATCGGTCTGGTCCGATCGGACGATTAATGTTCTTCAACGGCAACGCTCGCGATCAAGTTGTTACTGGCCTAACTCTGCTCCCGCCGAAATCATGGAATCACGTTGTTGCGATTCGCGATGGAGCTCGTGTTCGAGTATTCCTCAATGGCCAATTGGAGCCAGAGATCGAAGCAGAAATCGACACAACGACAAATGGAAGCCAGGAGTTTTTCTTAGGCGCTCGCAATGATCAATTCGCTCCTCTGCAAGGTAACATCGCTTACTTCCGTTTGTTTGATCGGGCCTTGAGCAATGCAGAAGCCAATCAGCTTTACGCATCTTCTGGGCAACCCGTTGGAACACCCAAGGTGGTTGCGTTGGATCCGCCAAGTCCAGCTTTTGGCCCTTTGACCCCCGAGGAGACTCTCGCAAGCATCCATGTGCCGATCGGATTTCGGGTAGAACTCGTTGCGTCGGAACCCCAGGTCATCGATCCAGTGGCCTTCGATTGGGATGCGGCAGGCAAGCTTTGGGTGGTGGAGATGTCGGACTATCCGTTAGGCATGGATGGCCGCGGCAAAGCCGGTGGACGTATACGGGTATTGGAAGATCGTGATGGAGACGGATACTACGAAAAGAGTCATCTATTTGCGGAAGACCTCAATTTCCCAACGGGCATTCTCACTTGGCGCGATGGAATCCTTGTTACGGCAGCCCCGCAGATCCTTTTCCTGCGCGATACGGATAACGATGGGGTAGCGGATCAACGTGAGGTCTTGTTCGAGGGCTTTAATCAAGGCAATCAGCAGTTGCGTTTGAATCACCTGCGGTGGGGACTCGACAATTGGGTCTATTGCGCTAACGGAGGTCATCACCCCAATCATGGATTGGATACGCAGGTCAAATCCAACCGCAATGGCCAATCGGTTAAGATCGGCAGTCACGATTTTCGATTTAAGCCTGATACTGGGGAACTGAAACTTGAGTTAGGGCCATCGCAATTTGGTCGCAATCGCGATGCATGGGGGCATTGGTTTGGAACGCAAAACGCCAATCCGCTTTGGCACTACGTACTTGCGGACCGCTATTTAAAACGGAATCCGTTTGTTCCGACCGTGAGTCCCATCCAACACGTTGTTCGCTCGGGTAGTCCACCCGTGTATCCAGCGAGCGCTCCCGAAAAGCGATTCCACAGTTTTGAGCAGTCAGGGCGATTCACCTCCGCCTGTAGCGGCATGATCTATGGCGACACACTTTTGTTTGGATCTAGTGCAGGGTCACACGCCTTTACCTGCGAACCGTTTCATAACCTCGTTCAACATAACATTCTGTCGGAGGTAGGTGTCAGTTTCGAGTCCGTCCGCCCAACCAATGAAGGAGACTTCGATTTCTTCGCAAGTGAAGATCGATGGTGTCGGCCTGTTATGGCTCGCACAGGACCTGATGGCGCCCTTTGGATCGCTGACATGTATCGCTACATGATCGAGCATCCCGATTGGTTGCCTGCAGAAGGCAAATCGGAATTGTTGCCGCACTATCGATTGGGAGAGGACATGGGCAGAATCTACCGAGTTGTGCCGGATCGAACGATTGCGAACTCCAATGCGAACTCCACTGCGAACTCCACTGCGAGGTCCAGTGTGTGGCTAGAAAAAGCGGACCTAAAGCAACTGGTGGCATCCCTAGACTCCACCAATGACTGGCAGCGAGACAAAGCACAGCAGTTGCTCGTTTGGAAGCAAGATCCTAACGCTGGGCCAATGCTGGAGAGACTGTTTGCGACTAGCACGCTTCCGCAAACGCGTGGGCAGGCGCTTTACACCTTAGAAGGGCTCGGATTGCTTTCCAGCTCGATGGTCATGGCGGCTTTGAAAGACAGGCATCCACGGGTTCGCGAAATTGCAGTCTGCTTGGCTGAAAGCCATCCCACACCCAACGTAGTCGAAGCGGTTTCCAAGCTATCCCAAGACGCCGACATGAAAGTTTGCTTGCAAGTCGCGTCGTCGCTTGGTCAGTGGAGGGACCGTTGTGCTGGCGAAGCACTCGTTGAGCTTGCTTCCCGTTTCGGCGGCGACCCCTTCATGAACTCCGCCATCATGAGTTCCGTCATCACGCACGCCGATGTTTTCGTTCAGGGACTGGCGAGAATTGGCCCACAAGCTCTTACAGCCTTTCGCGATCCACTTTTGCGGCAATCCGTGGGCAGCAAGGATCAAGCGACCCTTGCGACGCTTTTGAAGAATGTTTTCGATGCGGGTGACAGTGATCACTATGCTGCTCTCGACGATATGCTGCTCGCACTTCAAAGTGTCGGGGCTGACCTTCATGCGATGTCGCACGCGTCTCCTCAAGGAGCCATTTCACCGTGGGTCGAAAGACTCGACTTGCTACTCGACTCGAAAACGCAGATCGCCAAGGACGAGTCCAAGAACGTTGACGATCGGATTGCCGCCGCGAAATTGCTCTGCCGAGTCTCAAAGCACAGAGAATCAGGTGTCAGACTATTGGCTCAATTGCTTAAGCCACAGGTCGACGCTGAAATGCAATCCTTGGCGATCAAAACAATGGCTCAAAGCGGTATCGACTTGGTTCCAGTTGTGTTAACCGCTGCTTGGCCGGAATTGAGTCCCGATCTCCGAAGCATGGCTATCGACGCATTTCTATCGAGAGAATCTTGGACAAACGGCTTGCTCGATCGAATCGAAAAGAATCAGATCATGGCTAGGAGCGTATCGCTCACCCAACGAGCGCGATTGCTTCAACATCCGGTAGCCAAAATCGCTCAGCAGGCAAAGTTAACTTTTAGCGTTTCCCAGAATTCGACTCGCAAGGAAGTTCTAAATAACTTTCGACAGTCGCTAGAATTGCCCGCAACCGTAAGCCAGGGACAGCTTGTCTACACCCGCTTGTGCGCTAACTGCCACCGTCGTGGCGACGTTGGACATAACGTGGGACCCGATCTCGCCACGGTAGTGAACCATTCCAAAGAGAAACTGCTGACGAATATCTTGGATCCCAATGTCGACATTCAGCCTGGTTATCAATCTTATACCTGCCTACTCGAGAGCGGAGAGATTCTGGCAGGTTTGTTGGTTGGCGAAACAACCAATAGCGTCACGATCAAGCAAGCCAATGGCGTCTCGCGTAGCATTGCCCGTGGCGAAATTGAACGCCTGCAAAGTTCTAATTTGTCGTTCATGCCAGAGGGGTTGGAGTCCGCCATGACTCAGCAGGAGCTAGCAGACCTCCTTGCGTTTTTGCAACAAGCGATCCCGACGAAATGAGCGTTTATTGTCACCTTTCGCTACGCAAAAGTGCGTCCTCGCCATGGATTCTCGATTGAACTCGATTGAACTCGATTGAACTTCAACCGAAAACCCTCTCGGTTTGGCAGTTTGCGCAAAATAGGTTAGAGAGGTGGGATTTGTTCAGGAGCGAAGGCTAGCTTCGCCGATAGCGGAAATTAGTAGGGATGGTTCGGCGGCAATTCGTGCCATGACCTACGGCGTACCCGTTCAAGAGCAATCAAAAAAACCGCCATTAAAACGAAAAGGATTTCGTGTCCATGAAGTATTCCATTCGTCGTACTTCGCGAGCCTGCGCTTTCATCGCTGCAGTACTTGCCGCCAGAACTTCCGTTGCTGCCCCACCTGACGGTTTCGAAACTGTGAATCCAGCATCTAGTTCCAAGTCCGTTTACGTAGAGGTAGGGTCTTCGTCGGCCAGCAAAGGCGAATACAAATATTACGTCGACGCCCCTTCTCCTGCTCCGATCGTGGACGGAACGTCAAGTGGAATGGCCGCTGGGAGCGAGCCCGATGCCGCCAAAGAAGCGGAAGCCGCCAAAAAGAAAGCGGCTGCCGAAAAGAAAAAGAAGGAAGAGCTGAAGAAGAAAGTAGCAACGGCCTACAAAGATCCTTTTTTTCTCAATGACTTCAGTTACTTAAGCAACCCCAACTACCAAGGCTACAACCTCGGCGAGGGAATCAAGCAATTCCCGGTTGGTGACAACGGCAAGCTGGATGTCGGCGGTCAATATCGACTGCGATACCACAACGAACACAATATCCGCGGTACTGGGTTGACTGGACGCGACGACAATTTCCTGTTGGACCGTACGAGAATTTACGCGGACTACAAGATTAACAAACGGGCACGAGTCTTCGCTGAGTTTCTGGATGCTGGGAGTTCGTACGAAAACTTTGCCCCTCGCCAAATCGAAGTGCAACACTTCGACGCGCAAAATTTGTTTGGCGACTTGGTCTTAGTGGACTCCGACCTGGGCAAGCTGACGGGCCGTGCTGGCCGGCAAGAACTTTTGTTTGGTTCGCAGCGATTGCTGTCGCCGCTTGACTGGGCCAACAATCGACGCAGGTTCGATGGCGGACGGCTGACCTGGAGCAACGATGATCGAACAACCGATTTCTTGCTGGTTCGCCCTGAGAACATCAACTTCAACAAATTTGATTCGCCCAACCAAAATCAGGCCTTGTGGGGTGTTTACAACACGAACAAGATGTTTGAAAACGGACCAATTGATACTTATTATCTCGGCTTCGAGGATACGTCCACCAACTTGCATGTGCATACCCTAGGTACTGCCATCAAAGGAGAAGCCGATGGAGTGCTCTGGGACAACGAATTTGGATATCAATTTGGAAAGAACACAGATGGTTCCGACATTTCGGCTTACTCTTTGACCTTCGGTCTGGGTGCAAAGGCCACTGGGACGATGAAGCCCGCGTTTTGGATGTACTACGATTGGGCAAGCGGTGACGATTCCGTAAACAACGGTTGGAACCAATTGTTTCCGCTCGGTCACAAGTACCTAGGTTTCATGGACTTGTTCGGACGCCGTAATATTCACGATGTGAATAGTATCTTGACCTTCAATCCAACGGACAAATGGACTGTGTTGGCATGGTATCATTACCTGTTCCTTGCCAATGCCGCACAAGGTCCGTACAACGTAACGAATACCTCGTTCAATCCTGGCGGAACCGTAGGTAGTCGTGAGCTAGGGCATGAGATCGACTTGCTCGGTACCTACAAGGTCAATGCCCGTAGCGACTTGGTCCTTGGCTACTCCCACTTCTTTACGGGTAAGTACTACGATACAAGTTTAACTGCGAACGGGTCATCGCTATTCAATGGTGATGCCGACTTCTTCTACTCGCAGTGGCACTACAACTTTTAAAAGAAAGTTGCTCGTTCGATCACGAACCACTAGTTTGCAATCCACCTAAACCGGGTCATAGGCTTTTTGATTTCCTTCGCTGTGCCAAAGCGGTACCAGATCGTTTTGGCACGAAAGAGCAGCTTAGGAAAATGCGTTGATGCGAGTTTTGTTCCGTTCTGCGATTTGGCGTTTCAGGTTGGTCGGGGGCAAGTCCCGAACGGATGGGCTATCGATATTGTCTAACTCTATTGTTGTTCGGAACAAAAAAGACTCGATGTAAATCAGAAAGAAATATCGAAACTGCTATTTGTCGCACAGCCCAGGCGGAGCCTCGCAACCAGATCCTGGCGATCAGCGAGAAGTGTCTTTTAATTTGTGATTTCCCGAGACTTCTCGCTGATCGCCACCATTGACGTCCCCAAATCGTACTCGTACTCGTACTCAATGACATGGTACTCGTGCTCGATCGTCGCGATGCTTCGAGTACGAGTAGGAAAAACAAGGATTTCTAGGCACTACTTCTCTTTGAAGAGGTGGGCCGCATGGTCTGCCACCGCCGTCGCCTTTGGTTTGGGATCAACGTGGATCAACGTGGATCAACGTGCTTCAACGTGGTTGAGACAATGACGCAATTTGAGCTACAATGGTGGAGGATTTGCCTAAAACCACGGGAATTGCTCCCCGAAAACCGTTCGAAGAATAGGAATTGAAAAAAATTGGCTTCGCTTTTGGTTGTACGTGGTGCCAACATTGGTACCCACTTTTTGATTCGCGAAGCCAAACAACGATTGGGACGGGATAGTCATTGCGAAATCCACTTGGAGGATTCCGAAGCTTCTAGAACTCACGCCGTTATCGATTTTGTTGACGGACAGTATTTGCTAAAAGATCTTGGCAGTAGCAACGGAACCTTTGTCAACGGAAAACGGATCACGGAACATACGCTTTGCGTCGGTGACCGAGTGCAAATCGGCAAACGACTGATGCTGTTCCGTCTAAGTTTTCGTCCTTTTGGACCTGCCGACAATGATGTCGATATCGTACAAAATCCTAGCGGTGAATCGTCCCAGATCGTTGGCCGCGTCGACATTGAACAGCAGTTGCTGGATCAGACCGACGATTGGACGGAAAAAATTCAGACCGAAAAGGCTTCTTCGGATGCTAAGAGTCACTGGGAGATCATGTACCGCACAGCCATCGCGGTCAGTCGAACATTGGATATCGACCAATTGCTCCACCAAATCTTGGAACTCATCTTTCAGTGGGTGAATTGCGATCGAGGCTGCATCATGCTCAACGACCAGGTAACCGGCGAGCTAATGCCGAGCTGCCGTCGCAATCGCGGAGTTAATGTCTCCTCGCACCGCATGACGATCAGCAAGACGATTTTGGATTACGTCAGCAAAAAAGAAGAAGGGGTCTTAACGAGCGATGCTTGCGAGGACGAACGTTGGAACCCCAGCGTGAGCATCTCGACTGGGGGAATACGCGAAGCGATTTGTGTCCCGATGAAAGGCCGTTACGGCAGCGTGGGTGTCATCTACATCGACACGTCGATCGCGGTTGGTCAATACGCGATGAGTCGTGCACGAGTCTTTAATGAAGAGCATCTCAAAATGCTGGTCGCCATCGGCCATCAAGCAGCTCTGGCTATCGAAGACACCAACTATTATCAAAGTATGGTGCAAGCCGAACGTCTTGCAGCCATGGGCCAGACCATCGCCACCCTCTCGCACCATATCAAGAATATCGTCCAAGGGCTTCGCGGTGGTGGCTATCTTATCGATCAAGGGATCCAAGGCAACGACATGGACGCCGTCAAGAGTGGCTGGCGTATTTGCGAACGTAATCAGGAACGCATCGAATCGTTTGTGATGGATATGCTCACCATGAGCAAGGATCGCAAGCCGAATCGGAACCCTGTGGATCTACGTACCGTCATCGATGAAGTCATTGAGTTATCAACAGCTAGGGCATCCGAAAAATCTGTTTCCCTGTCCTGGATCCGCCCAGAGGTATCCCGAAACATGATGCTCGATGGCGAGGCGATTCACCGAGCGCTGATGAACTTGGTTGGTAACGCAATTGACGCTTGCGTTGAAAAAGTCGATGGCCACGTCGAAATCGTGCTCTGCGAGTCCCCGGAGTATGCGAGAGTGCAAGTGCGAGACAATGGAGTGGGCATTGCTGCGAATGATCTTGGCCGCATCTTCTCCATGTTTGAATCCAACAAGGGAAATCGCGGAACCGGCTTGGGATTGCCGGTTAGCCTCAAGATTGCCAAGGAACATGATGGTACCATTGAAGTGCGGTCCGAAGTGGGCACCGGAACGGAATTCGAACTGCTATTACCATGGAAGTCGAACCGAGCGCCAAGCACCTCAGAATCCTTGCCTACCATTCCGGGATAGCCTACCCGCCGCCTCTACCCGCCCGTCGCTTTTGACGTTAGCATGGAATGCCAGTCAAGCCAACAGCCCCCCTCCTTGGAATTTCCACATGAATGCTGACACCCCCAACCGCCGCGATTTTCTTCAGTCCACTGCGATCACCCTTGCGGCCAGCACGGCCCTGGTTAACGCAGGGCCAATATTGGCTCAGCCAACTGCCCCCGCCCCACTCGCAGCCATGGCAAATGATGGACTGAAAGGACGACTTTGGAAGACGCTTAAAATTGGGATGGTCAAAGTTCCTGGTTCACTATCCGACAAATTCAAAGCCGTAAAGGCGGCGGGTTTCGATGGGATCGAGATGGACGCTCCTGGGATGAATGTCGAGGAAACAAAGAAAGCCATCTCGGAGAGTGGCCTGCCGGTGGACGGAACCGTGAACTCAACGCATTGGGATGTGCGACACACGGATCCTGACGCGGGAGTGCGAGCCAAAGCGCTGGAGTCGTTAAGAACCGCCATCCGCGATACCCATGCGGTCGGCGGGCATTCGGTGCTGCTGGTTGTTGGTCACGGCAAGGACGGCAAGGAAGACGAAATCTGGAAGCGTTCCATCGAAAACATTTCTCTGGGGCTACCCCTGGCAGCCCAATTGGGTGTGCAAATCGTACTCGAGAATGTCTGGAACCACTTTTTATATGACCATGCAGGCGATCACACCCAGAATGCCGCTAAGTACGTAAAGTATGTCGACGAGCTGAATTCTCCTTGGGTCGGTATGCAGTTCGATATCGGTAACCACTGGAAATACGGCAGCATGGGGGATTGGATGCGTCAACTCGGCAAACGCGTACTCAAACTGGACATCAAGGGCTACAACCGAGCCGCAGACAAGTGGTCACGTATCTCGGAAGGGGATATCGACTACGCTGACGTTCGCAAGGCGCTCAAAGAAATCAACTTCTATGGGTGGTGTGCAGCCGAAGTCGGGGGCGGCGATGCAACGGAACTAAAACGCATTGCGAGCGAAATGGATTTGGTGTTTGGCTTGGTCTAGCGACGATGTGCTCTAGAGCTATGGTAAGTATCCCCCGAGTAAACTCGGGGGCATTGTCATGCCGTCGGCTATACGCCGAGGGTGTTGACCATCTGCTCTAGAGCGATGGGCGTGGGAACTGTGGCAAATGACTCTAGCGATCCACCACGCCCTTCGCACCTCAGAGCGTGCCACCCAATTAACTGGTAGATTTCAAACTACGAGTACGAAAAACCAAGGTTTTTCGCTCGCAACCTAAAGCTCTTGTGGGCGGCAAAACTTGATTGGCATTTCACTTGTTGGATTGTCTAAAACCATACCTAATCTTCCGGCCAGTAGGTCATCTAGTTCTTTGCCAATAATCTCGGCTCGCCAGCCAAGCGTCAGGCACGGCGGAGGAGTGCCGTCGCTTTGGACATCCAATCGGTATTTTACAAAATCTCGCAAGTCGTCTGAGGTTGCAACGATCGACGGTGCGATGCGTTTGGTTCGACAAATGTAGGCCAATGCAGCCGACAAAAACTGCGTTAACATGCCGGCGGGTTGCCCCTTGCCATACCGTTGCTTCTTGGGCCAAGAGGCCGCAGGCTGAAGGAGCGAATCCTCGATTGCCTTGGCTAGCTCGGGCAAATATTGTTTGGTGTGCCGGTGCTCCATCCCTCGCAAAGACGTCATGCGTCGAACGTCCGAAGTTCCTCGCCTCGCGAGTTCAACGAGCAAATCGTCTCGCAGGATTTTTCTGGGCGGGACATCGCGTTCTTTGGCTTTCAGGTCGCGCCAATTCCAAAGGCCACGGACAATTGAGAGTGAGTTTCCGGAAAGCGCTTGGATGCCGCTGATGCGAAACCAACTTTCATTGGACTCAAATTCAGCTAGATCTTCTTGACGACGCCTCGTCTCCTCTTCCAGCCATGAAAGCCGATCTTGTTTGATCAATTGCTGACTGATCGTTTGAAACAGACGCGGCAAATCGCGAACGTCTTGGGCAGCATACTCAAGCTGTTGGTTCGATAAGGGGCGATTTCGCCAGTCGGAGCGAGTCTCCTCTTTGTCCAATACCTTGCCGGTAAAGCGATGTACCAAATTACCGTAGGACGCAGGGTATTCCAAGCCGAGGAAAGCAGAAGCAATTTGAATGTCGAAAAGTTTGGGTATCAGTTTCTTCGTTGCCCGATAACAGAACAACGTTTCTTCTCGCCCGGCATGCACAATCACGGTCGTCTCTGGATCGACCAACGACTCCCAGAATGGTCCAAGATCGGTGCAGCTATACGGGTCGATGATCGCGATTTCATCTTCCGTTGCAACTTGTACCAGGCAAAGCTCGGGACGGTAGGAATCCTCCGCCACAAATTCCGTATCAAAGGCGACAAGCTTCTGGGCAGCTATCTTTTCACAAAGCTGATGAAGCGATTCTGGGTTTGTGATATAACTAAAATTTGCGTTCAAACGCTGCCCTGCGGTTGTTGTGGTCGTCGTATTTGTCAGCTCACACCCGATTGAACAGACGACCGAAACTCGGACAACCTGTATGAAATGCTAGCAAACCAATCCTATTTGTACACGGAAACACGATCGTCCACAACAACGGGTGGCGGGCAACATTGTCTTCGACAAAAAGATTGTGTCCAACATCGAGAGTTTGCTCGACAATGATGGCGGATTCAAAGAATGCCGTTGCGGCCAATGGGGTCCCTTGGATACCACGGCCCGGCCTCTTGGTCAGCGCTCGATCAATGGCGGAATCTGAGTTGATTCTAGCAGCCGGTGCGAGATGGCTGGACCTCAAGGAGCCTTCGTTAGGGTCTCTCGGGAGGCCCCCACTCGACCTCATATTCAACGTACTTGAACTCGACATACCGGAGTCGGTGCAGGTCAGTGTTGCCGGTGGCGAATTACGGAGCTGGACTCCAGATTTGGACGCTTCTTTGGCTGCCAAGTTACCTGCAAGGGCTTATCTCAAGCTGGCATTGGCTGATTGCAAAGGCCAGGCATGGCAGAGTGTTACCGAACGCATTTCGCGAGCTTTGGTTCGTCATTCGCAACTAATCTTGGTACATTATGCAGACGCGGTGAATTCAAACGCACCCTCTTGGCAGGAGGTAATCGAAACAACGAAATCCTTGGGTGGAAAGTTTTTGTTGATCGACACGTTTTGCAAGAAGTCAGGTGGCCTTTTGGATCACTATTCGCTGGTGCAACTGGATGCAATGATTGACGCGGCAAATCAACGAAAGCTCGGGGTCGCTTTGGCTGGCTCGTTGAAATTGGACCAACTCCAAAGCCTGTCGAATTCGCGGGCGGACTGGCTGGGCGTTCGAGGAGCGGTTTGTCAAAACTCTCAGCGGACCGGGGAAGTATGCCCCAACAAATTGCAACAAGTACTTGCTCTTTTCAACTCGCGTTCCACCAACGGAAGCTGATCACCATGTCGTCGGGTAGCGAACGAGATCGACCTTGCGGGCTTTTGCGACAGGGGAACAAAGTCGTTGGCAATGTTTGCATGCCGGAAGCAACCGAAATATTTATTAAAGAATTCAATCATTGTTACGGGCAATTGCGACTTGAAGTGAGCGAACCGGTCGCAATTCTGACGAAGCCAGCATCAAATCCCCACTCTTTTCGATTGCCCATGTGGTTCCGTCACGTGTGGAACGCCCGAAACCCCGACGAGTAGAGTTCCCCCTGGGTGCTGGAGGGTGCTGGACTGACTGCGTTTAGGCGAGCGGCAGACGGAAGACTACCAGGCCAGGCCACCGTGTGGCGCGGCCACCGCGATGGGTGTGGGGACTGTGTGGCACGCCCAAAGCGATTAGCGCGATTAGCGATGGGCGTGGGAAGTGTGGCAAATGACTCTAGCGATTCACCACGCCCTTCGTACCTCAGAGCGTGCCATCCAGTTTATAGGTAGATTTCAAACTGCCTCTCGCCGTAACTATCCGGTAGCTTTCGGTTTGCCTCCATGGTTGTCCATAAGCTACAATAGCGGGGTCTCCAAATTGGAGCCCCTACCTACTAACTACCGCAATGGTTGCGAGCACCTCCCACCCTTTGCCGCCCATCCTTTGAATCTGGCAATCCTTCGCGACACTGCTTTCCATACGACACTGCTTTCCATACGACACTGCTTTCCCTAATCGTGACTTGAACAGTACCATTTCCATCCATCGCTTCGTCCGAATGCCTGAGGCGACAGCCACCACGCTGTCCATTTGCCTGAGTGTTTTCCTTTGTTCAAGTCAGCTATTCTCCCAAGAATCGACCCTCGACACACGACTTACTCAGGAATGGACGGAGGTGGTTCGGCCTATTCTGCAAGAACATTGCGGCGAATGCCATATGCAGACTTCCAACGAGGGTGGCGTCAATCTTGAGGACTATCAAGATCTCGACAAGATTCGTCAACACGCAAGCACTTGGGAACAAATTCGCGGGGTCATTCGGGCAGACGCGATGCCGCCACCCGAATCTTCAACCCTCAAGATGTCTGACCGAGAGAAGTTGATCGGTTGGGTTCAATCGGCCCTTCACGAGGTGGATTGCGGGTGTGCTCCGCCCCCTCCCAAAGTCACGCTGCGGCGATTGAATCAAGTCGAGTACGACAACACTGTGCGAGATCTTCTTGGCATGGATCTTTCACCGTCCAAATCGATAGGATTTGTGTCGGACGATGTCGGCAACGGATTTGACAATCAAGGGGAAGTGCTGACGTTGCCACCGATCATGTTGGAAAAATATCTGCAAGCTGCTGCCTTCCTCTCTAAGGCCGTCATCGAGACCGATCGCGAATCCTTTCGCAAACAGCGCTTCGAAGGCCAGCAGCTAGCCTATTCGGAGGTACAAACCATTCCCTTGAATCTTTCCGAGGGCAAATACAACCTCAGCATTCGTATGCGATTTGGTGATAAGCAGCCAGACAATTGCAAAGTTCGCATTTCTGTGGATGGAGATTCCGTTGCTGAGTTGGATATTCCCTCCAAGGACGAAAACTACAAACAGGACGTTTCTCTCGAGAAGGGTGAGCATAGGCTATCCATCGAATACTACGACGACGCCAATCCCGAGAAGCGAACCGACGCCAGTCGCAAACTGATCATTGACTCAGTCCGAGTCAACGGTCCAGAAACCGGTGAGCCAGCTTATCCCAAGCATCACGAAGCTATTGTGATTGCGAGTCCGGACCAGAAAGACACGCCGGAAGGCCCACCGATCGGCTTGCCCGAAGCATCCCGCCGAGTATTCGATAAACTCCTTCCCAAAGCCTATCGTCGCCCTGTCACGACCGACGAACTTCAAGCGGTAGTTGGCGTGTGCGAAAAGGCCGCAGCGGCTGGCTTCAGTTACGAAGAGTCGATTCGCTTTGGGTTGCAAGCCGTACTGGTATCTCCCCACTTTCTGTTTCGCACGGAGGGCAATGAATCGGGTGAACTGGATGACCATGCCGTTGCCTCACGACTATCGTATTTTCTATGGTCCAGCATGCCAGACGAGACGCTTTTTAAGTTGGCTCAGTCGGGTAAGCTGCGACAGCCCGAAGTATTGAAAGAACAGATTGCTCGGATGCTTGAAAGCTCGCGCGCCGAAGCGTTGTTGAAGGGGTTTTTCGGCCAGTGGCTTGGTCTGAGAAACCTACCCAAAATTGAGGTGGACAAGGAAAAATTCCCGAGTTGGAACGATCGCTTGGTCCGGGCCATGGTCAAAGAAACAGAGTTGTTTTGCGCCCACCTTTTGAGGAAGGGCAGCATCGATGAAATTGCCGATGCATCGTACACTTTTATGAACCCTCGGATGGCCGAGTTCTATGGTGTCCAGTTTGATGGAAAAGATCCGTCGGAACTTTATCAGAGAACTTCTGGAAGACGAGGGACGAGCGAGCGTCGACAGGGACTTTACAACGAAGAGGAAAAATGGATTCGAGTCGACCTGCAGAATAACCGAAAAGGCTTGTTAACCCACGCGTCCGTGCTCGCCTTGACTTCGAACCCCACTCGAACTTCACCGGTTAAGCGAGGGAAATGGATCCTGGAGAATATCCTAGGGGATCCACCCCCCGCCGCCCCACCAGGGGTGCCATCCCTCGACCAAGCGGAGCATCAAGAAGACGCTTCCTTGCGAGAGCGACTAGAAATCCACCGAAGCAATCCAAGCTGTGCGGGCTGTCATAAATTGATGGATCCTATCGGCCTGGGACTGGAGAACTTCGACGTTATCGGTCGATGGAGAGAGCGTGACGGCAACAAGGGAATTGACGCAAAGGGGCAATTGGCGGACGGGCGGGCTTTCGAGGGACCCGCGGAATTGGTAGCCCTACTTTCGACCCGAAAACCACAAATTACAGAAAATTTTTCGACTAGAATGCTAACTTATGCCCTTGGGCGGGGTTTGCAAAGACAAGATAAGTGCGACATCGACCGTATCATTGAGCACGCCAATCAAAACTCGCGATCGATTCGTTCGATTGTCGAGGCCATCGTCTTTAGCGATGCCTTCCTTCAAAAATCCGACCTCAATCCAATTGGAAAACTCACCGATGCACGATAATGTCCTCGAACGATCGTTCAAGCAGCGACAACTAAGCCGCCGGACTTTGCTTCGCGGAGTGGGTGTGTCATTGGCGTTGCCGTGCTTGAATATAATGAAGCCTGCGGTGGCTGCTTTTGCAGAAAACGCAACTAGCCCGCCTACGCGACTAGCTTGGGTCTTCTTTCCCAATGGAACCAATGCCGAAAGATGGTTTCCCAAAGGCAAGGGTACGGACTGGGAACTTTCGCCTAGCCTTGAGCCGTTGGCAGAATGCAAGGGTGATTTCAATGTTCTGCGAGGTCTCGCACAAGTCAATGCGCAGTCGTTGGGAGATGGGCCAGGCGACCACGCTCGAAGCGCGGCTGCGTTCTTAACCGGTGCTCACCCCTACAAAACTGCTGGTTCTAAAATCAAGGTAGGCCGAAGCGCCGACCAGATCGCTGCGGATGAGTACGGACGAGCAACGCGACTTGCATCGCTCGAACTCGGCACCGAGGAAGGAAAAGATGCCGGCTCATGCGATTCGGGCTATGCGTGTGCTTACTCAAATAATATTTCATGGCGATCCGAAACGCTGCCAACGGCCAAGGAGATAAATCCGCTCCGAGCATTCCAACGACTCTTCGGTACAGCAGGTTCCACCGACGCACGCTTGCGGGCAATGCAGTCGAACATATTGGATTTTGTAACGGATCAGCGAAAGCATTTGGATCACGTCTCTGGAACGGACGATCGACGAAAGCTGGACGAGTATTTTACGAGCGTTCGCGAAGTCGAGCAGCGTATCAATCGTTTCTCTGTCCCGGTCGCGTTGCCCGATGGAGTGGTCGAACCCAACGGCAAACCCAGCAACCCAACCGAGCACATCCGATTGATGTACGATTTGATGGTGCTAGCCTTTAGGACCGATACAACGCGTATCGCAACGTTCATGTTGGCCAATGAGGGGAGCAATCGCGCGTTCCCGATGATTGAGGTCAAAGATGGCCACCATCAATTGTCCCACCACGAGAACAAGCAAGACAGCATCGAAAAGATCGCCAAGATCGATCGATACTATTCTGAGCAATTCTGTTACTTCCTAAAGAAACTCAAAGAAACCCCAGAGGGGGACGGCAACTTGCTGGACCACTCAATGATCGTCTACGGAGGTTGCATCTCGGACGGTAATCGCCACGATCACCACGACCTGCCGATCCTGCTGGCTGGAAAGGGTGGCAACCGAATTCAGACAGGACGATTGCTAGAGTATCCGCAGTACACGCCGCTAAACAATCTCTTCTCGTCCATGCTGGAAACAGTCGGCATCAACGATGTGAAATTCGGAGATGGAACCGGGCAAGTCAGTATTTAGGCGATGGGCGCTTTTAAATCTACCTGTAAATTAGGTGGCTCGTCATAAGTATTCAAGACGTCTTATGCTTGCGAGTAGACCGAATCGTATGCTTGCGAGTAGACCGAAACGTCGTGTGGCACGTCCCTGAGTTTACGAAGGGCGTGTTGAATCGCTAGAGACATTTGCCACAGCTCCCACGCCCATCGCTATCGCTTTGAGAGGCTGTGATTTAATGACCCGATGCGTGAGTTTTGAAGTTAGGCTTTTCGCAACCGGTCTGTTGGCCAAAGGAGCATCTTTTCTTCCACTTCGTCTGATTGAACAGACAGGCAAACCGATTCATTGTGCTTCCGTCGGTTTTCAGCCGGCGGGGCAGCATCTGTCAGCTACCAAGGCGAAAAGTTCGCAGAGTGATCGCTCTCCGTCGGACTCGCGGCTCTTTGATTTAATTAGCCGAACCGCGTTAGCGGCGGTTGTCTGACCGAAAACCGGGGCTAACACCCATCGGCTAATAGTTGTGATTGCGTCTTCGACTAAATCAATTTCCTCAAACGTTGCTTCCGCCCGAATAAATCGGACGGAGAGCGGTCAGCCATGCAAACATGAAATGAATATCTGGTATCCGGTAGCTGTCAGATATGGCCCCGCCGGTTGGAAACCGACGGTAGCCAAACCTACGTATGGTACAAACTAGGAAGCCCATTCCAATTGAACCATTGACGTTGTTTCCAAGTTAACTGGACGGCATCCAGAACGCAAATCACACATTGCCACTTCCTCTCAGCGAAGCCCTTCGATTTCGGCACTCCTGCGTCCTCAGCTAAGACCGCTTTCGCCGTCCATGAGTGGTCAAAGTGGAGTATCCCCAGTTCTCCCCCAGTTCTCCCCTTTGCGACTCGGCAACATCATGAACTTCATCGTTGTCTCATCTCTCGCGCCTTCTTCTGGGCACGTTGTTTGTCACGAAATCGTTTTAGCTGCTTCTCGGCTTTCTCAATCGAAAGTTCGGCTTTTTCCTTCAAAGCAATTGCGGTACTTATCAGCTCTTGCTCCATCATGGCTGGTGTTTCGTAAGTTAATCGCCCGAGCACGCCTGTACGAAGCTCAAGGACAAAGATCTTGGACGCCCTGTCGAGATCGATCGTTTGGTTCTTACGAAGACAACCACGCCTTCGCCCAATTTCTTCAATTAGAGCCATTTCGGTTGATGGCAAGCATTCTCCGAAGTCGTAACGCTCCTGGAGCCGTTCGGAGTGGTGCACGGACATAAAACGGGCACCAAAGAACGCAACATCCGCATAATCCATGGCTGTCTCCTGGATCGACCCGACTAATGCCAGTCGATATCCGCTGTTTACGTTTTGAACATTATGCCAAAGCATGCCCGGTGTGTCACACAGTGTGACCCCATCTCCAATATCGATCTTCTGTTGCTGCTTGGTAACTGCTGGTGTGTTGCCGGTTTTGGCAATCTTTCTCCCCGCCATGATATTGATCAGCGTCGATT
>Ga0105048_10002277_pt1 | contig 31056 bp, 31 predicted proteins | sample MAT05_FD_78382 | JGI IMG/M metagenome (GOLD analysis project Ga0105048, IMG submission 78382) | Freshwater microbial communities from Lake Fryxell liftoff mats and glacier meltwater in Antarctica - MAT-05 | ecosystem: Environmental > Aquatic > Freshwater > Ice > Liftoff microbial mat | place... | reverse complement strand
CGACGGGCAAGGTCGTCAATGTGAAAAAGGGCCAGTTCATGGCGCCGTGGGACATGAAGAATGTGGCCGCGAAGATTCGCGGGGCGGGCAATCCGCGTGTGCTGCTCACTGAACGCGGCACGACGTTCGGGTACGGACTGCTGGTCAACGATTTCCGCAGCATTCCCTGGATGCAGGAAACGGGTGCTCCCGTGATCTATGATGCCACACACAGCGTACAGACTCCTGGGGCACTGGGCGATCGTACCGGTGGCGATCGTCGCATGGTCCCGCCGTTGGCCCGTGCCGCGGTGGCGGCCGGTTGCGATGGGCTGTTTCTGGAGACGCACCCGAACCCGGACGAAGCCCCGAGCGACGGGCCGAACATGGTGCCCTTCGCCGAACTGCCCGCCTTACTGGCGACCTGCCTACGACTTCGTGCGGCCCTGCTGAACGAAGTCGTTTAAGACACGAACCCGAGATCCTTTCGATGACGAAGCTTTTCACGTTCCTCGGATTCGGCAGCTCCTGCGCTGCGATCGTCGTGACGCTCTTCGCAATGGGTTGCTCGACCAAGCCGCCATCCAACAAAAGTGCGGTCGCCGATAAGACCACCGAGGATCCGTGGCCCAAGTTGGTCGTGCAGTTCCGCCGCGATACCGACGTGGCCGCAACCCGGCGGACCCTGGAACAACTCCGCATCGACCTCAGCAGCAACTCCGATCCGCAGTACCAGCCGCAGGCGATGAGCGAGGACGTGGAGCGCGCCTTGAAGCCGCTCGTGTTGCTCAGCGAGCAGGAATGGCGCGAGATTCGGTCGTCCACGTTCACCGGTTTCGACCCGCATTACCTGGCGGAAGTGCTGTATCTGCGCGATGTGGTCCGAACGCTCGATGTCGACGGTCGCCCGGCGGATCAGAAGGCCGCGGCCGCCTTTGAATGGGTCTGCCGGCAGGTCGCGCTCGACCCGTGGACCACCTACGGCAACAATGCGAAAACCTACATGCCCCCCTTCGATGTCACTTCGGTCCTGAGTCGCGGGGCAGGCAGCGGCTTGGAGCGCGCCTACGTCTTCCTCGGCTTGCTTCAGCAACTCGGCCTCGAAGGAGTATTGATCGGACCGCCGGAAGCGGCGAACCGATCTTGGGCTTACCGAATCGATCCGAGCAAAACGGATACGGCGCCCTCGGGGCCGTTCTGGGCGGTCGGCGTCCGCATGGCGGGCGATGTCTTCCTTTACGAGCCGTGGCGCGGCGAACGCTTCCCGCTTTCCCTGTCTCAACTCAAGGCGAAGCCCGAAGCCGTGCAGGCCTGGCGGGATGACAAGGTGTTGCCGTTGGCCTTGTCCGCGGCGGACATTGCCGAGGCTATCGCGTTTTATGCGCCGCCCTTGAGTGCCTTGGCGACGCGGTGGAAACGTTTGGAACAGGAGTTCGCCAAGGAAGCCCCGCCGCTGCGGCTGACGTTGGATCTGCCTGCTGCACGTGCCGCATTTGCGGACGCGACGAAACTGCCCGCACCGCAGGTCTGGAATGCCGCGGGCGATCCGTTCACCCCGACCCGGGTCGCTTCGTCAACGATCGCCAAGACCGACGGCGGCAATGCCCCGACCGCGGAACTTCGCGATCGCTATCGCTTCTCGATGGTTCCCCAGCCGCTGTTTACGATGCCGGACAATGTCCGGCCGCGGGCCTCGTCCGGCCCGAACGATGCCGGCGATCCCGGCATCCCGGAACTGTACGACCTGCTCCGCGGTCGTTGCGTCGCCGCCTATGACGAACTCTTTCTGAAGGCACCGACGCCGCGGGAACGCTTTCAGCGGGGTCAATTCACCGAGACGATTCCCGTGCTCATCGAGAAGCGGAAGTCCCTGACGGCCGGCATGGAACGCCTCCGCACCGACCGTAACCGCGGCGAACAACTCGCCGAATGGGCCAAGGCCATCCGCGACGCCTACACGCAACTGTTGCGGGCACGGGACAAACAGGCGACCAACCCCAGCGCCGTCCTCGAAGCCCAGGCAAAAGTCGAGCAGCTGATGAAGAACGACTCGACCAAACTCGAAGCGCTCTTCGATACGGCCTTCGCCGAAGCCGGCAACGCCGAAGCGACCTACCTACTCGCCTGCGGCATGCACGAACGGGCCGAGCAGGCCCATCGCCGGTACGAACGCCTCGTCGCCGATCCCCGCACGGCCGGCACCGCGACGCGCGTGAAGGAGTCGGCCCTGCAGGAATGGAGCGAGGCCCTAGGCTGGTGGACCCGCTACGAGCCGTTTGCCGCGACGCAATCGCTGTACTTTCTCGGTCGGGCCGAGCATGCCAAAAAACTGCGGGAGCGGGCCGAAGCCAAAATCGCCGACTTGCGTGCCCGCTGAGCAACTGCGACGATACGCTTAATATCTCTCCAATCGCCCGAGCATCGCATGAAGGCACGTCTGGTTCCCATTGATGCCTCGCCGCTGATTGAACTCGTCAAGGACATGACGGTCATCGGCCGCACGGCCGATTGCGATGCGACGATCGATCACAAGAGCGTGTCGAAACTGCATTGCGTCCTGGTCAAAACCGACGGTCTGATTCTGATTCGCGACCTCGGCAGCACCAACGGCACCCGCGTGAACGGTCAACGCGTCCGCCGGGCCGCCCTGCTTCCCGGCGACCATCTCGGCATTGCCGCTTTCCGTTACAAAGTGAAATTCGGCGAAAGCGGTGATACGGACGCCGATCAGAAACTAGAGACTCCCCCAACGCCGGACGGCGCCGCCGGACCGGCGGACTCCGACGAACAGGCAGCAAAAGACGCTGAAAAAATGCCGAAAACTCCGGCCATGAAGCGTAACGTCCACCCGGATCAGTACTCGGGGAAGCCGAAGTAAACCAAGTCGAAATCATCGACACTTCGTCGCATGCCAAGTCGAACTTTGCGATTCAAAGCAAAATTACTTTGCGAAACAAAGCTTATTCACTTAGACTCTCTTCGACATCGTTTCCCTCGATGACCGGGAGTGGCCCATGCATGGCCTGCAGGAATTGGATCGCGTTCTTCGGGGCGATCCAACGCCGGTTTGGCTCTCGCCGTTGTTGCGGATCAATCTGCTGCTCGCCGCGTTCTACGGCGTTTGCATCGGTGTCTTTGGTCTCGTTCGACCCGAAGGGCCGGAATGGCGGCAGGGTTGTCGTCCCAGTTGGTGCTACGCCGCAGCTATGCCGAACTGATTGCCCGCAACCGTCGGCATGGTTGGATGATTCCGTTGTGGCTGTCGCTTTACTGTGTCACTGCGATCCGAATGGCCTGGGTGCTGCGGCCGTTCGTCGGCTATCCGGGATTGAAGACGACGTTGCTGCGCGACGGCGATTGGGGCAATGCCTACGTCGCCGTCTTCCGGACGGTGTCCCGGACGCTGCTGCACTGACTCAGTTGCCCGAGACGATCCACAGGTGCTTCCAGCCGCGCAGGTACAGTTTGCCGTCCACGGCCACGGGGGACGCGGTGAAGGTGTCCGGCAGTTTGTTCTTGGCGAGTTCCTCGAAAGTGCGGCCGGCTTTCAGGACTGGGCAGGTGCCTTCACGGCCGAGGAGATAAAGCTTGCCGTCTGCGAACATCGGGTTGGAGCGATGGCGTTCGTTGGTCAGCGACTCGTCGTAAAGCAACTTGCCGGTTGCGGCATCGAGGGCGTTGAGTTGGCCGCCGGCACCCATGAGATAAACGACATCATCCACCAACAAGGGCGACGGCACGTCCGGCGTTTTGGGAAAGCGCCAGGCTTCACCCGAAGCCGGGATGTTGCCTCTCAGACCTTCGGGCTTCACCGCGACGGTGGGATGTTGCTTGCAACTCGGGATCACGATCAGGTCGGGGGTCACCAGTGGGCTGGAGACGGCCCGCCAGGCGCGGTTGTAGTTCGCCTTCGGGTTGAGTTCGGAGACGCGCCAAACTTCGCTGCCGTCCTTGAGGTCGTGGGCGGTGCAGTAGTCGTTGCCGTGGACGATGAGCAGAGCCTTGTCCCCTTTTTGCCACAGAAACGGCGAACAGTAAACGTCCGGCGATTCGCCCTTGCCGTCGCTCTTGCGTTCGGCCTTCCAGAGTTCCTTGCCGGTCGCGGCGTCGAAGGCGAAGATCGTCTGCCGCTCGCGGTGCATCAGCGTAACGTAGAGAATGCCCTTGTGCAGTACCGGCGTCCAGTGACCGCCGAACTGGATTTTGAAGGCCCCATAGACTTGCTTGCAGTCGATTTCCCAAGCGGGCTTGCCGTCCTCGATCGCATAGGCACCGAGCATACCGGTGCCGGAGAACGCGAAGGTGAGTTTGCCGTCCGAACTGCACGAGGCGGAGGCGAGATTGCCTTCGTCGCCGCGGTATTTGTCTTCCCCGCGACCCAACATGCGCTGCCACAGAGGCTTGCCGTCGCGGCTGATGCAGAACAGCACGACATCGGCTTTAACCTGGGCCGTCATCACCATTCGGTCGCCGACGATGCAGGGCGTGCTCGCCCCCGGGCCGGGCATGTCCACCTTCGTCACGTTCGCACTGTCGGCCTTCCAGGAAGCCGGAAGTTTTGTCGCCGGGCTGCGGCCGTCGTTGGCGGGCCCGCGCCATTGCAGCCAGTCCTCGGCAAGAATCGATGCGGAGGAAAGAATGAACACAGCGACAAGCAGCAACCGGGTTGGCACAATGCGACTCCGACGGACGATGGGAAGCGGGGCGGGTTTCGACAAGCCAAGGTTATCCGCCCGCCCGCCCATCCGCAAGTTGTCGCTCATTGCCTCATCTGGTGGACCATTGCAGTTGATTTGTCATGGGGCCGGCCGTCTCGGCTGCATTCTTAGCGGGAGAGATGCAGCCGAGACGGCCGCACCACTACGAGATACCAAGGCTCAGATGAGCTGTATCGTACCATTAGGGCTTCGCTTTGAGTGGGGCAAACCATTGCTTCTGCCAGTAGTCGCGGGTGTATTCATCGGCGCCGCCGGGGAAGGCGTCGTCCGGCAGACGCAAGAAAAGTTCCTCCATGCGGGCGAGGACAGTGGCAGCCTGTTCGGTGCGGTCGGCGAAACGATAGGCCGTGTACAGCATGCTGCGGATGATGAGTTCTTCGACCTTGCCGGTGTAACGCGTCGACAGGCGTTCGCAGAGTTCCGGCATGTCCGCATACTTGCGGAGCAGCAGGGTCGTGTTCGCCAGCCGGATGTCCGCTTGGGCCCGCAGGGGGCTGTCGACACCAGCGGAAAGTTCGGCGAAGAGATTGGCGGCTTCGGTCAGTTTGGTCTCGGCATCGGCAGGCGGTCGGGACGCCGCATCGCCGCGGGCGGCGACCAGGAGCGTGCTGCCGAGGTAGAGTTGTGCCTGATGCAACAGTTTATCGCCGGGGCGGGCCTGAACGACTTGGCGGAAGCGGGCCTCGGCGTCGGCGACCTGATTCTGGTTCAGCAGAAACTTGCCGAGTTCAAACTGGGCCTGATTCTGGGCATCCTTCTCGATCGCCGTGTCGCCCGGAGCCGCGACGGCGGCGAGCAGCAGTTCCTGGCCGTTCTTCAACATCGCCATTGCTTCCGTCTGCGTGGCCGGGGTGCGGGCCTTGGTGCGGGCTTCGTCCAAGTAGGCAACGGCAAGGCGTACCCGGGCGGTTGCAGCCGTCGGCGAAGTCTTCAGCATGGCTTGGCGAAGTGCGGCCGAGCCTTCGGTGAACTGTTTGCCCGCCAGCAGGGACTCGCCCTTTTCCACCCACGCCGAGGCGATGATGTCGTCCGGCAGGCCGGGCGTCTGCGTGAGGCGGTCGAGCGTGGCGGTGGCCGCAGCGTCGTCTCCGGCATTGCGGTAGCATTGGGCCGCACGCTTCAGGAATTCGGCTTGGCCGGCGGGCGTCGGGAACGTGCCCGCCAGCGCAACATAGTCGGCTGCGGCCTCACGATACTTCTCGGCCGCTTGGGTCGCCGTCGTCGGGCTGGACTTCAGAAGAGCACCCCACGCCGCGTTCGTGTCCGCCTTGCGTTCGGTCGCCCGGCCCGGGTTGGCCCACGGGGCATACGAGGTTGCCGCCTTTACGGCGGAGGCCAAGTCGCCTTCGTTGGTGCTGGTCTGGATGGTGCGTTCGAAGAGGTCCCGCACCTGTTCCAAGGTGAAGTAGGTGGCATCGTAGTCCGAAGTTGCAGGCAAGGCCTTGTCGGCGGCCTGCAGTGCCGCCACCACGTCGCCGCGGCCCGTCGGCGTTGCGGGTTGATTCAGCAGCATCTCAGCGAGTTGAAAGTTGGCGGCCTGGCCGATCGATCCGGTGCCGGCGGCGGCCTGTTCGAGCAAAGGGCGACCCGCATCCGGGGTGCCGGCCTTGCGGTAGGCTTCGGCCAGGAGCAGTTGGACCACCGGAAGTTGTTCGGGCGGCGTGTTCGGGTTCTTCAAAACCGCGTCGTACTGGGCGACGGCATCCTTCCAGTTGTTCTCGGCGCCGGACAAGCGGGCAAGTTGTATCCTGGCGGCGGCATACACATCATTCGGGGCACTTGCGGAAATGTCTTTCAGCACGGCACGGGCTTTCTCAGGCTCGCCGAGGGTGAGGCAAAGCTGGGCCAAGCCGCGGCGATCCTTCGCGAGTTGAGCCGCGGGGCGACGGGTCGGGCCTGCCAAGTAAGCGGTGAACTCGGTTTGGGCCGCCTTCAGATTCGGCGGGGAAAGACGCAGATAAGTTTCCGCGAGCAGCCGGCGGCGTTCCCCTTCGCTTTCCTCACCACCCGGTACTTTAATCAATGCATTGGCGACGGCAAGGGGATCGCCCTGCCCCAGCGCCGCCTGCACCTTGGCATGGCGAAACAGGAACAGTTTCTTCTCCTGCGGGTCCGCGATCAAGTCCGGATTGATCTTGCCGAACAGTTCGGCCGCCTGCGTCCAGCGGTCGCTCCGAGCCGGATCGGCCTCGGCGGCGGCAACGAACGCCGAGCCGCACAGCCGGCAGATCGTCGCGGCATCCTCCGTCTCCGGCGTCAGTTCGGCGACCAGGCCCACCGCCAAGCCTTCGAGATTTGCCGCATCGACCGGCTTCCGCTCCAGAGCAGACTTCAAGGCTTTGAGGTTGTAGGCGAACCGCTCAGCCGGATTCTTCGGCTGCGGCGGGAAACCGGCGTAGGCAGCGGCCGCCGCAACGACACCGAGGACGAACAAGGGAAGCTGCCAGTAGTGGCTCCGACGAGACGAAACGGGAGCGTGATCCGTGGTCATGGCCGGAACCATCCTGGTGCGGGTTTTTGCCGATACTGCCCTAGTTGTGGCAGATCGCACCCTATTCGGTCAAGACGTCTTTGTTGAATGGGGGATTTGAAATGATGAAAGCGGAATGGAGTACAAACTTCATCCGGTCATCGAGCAAGGAAACGCGAACCACCGCCCGGCAGACCGAGGCGCTCGAGCACTCGGCTGCGATAGAGCGCGACTTCGGTTTCGCCGGGACGCAAGGCCGCGGCGGCGGTGAAGGCATCCAAGGCTCGTGAAAGCGTCTGCTCGGCGGCGACTTCATCGCGTCGTTCGGCGTCGGCATCCCATCGCTTGACCAACTGGAACAGTCCGATTCCGCGGTGGAAGTTCTCTGCAAAGTCGTCGCCGCGATCCTCGGCCAAGGTCATGAGCCGCGTGTGGCACTGCACCGACTGCGGGGAGGGTGTTTCAGGTTTGGCGTACTCTTCGACGCACAGTTCAAATTCCGTGCGGGCATCGTGAGGCTGATTCAGCCGGTACAACAGTTCCGCCAGTTGGAAGCGGACGACCGTCGCTTCGGGAAATGTTAGGAGATACGTCCGGAATTGCGGCACCGCCGACCGAAAGTCGCCACGCTCCAACGACTCGGCGGCCCGCTCCAACGCGTTATCGGCCGGTGTCTCCACAACTACGGCGACAGTGGGAAGTGCTCGTTCGTCCGGCCAAGTGAACGGCGCTAAGCAGCCGACGATGCCGGCGAGGGAGGCTCCGAGGATCCAAGCCCCAACTCGCATAGGATGACCGCTCCAGTTCCGGGGGAACAGGAGTCATCATCGAATGCGGCGGGACTCGAAACGAAGCCGATCGAAAGCGATTGTCGAACGAACCCGGCAGGTTGGGTAAACCTTGCGGGCCGTAGCGGTTACGCCGCTGATTTCGCGTAGTTCTCGCCCACAACCTGCCAGTTGACTACGCCGAACCAGGCCTCGACGTACTTCGCCCGAAGGTTGCGGTACTTCAGGTAGTAGGCATGCTCCCAGACGTCGATGCCGAGGATCGGCCGCGGTCCGCCGCCCATGAGCGGATTGTCCTGATTCGGCGAACTGACGATTTCCAACGGCTTCATCTTGCCGCGGATGAGCCAAGCCCAGCCGCTGCCGAAGCGGCCCGTGGCGGCGGCGAGAAACTGCTTTTTCATCGCGTCGACGGAGCCGAAGCTCTCATCGATGCTCTTCAGGAATTCACCGCCTGGCCCCGCCCCGCCCGTGCCCGGCTTGGCCATGATGCTCCAGAAGAAGTCGTGGTTCCAATGCCCACCGCCATTGTTGCGCACGGCCGGGCGAATCGCTTCGGGGACTTCGGCAAGCTTCTTGAGGATCTGCTCGATCGGCATCGCGAGCCAGTCGGCTTTGCCTGCGAGCGCCTTATTCAGATTGTCGACGTAGGCTTGGTGGTGCTTGGTGTGGTGGATCGTCATCGTCTCGGCGTCGATGATCGGCTCCAAGGCGTCGTAGCCGTAGGGGAGTTTGCTCAGCACAAAGCCTTCGACCGCGGAAGCGGTTCGGCCCGAGGCAGACAGCGGCAGGGCAGCAGCGCCGGCACCGATCGCGGCAGCACGCAGGAATTCGCGGCGAATCATGGGGTCATCCTCAGGGGGAAACAGTTAGGAAGCCGACCAGTTTCAACACATTCCAATGCTAGTCGTTTCGAGACGAAACGGCGAACCGGAGGAATGTCCACAGCAACTGTCGGGCCGGCAGAACCAGCATGGAATCGAAGTGCCGTTGCCTCGCGTCGACACCCCGGCTATGGAGCGGCACGAATCGAGGAGGGCCGGCTATGCATTGCTGTCGTTTCTTGCGGATCCTGACCGTGCCGTTCGCTCTGGCTGCTGCGGTGGGCTGCGTCGATCGTCGCTTCGTGGTCACGTCCAACGTGCCGGCGGCGCAGATTTACGTCGACGGGAAAGCACTGGGGCCGGCACCGGTCGATTCGAGTTGGATCTACGCGGGCGAGTACACCGTCACCGCACTCGCACCCGGCTACGAGCCTTACAACGAACGTGTGCGGCTCAAGCCGAAGTGGTATCAGTACCCGCCGCTGGACATCCTTGCCGAATTGCTGTACCCGGGCCGGATCGAGGACGTTCGACGGATCGAAGTGACGATGCAGCCGAAGCGGCCGATCAGCGATGAGGAACTCATCGGCAACGCCGAGCGGCTGCGGGCCGAGGGCAAGGCACTGCCGCCGTCCCGCATCCCGGACGACAAGGGAACCAAGACCGGCACCGCCCCGACACCCGCCCCCGCACCAGGCACCGGCTCGACCCCCGGCATCATCCCCGGCGGGCAACTGCCGGTCCCCGGCACCGGCACCACGCCGGACGGCGCCCCAGTCAGCCTGCCGCCGGGCTACCAAACCCCAATTACGCCGATCCCCATCGGCCCAACGCGGTAAGTTACCTTCTTGGCCCTGGGCGGTCGATCAGAGCGTCGCGTTCGGCGGCCGGGGTTTGCACGACGAGATCGAACAGCGTTTCTTCGGTCATGATGGTCTCCTTGACCTCATCAGCGTGATATCGGGTCGAGAAGCATCAACCAAATTGCAGAATTCGGTCCGTAATCCGCATTCTGTGGTTCGCGTCACGGTCTCAATGTGCCGACGAACTGCATCAGTCGGCGTTCCCAGGCCTCGCGCTCCTTCCATGGAGCGCTTCCCTCGGCGACGATCGTGTCGGCTCCAGTCGGCATCGTCGTGAAGACGACCAACTTTTCGGAGGACTTTGAGGCATTCGGTCCGCCCACGGCCACCTTCCAGCGGACCGTAGGCAATCCGGCGGCTGGCTTGTCGGTCGGGTCCCCTTCGGACTCACCGGAGAGTTCGGTGATGATCGTCGGGCCGAACAGTTCCGCGTCCTTCGTCCAGCGGGCTTTGAGATAGGTCAAGGCGCCGTCGGCATCGGTCCCGGGCAGCACGAGTGCGACGAGCGTTGCCTCCGGGGCGAAGTCGTTGCTTCTTCGCGCTTTCAATTTCCCTTTGAGAAGCAGTTCGGCCTTGGGGTCTTCGGAGGTCGCCTCGACGGCGGCTTCCGTCCAGATCGGCTCGGTTGTGCTGAGCCGGAAGCGACCGCTGCCCTTGCCGCTTCGAAAAACCTGCTCGTTGGATTTCGTCTCGCTCCATTTGTCGCGCAGGTCGAGCGTGCGGAACCGCTCGCGCAGTCGCCCGAGTTCTTCCGCCGCGGCGGCGGCGTCGGCTTCGGCGGTCCAAGTGAAGAACCAATAGGCCAAGCCCTTGTGGCTGAGGATGTAAACTTCGCCGAGGTTGACGACGCCGGTCGACTTGTGCTCGCCGCGGAACAACGCTTTCTTCGCGGCATGCCTGCCCCATTTCGCGGCTTCGAGCGGCAGTTCAGCAGGGATGTAAAGGAAAAGCCGATTCAGAATCCGATGCAATTCCTCGCGAAGTTCGGTCGTCAGCGGCTGCCGGGTGTCGTAATCGCAGACGTGCAGGGCCATACCCGCGTTCGGTGCTTCGGTCCGGGTCATCGCCACGACGTTGACGCCGAGTTCGCTCTGCAGTTCGACATCCTTCTTCCAAGGCGCCTCCGGCATGCGGAAGGCGAAGTTCTTGTCCGCGACCGCGGTCTCCTTGGTGCCGGGCTTAGCGCGATCCTCGACGGCGCCGCGCTTGGAAATCACGAGTGCGGCCACAGGTACCACGACGAGTGCCGTCAGCCCGCCGGCGATCAGGCCGATTTTCAGAAACTGCTTCCAGGCGGCCGGTGCCGTGCGTTTGCGGTCGACGGCGGGTTTTGCCCGTTCCCGTTGCGATGGCGAAGCGAACGCGATCGGCCCAGGCGTGTTGACGCTTGCCGCACTCAGCGGCAGTGTCGCCTGAAAGTCCGGGGCGATGGGGGAGCCGGCGTAAGGATCGTAGGGTTGTGGGGCGGCGAGGGTGAATCGCGAGGCACAGGTGGGGCAGGTGATGGTCGCACCCGGCGGCACGAGCGCGGGATCGAAGTGGAAGGTGCAGACCGGATTCGGACATTTCATCGCCGCCATGAATCGGCCTCCGCATGCGGGCTGGATAGTGGCAGGATGGAACGACTGCCAAGGACGACCTTGGATCCGCCACGTCGACTACAGTTCCGAATCGTCGCTGTTCTCATCGTGAATCGGTTCGTGGTCGTCCGCAGGTTCATCGTCGTCTTCCAACGTTTTCGGCATCCGGTCTTCGCTCCCGGCAGCAAGGTACGGCTCGAAGCGGACCGGGTAGCGGCTGTTGGGATTGCCGACGCGCAAGACCAGCGAGCCTGCCAGAATCTGCTCCAGATAGGGCAGGATCGCTGCGGCGCGCCAACCGTAACGTAAGCCGCATTCCGCGGCTTCCCGGTTGGCGGCCCCGCTGGTGCGGACGAGGACTTTGAGATCGGTCTGCGTTGCCGCCAGGTTAGGTGCGAGCTTCAGATTTCGGCACAATTCGCCCAAGGCGATGCTGAGCAGATTCGCCAAGGCCGTCACGTGCGGCGGATCGCCGTCCCGGCTCATGGGGGCGGGCCACTCGGTCTGCGGCAACGTCGCACCGCGGCGCACGGCGTCGACGATCGCATTCAACTCGGAACGGGGCAAGCCCCGGAAGGCCTGCAGTTCTTCGAGACCGGCGGGGATCTTTCGGCAGATTTCCAGCATCAGATCGTCGCGCATCAGATACCGCACCGGACGATTGGTTCGGGATGCGAAGCCTTCGCGCCAGGCGAACAACTCGCGGGCCACGGCCAATTCGCGTCGGGCGAGCACGCCTAAGCCTTTCACCTTCCGCCACTTTTCGACCGCGACTTCTTCGTTGGTCGAATGCTCGATGAACTCGTGGAACTCCTCGGCTGCCCACGCCGTGCGGTCCCACTTCACCAGTTTGGCGTGAAGCTGCCGGTGGATCGGAATGAGGTAACGCACATCGTCGTAGGCGTATCGCACCTGATTCGGGCTGAGCGGGCGACGCCGCCAATCGGTCAGCGTTTCGCTTTTGGTCATCCGTTGGTGAAGGACTTCCTGCACGAGTCCCGCATAGCCGATCGGGTAGAGGTAACCGACGAGGCCTGCTGCAATCTGAAGGTCGAAGACATTCCGCGGCTTGTTGCCGGAGGCGAAGTAGGCCATGCGGACCTCCTCGCGCCCGGCATGGACGACGACGGTTTTCGATGGATCGTGGATCGCATCCCAGAACGGTTTCAACTCTCCGCAGGCATACGGATCGATCAGGAGCAGTTCGCTCGATGTCGCGATCTGAATCAGGCAGAGTTCCGGCCGGTAGCTTTCCTCGCCGATGAATTCCGTATCCAGGCCGATGATGTCGGCCCGTTCCAGACGAGTGACGGCTTCGCGCAGCTCGGCCGGCGACGCGATCATCCGTTCGGGCATTGGGGTCAATTCGTTGGTGCGGCGGCGGGCCATCGGCGTGGGGACATCCGGAGTGATTGTTGATGCCTATTGTCGGCATTCGACCGGGTCGCGGTCAAGGTGCCGCGGCATATCCGTAGGAGGAAAGCCCAAGGACCGGGCACGAACCGCCGTCATGGGTCGCGAGTTTGTAGCGGAACAGCGTCAGGCAGGAGACCCATTCCCCACGAACGACGATCGGGTAGTGGCCGAGCATTTCAATCAACTCATAGTCGGGCAGCAGATGCGTCGGCACCGGCGCTTCATTCCAAACCAGAATCTCTTCGACGCCGCTCACCGGTACGGTGCCGGGCAGTGTGAAATGGCTCGGTCGGGAGATCTCCCGCATCTGAAAACACTCGGCCCCGGCGAAGTTCATCATCGCCGCCCACTGATACGTCGGCGTGTAGATCGGCAGTCCCGGCGCCAGCCGCTTGGCTTCGCTTGCACCGCATTTCGCCGCTTCAAGCCTTGCACCGAGGCGGGTGATGCGGTCCTGCCGCGGCTTCAGCAGCGGCAGCGGATGAAGCATGTGAATGGCCATAAGGATGACCAGACCCGTCGGCACGCCGAGTCCGACGATGCGGACGATCCTTCGCTTGCGCTCTGTGCTGATGCGGCCATGCCAATCGGCCGCGACCGGCCAGAACCCGAGGTAGGCAGCCAAGGCCCAATTCCCTTCGAGCGGTCCGCGGCAGGCCTTGTAAAGAAAGAACGTCATCGGCACCGCGAAGAACAGCGAGCAGACCCGGAGCTTCGGGTCCGCGATCAGCCGGCGGATGTTCCACCACGTCCACGGCAGCATCGCGATCGGAAGCACCCCGAAAAGCACGACCTGAATCGCAGCGAACTCCAGCAGGCCCTTCACGCCGCCGCCGTTCTCGACATTGGCATGATCCCATTGAAAGCGGATCGGCACGAACTCCTGTTCGATGTTGAAGATCAGCACCGGCAGAAACACCAGGAACGAGACGAAACCGTGGAAAAGATACCCCGGCAACCAACGAAGCGGATCGCGCGGCAATGCGACCACGAATGTCAGGAAGGCCGCGGGTACCGCGAGCGCCATCGTGTATTTTCCCAACGCTCCGAGTCCCAGGAGCGCACCGCCCAAGGCCCAGCGTCCCAAGGATATTGTGCCGGGGTCGCAACCTTCCGCGGGCTTCAGGCGTTTGTGAACATCGATGAGCCAAGCCAGATAAAGCGTCCAAAACAACAAGAGCGGCGTATCGGGCGTGATCAGCACCGCGCCGAATGTGAACAGCGGCGTTGAGATGACGTAAGGCCACAACCAGCGCGGCCTCATCCACGCACCCAGAACGCCGACGACCACAAGTGACGACAGGAGTGCCGGAAGCCGCAGTGCGAACACCGAATCGCCGAACACGGCCGTGGACGCGGCGATCATATAGGCCGAGAGTGGCGCATGATCGAAGTAACTGAGTTGCGGCTTCTTCGACCAGCACCAATAGTAGAGTTCGTCGTCCAACGGCGGCAGCATGGCGGCCAGGATCGCATAGACGATCGCAAGGATCGCCAGCGTGCCCCAATAGAAACGATCCTGCAATCCGGGCATGGCCGACGGTCCTGTCGACTTGGAACTTAAAACGAGACGGCGGTATACCCCGATTTCGGTAGGGCTGCCAAGTGCGATCGACTTTACACACCCTGCGGGTGCAGTCGGCTTCATGCATGCGAAGAATGCCCTACGCGTTTCCGAATCATTTCGATTTGCACAATCTTGAGAATTCGGTTACAAAATAACGCAGACCGAATCCGAAACTCCCTTTCGATTCGGGCTTATGCTTCCGTTTCCTCTCCTTTTTTGATTTCAGGTGCCGTATGCGTCTTTCTCCCCGAGACGTGATGCGCCGTCGTGCGTTCACGCTCATCGAACTGCTCGTGGTCATCGCGATCATCGCCATTCTCATCGGGCTGCTTTTGCCCGCGGTCCAAAAGGTCCGCGAAGCGGCCGCACGGCTGAGTTGCCAAAACAACATGAAGCAGATCGGCCTGGCACTCCACAACCACCACGATGCACTGGGAACTCTGCCGCCCGGCAGCACGTACTTCGGAATCTGTTGCGCCCCGCCGACGTACACCAACTGGGCCATCGAGATCCTCCCCTATATGGAGCAGGACAACCTCTACCGCCAGTACCAGCAAAGCCAAGTCAACGTGTCGACGGCCAACAATCTCGTCGGTCGGCAGCGCGTGAAGGCGTATGAATGCCCGTCCGACACGCTCATCGGCAGACTGGAAGTTCCCGCATCCGGCCCGCGCCCAGGCGGCCAGCAGTGGATGCGCGGCAGCTATCGCGCCGTGAGCGGCAAGGGCAACATGGCCATCGGTCATGGCGCTTGGGATTCCTTCGAACCGAATCTGTGGCCGGGCGGCAGAATGGACCACCAGTTCAAGTCCTTCCTGCACGCAACCGGGATCAGCTACAACGGCGCGCCGGTCAACAACGTCACCCAAGGCAACATGCAGGTCTCCGGCATGGGCGGCCCCGAACGCCTGACAAACGCCACCGACGGCCTCTCCAACACGCTGATGGTCGGTGAATACACCAGCCGCACCGTCACAACCCGCGGGACGTTCTGGGCCTACACGTACGCTTCCTACAACCAATCCTCCATTGGTGCCGAGAGCCGACTGCTCGGCAGCGACTACACGAAGTGCGCCACGACTCCGGGTCTTTACGGAGACCAGATGTGCAAGCGCGCCTTCAACAGCGAACACACCCAAGGCGGCAACTTCACCATGGGCGACGGCTCGGTCCGCTTCGTCAGTTACAACGTGGACATCAACATCCTGCAGAACTCCGCCACCATGGCGGGCGGCGAAGTGGCCGTGCTTCCTTAAACCCCTGCCAGTGAAAGGTAAGCCATGCGCTCAGTACGTTCGTTCGCGGCCGCGGGATTACTCGCGGCGCTGATAGGGTTGGGCTGCTCCGGCGGTACCAGTTTCGCCCCAGTGTCCGGCATCATCACCATCGACGGCAAGCCTTACGGCAAGGCGGTCGTCAGCTTTCAACCGATCGGCGGACCGGAGAATCCCAACCCCGGCCGCGGTTCCAGTTCCTACACCGACGAAAGCGGTCGCTTCGTCCTTCACTGCGACGACGGCAACGACGGAGCCGTCGTCGGCAAGCACCTGATCCGCATCATGACCCGCGGAAACAACGTCCTCGGCCAGGATCCCAACGGATCATCGGACGACGGCGCCCCGGCCAAGCGCGAAGTCGATCCGATTCCGCCCGAGTGGAACGCAACCAGCGTTAAGGAATTCGTCGTACCGGCCGGCGGCACGGACAAAGCCGACTTCGACATCGTCACGAAGAAGGCTGCCAAGAAGTGAATTGCAGTGCGGAGGCCGGGCGGGAACATCTGTTCCCGCCCGGCCTTTTCGTTTCCAAATCCCTTTGCAGCCGGGACGACCGCACCACAATCAGAAAAGAAGAGTCGGCCAGGATTGTGGTGCGGCCGTCCCGGCTGCATGGGACTTCGTCCCATTTCGGCATTGCGTTCCGGATGGTGGAACGCTATTCGCGTCGTTGCAACGGTCGGGGGGCCGGAGCGAGGGGGGCGAAGATGGCGGACAAAAAAGCGGGTCCGGTCGTGGAAACGGCCCACCTCACCAAAATCTATCAGAACCGCCAGATCGCGCTCAACGACGCCAGCATGTCGATCGAGCCGGGCGCGATCCTCGGCCTGCTCGGGCCGAACGGCGCGGGTAAGACCACCTTCCTTCGCCTCATCCTCGGCCTCCATCGCCCCACGGCGGGCTATGCCAAGGTCTTCGGTCGCGTCATGCACCCGAATGCCGCGGAACTGCGGCGCCGCATCGGCTACATTCCCACGAATCCGCAGTTCCCAAAGGGCATGACACCGATCACGTATCTCGATTACATCGCGCGGCTTTTCGGCATCCCGAGCGACGTCCGCAAGCCGAAACTTGCTTCCCTGATTCGCGCCGTTGATCTGCTGCCGCATTCGGGTGAGCCGATCCAGCACTTCACACCGGGGATGACCGCTCGCCTGGCCGTGGCCGCGAGCCTCATCAACGAGCCGGATCTGCTGATCTGGGACGAACCGACGCACGGCTTGGACATCGAAGCCCGCCGCAGCATGCTGGAACTGATCAAGACGCTCGCCGCCGAGAAGACGATGATCCTCTCCAGCCACAACCTGTCGGATGTGGATGAAGTCTGCAATCACGCCTCGGTGCTGAACAAAGGGCAGATGATCTTCCACGGCACCCTGCAGGACTTGAAAGGCCGCATCCGCAAGAACCACTACGAACTCGATCTCGAAGGCGATCAGAAGGCGATCACCAAGATGGTCGTGCAGTTGAAGGCGATGAAGGAAGTGCTCTCGGCGACGCTCCGACATCGCCGGCTCGACCTGAAGCTGACGGATGAAGTCGGCAACACCCAGGTGTTGGCGATGATCTTCCAGACGCTCTCGGACGGCAAGGTGACGCTCATCAGCGTCCGCAGCGTCGGCATGGCGACCGAGCAGGCCTATCTCGATCTGGTCGAACGCGAAGAACAACGCGGCTTCACCCGGCTCTACCAGAACTCGGAGGCGGCGTGATGCGCGGACACATGATCGAACTGTCCCCGGCGAATGCGGGCATCCGCTTCAACCGCTTCCTGCCGTATTGGGCCGTGCTCCAGACCGACCTGCGGCAGACACTGCGGAGTTGGGTCTACCGACTCTGGGTGCTTATGTCCGTCCTCGGGGCATGCGGCTCGCTGATCTATCGCGTCGGCATCAAGGAGGAAACCGGCATCGTGCAGACCGCCTCCTCGCAGACGCAGAATCTGCTGCGCGGGCTGGTCATCGCCGGGGTTGGCTTGGTGGCCCTGATCGCCGTCTCCGCAATCAGTTCGGAACGGAGCAGCGTGGCCGATGCCGTGCTGAGCCGCGGCATCAGTCGCTACCAATACTTTTTGGCGAAATGGCATGCCCGCGTCCTGGTCGTGGTCGGGACGTTTCTGGTCATGGGCACGGGCATTCTGTGCGCCTACCACTTTTTCCTCGATCCGGACATCACCGCCATGGGCGGGTTGACGGCCCTACTTTTGATCGCTGCCGTGCTGGCGGTGGTCGTATCATGGGGTGTCACGATCGGCGCTTTGGCCAACGGCACCGTCATCGCCATCACGACGTTTTGGCTGATCATCTACGGGGGCATCATCGCCTTGTCGCTGGTGCCGAAACCATACCCGTCGCCGGAACGGATGATGGAGGCGCTGCCGTATGTTCTTCGCGGCCAATATGACCCATCGACGGTGCTGCAGCCGGCGATCGCGACCGGTGCCTTGTGCCTCGCCGCTGCGGCCGTCGGCCTCGTGGGCTACGGCCGCAAGGACGTCTGACCCCGCATGGCCAAGACCATCGCGAAAGCCGACCTCCCCTCGAAGATCTGCGCGACCTGCGGTCGGCCGTTCGCGTGGCGAAAAAAGTGGGCCAAGGTGTGGGAGCAAGTCAAATACTGCTCCGAAAAGTGCAAACGGGCAAAGTAAGCTACCGGGTTGAAACCCCGGTCGCAACCCCCGGGCCATCGCATACGCCGCTGGAATAGTTTCATGATCCCCGCCAATCTCTTCACTGGTTTCCTCGGCGTCGGCAAGACCACGGCCGTCGTTGATCTGCTCCGCACCAAGCCCGAACGCGAACGGTGGGCTGTCCTCGTCAACGAATATGGCGAGGTCGGCATCGACGGGGCACTCATCGAAGGCGCCGGCACCCGCGGCGTCTCGGTCCGCGAGATCGCCGGCGGTTGCGTCTGCTGTGCCGCGGCCCCGGAACTGCCGGTGGCGCTCCACTTTCTGCTGACGGAAACGAAACCCGATCGCCTTCTCATCGAAACGACCGGCCTCGGTCACCCTGCGCGGCTCATCGATACGATTCGCAGGAACTACGCCGGCCGCATCGAGCTTCGTGCGACCATCGGCCTGGTCGCCCCCGGCGACGTGGTCTGCCCCGGCATGTTCGATAACCCGATCTTCATGGATCAGGTTCACCTGGCCGACGTGCTCGTGCTCAACAAAGCCGACACGGCCACACCGGACATGTTGCAGGCCTACTCGACGTGGGCCGATGGACTGTTTCCGCCGAAGTTGCTGATCGCCGCGACCAGCCAAGGGCGACTCGACCCGGCCTGGCTCGACCTGATGCCGACCCACGAACGCTTCGCGCTTCACCCGGAAGCCCACGGCGATGTCGCTCCGAAGGACGAGCCGTTGCTGCAACTGCCGTCGCGCGGACAGCCCGTGCGTTACGCAAGCGGTCAACCAGCCTGCGGTTGGGTCTTCAGTCCGGCGGACGAATTCGACGAAGGGAAACTGACGGCCCTGCTGCTCGGCACCGCCGACATAATTCGACTCAAGGGCGTCTTTAAAGTCGATGGTGAGTGCATCGCCGTCCAGCGGACCCGCGACGGCTCAACCGTGCGGACCATCGCCTACCGCCGCGACAGCCGCATTGAAGTCTTTGCAACCGCCGCTGCGTTCGATTGGAATGCGTTCGAGCAACAGCTGGTCGCGTGCCTCGTCGTCATTTGATGTCAGCCCGACTTGCGAGGGTCGGTGTGAGTTGACCGTCCTGTGAACTCCCGCCGACGCTCGCGCGTCGGGAGAACATCACGACGCAGTCGGCCGTTGCGGGCGGAAGTTCAGCAACACTTCGTGCAGGTCTTCGGTGATGCGGACTTCGTCGTCCAGGAAATCCTTGAGCCAGAGATAGTTTCGCCGCTGGGCCATCGCCATCAGCGGCAGCAGGTCCCGCAGGGGAATCCCGACGGCCGGTTCCGGAAGGCCTTCCAAGGTACCGATCGCCGATTCCGGTTCCCGATAGATGTGCAGGTGCGGCGGCATGTTGCTTCTCCTTGCAGTATGGTCCGTAGTGGAACATCGAACGCCGGCCGCATTCGGCTTGACGGAGTTCGGTCCGTTTTCGATTCGATGAGTGGCGATGTTGGTAGAATCTTCGGCGTTGCGCGGTTGTCCGCTTCAGGGTAACTTTCACGATCGGGCAAGCTGGATGCACACGTTCGCAGTACTCGGCTCCGGTGGATGGGGAACGGCACTGGCGGGCCATTTGGCCTCAAGTTCCGGCCGTGTCGTGCGTCTGTGGGCCGCCCATCCCGAGACGGCCGACAACCTGCGCGAGCACCGCGAAAACCGCCGTCAGCTTGTCGGGGTCCGCATCGCCGATGCGGTCGAAATCACGGCGGACGTTGCGGCTGCGGTCCGCGATGCGGACTGCTGGGTCTCCGCGGTTCCGACCGCTTATCTGCGTCGTGTGATGGGTCGCTTTGCGGGCTTGGCATCGCCCGGTTTGCCTGTGGTTTCCCTGACCAAAGGGATCGAACACGATACCTTCCTGCGGCCTTCCGAAATCATTCAGGAACTGCTGGGCGCCGTCGACGTCGTCGCCCTCAGTGGGCCGAGCCATGCCGAGGAGGTGGCCCGCGGCCGGCCGACCTCGCTGGTCGCGGCATCCGCCGATGCCTCCGCTTCCAAGGCGATTCAGCTTGCGTTCGGCACGCCGAGGTTCCGCATCTACACGAATCAGGACATCGTCGGCGTCGAACTGTCCGGAGCGCTCAAGAACGTGATCGGCATTGCCGCGGGCATCTGCGACGGCCTGCACTTCGGCGACAACGCCAAGGCGGCGCTGCTGACGCGCGGGCTGATGGAGATGCGCCGCTTCGGCACCGCCTACGGAGCCGACCCGGAGACCTTCACCGGTATGGCGGCACTCGGCGACCTGATCGCCACCTGCTTCAGCCCGCACGGCCGCAATCGCCGGGTCGGCGAGGAACTCGCCCTCGGCACGGCGACCCTCGCGGAAATCCTGAAGCGTCCGCAGGTGGCCGAGGGGGTGTACACGGCCGAGAGTGTGGTCAAGCGGTTGCAGTCGACGGGAATCGAGACGCCGATTATGACCGGAGTCTACCAGATCCTTTACGAAGGCAAGTCGCCGCGGGATGCCGTGCAGGAACTGCTGGCACGCACCTCGCGGGGTGAGACAACCTTCCTGAATTCACCGTGAGGACTCGCCATGCTCGGGATCGCTTTCAAGGAATGGGCCGTCGTCTGCCGGGCCGTCGCCGAGGGAACACAAACGATTCTGCTCCGCAAGGGCGGCATCGCAGAAGTCGGCGGTGAGTACCGACCCGAACACGAACGCTTCTGGCTTTACCCGACCTACTTCCACGAGCGGCAGCAGGACGGCGTTCGCGAGGAATCCATCGAAGTCCTGGACAAGGTCGAAGGCGAACGGCCGCCGGAGGGCATCCTGCGAATCGACACCTTGGTCGAAGTCGTCCGCGTCGATTACGTGACGGACCTTAAGCTGCTGCTGAAGTTCGAGGATTTCCACATCGGCACGGAGGAGATGATCCGCGGCCGCTTTCACTACCGCAAGCCCGGCGTCTACCTCCATCTGATTCGCGCTCACCGATTGGCGGAAGCCGCGCTGATTCCCGAGCACCCGGCCTACTCGGGCTGCAAAACCTGGGTCGAACTCGAGACGCCGATCCTGAGCGAGAGTGCGTCGCCGGTGGTAACCGATGGGGACTTCAGGGCAAGGCAGGAGCGATATGCGAATCTGCTGCAGGACAAGGCGAGCGCGGTACGTTAGAGCAGTTCCGGTTTCATAAGTCTGACTCCAAAAGGAGCCGCGCACGAAGTAAGCGGCTGGTTTTTGAACACTTACTTACTTCGTGCGCGACTCGTTAAAGTCGCAAGACGTTTCAAGCTCGCCTAAAACTTGTCGAATCGCAATTGCCAACGCAGACTCCTGCCTCGGCAACACCGTCCGCAAATCGATAACCGCGTCGCCGGCATTGACGCGAATCAACACCGGCAACGTTCCGATGCGAAGCTGTTCCGCGATCCTCGCTTCGCCCATCGACTCATGCCGAAGGCGAAGTACGACCGTCGGCAGCGCCTGCTCCGGCAGCGAGCCGCCGCCGACGTAGCCGATGTCGTCTGCGATCGTCCACGACGCTCCCGGCAATGGGCCGAGCCCTTCGAGAAATCGCTCGCAACGGGTTCGCAACTCCGATCGTGTCATCGCGATCATCCGCAACAACGGAAGTCGATCGGCCGCGCGAACCGGATCGAGTCGAAGCCGGAGCGTTTCCTCCAAGGCCGCCAACGTCATCTTGTCGCAACGGAAGGCCCGCATCAGCGGATCGGCTTCGATGGCATCGATCCACTTTTTCTTCCCGGCGATGATGCCGGCCTGCGGCCCGCCGAGGAGCTTATCGCCGCTGAAAAGGACCAGGTCCGCCCCAGCCTTAAGGCCGTCTCGAACGTTCGGTTCGTTCGCCAGTCCATACTTGGCGAAGTCATCGACGGCGCCGCTGCCGACATCGTCGATCGTGGGAATGCCGAGTTCGCTGCCGAGGGCCGCAAGCTCTTGAATCGTTGCCTCTTGAGTGAACCCACGCTGAATGAAGTTGCTGGAATGGACCCGCATCAGCGCCGCGGTCAGCGGAGAGACAGCCTTACGATAGTCACCGATGCGGGTGATGTTGGTGGTACCGACTTCCTTCAGGATCGCACCGCTGACGGCCATGATCTCCGGGATACGGAAGCTGCCGCCGATCTCGACGAGTTGCCCGCGCGAGACGATCACCTCGCGACCCGCGGCCAACGCCCGCAGTACGATCACCGTGGCGGCGGCACAGTTGTTGACGACCGTCGCCGATTCGCCGCCTGTCAGTTTGCACAACAACCCGCGGACCAAGTCCTGCCGTTTGGAACGCTTGCCGGTTACCAAGTCGAGTTCGAGATTGCAGTAGTTGCGGGCCGCCTCGGCTGCCGCCAAGGCGGCGATTTCCGCCATCGGCGCCCGGCCGAGGTTCGTGTGCAGCACGATGCCGGTGGCGTTGATGACCACCTGAAGGTTGGGCATCAACGCGGCCATCAGGATCTTGCGGACGCGTTCGGCGATCTCGTCGAGCGAGGGAGGTTGCTCCGGCAGGGCATTACGGGTCGCATCGAGGAGGCACCGAATCGCTTCGACGATCCGGTCGTGGGGAAGAGTTCGGAACTCATCCAGCAACGGATGAGCCAACACAGCGGAGACCGAGGGTAAGGCGCGGGCGGGGTGCGGGTCGGGCATCGGGTTCACCCCACCGTCGGTGGAACGAAGCGTTTCAGGAACTCGGCCCCGGCGAGTGCGTCGGCCCGGCGGTCGCTGCCCTGTTCCCGGTCGACGACCACGAACCCGCGATACTCAAGACTGTCGAGCACGGCGAAGACGGTCAGCCAATCGAGGTCGCCTTGGCCGATCGCCGTTTCCTTCGGTCCGCCGGAGAGATTGCGGCCATGGGCATCGCGTGCCTGCACATGGGCCAGGCGCCCGCCGAGCGCGCCTAACGCCGCGATCGGCTTTTGGCCATGGGCCAGGAAGTTGACGGGGTCGAAGTTCACCATCAGGCTGCCGCTGTCGAACCCGGCGAGGTAGGTCAGCACGACCTCCGCCGAGTCGAAGCCGGCTTCAAGGGCCACGACGACGCCGAGGCGATCCGCAGCCCGGCCCAAAGACGTCAGCGATTCGCGAAGCGTCTCGGCTCGCGGTGTTGAAGCGTCGTCCGGCTTCGGCAACTCCGGCAGCGGCAAGAGAATCTTTCGCGGTCCCAAGTCGGCGGCGAGTTGCATCACGGCGACGAGATGTTCGAGGCGTTGCTGCAAGTCTTCCGTCGTATCGAGACCGCGGCGGATCGGGCAGTTCAGTGCGGTCGCTTCCAGATTCGCGTTGCGGATCAGCACGCGCAATTCGCGGCGGGCCGTGTCGCCGAGTGTTGTCGGATTCAATTCGCGGATAGCGTCCAATTGAATGCCGCGCACACCAACCTTGGCGACGGCGTCGAGTGCCGCACGCACCGGCAGGCCGAGTGCTTCCTGCGAGATTCCGAGACGGATGCTGCTCACGAAGTCACCTCAACGCCGGATGAGGCGGGAGTCAGAAACTCCGAGAACGGCCGGATCAGTTTGCGGTACTCGGCCGTCGGCAGGTGGACCGTTCCCCAGCGTGGACTCCGCGGCCGCATGACCGTCTGGTAATCGCTCGCGGCGATGCCGCGAAAGAGGTAGCGCTTGTCCCGAAACAGGAACTGATCGGGTACGTCCTCCGGCAACGTGAACGGCGCGACGATGTGATACGCAAACGCCAGCATGCCGCGGAACTCCCGGCCGAAGTGGTTGGCCCAGCGCTGCAGCCCGTGGACGTCCTCTTCTTCAGCCCAATTCTGCCAGACGCAGCGCGGTGCTGATGCCGGGCCACCGGGGAACTTTCGCCCCTTCACGTCGACGACGAGTTTGGACGTCTCCGGGCCGACGATGATGAAGTCGACGCTTTTCACGCAGTGTTCGCCGAGTTGCGATCGCTTGGCTTCGTCGACCGCGATGAAGCCGATTTCACGGTCCCGCAGGTAGGCTTCGAAAGCCGCTTCGTAATGATTGGAGCGGATCACGGCGCACGCAGAATGCGGTGCACGGCATCCCCGAGTTCGGCGAGCGCGGCAGTGGTTTCGGTACGGGCTTTCAGATCCTTGATGTTGGCCTTGCAGGCCTCGACTTCCTGAGATCCCGCGATCACGGCCACGGCATGGCCGCGCTTCTCGGCATACTGGAACTGCTTGCCGAGCTTGGCCGCTTCGGGATACACCTCGACGTTGATTCCGGCGGCACGCACCAACGCCGCGATTCGTTGGGCATACCCGGCCGGGACTTCGGGAAGCTGAAGCACCAGCACCTCAGCTGGCGTCGACACGCCGGCGAGCCAGGGGTGCTTGAGTTCTTCCATCGCGGTCAGCAGTCGATCGACGCCCAGCGACGCGCCGACGCCGGGGAGGATTTGCTTCGTGTAAAGCCCGGCGAGGTTGTCGTAACGGCCGCCGGAGCAGACGCTGCCGATGCCGGGGAGGACATCGAGGAAGGTCTCGTAAATGGTGCCGGTGTAGTAGTCCAGGCCGCGGGCGATGCTCAGGTCGAGTCGGATCCGGGCTTCGGGAACACCGACTACATCGGCCACGGCGAGCAACTCGCGCAAACGCTTGATACCTTGGACGACTTGCGGCTCGGAGCCGAACAGGCGTTCAACGTGCCCGAGCTTGTCCGAATTCGTCCCTTCGCTCTCGGCCAACGTCAGCACGGCGGCGGCCTGCTCGACGGTCACGCCGGCTTCGCGGGTCATCTCGTCGATCACCTTCTCCCGGCCGATCTTCAACAGTTTGTCCAGTGTCCGCAGCACCGGCACGGACTTGTCCACGATCCCCAGCGACGCGAGCACGCCGTTGAGGATGAGCCGATTGTTGACGCGGATCGTAAAGCCGTCGAAGCCGAGCTTGGAGAACAGTTCGTGTATGACGAGGACCACTTCGACATCGGCGGAGTTCGAAAGCGTGCCGATGGTGTCGAAATCGCACTGCCAGAATTCGCGGTAGCGGCCCGCGGCCGTGTTTTCGCCGCGCCAGACGGGTCCCATCGCATAGCGCTTGAACGGTGTCCCGAGTTGCGGAATCGCCTGCGCCGCGAAGCGGGCGAACGGCACGGTGAGATCGAACCGAAGTGCAACGTCCCGGTCGCCATGATCCTTGAACCGGTAGACGAGCCGATCCGATTCCTCCCCACCTTTGCCGAGGAGTACCTCGGCATATTCCAGGGCGGGCGTGTCGATCGGGGCGAAACCGAAGGAGCGATAGACTTCGCGCGCGGTTTGGAGCACTCGCTCACGCGGGATCATCAGTGCCGGGGGATAATCGCGGAAGCCCTTCAACGTGCGCGGTTCGATCAACGCCGGCTCCTTAGCGGTTCTTGTAGCGGGTGCTGACGCGCTTCATGAACGCTTCTTCCTCGGCCGTCAGCTTTTCCTTGCGGGCGATCTTTTCGAGAAGTTGGTCGAGGCGTTCGTCTTCCTGCTGCTGCTGTTCGAGATCGCGCTGCATGCGGCGGGCGGTGCGGGCAGTCAGCCATTGCTTCATCAGGCTCTGCTTTTTCTTCGGCCGGGCCGGCGGGGCATCGTCGTCCGGGTCGGTGAGGTTGTAACCGGTTTCGTATTCACCGCCGCCTCGCTCCGGAAGAGCATTCCGATTCAGCTTGAACCAGCACGCGATCGCAATGAATCCGGCCAGCGCCATCGGCCAAACCTCGTTGGCCGCGAGACTCGCGATCAGGAGCACCACCGCAACCACATAGCCCGCCCAGCAGGCCGTGGTGATGCCCTGCTCCTCGTCGGTTTTGGACCAGACGAACCCCTGCAGCAACTGACCGCCGTCGAGCGGGTAGCCGGGCAGCATCGTCAGGAGCAGCAGCACCCAACTGAGCCAGAAGATACGGTTGGCCCAAACCAGAAACAACGGGGCAACAGCGCGATCCTTGCCGGACTTCACCACGGCATCGTGCGCTTCCGCGGGCACGTTAAGCTTCGCTTTCAATTCTTCCGGAAGTGCGGCCGGTTCGGATGTGCCCGGCTCGTAAAGGCGGATGCCGAACTCGCTGGTGTAGACCTTCTGATCGCGGTAGTTCCTCATCTCGGAGACGTACGGATCGCCGAAAGGATTCCAGGTCGGGATGAAGCCGTAGCCCGCGAGGAACACGCTCGTGACGACACAGACGACCACATTGACCATCGGCCCGCCGGCGGCTGTGATGGTGTGCGCCCGCCAATTTTTAGGCACATCGATGAAGGCCAAACCGCCGAGGGGCCACAAGACGATTTCGGTCGGTTCGCCGTCCACCATTCGCCCGGCGAAGCAGTGGCCGAACTCATGGAGAAGGAGCAGGCCGAAAAAAATGGGAATCGTCAGCAGGAAGATTTCCAGAATTTTGTCCCCGCCGCCGGGCTGCCCGATTTGGCGAAGGAACATGCCGGAGCTGAACACGATCAACGTGATGTGAATTCGGATCGGGATGCCGAAGGCACGGAAGAGCGGGAAAGCCCATTGAAACGGATCGCGCATCGGGCCGTCCATCCCCGGTTTCGACACTGAACAGGTCGCATCATACCACAGTGAACATCCGCGATCAACTCGCCGCAGGTTAAAGGTGGCACCTTTCGAATCATACCCAACTCTCGCCCCCGGGGGGACACCCGCATCGCAAGCAGGGCAAGACCAGGCTGCGAGCACGGGCTTCGATGGCTTAAAACGGCTTGTCCGGTAATGGCGGGAGGGTCGGCACCGCCGGCGTCGGGATCGACGGCAGCGGCAGGGTCGGCGGCGGGGCGACGGGGAACGGCAGCGACGGTACGGGAATGCTCGGCAAGGGCAGACTGCTCGGCGGCGTTGCCGCAGGCATCGGCATTGGTGTCGGCACGACCGGTTTGACTTCCGGCATCGGCTTCGGAGCATTCGAGACGGGTGCCGGAACCGGAGGCGTGGTCGGCACCGTGACCGGCGGAATCTTTGTCTTGGCCAACGGCGGCTCGGGCGTCAGCGGCAGGGTCGCCGGGGCTTTGCCGATGAGATTGCGGATCGGCTGAAAGCCGACCTCACCCGGCTTGGTTGCGGGTTTCGCGCTGGTTGTGGTCGTGGGCGGCGTGTATTTGCCGGCCAGTTTCGGTTCGGTCGTCTGCGTTGCCAAGGCGGCGCCGCCCGGCGGGGTACGATAGCCGTTCAGGGAATACTGCCAAAGTGCGGCTTTGATGGCTTCGCGAACCTTCGGATCCGGGTCGGTGGTCAACGCCGCTTCCATCGCCAAGCCGGCGGGCTGCGAGATCGGCTTCAGCAGTCCGAGACTTTCGACGGCTTCAATGCGGACTTCCGACGATGGATCCTTCTGCAGAGCCGAAGTGAGTGCCGGTACGATTTCCGGACTTTGCCGCGGATCGAGACCGCGCATCTCTTTGGACGCGGCCTTACGCTTCTGTTCGTCCGGATCGCTCTGTAGTGTCGCGGTCAGTTGCTTGGCTCGCGAAACCGGGTCCGGCTTGGTCTGCTTCCGCTTCAACAAACCCAAGCCGAGGTCGAATGCGGACGCGGAACGATCCGAGGCGATCAGGATCAGAACGCCGGCACCGAGAAGAAACGCCTTGTGCATGCTCAACATGACCCCGATCCTCGCGTCCGGTGTGGCGAACCGCATTCGTACCGTACACGAAGGCGGACCAGCACCATTCTAACGAGGAGATCGGCAGAGGTTGCGCTGAAGCAGGCGGAAAAGGGACGCGGCATCCCATGGGGGTGCCTTTGGCAAGTCGCAGGACCGTCACGAGCATCACATTCCGGGCTGCCCGCCGCCCATGCCGCCGCCTGGTCCACCGGGGCCGATGCCGGGCTTGAATTCCTTCTTGGGAGCGGGCTTGCGGTAACCCTGCTCCGGCGGCGTGTTGAAACGGGCTTCGTCCGGCGCGACGCGGTATTCCTCAACAACGGGAACGTTCACATCGTACTTTTTGCTTTGGCACCCGAGCACGATGCCCAAGATGCCTGCAATGATTCCGCAGAAACTACGCCGCATACCTGCCCCCGCCGCAAACGGACCTGGACGAAGAGCAGCGTGATAGCAACAGACTTCGGATCCCGCAAGACCGGTCAAACCATGCGGAATGTCCAAAGCGGAAGTCGGAAACCAAACGAAATTCGCATAGATTGACGGTCCGCGTTCTTCTCCCCTCAGAGGTTCTCCCATGGTCTTTTTGAGTCTGCTGATGTTCGCGTCCGCCGCCGCGCCTGCCGTGCCGATGCCCCTGTACTCCGGCAAAGCTCCGATGAGCGTCGGCGACGGCGAAACCGACAAGCCGACGCTCACGGCCTACGTCGTCCCCAAGGACAAAGCGAGCGGTGCGGCGGTCGTGATCTGTCCCGGCGGCGGTTATGGGGCCTTGGCCATGGACCACGAAGGCAAGCAGCCTGCCGTATACCTGAACTCGATAGGCATCTCGGCCTTCGTGCTGAAGTACCGCATCATCGCCAAGGATCGCCCGGGCCCGCTGCTGCAGGCGCCGCTCTTGGATGCCCAAAGGGCGCTAAGAATGGTTCGCGCGAACGCCGCCGAGTACGGGATCGATCCCAAGAAAGTCGGCATCTGGGGCTTCTCGGCAGGTGGGCATCTGGCGTCGACCGCGGCCACACATTTCAGCGACGGTGAGCAAGCGAGCGACGACCCGATCGAGCGGGTGTCGTGCCGCCCGGACTTCGCGATCCTCGCCTATCCGGTGATCTCGATGAAGGACGGCCTGACGCACGCCGGCTCGAAGCTCAACCTGCTCGGGAAATCGCCCGACGAGAAACTGGTCGCCGAGTTCTGCAACGAACTTCATGTGACCGCAAAGACCCCACCGACGTTCATCTTTCACACGGATGAAGACCCGGTCGTGTTCGCACAGAATCCCGCGCTGTTCTACCTGGCCCTGAAGGCGGCCAAGATCCCAGCCGAGTTCCACGTCTACGAGAAAGGACCTCACGGCCTCGGCCTCGGCGGCGACCCCAAGTGGACCAAGGGAAGCGTCTACGCCGCGGACTGGACGCAGCACCTGAGTGCCTGGCTGAAACTCCGCGGCGTGACCCGCGCGAAGTGAGATCGCCGACTGCATTGCAGCATGGATACAGCGAAGCGGCAAAAGCGGGGATAAGCTTTCCGAGGCTTCGATCGGTCACCCAGCTTCCGTCGTCATTGAATTGATTTGACTTCTTGCCACTTGATCCGTCTTTCGCCACGAACTCCGAATCATCGCCTTCGTGGAAGAAGATCATTCCGTGGAGTTCATCGCCCTTGACCACTGCCCAACCACGCCCTTGGGCTGGATCCATCTCGTCATTGCCGTCCCATGTCCATTCAACGGCCGGCTCGCGATCCCGTGTCGCCCCGTGTCGTCAGGCGGCATTCCGTCTGTCCGTGGACATATCCGAAGTGGAACCGGCCATTTCCCTTCTCATCGAACTCGAAATAGCCTTCTTCTCCCTCGTTAATGTACGCCACGTCCCAATTACTCATCGAGACGATTCGCCAACGGCCTGTGAAGGGGTTCATGGGGTTCGGTTTTGACTTTGCCGTCTTTGACTCCATGTCGTCCAAGTTATCCGTCGAGTTCCTTCATCAATTCAGTCCGTCGCCGCTCGATGGCTTTCGAGCGTGTTGTATGTGTCCTGGCTTCTTTATTGAGGTCGGCCAACTCCTTCTGCAGCTTCTTTTTGTGCAGACTGTCCGGCCCGATTTTGTCTTGGACGAGGGATTCGACTTCGTGCCGCAGCAACCGATACCACAGGTTGCCGTGTATGTTACCTTCACGGAATTGCAACTTACCCGTTCGGATCCTGGAGGGACGACCATGGAGACTACCAAGCCCGACAAAACCATCTCGCAGGTGTTCGAGGAATTCCTGGTCGACCAGGAGGGCCGAATCAGTAGCAAAACATTCTCGAAATATGAATCGATCATCCAGCTTTACGCTTTGTACCTGGAGAACTACTGGCCCGGTCATAACGGCGACTACAACAAGATTAATGCGGCAGGTGGCACCTATTGCAGCACGTTCGGCCTGGAAGACGCCACTGAGGGGTACAGCAAATTTCTCGGTTACTTTATGCCCCGTAAGGTGATGTGCGGCAAGGAGACAATGCAGGCCGCCGGCACGGTCACGAAGAAGTTGGCGAAGTGGCTGGCGGAAAAGGGCTACATCGAGGACAGCGAAGCTGCCCAGAAACGAGCCGGGAAAGCGGCCAACGGTTTGCCCAGCGCCCAGACGGTTCTCCACATCCTCAACGCCTACTGCAACGAGACTGTGCTTCACCGACACGGCGGCGAAATTCAAGACCACTTCTGTATCGACCGCATCGAACCGGGCAAACTGTGGTTGAACCCGCTGACCGGCTCTTCAGTCATCGGGCCGATTTCGGTCCCGAAGCAGGTGACGGCCCTTTGCAAACCAGGGTGGGACATCGGCGGCATTGTCGCGAAGGTCGGCAAGAGTTGGCGGCTGGTCGAGGTTTGGAACGTGTCACCGCAGCAGCATCGTATCTTCAGCGACGACGACCGCCGCCGCTGCGTTAAGGGGCTGGGGTCGGTGTTGAAGCCGAGCGGCGACTATCTGCTCTGCTTAAGCGCCGAGGAGCCGGGGCGAGCAGGAGTCGGGACAATCGGATCGAGCCGTCACGGTACAAGGTACGAAACGATCCGAAGGACATCAGTTTCGGAGTAATTGTACCGAAGGCATGGTTAATGGCGGTGTGGCGATCGGTGGCCGTGGGTGACGAAGAAGTCCAACGTGATTTCGAGAGCATTTGTCCGAAGGACTTTTTCCCGATTACTACACCGAAGTCGCCTGCAGATATAGCCGACGCAAACCCGTACACTGAAAGCCTTCAGTAGAGCGGGATACGAGAGTCGAACTCGTTTCACAGCCTTGGGAAGGCTGGGCACGACCGGTATACCAATCCCGCAATTCCCGAATTCTACCGAACCGATCGTCACCCGCAAGTGTGAACCGAAGTT
>Ga0105048_10002275_pt1 | contig 31062 bp, 22 predicted proteins | sample MAT05_FD_78382 | JGI IMG/M metagenome (GOLD analysis project Ga0105048, IMG submission 78382) | Freshwater microbial communities from Lake Fryxell liftoff mats and glacier meltwater in Antarctica - MAT-05 | ecosystem: Environmental > Aquatic > Freshwater > Ice > Liftoff microbial mat | place... | reverse complement strand
CGCCTCGACGATCAGGACGTCGCCGCCGGCTCCGGTGACGGCCAGACCGTTCACCACACCGACCACCGACTCGTGGTTGGCCTCGTCCCGCTTGAACCGCGGCCGGCCGAGGGCGTCGCCGATGCGATCGACGTCGATGGTGACCACCTCGACGACCGGGTCCGTCGCGTCGTCACCGGAGGGGTCGGCGGAGTCGTCTCCGGCGGACGGGCGCCCGGCGATGGTGGTCGCCGCCTTGCGCAGGACCTTGCCGAGCTGGCGCTCGAGGTTCCGCACGCCCGCCTCGCGGGTGTAGTCGGCCACCAGGGTGGTGATGGCGTCGTCGGTCACGACGACGTCGTCGGGCCGCAGCCCGTTGCGCTCGAGCTGGCGGGCCAGCAGGTGGTCGCGGGCGATGGCCACCTTCTCGACGTCGGTGTAGCCGTCGAGGCGGATGACCTCCATCCGATCGAGCAGCGGTCCGGGGATGGTCTCGAGCACGTTGGCCGTCGCGATGAAGAGCACGTCGGACAGGTCGAGGTCGACCTCGGCGTAGTGGTCGCGGAACGAGTGGTTCTGCGCCGGGTCGAGGACCTCGAGCAGCGCGGACGACGGGTCGCCCCGCCAGTCCGAACCGACCTTGTCGATCTCGTCCAGGAGGAACACCGGGTTCATGGTTCCGGCCTCGGTGAGGGCCCGGACGATGCGGCCCGGCTGGGCGCCGACGTAGGTGCGTCGGTGGCCGCGGATCTCGGCCTCGTCGCGGACCCCGCCGAGGGCGACGCGCACGAACTCGCGACCGAGGGCACGGGCCACCGACTCGCCCAGCGAGGTCTTGCCCACACCGGGCGGGCCCACGAGGGCCAGGATGCTGGCCTTGCCCCGGCTATCAGCGGCGTCGGCGCCCCGCTCGATGCGCAGCTTGCGCACGGCGAGCTCCTCGACGATGCGGTCCTTGACCTCGTCGAGCCCGGTGTGGTCGGCATCGAGCACGGCGCGAGCGCCGGCCAGGTCGAGCTGGTCGTCGGAGCGGATGCCCCAGGGCAGCTCGGTGATGGTGTCGAGCCAGTTGGTGATCCAGCCGTACTCGGCCTGCTGGGGGTTGGTGCGCTCGAGCTTGTTGATCTCGCGCTCGATGGTGGTGCGCACGTCGTCGGGCACGGTCATCTCGGCGAGGGTGGCTCGGTAGCTCTCGGCCGCGTCGGCCTCGTCGCCGTCGTCGCCGAGCTCCTTGCGGATGGCCGCGAGCTGCTGGCGCAGCAGGAAGTCCCGTTGCTGCTTCTCCATGCCGTCGGTGACGTCGGTGCGGATCTTCTCGGCCAGCTCGTACTCGCCGAGCGCCTCCTTGGTCCACGCCGTGACCTTCTCGAGGCGGCGGTCGACGTCGATGGTCTCGAGCAGCTCGACCTTGCGCTCGACCGACAGGTCCGGCCACCACCCCGCGGTGTCGGCCAGGGCACCGGGCGTCTCGATGTCGCGGAGCATGCCGGTGAGCCGTCGGCCGCCGATGCGCTCGAGGAGGCTGCGGGCGGTCGCCCGGTACTCGGCGACGAGCTCGTTGGTCCGCTCGGTCGCCGGGGACTCGGCGATGTCGGTGATCTCGACCCAGAGCGCCGAGCCGGTGCCGAGCACCCCGACGCGCAGGGTCACGCGGCGCTCGGCGCGGATGACGATGGCGTCGGTTCCGTCGGGAAGGGCGCCGACGTCCTCGATGTGGGCCACGACACCGACGCGGGCGAACCGGTCGTCGATGCGGGGGACGAGCACGAGGGTGCGGTCGTCGCCGGCGGCGTCGACTGCGGAGCGCGCCTCGTCGCTCTCGAGGCCGATGGTGACGACCATGCCGGGGAGCACGACGCCCGACGGCAGCGGCAGGATCGGCAGGGTGCGGGTGGTGGTCTCGGCCATGGTGGCGACTCCGGTTCTCGAAGTGAATTACGTGATTACAGAATCCAACCCCAGCTGCTCCGAGGGCATTCCCTTCGTCCCAGACTTGAGTCGTCAGCCATCAAGTTATCGGCTTCTGTTCGTTCATCCTCTGCCACAACGGCGTGTCCGTGCGGTTGCGTGACCACTGCCACATGGGTCGACAATGGCCAGAGGGCCGCCATCGGGAGCACACTGCGGACGTGACTGTCGAGAACCGCTCCGATCGTGAACCCCTCCTGGCCCGCCTGGGCCGCTTCTCCCACGACCGCCGCCGGTGGGTCCTGGGGCTGTGGCTGGTCGCCCTGGTGGCCGTGGGCGGCGCCTCGGGTGCGCTGGGCAGCGGCTTCTCGACCGAGTTCAGCCTCCCCGACGTCGAGTCGGCCAAGGGCTTCGAGATCCTCGAGCGGGACTTCGGCGGCGTCGGCGCCGGCATCGGCGGCACGATCGTCTTCCAGGCCGACCAAGGGGTCGCCGATCCGGTGGTGAGGGAGCGGATGGAGGCACTGTTCGCCGACATCAGCCAACTCCCCCCGACCGCGAGCGGCACCACCTTCCCCGAGATCCGCGTCACCAGCCCCTATGACCCGGGCGAGGAGCGACGCATCTCGAGCCAGGGCGACCAGGCGGGCAAGATCGCCTACGCCGACCTCGAGCTGCCACCGGACACCGACGTCGCCAAGGCCACCGAGATCCGCACGGCGCTCGACACCGCCATCGTCGAGAACGTCGACGGCGTCGCCGGGTTGCGGGTCGAGATCGGGGGCTCGATCTTCGCCGAGTTCGCCCCACCCAACTCCGAGGCGCTCGGCCTCGGGTTCGCCATCGTCATCCTGATCATCGCGTTCGGCTCGGTCATGGCCATGGGTCTGCCCATCGGCACCGCCCTCATGGGCATCTTCGTGGGCGTGAGCCTCACCACCATCTTGTCCAAGGTCGTCGAGATGCCCGACTTCACGACGTTCCTCGCCATCATGATCGGCCTCGGCGTCGGGATCGACTACGCGCTGTTCATCGTCACGCGGTACCGCGAGGAGCTCCACGACGGGCGCGGTCACGCCGACGCCACCGCCATCGCCATCAACACCGCCGGTCGAGCCGTCCTCTTCGCCGGGACGACGGTCGTCATCTCGCTGATGGGCATGTTGATCATGGGTCTCGCGTTCGTCAACGGCCTGGCCATCGGGTCGGCCGTGGTCGTGTTCGTCACGATGATCGCCTCGGTCACCTTGCTGCCGGCCCTGCTCGGCTTCGCCGGGGGGCGGGTCGAGGTCACCCGCTGGCGGGGTCTGATCGCAGCCGGCCTGGTGGCGGCGGCACTCGTGAGCCTCGGTCTCGGGCTGCCCGAGGTCGCCCCGATCGTCCTGATCGGTGCGGCTGCGCTGGTGATCGTCGCGTGCCTGGTGCTGGGGATCTGGTTCCCGGTGTTCAAGACCGAGGTGCCCCGCCGCACGCCTCCACCGGTCGAGCGCACCTTCGCGTACCGGTGGAGCCGCCTCATCCAACGCCGGGCCTGGCCGGCGGTCATCCTCGGCGGCGCCCTGCTCATCGTGCTCGCCATCCCCGTCCTCTCGTTGCGGCTCGGGTTCTCCGACGAGGGCAACTTCCCGGTCGAGACCACCACCCGCCAGGCGTACGACCTGCTGGCCGAGGGCTTCGGGCCCGGGTTCAACGGGCCGTTCCTCCTGGTGGCCGAGGTGCCCGCGGACGGCCAGCCCGATGCGCTGCTCGCCGCCACCGGCCGCATCACCGAGGCGGTCACCGCGGACCCCGAGGTGGCCTTCGCCTCGCCCGGCATCCCCAACGACTTCGAGAACCCGACCGCGGTCCAGTGGTTCGTCATCCCGGCGGGTTCACCCCAGGCGGCCGAGACCGCCGAGCTCGTCTCCCGGCTGCGCACGACGGTGCTCCCCGCGGCCGAGGGCACCGACCTCGACGTGATCGTGACCGGTGGCGTCGCCGTGAACGTCGACTTCTCCGACTACCTGGCCTCGCGCCTGCCGTACTTCCTCGGCGCCGTCCTGACGCTCTCGTTCCTGCTCCTGATGGTGGTCTTCCGCTCGATCCTCGTGCCGCTCAAGGCCGTCATCTTGAACCTCCTCGCCCTCGCCGCGGCGTACGGCGCCGTGGTGGCCATCTTCCAGTGGGGCTGGCTGTCCTCGGTCTTCGGGGTCACCTCCACCGGCCCGATCGAACCGTTCATCCCGATGATGCTGTTCGCCATCGTGTTCGGCCTGTCGATGGACTACGAGGTCTTCCTCCTGTCCCGGGTGAAGGAGGAGTACGACAGCGGATCGTCGAACGACAAGGCGGTGGCCGACGGCCTCGCCTCGACGGCCCGGGTCATCACCGCAGCGGCGGCGATCATGGTCGTCGTGTTCGGCAGCTTCCTCCTCGAGTCCGACCGCGTCATCAAGGTCATGGGCTTCGGCCTCGCCATTGCCGTCCTCCTCGATGCCACCATCGTCCGCATGCTCCTCGTCCCCGCGAGCATGGAGCTGCTCGGCGACAGGAACTGGTGGATCCCCAGGTGGCTCGACCGCATCCTCCCGAAGATCGACGTCGACGGCGCCCACCACGAGCGCATCATCGACCTCGCCGCCGCCGATGTCGCCGGGGACGGTTCGTCCGAAACCGACCCCGATCGCGAGCGGGTCGGCGCCCGCTGAGCGCCACGGCGGTTGACCAAACGAACGTTTGATGGGAGAGTCGGGGCGTGACCGACACCATCGCCTGCCCCGCCAGCGGATCGGCCGACGGCCGCCCCGTGATCGACATCAACGACGGCCGGCTCTACGACGACCCGTGGGCGACCTACGCCTGGCTGCGGGCCAACGCTCCGGTCTACTGGGATGGCGCCAACGAGCTGTGGGTCATCTCGCGCCACGCCGATGTGGCGCTGATCTCGCGTTCGACCGAGCTCTACTGCTCGAAGTTCGGCGTGCGCCCGAAGGTGGCGGCGCCCATGTCGATCATCTCGATGGACGACCCCGAGCACACCCGCCAGCGCCGCCTCATCAACAAGGGGTTCACCCCGGCCCAGGTCAAGCGCATGGCGCCGCACATCCGCGAGCTCACCAACGAGATCATCGACGAGATCGCCGATCGCGGCGAGATCGACTTCGTGGAGGACTTCGCCATCCACGTCCCGCTGATCGTGATCGCCGAGCTCATGGGCCTCGACCCCGAGGGCCGCGACAACCTCTACCGGTGGAGCGACGCCATGATGGGCGGCGATGGCCACACCGATCCCGACGACCCGGCGCTGCACCGCGCCGCGGAGGGCTTCGGCGAGTACGTCACCCATCTGATCCCGCTGATCGAGGAACGCCGCCGGCAGCCGCGCGAGGACCTCATCTCGATCCTCACCGGTGCCTACGACTCCGGTGCCCTCGATGGCGGGGACGCCATCGCCGTCCAGGGTGAGGACGAGCTGACCGACGACGACCTCCTGATGTTCCTGTGCATCCTCGTCGTGGCCGGCAACGAGACCACCCGCAACGCGATCAGCGGTGGGCTGCTGGCCTTCTCCAACTTCCCCGAACAGAAGGCGAAGCTGCTCGAGCACCCCGAGCTGATCGACCTCGCGGTCGACGAGATCGTCCGCTTCGTCTCGCCCGTCATCAGCTTCACCCGCACCGTCACCGCCGATCACGAGCTCCATGGCCAGCACCTGAAGGAGGGCGACAAGGTCCTCATCCTCTACCAGTCGGCCAACCGCGACGAGACCGTCTTCGACGGTCCCGACGAGTTCCGGATCGACCGCGACCCGAACCCGCACCTCGGGTTCGGCATCGGGCCGCACTTCTGCCTCGGCGCCAACCTCGCCCGCCTCGAGGTCAAGATCGTCTTCGAGGAGCTGTTCACGCGCCTGGCCGACATCACGGTCCCGGCCGGGACGGTCCCCGAGCGCGGCGCCAACGCGCTGGTGCTCGCCATCGAGCACCTGCCGGCCTTCTTCACCCCTCAGCCGTCGTCCTGCCCGGCGTGACGGGCACCGACCCGACGGTGGTCGGCGCCGCGACGCGAGGAGCGTCAGACTGGTGGCTGTGACCACCGCGCCGCCCGACCCGTCCCTCGCCGACGGGGGCTCGAGCACCGTCGCGGTGCAGCGCGACCGCATCCTCGGGCTCGCGCTCGCGCTCATGGCCGAGTCGGGCGTCCACGCCATGAGCATGCGCAAGCTGGCCACGGCCTGCGGGCTCAACGTGGCGTCGATCTACCACTACTTCCCATCCAAGGAGGCGCTCGTCGCCGAAGTGGTCGCCCACCAGAGCTACGAGGAGCTGCTCAAGCAGGTGCCACCGGTGGACCCATCCCTGGCGCCGCCGGAACGCCTCGCGGCCCTCCTCCGGTGGGTGTGGTCGGAGATGTCGGACCACGACGCGGTCTGGAAGCTGCTGGTGGGCGAGAGCCTGCGGGGCAACGACCAGATGGTGGCCGCGGCGTTCGAGCTGAGCACGGCGTTCGAGGAGGGTCTGGACCGGTGGCTGTCGGATCTGTTCCCGGAGCTGCCGGGTGATCGGGTCAGCTTCACTCGGGTCCTGCGCGGGTCGATCTACGGCTTCTTCCTCGAGCTGATGGCCGTCGAGGCGGCCGACCGGTTGGCGCTGCTGGCGCCTCGCGCCGACGAGATCGGCGCCGTGCTCCTGGCCCGTTCGTGAATCCGACGGCAAACGGCTCCGGTCGAGCCCTCACTCGCCTCCGGCACCGTCGAGCAGCGCGTCGAGCTCGGAGACGTCGGTGACCGAGAAGACCGCGGAGACCGGCAGCGCGACGTAGAGGTGGGGGAACAGCTCGGCGCCACCGTGGCCGGGCTCGTAGCGGAGCTCGTCGTCGAACCGGTCGGCGTCGATGGTGAGCACGACGAGGTCGTCGACGCCCTCGTAGTAGCGATCGAGGACTCCGCGGACCTGGGCGGGGGTCGAGCAGTGGATGAAGCCGACCTCCTCCAGGCTCTGCTCGCGCGTCGACCGGTCGTACGCACCCCGGGCCAGCGCGTCGCGCCAGTGCGCCCGCTCGGCGACGTGGTAGATCAGGTTCGCGGTCACAGGCCGCTCCCTTCGGTGATGGCGCCGTCGGTGAGCACGGCGAGGAACGTTGCCCCGAGGCGCTCGTAGCTGGTCTGGAACGCATCGCTCGCCGCCCGGCGGCCCATGCCGTCGTACACGATGTCGAGCAGCTCGACGAAGGCCTCGGGGTCCAGATCGCCGGCGATCACGCCGTCGGCCTGCGCCGTGCGGACCAGGGGCACGAACTGGTCGAGGAGGAAGCGGTTGAGCCGGTCGACCGCATCGGCACCCGCCGCGCTGGTGGACGCCTGGTTGCGGAACTGCGCGAGGGGCACGGCCCCGGCGGGCTGGACCAACATGAAGTCCCGCAGGAACACGAGCAGGCTGGTGCCGAGCGGCCGGGTGTCATCGACGACCTGGGCGATGTCGACCGAGAGCAGTTCCTCGGCGAGCGCCTCGTAGAGGTGCTCCTTGGACGGGAAGTAGTTGTAGAAGGTGCCGGTCGAGAGCCCGGCCTCCCCGAGCAGCTCACGCGTGGTGACGTCCTGGAACCCGTTGCGCTCGAGACAGGTCCGGGCCGCGTCCATGATGCGCCGGCGCACCGCGTCCTTGTGCTCGTCGCTGACCTTGGGCATCGGGATCCAACCTCTCAGGCGCGCGTGCTCGCGGGCACGATCGGTTCGGCGAGCACCGGCGCGCGGGTTGCCGGGTTCACGATGAGCGGCTCCATCATCCGGCCTCCGTCGCCCTCGCCCGTCGGGTTCCGCCGGAGCGCCGGCACGGATCGACGTGGCGAACCGCGCTCGTTTTGTAGTCGTCGGTGCGGTCGCCGGTCAACCGAGCCGCGGGCGCGACGCGGTCGGCGCGACGCTCGGTCCCTCGGTCGGTGCGCCCCGCGGATCGAGCCTCTACGGTGCCGCCATGACGGTTCGCGTTGGGTTCCTCGGGGGTGGGTTCATCGCCCACCACCACGGCAAGATGCTGCACACGTCGGGCGCGGACGCCGCCATCGTGGCGGTCCACGACCCCGATGACGCCAAGGCGGCGCTGTTCGCCGAGCGCAGCGGAGCGACGGTGGCGGCATCGGAGGACGAGGTCATCGAGACGAGTGATGCCGTCTACGTCACCACGTGGACGTCGGAGCACCCGCGGCTGGTGGCACGGGTGGCGGCCGCGGGCCGGGCGGTGTTCTGCGAGAAGCCGCTGGCCGTCAACCTGGGCGAGGCCCTCGACATGGTCGAGGCCGTCACCCGGGCCGGCGTCACCAACCAGGTCGGTCTCGTGCTGCGCGAGTCGCCGTCGTTCAACCTGCTGCGGTACCTGGTGAACCGGCCCGAGAGCGGGCGGGTGATGGCCGTGGTCTTCCGCGACGACCAGTACATCCCCATCCAGGGCCAGTACGGCTCGACCTGGCGCGCCGACCCGGCGAAGGCCGGCGCCGGCACGTTGCTGGAGCACTCGATCCACGACCTCGACATCATCGAGTGGCTGGCCGGTCCCATCGCCGACGTCACCGGGCGAACCGCGCACTTCCACGAGATCGACGGCATCGAGGATCTCGCCGTCGCCAACCTGGCGCTCGCGTCGGGCGCCGTGGCGACGCTGACGTCGGTGTGGCACGACATCTTGAGCCGCCCGTCGCTGCGCCGGGTCGAGGTGTTCTGCGAGCGGGCGATGTACGTGCTCGAGGGCGATGTGCTCGGCCCGGTGCGCTGGACGCTCGATGGCGAGGTGGGCAGCGTCGAGGGCGAGGAGCTGATGGTCACGCTGCACGCCCACGGCATCCGGCCGCGCCACCCCGACCAGGCCTTCATCGAGGCCGTCGCCTCCGGCGCGCCGGCGAGCCCGGACTTCACCGCGGCGCTGCGGGCCCAGGTGCTGGCCGAGGCCATCTACCGGTCGGCATCGGACGCCACCGGGCCGGGCTCGATCATCGCGGTGCCCGAGGGCATCCCCGGCATCGACTGGGTCTGATCTGACCCGCGGACGGGCGACCGGCCCCCGGACCCGCGTTGACGTCAGGTGGCCATTTCGTCAGGTGGTCGGGTGATTCACGTTGTCACGACGAGCTTGCCGGTCGTGGCCCCGCTGGTCACCCGGGTGATCGCGTCGGCGATGTCGTCGTCGAGCGCCAGCACCTCGCTCACCTGCGGCTCGATGCGACCGCCGAGAAGCAGGGCGGCGAGCTCGGCCTGGGCGTGGGCCACCAGGTCGGGGCGGCGGGTCAGGTACCCACGCCAGTTGAGTCCGAGGATCGAGTAGTTCTTCACCAGGGCGTGGTTGGTGCGGGCCTCCGCGTAGGTCCCGCCGGCTGCGCCGACCACCACGATCCGACCCTCCCACGCGATGCACTTCGTGGAGCCGGTGAAGGTGGCGCCGCCCACCGAGTCGAGGATCACGTCGGCTCCGCGACCGTCGGTGAGCTCGTTCACCGCGTCCTGGAAGGTGGTCGACCGGTAGTCGATGGCGTGGTGGGCGCCGAGGGAACGGCAGCGCTCGACCTTGTCGGGCCCGCCGGCCGTGGCGATGACGGTGGCCCCGGCGGCGACCGCGAGCTGGATCGACGCCGACCCCATCCCGCCGGCGCCCGCGTGCACCAGGACGGTCTCGCCGGCCTGCACCGCCGCTCGGCGGTGGAGGGCGAACCACGCCGTCTGGTAGGTGACGTGCATCGCGGCGAGGGCCGTGTCCGAAGCTCCATCCGGGGCGGCGAAGACGTGGCTGGTCGTGGCCAGCGCGAGCTCGGCCAGGCCACCGTGGGGCAGCAGCGGCGAACCGGTGACCCGGTCGCCGACGGCATGGGTGGCGTCGGGTCCCGCGGCCCGCACGACGCCGGCGATCTCGAGACCCGGCGTGAAGGGGAGGGGTGGCGTCTCCTGGTACGTGCCCCGGCAGAGCAGGCTGTCGGCGAAGTTCAGCGCGCACGAGCGCACCTCGACCAGGACCTGGTCGGGCCCGGGAACCGGTTCGTCGACGTCGGGGTCGAGGCGCAGCACCTCGATCGGATCTCCGGTGTGGGTGACCCGCCAGGCGCGCATCGGCGCCACGCTACCGGGTCACGAGGGCGGGGCGACGTCCACGAGGCCACCACGGAGGGCGAGCTCGCCGGCCTGGTTCAGCACCTCGAAGGGCACCTGATCGTGGCCGGCGACCGACCGGCCGTCGGCCGCGGTCGGACCGGGGTCCCCGACGCGGATCTCGATGGTGGACGGCAGGGTGACCATGGCGGCGAAGCGCGCCCGGATGCGACGGACCCGCGTGGGGTCGCCCTCGACGAGGTGCTCGACCACCGCCGACACGGCCATCGCCAACGTCGCGGTCCCGTGGAGGATGATGGCCGGGAGGCCCGCGGCCTGGGCGGCGGCGGGATCGGTGTGGATGGGGTTCCAGATCCGGGCGCACTCGGTGTAGATGTGGGCGGTCGCGCCGCTCAACGGGCGCAGCACCGCCAGCCTCGGCTGATCGGGGGTGGCGGGCCCTGCGCTCCGGTGGCGGCTCGGCTCGGGTGGGGTCAACGGTTCGCCGTCGTCGCCGATGGCGGGCACGCCCGGGAACAGCATCCCGAAGTCGGTCGAGCTCACCGGTGCGCCGTGCTGGTCGGTGGTCGCCAGGTGCAGGATCTCGAACGCACCGAGCCGGTGGGCCGTGACGGAGGCGACCGTGGCGGTCGTGGTCAGGACGTCGCCGGGACGGACCGGGCGGTGGATCACCAGGTCGTGGGTGAGGTGCAACCCCACCTTGGCCTCGTCCCGGGTGAGCACGTCGGGAGCGAGCCGTCCTGCCTCGAGGACCACCGGCCACTCGGGGCCGACCATGAACAGCGGGTGGGCCACCACGCCGCCCGGACGCGTCGTGTCGAGGTAGGCGGGACTGGTGTCGTCGATCCCGGCGGCGAAGGCCATGGTGGCGCGCCCGTCGACCGCCATCGTGTGCGGTGCGGTGACGGCGCCGACGAGCGCGGTGGGAAGGGCCATGGAGGCGATGCTGGCACAGTCGGCGATGGCGGGCCGCCACCCGAGCGGAGCCGGGGTCAGGGAGCCGGGGTGACCGAGGGGGTCGCCGCCGGGCGGAAGCGCTCGGGGGCGACGACCGGTGCGGAGTCGGAGCCCTCGCTGTCATCGGCCTCGACGCGTGCCGGCGGCTTCCACTCCTGGCTGTTGCCGTGCTCGCCCATGAGGTGACTGATCACGTCCGGGGGCTGGGGGTGGCTGAAGTAGTAGCCCTGGGCCAGGTCGCAGTTCATGGCCCGGAGGTGCTGGACCTGCTCCTCGGTCTCGACCCCCTCGGCGACCGTGACGATGCCGAGGGCCTTGGCCATGCCGATCACGTGCTCGATGATCGTGGTGTCCTCGCGGGACACCCCGAGGCCGTCGACGAACGACTGGTCGATCTTGAGCAGGTCGAGGCTGAACTGGCGCAGGTAGCTGAGCGACGAGTAGCCGGTACCGAAGTCGTCGAGGGCCAGGCTGATCCCGAGCGACTTGGCCTCCCGCAGGGTCGACCACGCCGACGACACGTCGTACATGAGCGCGCCCTCGGTGATCTCGAGGGTGATCCGGTCCGCATCGGCGCCGCTGCGTTCGAGCGCCTCGCGGAGCAGGCTGACGAAGTTGGCCTGCGCGAGCTGACGGGCCGACACGTTGACCTTGATGTTCAGTGCGGGGCGATCGGGGTAGGCGTCCTGCCAGCGCTTCGACTGCGCGCACACCTCGTCGACGATCCAGTTGCCGATCGGGACGATGAGGCCGGTGTCTTCGAGCGCGGTCATGAACTCGCCCGGGCTCACCATGCCGCGGCGGGGGTCGTTCCACCGCAGGAGCGCCTCGACGCCCACCATGCGCTTGGTCCAGAGCGACACGATGGGCTGGTAGTAGAGGCGGAACTCACCGTGCTCGAGCGCTTGGCGGAGGCGGCGCTCGGCGGTCGACGGGGTGATCTGGTCCGACATCGACCGGTCGAAGATGGCGTAGCGGCCGGGCCCCTGGTTCTTCGCCTGGTACATGGCGGCGTCGGCGTCGCGAAGGACCTCGTCCGGTCGGGTGCAGCGCTCCTCGGTGAGGGCGATGCCCACGCTGCCCGAGATCCGCAGGCGATCGTCGCCCATCTCGAACGGCGCCTCGATGACCTTGAGCACGCGCTGGGCGATGCGTTCGGCCGACACGGAGTTGGTGACCTCGGGGCACAGGAGCACGAACTCGTCGCCGCCGTAGCGCACCGCCTGGTCGCTCGGTCCCAGCACACTGCGGATGCGGTCGGCGACGGCGACCATCAGGTGGTCGCCGACCTCGTGGCCGTAGGTGTCGTTGATCTTCTTGAACCCGTCGAGGTCGATGAAGAAGACACCGACCCGGCCGTTGTACCGCCGAACGGTCCGGAGCATCTCGTCGAAGCCCTCGCCGAGGAACCGGCGGTTCGGGAGGCCGGTGAGGCTGTCGTGGTACGAGAGCTCGTGGAGCTTCTCGCGGGCGACCGATGCGTCGTGGTAGCGACGGATGGCGTAGATGGTGGCGCCGATGGGGACGAGGACGAGCAGCGCCAGCAGGCCGTTGACGTTGGTGCCGGCCATGCCGTTGGCCCAGTCGAGGAAGCGATCGACGCCGCCGGTGGCGATGGCGAGCACCACGAGGACGATGCCGAAGGCCACGATCCAGGCGAGGTCCCGGCCGGCGCGACCGTTGGCACCCATCGCGTCGGCCATCAGCCGGGCCTGTTCTTGCTCTCGGTCGACCATCGATGCTCCTGGGCCGTCGCCCGGTCCCGCCGCTCCGCCCGGCCGAGCGGTGACGACGACCCTCTCCCATCGGACGATCCCGCGCCGTCCTTGAGGTTCTGACCGCCATTCTGCCCCGATCGAGGCGCGGATCCGCCCCGACGGGCCCTCGGACCCGACCGGCGGCGTTCAGCCCCCGTACAGGGAGCACCCGGACCGCGCCGGCGGCGCCGCGACGGTCGCCTCAGGCGGTCGGGTCGATGTCGGTGCCGACGGAGCGACGGAGGCGGTCGGCGTGGACGTCGAGCCCGCTGAACTGTTCCTGGACGGTCGCGCCGCGGTCGACCAGCAGCTCGAGCACCAGGCGCTCGGCGTCGTCCCACGTGACCGCCCGTCGGCCCGGAACCGACCGGTTGTAGGGCTGGTCGAAGACGATGACCTCGTTGCCCTCGGCCCGCAGCGCCTCGATGTTGTGGGGGGCATCGTCGATGTAGACGTCGGCCTCCACCTGGGGCTTCTGGCCGAGGAAGCACAGGTCCCGGTACGGGATGCCGGCGGCGTCGAGCCAAGCGACAGTGTCGCCGACGGCGACGGCGTGGCCCCAGTTGGCGTAGAGGCGGTGGGTGATGAGGCGGATCCACACCCCGGCGTCGGACAGGCGCCACAGCGCCTCGGCCACACCGTCGATGACGGGCATGGTCCGGAACATGCGGTGCTCGAGCACCGCCCGACGGTGGATGTCGAGGAAGGACTCGTCGTCGAGGCCCCACTCGTAGAAGTTCCAGCTCGTCTGGGCCGACAGCGTTGCCGGGTCGATCCCCCGTTCGTCGGCCACCACCTGGCGGAACGCCTCGGTGTGGTCGCCGCAGACCCCGTCGAGATCGACACCGAGCACGAACGACCGGTCCGTCGTCACGGGGCGGCGCCGAGGAAGTCGAGCGCCGCGTCGATGAACGGGAAGCTCTTGGGTGTCGCGAAGTGGTCGGTGCGGGGCAGGGTCACCAGCCGGGCGTCCGGGAGGCGCTCCACCAACGGATCCGCCGGCCCGGCGAAATCGTCGTCACCGATGACGACCAGAACGGGGAGCTCGATGCGGGCCAGCCCCTCGTCGGTGATCGGCCAGCTCTGCGGGCGGCGGAGGAACGCAGCAAGCGCCTGCGGGTCGTTGCCGGGGGTGCGCGCCATCTGGTGGAAGTAGGCGGCGGCCGGGTTCTCCGGGACCGCGTCGGCCGCGATGGCGTTCGCGAGGAACGCCGGATCGTCGTTGTGGCGAAAGAGGTTGGCGCCGACGCCGGACACGACGATGCGGCCGAACCGCTCGGGGTGCACCGAGGCGAGGGCCAGGATGGTGCGGGACCCCATCGAGAACCCGATGGCGTCGACCGTGGTCCCGTCGGCCCCGCGGTCGAGCGCGGCGAGCGCCGCATCCTCGACCGCGATGTACGCCTCGGGGTCGTGCGGCTTGTCCTGGTCGCCGTGGCCGAGCAGGTCCGGGGCGATCACCTCGCGTCCGGCGTCGGCGAGCAGATCGATCCAGCCGTTGTCCCGCCACGTGCGCGCCGCAGAGGTCCCGAATCCGTGGAGGAGGTACACCGGGTTGGAGGTCACGGCCCTCAACGTAGTGCGGCAGCCGAGCGGGCTGGCGTGGGTGCGACGGCGGGTACGCCGACCGCAGGGTCCGCAGTAGCGTCGTCGAGATGGCGGCCGGTGCACCGATGGAGGACGAGCCGGTCCGGCACCGACGCCTGCGCATCGACGGCACCTGCGTCATCGACCCGGACGAGATCCGCTGGCGGTTCACGACGAGCGGCGGCCCCGGCGGCCAGCACGCGAACAAGGCCAGCACGCGGGTCGAGGCGACGTTCGCCATCGAGGGTTCGCCCTCGCTCAGCGAGGGCCAGCGGGCCCGACTGGTCGAGCGGATCGGACCCGTCCTGACCGTCGTGGTGGACGAGACGCGCTCGCAGGCGCGCAACCGAGCGATCGCCCTCGATCGGGTGCGCGACCGTCTCGCCGCCGGCCTGCGCCGTGATGCCCCCCGGCGGGCCACCAAGCCCTCCAAGGCGGCGAAGGCCCGGCGGGTCGATGCCAAGCGGCGGCGCAGCGACACCAAGCGCAACCGGTCGCGGCCGGGAGCCGACGACTGAGACTGAGGTCATCGCGCCGCTCGGTGCCCGACCGCACCGATGCGAGTGGGGATCAGGTCGCCGGCTCGGCGCCGTCGCCAGGTTCACCGGCCGGGGTTTCGGTCGGCGGTTGGTCCGGTGCCTCGGCGTCGGTCGTGGTCGGGGACTCAGCAGCCGGGGTCGGTGGGGTCGTGGCGGGGTCGGCGGCGCCGGCGATGGGGCGGAGCTGCGGACTCAGCCAGCGGGCGACCACCTGGGCATCGCGACCGTCCTTGCCGAAGTGCAGTCCGTCGGGCCGCATCACCACGCCGTCGATCTCGTCGCGGCACTGGTTGTCGGGGCACAGGTAGCCGCCGAGGTCGATCAGGTGCACCGTCGAGGGGTTGGCCGCAGCCAGGTCGCGGAGCAGCCGGTTGAAGTGGTCGGTGCGGCGGGTGTCGTTCTGCGTCCACTCGGTGACGGTGCCGTCGTCCCGCTCGAAGTTCGGCGTCGTGACCAGCACCACCGTCGCGCCCTGCGACGAGAGGGCGGCGACGATGCGTTGCAGCGTCGGGACGAGAACGGCGTCGTACTCGGGTGTACCGAAGGTGACCCACTCGCCGTCGATCTCGCGGTCGAAGATCTCCCAGGCGCCGATCTGGAGCAGGCTCACGTCGGGCTCGAACAGTTCGACGGCCCGGCGCCACTCGGCCTCCCAGTTGACGCACGTGTCGCTGGCGGGTCTCACCTCGCCGTTCTCGCGGTGGGGGCCGGGGACCAGCTCGCAGAACAGCACGGCCTGGTTCCAGACCAGGAGGTCGTTCTCGGTCGCCACGTCGCCCTCGAAGCCCACGCCGAGCGTGTACGCGACCGAATCGCCCACGAGCAGCACCTTGGTCATGTCCTCGGCCGCGCCGGCGGCCGACACCGAAGGCGGAGGGCGCGCCGCAGGGTCGAAGCTGGCCGGCGTGGGGATCGAGGCGCGGGCGCCGGCGGTGGTGACGAGGATGAGGCTGAGGACGGCCACCAGCGAGATCGGCAGCAGCCACGCCTGCAGCGACAGGGGGAGGACGCGCCGGAGCGTGCCCTCCCGGATGGGCTTCTCGATCAGGAAGTACGACGTCAGCGCCACCGCGAGGGTGACGCCGAGCTGGACGGCGAGCAGGCGCACGCTCCCGGCCGGCAGCCCGGTGCGCTCGCTGTCGAGCCAGGCGTAGATGGGCCAGTGGAAGAGGTACACGCCGTAGGAGATGAGGCCGAGGCGGCGCAGCGGCTCGAACGAGAGGCCGGCGCGGATCGGGTTGGCCCCGACCTGGGTGCACGCCACGATCACCAGGCAGACGGCGGCGGCGAGCAGCGTGAACCCGCCGCGGTAGAGCAGGCCGCTCGACGGCGGGAGCCCGAACGGGGCCATCCCCGTCCACGCCCACGCGAGGACGACGGCGAGGATCGTCGCGGCGTTGACGACGGCGCGACGGCTGGCGAGGGTCCGAAACGACAGGCCCGAGGCGATGGCCGCGGCGAGGGCCGAGCCGAGCAGGAGCGACTGCGCCCGGGTGTCGGTGCCGTAGTAGAGGCGGGAGGGGTCGACCGCCGGGTCGTAGAGCACGAACATGACCGCGGCCGAGAGGGCGGCGAGCACGAGGCACACCTTCAGCAGCACCATCGCCGACCGTCGCCAGCGCAGCACCGCGAGGCTGATGAGCGGCCACACCAGGTAGTACTGCTCCTCGATCGCCAGGGACCACATGTGGCGGAGGGGGGAGGCGAAGAACTGGTCGAAGTAGCTCTGGCTGCTGGCGATGAGCCGCCAGTTCATGACGTAGAACAGCGTCGAGATGCCGTCGGCGCGGAGCTGGTCGAGCACGTCGGGTTGGGCCACGAACACGCTGAAGGCGGCGATGCCGATGAGCAGCACGAAGACGGCGGGTAGCAGGCGGCGGGCGCGCCGGGCCCAGAACGAGACGAGGGCGATCGTTCCCGTGTCGCGCCACTCGGCGAGGAGCAGCGAGGTGATCAGGTACCCCGAGAGCACGAAGAAGGCGTCGACGCCGAGGTAGCCGCCACCCGCCCAGGTGACCCCGCCGTGGTACAGCACGACGGCGAGGACCGCGAGGCCCCGGAGCCCGTCGAGCGCCGGCTCGTAGGGGATGCGCCGATGCGAGATGCGCTCGTCGGCGCCGACGAACAGCGTCTCGGGCTCGAGCCGCGTCAGGGTCAAGCGCTCGACCCGCGGGTGAGCAGCCGTCGGGCACGGGAACCCACCGTGGAGTACCGGACGATGCAGTAGAAGGCGCGCACACCGTCACGCCAGCCGATCTTCTTGCCTTCTTCGTAGGTGCGGCCGTTGTAGGAGATGGCCACCTCGTAGACCCGCCAGCGCCCGGCGGCGACCTTGGCGGTGATCTCCGGCTCGATCCCGAACCGGTTCTCCTCGAGGGTGAAGCTCTGGAGCACCTCGCGGCGGAAGACCTTGTAGCAGGTCTCCATGTCGGTGAGGTTGAGGTTGGTGAAGACGTTGGAGGTGGTGGTGAGGAGCTTGTTCCCGACCGAGTGCCAGAAGTAGAGGACCCGTCCGCCGCCCCCCATGAAGCGCGAGCCGTACACGACGTCGGCCCGGTCGTCGACGAGGGGAACGAGCAGCTCACCGAACTCGCGCGGGTCGTACTCCAGGTCGGCGTCCTGGACCACGACGTACTCGCCGGTCGCCTCCGCGAAGCCCCGCCGCAGGGCCGCTCCCTTGCCCTGGTTGACGGGCTGGAAGAAGACGCGGATCCGGGGATCGTCGAACTTCTCGAGGAGGTCGCGGGTGCCATCGACCGATCCGTCGTCGACGATGATGATCTCGCTCGTCCACGGAGACCGCAGGACCTGCTCGACGACCGTCTCGATCGTGTTGACCTCGTTGTAGCAGGGCATCACGACGCTCAGGCACCGAGATGGCACCGGGTCGATCTTCTCGGGGTTGCGGTTGTTCACGGGATCTCCTTGGGGGCACCCGGCCCGGCGCGGGGACCGGCCCTCCGCGGGCGGACGGTGCTCGGCCGGTACCAACCCGGCGGGGCCAGGATAGGCGCCAGCCGCTCTCGGGCCGAACCACCCCCGGGGCGCCGGTGACGTGGTCGGGGGGTCAGGGGGACGGCTCGGTGGCGGTCTCGCGGTCGGGGGCGCGGGAACGGCCCCGCGCAAGGTCCAGCACGGCCTCGGCGAGGAGCAGGAAGATGGCGACCAGAGCCAGGATGTGCACGCGGTCGAAGTGCGCCGGCCAGACGAAGTCCGAGACGAACTCGCGCCGGACCTGCTGGACGACCACGAACGCGGCGGCGAGGGCGTAGGCGCCGGCGGCGGCCAGACCGAACCAGGATCGCCACCTCGCGTCGCGGAGCGCCGCGAAAAGAGCGAGGGCGATGGCCGCGGCGGCAAGGGGGTAGAAACGCTGGTTCTCGATGTTGACGCCGGCGGCGACGGCGAAGACGACAGCGGTGATGGCGGCGGCGAGGATCGAGGGCCGGCGCGTGACCGGGACGGGCGACCGCCAGGGCCACGGGCGGGCCAGGACGGGCTCGACCGGCCGGGCGGGATCCGACGCGACGGTCCGCGGGGGCCTCGGGCGGCGACCACCGGCGATCATCAGCGCCAGGCAGACGACCATGGCCGCGGTCGAGAGCCCGATCGCGATCCACACCGAGCCCTGCGGCTTCCACTCGATCGTGAAGCCCAGATCGCCGGTGCCGACGACGGCCGGGTCGACGTACCAGCCGTTGGCGTACCCGTCGATCAGCGTCGGCACCCCCAGGTCGACGCCGCCGACCTCGGCGTGCCAGCCGTCGCTCCACGACTGGCCCATGACGAGCCAGAACGGCTCATCGATCCCGCGGAGCGAGCCACGGGACTCGACGGCGAGTTGGGCGTCGACGGTGACCTCGGGTCCCGGCGGTACCTCGGTGGGGAGGTCGGCGACCGGGAGCGCGTCGCCGCCCGCCTCGGATGCGAAGACGAGACGGTCGAGGTCGATGCCGGTGTCGACGCCGGGTGCGGTGCGGATGATGTGCTCACCGGCGTCGAGCGTGACGCCGGCGGCGTCGGGGCCGCAGAGCTCGGCGGTGAGGGCCCGCCGCTCGATGGCGTTCGCCATCGGGCCCTGCACGCGAACCGAGACCGGCTCGTCGTCGATCGAGAGGAGATCGCTGCGGCACCCGCTGTCGAAGGTGGCGCCCGGCGGGTCGAGGCGGAGCCCGTCGATGCCGAGCTCGGCGATCGCGACCGGAGCGGTGGTGATCGAGTTGCTGTACCAGTCCTTGGTGCGGAGCTCCCGGACGCCTTCGATCGTGAAGCGGAACGTCGAGCCGGTGACGGTTTCGGGCAGCGGCACGTCGACGCGGACGGTGCCGTCCTCCTGGGGGCGCCCGTCGACCGGGGGCAGGTCCTCGATCGGTGGGATCTCGACGGTGCCGACCCGCACGCCGTCGACGTCGAGGCCGAGCGAGGTCGGGACGGAGTGGCGACCGTCGGCGACGATGTCCATCGCCATCCGCTCGGCGGTCAGGGGCTCGGGCACCACGTACTCGATGAAGTGGCCGGCCTGGTTCTGGTAGATCGAGGTCCACGCCGTCGTGGGGTCGCCGTCGATGGCTGCGGACGGCCGGTCGGCCATCGAGCCCGGCAGGCGGACGTCGGAGCGGGCGATGACGCCGCCGTCGCCCGCGCCGGGCACGCCGATCAGCACGTCCACGTCCTCGCTCGGCGTCCCGACGGCGAGGCGGGCCTGACCGTCGACCGTGAACGACCGGGCGGTGGGGAGATCGATGAGCCGTCGAACCGCGTTCTCCTCGTCGGTCCGGACCGGCTCGGCCTGGTTCGAGCGGAGGCGGGTGAACAGCATCGTGAACCGGTGCGCGAGCGACGAGGTGCCGGTCTGGCGGAGCAGGTCGACGGGCGGCCGGACCAGCTCCTCGACGCCGACCCCGGGGATGCGGACCTCGGCGAAGCCGACCCCGCTGAGCCCGTTGAAGTCGATGCGTCCCATGATGTTGGACTCGAGGACCTCGATGGCGAGCCTCGAGAACGTGCGCTCACCGATGACGACGTCCTGGCCGACCTCGCTCTCGTCCCGCGAGCTGTCGTCCAGGTCGACGATGAGCGGGTCGCCGCCATCGAAGGTGAGCTTGGCCTTGGTGATCCAACGCGTGCGTTCGAGGTTCGTGGGCTGCAACAGGTTGATCGTGTCGGTGGAGACCGGCTCGTCGAGATCGATGAACAGCTGCTCGCCGAGAACCTCGTCGATGGCCCCGACCCGCCAGGCCGTGCGCCCGTTCCCATCGAGGGCGTGCACCGGGCGGTCGTCGGGCGTGTAGGTGATCGGGTTGCCGTAGGCCGATGCGGTCACGGTGGCACCGACGTCGGAGCCGGCCCGCCGGCGCTGGACCGACACGCTGGCCTCGTCGTCTCCGGTTCCCGGGAAGACGTCGAGGCGCTGGTCGGTGGGGTCGAACGACAACGGGACCTCGCCGGCCCGCTCGGTGTACCCCGTGTTCTCCCGCAGCGCGCCCCAGCGGCGGGCGCGGGTGCGGTTGGTGTCGGTGAGCAGCAGATCGGCGTCGGCGTCGTAGATGGTGGCGAACGTCTCCGGGTCGTCGACGAGCCCGGCCGAGTAGAAGATCGCCTGGTCCGGGTTGAGGATGCCGGCGGCGGCGGCGTCGACCAGGCCCTCGCCGTCCGCTGCGGCGAGCACCGATCGGCGGTTCGGGTGCGTGTTGACGATGCCCCGGGCATCGGGCACCCCGAAGCTGGCCACGGGAGGCGGGTCCTCGAGGCCGGGCGGTGTGTTGAGCTCGACCTCGTCGAGCATCGTCTGCTCGGGGCCGGCGACGTTGGGCACCGGCGTGCCGAAGGTGACCGGCTCGTCGAGGCCGGGGCTGTTCCGGATGAGATCCCACAGGGCGCGCGGGCGCGCGATGCGGTAGCGCTCGTACTGGAGGTCCGAGCGGACGTTGATGTCGCCGACGCTCATGAGTTGGGCGATCGGGACGAGCGCCTCGGGGTCGAAGGTGTCCTCGTGCAGGCGGCGATCGAGGGCGTTGAGGAGGTTGGCGGACGGCGGTGAGCCCCAGGTGAACAGCTCACGGGCCACGTAGGGCCGATCCATGAGCCCGGGCAGGATGGGGTCGACGGTGTTGCCCCAGCGGTAGCTGGCGAACTCGGTTCCGGGGATCTCGAGCACGCGGGTGTCGTTGCCCTGCGCCTGGAGGTGGGCGGCGTTGTCGAGCCAGTACGTCGGGATGTCCTCGGGGCGCTCGAGGTTCTTGGCCACCATCGTGTTGTTCCACAGCGGGGGCAGGTTCAGGACCACCAGGACGCACATCGCTGCGGTCACCGGAACGGCGAGGCGGGGACGCCACCGGGCGAGCGCATCGACCCCGGCGCCGAGGAAGACGGCGGTCCCGAGGATCACGAGTGGGACCGCGCGTGGTGTGGAGCGCAGAGAGAGGCCGGCGTCGGTCCTCGTGAACTCCTTGAAGATCGAGCCGAGGAAGGAGGGCGAGTCCCAGGGGTGGCTGGCGATCGCGGTGATCGACCCGAAGGCGATGAGGATGATGAAGTAGGCCCGGTAGCGCCACCGGACCAGCGCGGCGACGGTGATCGCCACGATGGGCAGGGCGTAGCTGAGGATGAGCAGCGGGATCTCGGTGGTGTACTGGACGCTGGGCTCGATCCAGGGCCCGAGCTTGTCGGTGCCGTAGAAGAGCCAGTACCCGAGCCCTCGGAGCACCTCGGGCGCGCTCGAGACCTCGGCGACGGTCCGGTAGCTCTCGGTGTAGCGGATGACCGGGAGCCCGTACCGCCCCTCGGCCCACAGCCCGGCGATCCACCACAGGCTCGTGAGGAGCGTCAGCAGCGTGATGCGTCCGACTGCCGCCAGCGCCTCGGAGACGCGCACCTCCTTGTCGACCCAGATGGCGTGGATCACCCACAGCGCCGGGCCGGCGCCGATCATGATGACGGCGGTCGCGTTGATGCCGCCGACGAGCAGCATGGTGAAGGCGAACCAGGCGGGGTAGCGCCAGCCACCGTGGCGCAGCGACCGGGCGGCCAGGGCGATGAGCCAGGGGAGCGCAGCCCAGGGCAGCAGCAGCACCGAGATGCGCGCCGAGTAGTTGAGGACGTACGGGCTCAACATGTAGGCCAGGCTGGCCACCAGAACCCCGCCGGTGCCGATCCCGATCGGGCTGGCGCCCGCGGCACCGGGGTTGCGGAGGGTGCGGAGCAGGTAGCGCACACCCATCGCGGCGAGGAACAGGACGGTGCCGAGCCAGAGTCGCTGGGCCACCCAGTCGGGCACGCCGATCGACTCGAAGAACAGGTAGAAGGGGCCCATCGGGAACAGGTAGCCGATGTTCTGGTGGGTGACCGTTCCCAGCCCGATCTGGCTGTCCCAGACGTGGGGGACCTCGCTCAGGAGCTTGGCGGGGTCGAGGTAGAGGTAGGTCTTCGTGTCCGCGCCCACCATGCCGGGGTGGGTGAGCAGCAGCGGGATGTAGGCGATGAGCGCCGGGATGGCGATGCCCAGCACGGTGCCGCGGCGCACGCGCCCGAGCCGTCCGGCGAGTCCGCCGCGTGGGAGGTCGTCGGTGCGATCGGTGCGGGGCCGGTCGGTGGAACCGACCGAGTCGGTCACGGGCGCGGAGACCCCCCGGCGCCACGCCGTCGCTGCATCGCCTGCTGGGCCAGGGGCACGAACGCGTTGTAGGCGGCGGCCTCCCAGGTGAACTCGGCCGCGTGCTTGCGGGCCCCCTCCGCCAGGCGGCCCCGGGCGTCGGCGTCGGTGAGGAGGCGGGTCATCTCGCTCACCATGGCACGGGAGCTGGCGACGAGGACACCGCTCTTGCCGTCGGCGACGGAGTCGCGGTGGCCAGCGATGTCGGTGGCGATCGCGGGCGTGCCGCACGCGGCGGCTTCGGTGAGCGTCATGCCCCAGCCTTCGGCGGTGGACGCCGACGCCACCAGCCAGGCCCGCTGGTACAGCGAGACCAGCTCCTCGTCGGTGACGTAGCCCGCCATGCGCACCCAGTTGCGGGCATCGAGGTCGTCGATGAGCGCCTCGAGCTCGTCGCGCTCGTAGCCGTCGCCGACCACGACGAGCTCGAGGTCGTGGATGGTCTCGCGGACCTCGTTGGCCACCCGGATCATCTCGTCGAACCGCTTGGTGGGGGTGAGCCGGCCGACGGTGACCACGAGCGGGTTCGGGGCGAGGGCGCCGTTGGGCGCGTACCGGGGGTCGACTCCTGGCGGGTTGACGGTGATGTTCCGCGCCGGGATGCCGAGCAGCGAGATGATCTCCTGGCGAGACGACTCCGACAACGTGAGGATCGGCGTGGAGCGGTAGCACGGGGGGGCCAGACGACCCTCGAGGACCTTGCCGAACTGGGCGGCGCGAGGTCCGAGCACCTCGTCCCACATGTGCTGGTGGACGTGGTGCAGGAACACCACGCGGGGCCCGCGGAACCACAGCGGGCTCAGGAACGGGACGCCGTTCCAGACCTCGACCATGGCGTCGGCGGTGCCGTAGCGGTGGGCGATCTCGCTGAGGATGGTGGTGGGGAACGACATGGATCGTCCGGACTTGCGGATGATCCGGTACCCGTCGCGCTCGCCGAACACCTTCTGGCCCTGCGCGTAGGACGTGCGCATCGTCAGGTCGAGTCCGGCCTCGGCCCAGATGGCTGCGATGCGGGCGGTGAACAGCTCGGAGCCGCCGGCCTCGACGTCGCCGAGGTCGCGCCACGCGAGGACGTGCACCTGGCGGATCCCGGCCTCGGCGGCGAGATCGGCGATGTCGGCGGACCGCGCCGGCGTGGGCATGCTGGAAATGGTGTGCGTCTCCCTCGTACGGTCGCTCGCCGGCTCCTGCGCCCGGCCGAGACCAGGGCGCCCGGGACCCGCAGCGTCACCCGATCGTAACCCAGCGTTCGCTGGCCGCCGGTGCACCGGTACCTCCTGGCGAGGCTCGCCGGGCGGGATCTCCGTCAGCAGGTGGAGGTCGCCGGGGCGCCGGCGAAGCGGTCACCGATCCAGGCGAGGAACGGTTCGGGGGCGAGGACGCCGTGGTCGACGCCGGGGCGCACGTCGGCCCGGACGGTGACCCCCTGTGTGCAGTAGCGCGCCACGAGGGCCGCGGTCGCCGCCGGGTCGACGATGTCATCCGCTGCGCCCTGCACGATGAGGACCGGAACCGCGATCGGGGCGTCACCGGCGCGGTTCTCGGCGAAGCGGACGGCGAAAGCCGGGTCCTCGGTCGGCGGCCGGCCCAGGACGTCGGCGACGGGCCGATCGGCGTACTCGTTGATCTCGCCGATGCACCGGTGCTCGACCTGGGTGAGCGCCGCGAGCCCGTCGGGGGTCAGGACGGCGGCCGGATCGAGCTCGGGGTACGCGGCGACGAACCCGTTGACGATGGTGAGCACGACGCCGAGCTGGTCAGCGCGCTGCTCGGCGCGACGCGTGAACCCGGCGACGTCGCTCACCGGCGCCGCGAGCGCGACGCCGACAAGGTCCAGCTCGGGGGCGTAGGTCGGCGCGAGCTGTGCGGCGAAGGCGCCGGCGTGCCCGCCCTGCGAGAACCCCCAGATGAGGAGGGGTGAACCGGGGGAGACCCCGGCGTCGGGGACCCTCGACGCCGCCCGGGCCGCGTCGAGGACGGCGTGGCCCTCGCTGGCGCCGACCAGGTAGGGGTGCGGCCCGTCCGCCCCCAGGCCCTCGTAGTCGGTGGCGACGACCGCCCAGCCCCGGGCCAGGAGCTCCTCGGGGTAGGGCAGGCCGGCCGTGCCCCGGAGCGACGGCTCGCACCCGTCGGCGGCACCGGTGGTGGGGTGGGCCCACGAGATCAGGGGGAACCCGGTGTCGGGCGCGGGTCGGTCAGGGACGAGGAGCGTGGCGGTGACGGCGACGTCGGCGCCGCCGGCCCCGGTGGAGTGGTAGCTGACGTGCCAGGCCCGCCCGCCCGGCGGCGCGTCGATCGGCTCGGTGGCGATCGGCTCGCCCGGGGTTCCCGGTTCGGCTGGGGGCGGTTCGACGTCACCGGGCGCGACGGTGGCGCCGGGTCCGGCGGCGGCGGGCGCGGTGGTGTCGGTGCCGGTGGTGCCCGGGACGGGGCTCGCGCCGCACGCCGCCGATCCCAGCGCCAGGACGGCGACGATGGTGAGGGCGAGGAGGGTGCGGGCGCGCCGTCGGGGCGTCCCGCGAGCATGGGTCGATCGGACCGGAAGACCGCCGCGCTTCTGCTTCGGGTCACATCGGTGCAACAGTGTGGCCCGCATGCGGGGGTCTCCTTTCACCATCGTCGCCGGCTTCGTCGTGCTCTTCGCCCTCTCGACGGGCGCAGGCTATTCCGTCGGTGCCCGCGCGGCCGACGACCCCACCGAGGTCGCGGCCGTGACCTCCACCACGACCGCCAGCACGACGGCACCCGCTGCGGTCACCACGCAGCCGCCGACCACACCGGCGCCGACGACCACCACGACCGAGCCGGGGCCCCGCCGGCCCACGGTCGACGATCCCCTCCGCATCGTGCTGGCGGGCGATTCGGTGATGGCCGGCCTGGCCCCGGCGCTGAAGGCCGCCGTCGAGGCCGACGGCACCAGCGAGGTGCGGTTCATCCTCACGCCGAGCATCCTGCGCGATCCCACCGTCCGCTTCACCTGGAACCAACAGCTCGAGGAGTTCAACCCCGAAATCGTGGTGATGTTCGTCGGCACCTGGGAGTCCGAGGTGCTGCGCACCGGGACGGGCGCGGCCTCGGAGGACCCGGCGTGGCGGGGCCAGTACGAGGCCAACGTCCTCGACCCGTGGCTGCAGCTCATCACCAGCCGCGGCGCCTCGGTGATCTGGATCGGCAACCCGCCGGTGGCCAACGACGACGCCAACCGCGCCTTCAGCGCCCTCAACGAGGCCTATGCGGCCCTCCCCGGCCGATGGCCGACCGTGACCTACCTGCCGGCCCAGGACGCGCTCAACGGCCCGACGCCTGGGTACCACGACATCATCGCCGGGGTCGACGGCGTCCCGGTGCGCACCCGCCAGATCGACGGTCTGCACCTGTGCTCGAGCGGCGCCGAGCTGCTTGCCGCCCGCATCGTCGACGAGCTGACGACCACGTTCAAGGCCAGCGAGGCGCCCGGCTGGGAGTCGGGGGACTGGCGCACGGCCGACGTGTTCCCACCCGAGTCCTGCCCCGCGCCGTAGCGGACGACCGCCGCCTGGGTCAGGGGGCGGTGGTCGTGGTGGTGGCCGGGGCCGAGCCGCTCGGGGCGGTCCCGCCGAGGGCGTCGGCCAGCCGCCCGGCCAGATCCTCGCTGGTGACCGAGACGCTCCAGTCCGTGCCGAGGGCCACCGTTCCCGTCGAACCGTCCGACGACGATGCGAACTCTGTGAGCCGGGTGGGGTCGCCCCAGATGGTGAGGTACGCGATCTCGGTGCCGATCGTGCAGATGCTCACCTCGTTGTCGGTGGCGTCGTCGCGCAGACCCGGGTACTCGAGGGTGCACGTGAACCCGCCGTCGACGATGGCCTCCTGCAGCGCGACGATCGATCCGTAGCTGGATCCGGTCTCGGTGACCCCGGTGGGTGCCGCGCTCGTCGTCGACGACGCGCCGGCGTCGGTGCTCCCGGTCGAGGAGCACGCCGCGGCGACCAGGGCGAGCGCGACGAATGCCAGACCTGCCCCGACCCGGCGGACCCGATCGGGCGAGCAGGGCGCTCGGGGGGCGGTGCGGTCGGGGCGCAGATCGGCGTCAGGCATCGCCGTGCATTGTGGTCGGCTGGCGGGGTGGGTGCCAGCATGCCCATGGTGGGACCGCTCCAGTCGGATCGACTCGACGACCGCCGGTGGTGCCGGGAACCGTCGGTCGCTGCACGGTCGCGCCGCACCCTCGCCATGGCGGTCATGACCCACGCCACAGAGGACGTCTCAGGTCGGCTCGCTACCGTGGACGCGGCCCGTCCAGCGAAAGGGTCCGTCGCCGTGAGCCGTGAGCGTGAGACCGTGAGCCGGAACGTGGGGCCGGGGCCCGTCACCGCAGCGATTGGATCGCGCGCCCCCTTCGGGCCGATCGAGCACCTCCGACACGACGACCTCGTCGCCGCGCAGGCGGGCACGCTGTCGAGTCCGAACCGGCGCCACTCGTTCGCAGCGAAGGTCCTGTTCCGCATCATGGACGCCCTCTACGGACGTGATCGCTCGCTCGAGAAGTTCCGAGTGCTCGAGCTCGTTGCACGCGTCCCCTATCAGGCATGGGAGAACGTCGCGTATGTGGCCGTGACGCATACGGCCAGCGAACCAGGCTTCGCCCGCCACGTGTTCGACCGGGTGCGCGCCGCTCGATGGGAACAGGACAACGAGCAGTGGCACCTGCTCATCATGGAAGAGCTGACAGCAGGCCAACGGCGCGGGCTGCTGCGCAGCCGCGTGATGCCTCAGATCCTCGCGTTCGGCTACTACCAACTGTCGTGGATCCTCTACGTCGTACGCCCCAGGTGGAGCTACCGGCTGAACGCCGACTTCGAGGACCACGCCGAGCACGAGTACGCACTGCTCGTGCGCGACCATCCCGAATGGGAGTCGATGCGCTACGAGGGCGACTTCACCGAAGACTTCGGCGCCTACGACAGCCTGGCCGACCTGATCCGCCAGATCGGCTACGACGAACGCCTCCACAAGATCGAGAGCGAGCAGAACATGCTCGTCGCTCGGTTCTGTTGATCCGGCGCCAACGACTCGATGCCCAGAGGGCCCTGAACGCCCAGAGGGCCCAGAACGCCCAGAAGGCCCAGAACGCGCCGGTCAGTTCCCGAGCGGGGTCGTGCTGGTGAGGACAACGCGGCTGTCGATGGTGGTTCGGCCTTCGGCGTCGACCGCGACGAGCAGCACGGTGTGCGAGCGGCCGTCGCACGAGAGGGGAATGTCGAAGCTGCCGCTGGTCGGCGGGCTTCCGGGCACCTGCTCGCCGTCCACCACGAACGCCACGCTCGAGGCACCCTCGGTCGCGTAGGCGGCTCCGGTGGTGATCTCCACCGAACCCGTGCACGAGATCTGGTTCTTCACCTCGAGCGAGGTGATGGTGGCGTCGCCGGGTCCCGTCGCCGCGGTGGTGCCCGGGATCGATCCGGGGTCGGTCGACCCGCCGCCGTCAGGGTCGGCGGTCGTGCTCGATGTCCTCGGCGGGAGCGTCTGGACCACCGGCTCGGACCCGCTGGCGCAGGCGCCGAGCACAGCCGGAGCGCAAAGCCCCATGGCGGTCAGAGCCAGGCCGGCCGCGACCCGGCGCCCGCAACGCAGTGGATCGTGGGTCGGGTCGCTCGGCACACGGCGAGCGTACCCGTGCCCTCCACACCGCCTGGATCGTCTCTCGAACCAATCGGACCGGCGACGCTGCGCACCGGTTGTCCGTGCGCGGAGTGCGTCCCGGAGCTTCGCGTGGTCACCACTATCGGTGACCGATCCAACACCGTAGGCTCGAGGTCGACGAAGGGCCGCGAGGACCAGGGATGACCCGCCACCTCAAGCGAACAGGACCTACCACGGGGGCCGAGACTCTCGACGGTCGCGACCGGTGGGCCGCCCGTCCACGAGCAGCGCGCGCCGTGCGGGCCTTCGCGGTCCTCTCGCCGCCGGTCGCCGCCGTCGGAGCCTCGGTGGCGGTTGCGCTGCTCCTCGGAGCGAGGGGCATCGAGCTCGCGCTCCCACTGGACTTCCTGATCCTGGGTCTGACCGCGTGGACCGCCTTGGTTCTGATGGAACGGGCGATGCGCCGGTTGCTGCCGCTGGCGGCACTGCTTGCGCTCACCCTCGTGTTCCCCGACCACGCCCCCTCCCGGTTCGCGCTCGCGCTGCGCTCGGGCGGCAGCAAACGGCTCCGGACGCGGATCGACGCCCTCGGCGAGGATCGCATCGACCCGGACTTCGCTGCGGCCGCGGGCCAGATCCTGTGGTTCGCTCAGGCGCTCAACGTCCATGATCGCCGAACCAGGGGCCACTGCGAACGGGTTCGCGGCTACGCCGTGCTGCTGGGCCAGCAGCTCGGAATCGAGGGTGACGACCTCGAGAAGTTGCAGTGGGGCGCCCTGCTCCACGATGTCGGCAAGCTCGACGTCCCCTCGACGATCCTGAACAAGGACGGCCGCCCGACCGATGAGGAATGGGACGTACTGGCGCAGCATCCAAGCCATGGAGGGCGACTGATCGCGCCGCTCGCTCCCTGGTTGGGTGAGTGGTCGCGGGCTTCGAGCGAGCACCACGAGCGATGGGATGGCGCGGGATACCCGAGCGGTCTCGCGGGCGACGAGATCTCCCTTGCTGGACGTATCGTGTGCGTCGCCGACGCGTTCGAGGTCATGACCGCCGTCCGCTCCTACAAGCCGGCACTCTCGGTCGAGGCGGCCCGCCAGGAGCTGACCCGCTGCGCCGGCGCCCAGTTCGACCCGCTCGTCGTCCGAGCGATGCTCGAAGCCTCGCTCGGCGACATCACGCGCATCCGGGGTCCGGTCGTCTTCGCGGCGCAACTGCCGATCGCCGGTCTCACCTCGGGAGCGCCGGCGGGTGCCGCAGTCGCCAAAGCAGCCGCAGCGGTGGCGATCGCCGGGGGCCTGGTCGTTGCGTCCATCGCCGCCCCCTCGGGCCAACCGGCAGATCTGACGAGCGCGGCCGCTGGTCCCACGTCGTCCACGTCGGCGGTGAGCGCGACCGGATCGCCGCCGAACCGGGATCCGGATGCGACGGGCCGCGGCTCGACCACCACGGTCGCCGACGCCGGCCCGGGAGTCGGTGACGACACCGCTCCGGAACCTGGCGCGGCCAGCGCGTCCGGGGTCGGCCCCGAGGTGCGCTCCGGGTCGCCGTCGTCGACGGCGCTCGGCACGCCGCCGTGGACGCTGGCGCCGACACCCGGCCCGGGCCTCCCGCCCCTCGAGATCCCGCCCCCGGTTGCGCCCGACACCACCGGCCCATCGCCCGCACCCGGCCCGTTCACGATGTTCCTCGGTACCGCGGGGCCGGGGAACACGGTGTCCTCGCCGAACCTTCCGCTCGTCGCCCTCGCGCCGACCGCCCCGGCGCTCGCGAACTACGACACCGACCGGGACGCGTTCCCGGGTCTCCTGCTGGCCAAGGGTGGTTCGGCACCTGACGAGACCGATCCCACGAAGCGCCAGGTGTGGGCCTCGGCGGGCGCAGGGCCGACAGCGGTTCGGGGCACGGCGACGCTCGTGATCTGGGCAGCATCGAAGGACTTCGAATCCGACAAGGGCAACCGCCTGCGCATCGAGCTCCAGGACTGCGACGCCGGTCTCGGGAACTGTCGCAGCCTCGGCGCCGGTTCCGGTGCAGTCGACGCGAGCGGGCCCGGGTTCAAGCCGTTGGCCTTCGATCTCGGTCCCGTCGACTCGACCATCGCTGCAGGGCGTCGCGTCGTCGTGCGGATCGCGGTGCAGAACGCGTCGGACGACGATTGCTGGTTGGCCTACGGCACAACCGGGTACCCCGCGGCGCTCACGATCGGTTGACCCCTGCGGGAGCCGGGTAGCGTCCCGACGCGATGTTCTCCCACCTGGACCCGGCCCGCCTCGACCAGGTCGCCATCGACGACCTGACCCACCAGCGCACCTGGGCCGAACTGGCCGATCGCGCCGCCCGGCTGGGCCGGTTCCTCCGCCACGACCTCGGTCTCGCCGCCGGCGAGCACGCCGCGGTGGTGATGGGCAACCGGGTCGAGTACCTCGATGTCCTGCTCGGCGCGCTCGTCTCGGGCGTGTGGGTCGCCGCCGTCAACTGGCACCTCACCGCCCCCGAGATCGCGTTCATCCTCGAGGACTCCGGGGCCCGCGTGGTGATCGTCGATCCCGAGCACGAGCCCGTCGTCCGCGAGGCCGTCGCTCGCACCGGGGCGAGCACCCCGGTGGTGGTCGCCGGCCCCGAGCTCGAGGCGCTCCTTGCGTCAGCGCCGTCCGAGCCGTTCGGATCCGACGACCCGGCGGGCGGCACGATGTTCTACACGTCGGGGACGACGGGCCGACCGAAGGGGGTCAAGCGGGCGGGGTCCAAGACCCTCGGGGCGAGGATCATCGCCAGCGGGGCGGCTGGACGAGGCCTCGGCCTCGATGGCGGCGGCGCCCACCTGGTCACCGGCCCGCTGTACCACGCAGCGCCCATCGGCTTCGCGCTGATGGACCTCTTCAACGGCGCGCCGATGGTCGTGATGCCCCGATGGGACGCCGCCGCGGCGCTCGACCTCATCGACGCCCGTGCGGTGCGCAACACCCACCTGGTCCCCACCATGTTCGT
>Ga0105048_10002269_pt1 | contig 31101 bp, 31 predicted proteins | sample MAT05_FD_78382 | JGI IMG/M metagenome (GOLD analysis project Ga0105048, IMG submission 78382) | Freshwater microbial communities from Lake Fryxell liftoff mats and glacier meltwater in Antarctica - MAT-05 | ecosystem: Environmental > Aquatic > Freshwater > Ice > Liftoff microbial mat | place... | reverse complement strand
GTGACTCGGGCGTCATCATGCAGGATTGCGAGGGCATGCAGTACCGGATTGCGTGGCACATCTGCGCCGCGGATGTTCAAAAGCCAACATAGGCTGTCAGGCAGGGTGATCACGGCGGCGCGCTGGCCTGCGCCGCGCAGAGCTTCGGCGAGGGTCTGACGTTTCTCGGCGCTGGTCAGGCCCGCCAGATTATCGGGGTGCACAAATGCGTGGCCTTGCGGAGGGTCAGGCTGGTCCGGCCATATAGCGTCAACGAAATTCCTTACAGGGCAAAGGATTATGCCGGTTCCCTCAAGTGCTGTCTCAAGTTTGGAAAGCTCGTCCATGGTGTGCAGCCAGGGGTCAAAGGCGATCATCCCTGCAGCCAGATGATCCTTGATCCAGTCTCCCGGCAGTGTCTCTGGCCATGGGATCGGAGTAAAATAGGCCGTGTCCACCTGATGTTTGACCTGTACCCGGTAGCGTCCGTCGATAAAAACGCCCGCGACGTCAGGCAGAACGATGCAGAATCCGGCGGAGCCGGTAAAGCCTGTCAGCCATTGCAACCTTTCATCCCTGGCCGCCACATATTCGCCTTGGTGAACATCGGACCGTGGCACCAGAAAACCAGCCATCCCTGCCGCCTGCAATGCTGTCCGCAACGCATCCAATCGCAGGGGCCCCTGCGAGGGTGACGCAAGCATGTCAAAGGTTTGAAACATCAGGCGTATCCTCTGGATGCGTCAGCTGGTGCGCCGATAAGTCTTCGAGCCACGAGCGGCAGCCTTCGCTTGCTTGCGGGGGTCCTGTTCAAAGAGGCCCGCCAGCTGTTCGGTCATGGCACCGGCCAGTTGTTCAACGTCGGTGATGGTCACCGCGCGGTTATAATAGCGGGTAACGTCATGGCCGATACCGATGGCGATCAGCTCCACCGCGCGGCGACGCTCTACCATCGAGATCACATCGCGCAGGTGCTTTTCCAGATAATTCGCCGGGTTAACGGACAATGTTGAGTCGTCCACCGGTGCCCCGTCAGAGATCACCATCAGGACCTTGCGCGCCTCTAGCCGACCCATCAGACGACGGTGCGCCCATTCCAGCGCCTCACCGTCGATGTTTTCCTTCAGAAGACCCTCTTTCATCATCAAGCCAAGGTTCGGCCGCACCCGCCGCCACGGCGCGTCGGCGCCCTTGTAGATGATGTGTCGCAGGTCGTTCAGACGGCCGGGCTGTTGCGGGCGGCCCTGGGCCAGCCACCGCTCGCGGCTCTGGCCGCCCTTCCAGGCGCGGGTGGTGAAACCGAGGATCTCCACCTTGACCGAGCACCGCTCCAGCGTGCGGGCCAGAACATCGGCACAAATGGCTGCGATGGAGATCGGGCGACCGCGCATCGAGCCAGAATTGTCGAGCAAGAGCGTCACGCAGGTGTCGCGGAACTCCGTGTCCTTTTCGCGCTTGAAGGACAAGGGCGTGGTGGGGTTCGCCACAACCCGGGCGAGGCGGCCTGCGTCGAGAGTGCCTTCTTCCAGATCAAACTCCCAACTGCGGTTCTGCTGGGCCTGCAGGCGACGCTGCAGCTTGTTGGCAAGGCGGCTGACGGCACCTTTCAGCGGTTCCAGCTGCTGGTCGAGGTAGGCGCGAAGCCGTTCCAGCTCGGCCGGTTCGGCCAGATCCTCGGCGCGAATTTCCTCATCGAAATCAGCGGCGTAGACGGTGTAATTGGGATCGGCATCGGAATGGGGGGCAGGGGGCGGCGGCTCCAGCGGGGCCTCACCCTCGGGCATCTCTGCTTCTTCGCCTTGTTCCATGTCGGCGCTGTCTTCGGTGGAGACCTGGGCCTGGCTCTGGTCCTGCTGTTCGTCCTGATTTTGCTCGGGGGAGGCTTCGGATTCTTCGCTCTCCTGCTCTTCCTCGCCGCGGGATTCGGGGCTGTCCTGATCCTCGGCCGCCTCCTCGCCGGATTCGTCATCCTCTTCCCGGTCCGGGTCATCGCCGAGCTGGTCGCCATATCCAAGGTCAGAGATGACCTTTCTTGCAAGCCGTGCAAAGGCAGCCTGGTCGGTCAACGCCCCGTTGATCCCCTCCAGCGTGCCCGCAGCCTGATCTTCGATGAACCCGCGCCACAAGTCGGCCACGTTGGCCGCACCTTTTGGCAGATCGCGCCCGGTCGCGAGCTGCCGCACCAGGTAGCCCGCCGCGACAGGCAGAGGTGCTTCAGAGGCTTGGGTAATCTGGGAATAGCCTTTCCGGTCCGCTTCCCACGCGATCTTGGCGTCGATGTTGCTTGCGGTGCCGGGCATGGCGCGGGCGCCGACGGCCTCACACCGGGCCGTCTCCATCGCGTCGTAAATCTCGCGCGCGAGCGGACCGGTGGGGGCGTAGCGGGCCGACACCGCCTCGTTGTGATACTTGCGGCGCAGCGCGAAAGCGTCGGCCATGCCGCGTGCCAGCAAAACCTCATCACGGGTCATCCGGCGGCTGACCTGGGGCAGGCGGATGCCTTCCTTGTTCATCCCCGGTGGATCGACCGAGTAGCTGACCGTCAGATCACAGTCGTCAGCCAAGGTCCGGGTCGCTTCGGCAAGGGCCTTCTTGAACGGATCGGCTGGATTGTCGCTGGGTTTGCTCATGATGCAAGGTAAAGCACCCCGGGCGGGCCGGGGCAAGGGCCGGGCAAGGCGCAAAGACACGACATTTTCCTGTGCGGGGCAATCTGTGCAGAGATGCACTAACATGCGTAATTTTCGCAGACCGCCCGAGGGCCGATGTGATTGCAAGTGAATACTTCATCAAGGCGGAAATGACCATGACCACCCTTCCCAAGATTGCCCTCATCATCGGCTCCACCCGTGCCGAACGTTTTGCCGACCTGCCCGCCCAGTGGATGCTGGCGCAGGCGCAAGCCCGCACGGACATGACGGTGGAATTGGTTGATCTGCGCGATTACGACCTGCCGTTTTTCAACGAAATGGCCTCGAATGTGGATGCCTTCGGCTGATCCGCGCGCCGTGGCGTGGCAGAAGAAACTGGCAGAATTCGACGGCTATATCTTTGCGGTCGCTGAGGACAACCGCTCGATCACTGGCAGTCTGAAGAACGCGCTGGATCAGGCCTATGTCGAATGGACCCATAAGCCGTTCACAGCAATTGCGTATGGTTCGGTTGGCGGCACCCGCGCGATGGAGCATTTGCGCCTTATCGGGATCGAATTGCAGATGGTCCCGACCCGCAACGCGGTGCATCTGGGCATGGGCGATTTCTTCAAGGTGCATCCGGACATGGGCGGTTCGGGCAAGATGGCCGACGTCGAGGCGAACCTGCTGCCCGCCGCCAAGGCGTCGCTGGACGATCTGGTCTGGTGGGCGAAGGCTACGATGGCCGCCAAGGCCTGAGGTTTTCGGTGAAAGTTTGCGCGACAGGGGCGGGCGACCGCCCCTTTTGCTTACGACTGATCAAGCAGCAAGGCCGTGCAGGCTACGACCAGAGCCTCGGCCCTGAGACGAGCGCGCAGACGGGTGTCGGGGTCTGGATCGAATGTAGCCAGCGACAGAAGCGCTGCCTGAGCGGCCTTCGCCTCAATGCTTAAATTGAGGACAGACGCCGCCTGACCAGGTTGGGTACTTGCGTCCAGAAGCGCAAGATGCGCATCGCGCAAGCTGCGGGTCGGTTCGGACGCAGGCCCGTCGGTCAGCCATTGATGCTCCATCACCGCCGACATCCGGCCCGCGCACGTCGCAAAGAAGTAGGCTGGGCCCTGATCTTCGGACAAGGCGGGGGAAGGGGCAGGCTGGGTCAGCAGCGCGATGCCGAGGAGGGTCGAGCGAAGGTAAGTTCGCAAAGCGCCCATGATGGAGTCAGCATGACATCAAGAACGCGCAAGAAAAGGGCGGAAAGTGAATTATTCCAAGGAAGCCGCCACAAAGCGGCCTCCGCGGTCACTTCATCGCCATGCTCACCGCACTTTCGGGCAGTTCTTCGCCGAAACATCGCTGGTAGAATTCGGCGACAGTCTGGCGCTCCAGCTCGTCGCACTTGTTCAGGAACGACAGGCGGAAGGCGTAACCCACGTTGCGGAATATCTCGGAGTTTTGCGCCCAGTTCAGCACGGTCCGCGGGCTCATCACGGTGGAGAGGTCGCCGTTCATGAAGGCGGTGCGGGTAAGGTCGGCCACCGTGACCATCTGGCTGATGGTCTTGCGGCCCTTCTCGGTGGTCGCCGTAGCGTTCTAAAAGAAGATGATCGCGGCTTCTGCGTCGTGCGACAGGTAGTTAAGCGTCGCCACAAGGCTCCAGCGGTCCATTTGCGCCTGGTTGATCTGCTGGGTGCCGTGATAAAGCCCGGTCGTGTCGCCAAGGCCCACTGTGTTCGACGTGGCAAAGAGGCGGAAGTAAGGGTTCGGGGTGATGATCTCGTTCTGATCAAGCAACGTGAGCTTGCCGTCATGCTCCAGCACGCGCTGGATGACGAACATCACGTCGGCGCGGCCGGCGTCGTATTCGTCGAAAACGATGGCAACCTGGTTGCGCAGGGCCCAAGGCAGAATACCTTCATGAAACTCTGTCACCTGCTTGCCGTCACGCAGCTTGATCGCGTCCTTGCCGATCAAGTCGATGCGCGAGATATGGCTGTCGAGGTTCACCCGCACGCAGGGCCAGTTGAGCCGGGCTGCCACCTGCTCGATATGAGTGGATTTTCCGGTGCCGTGGTAGCCCTGGATCATCACACGGCGGTTGTACTGGAACCCCGCAAGGATCGCGAGTGTGGTGTCGGGGTCGAACTTGTAGGTTGTGTCGATCTCGGGCACGCGGTCTGAGCGATCGGCAAACGCCCTGATCTTCATGTCTGTGTCGATGCCGAACACCTCCCGGACGGAGATTTCTTCGGTCGGTTTCGTACCCTTGTCCAACATATTCACGCCTGTTTCACCCGCGCCCCGAGGCGCACCTTGCGGACTTGTGAAGCATATCCCCGGGGGCTGCAAGAGGAGGCGAAACCCTGCGGATCTTCGCGTTCGCGTGATGACGAAACTTTTCTAGCTGCCAGAACGATTTGAACGACAACGCGCAACAACTGCGGCAGATGGCCGTCCAAGGAGGATAGGATGCAAAGACGGCAACTGGTTCTGGGAGCGATTGCGGCAGGGCTTGCAGGTGCGGTTTGGGGACGTAAATCCCAAGCGGAAACTTATGAGGTCGTGGCGAGCGAAGCGGAATGGAGGAAAATACTGTCCCCGGAGGCTTATGCCGTTCTGCGCGGAGGATCGACGGAGTGGGCGGGGTCTTCTGCGCTGAACGACGAGCACCGTGCAGGGGTGTTTGCTTGTGCGGGATGCGCGTTGCCGCTGTATACGTCCGGGGCGAAGTTTGAAAGCGGCACGGGCTGGCCATCGTTCTGGCAGCCGCTGCCTGAAGCCGTGCGCACGAGGGCGGACTGGGGATTGCTGGGCCAACGGACCGAGGTGCATTGCCGCCGCTGCGGGGGCCACCTGGGGCATGTGTTCAATGACGGACCCTCACCCACGGGCATGCGGTATTGCATGAACGGGGTGGCCATGGTGTTCCTGCCTGGTTGAGGCTGGCCCCGGATGGCAAAGACCCTTCAGGGGCCAGCACGCCTCAGGCGGACACGGCTTTGGCGTGAGAGCCAAGCGCGAGCCAATCGGCGCTCTTCGGGCCAAGCTCTGCGCGTGCGCGCAGATTGTAATCGGCCACGTCCCTTTCGGTCAGCATGGCGCGCCAGCGGCCCTTGGTACCCTTGTTGATGAAACTGTCGGCACAGCCGTCCCAGAAGGCCCCCCCAAGCGCGGCCACTTCGGCCACGTGTGCCTTCACGTAAGCAAAGGTGCAATGATCGGCGATACGTGCCATGGTCTGTGCATCGTGCTGGATCCTGTTGCTTGGTGAATGACGGGTTGGCAGAGGCGCTATTCCCTGAAGTACCGGCTGTCCTTGATCTGATCCCAGGCCCATACCACCTCTTGCAAGCGGTCTTCGTCCGAGCGGTCGCCCGCATTCATATCGGGGTGAAGGTCCTTGACGAGCGATTTGTACTGTTTGCGGATTTCCGCCTTGGTCCAGGTGTCGCGGGCATCGAGGATCTCGATCGCCTTGCGCTCGGTTGGAGGCAGTTTGCGGGTGGCGCTGCTTGCGGGTTTACCCGGATTCTGAGTGGCCTTTTCCCCCAGAAGGGAGATCGGATCATTGACGCCGAGCCGCGACCAGGCACGACCCTCGTCGGCCTTCTTTCCAAAAGGCTGCGTCTCTCGGCCCCAGACACGGTCCTTGTCGAGGAATTTCTGAAAATCGTCATCCGACGTTCCCTGGAAGAAATTCCACTTCAGGTTGTATTCTCGGATGTGGTCCTTGCAGAACCAGTAAAACTCATCCAGCAGGTCGGGTGACTTGGGCGCGCGATAGGCACCCGGTTCCTTGCACCCCGGATAGTCGCAGCCCCGCCCGGCTGTCTCGAAGGCGCCGGACATGCCGCGGCGCACGGTCTTCTTGCGTTTCTTGTCCGCAGAGACGCGGATATCGAATTCGAAGGGCGGGCGGGTGGTCATAAGGTGGCCTTTCGCAACAGCGCCGCGGAGATGGGGCCTGTAACGGCCTTTCCGACTCGGGGCCATAAGTTTAGGGGTTTTACCAGCGGTGAGAAGAGGGGCTGTTGCAAAATGACGGTGAAAGACGAGATCGAGGCGCGACTGAAAGTCGCCTTTGCGCCTGTGCGGCTGGAGGTGGTGAACGACAGCCACCGGCACACGGGGCACTCAGGCGACGACGGAACCGGAGAGAGCCATTTCAGTATCCTGATCCGATCGGAGGCTCTTGCACCCCTCGGCCGTGTGGCGCGGCACCGGGCTGTGCACGCAGCGCTGGGTGATCTGAACATCCGCGTGCATGCCATGGCGCTTGATGTGGGCTGAACGGCCGAGAGCCTCCGGCGGGGATATCTCGCGCCAGAATGAATGTGCAAGCCACTGCTGGATCCGAGGACGAAAAACTGCTTTCCTAATGATGGTGGAGCAGGGGGAGAGAGCCGATGTCGATCTATCAGATTTACGATGACAGGTTTCGGTACCTGACCATCGGGCCAGCCGCACTGGAGCCCTTGGCGACCGGGTTGCGCTGGGCGGAGGGGCCCGTGTGGTTTGACGACATGCAGTGCCTGCTGTTCTCCGACATTCCGAACAACCGGATGATGCGGTGGGTGCCGGGGGGCGGGGCGTCGGTCTACCGCGAGCCGTCGGGCTATACCAACGGACACACACGAGACCGGCAGGGGCGGCTGATCAGCTGCGAGCACGGGGCGCGTCGCGTCACGCGGACCGAATGGGATGGCAGTCTCACGGTGCTGGCGGACAGCCATCTAGGCAAGCGATTGAATTCGCCTAATGATGTGGTGGTGCAATCGGATGGGTCGATCTGGTTCACCGACCCCACTTACGGGATCCTGTCGCATTATGAGGGGCATCAGGCGGCGCCCGAGCAGGCCACGCGCAATGTCTATCGGCTGGACCCGGAAACTGGCGATTTGCGCGCGGCGGCGGATGATTTCGGCCAGCCGAACGGCCTTGCCTTTTCACCCGACGAGTCTGTGCTTTATGTCGCGGATTCGGCGGCGAGCCACGACCCCGCCGCACCTCGGCATATCCGGGCTTTTGACGTGTCTGCAGGGCGGCTGAGCGGCGGGCGGGTTTTTTGCCATGTGGATGCAGGCATTCCGGATGGCATTCGGATTGATGTAAAAGGCAACTTGTGGACTTCTGCCGGGGACGGAGTGCATTGCTTTGCCCCTGACGGTACCCGACTAGGCAAGATTCTGGTGCCCGAGGGGGTGGCGAACCTGTGCTTTGGCGGACCGAAGCGGAATAGGTTGTTCATCACGGCGACGACCTCGCTCTATTCGGTCTATACCGCGACAGAGGGGTGCCAGAGGCCCTGAGCCAGTCAGCGCAGGGTCGCGAGGCGGGAGGCGAGTTCCTCGCGCAACCTCAACCGCTCGGCCTCGGACAAGAACGCACCGACTTCGACTTCGCGGGCGGTGCCCTTGAGGGTGAGGTAGTTTGGTACCGGGCCGCCCGCAGAATGCAGGTTTACGCGCACCCAGTAAGGGTTGTCCTGCCATTCCTGACGACGTCCGCGAGGACCTTGACGGGTGAGAGTGATGCGCTCGGGTGTCAGGGTCAGCGCCTCTATGATCTCACGGTCTGTCGCGTTGCGGCGCAGTGCCCACCAGATGGCGGCAAGTGCTGAGGCGGCGAAGGGCAGGAGCGCCCAGACCACAGGCGAGCCGATCAACGTTAGTATCGGCAGCACAATCAGGCCCGCCGTGGCCCCGATGAACCACACGAAACCACGGGCTGTCAGCGACCGGTAGGGCCAGAGGTCAAGCCGGGTCTCGCCGGGGGCGGGTGCGGTCCATTCGTAGGGCATCTTAGCAAATTAACCCGGGCAATCGCGCTGAACAGGGGCAAGATTGCCGCAGTCGGAAAGGTAGCGAACAGTGAGGCAGGCACCGGTGCATCCCGGGGCCCGCGAGGTCGCTCGATGCCGGGTAGGATATATCCACCCGCGCGCTTGATGGCTGTGGCCTACTGACCTGCAAGGGCGGGATTGGCGATCATTGCGGCCGAGAAGACTCCCGTCGTTGACGGGTCGGCAGTGATTTCAACCGCGTGCATCGCCGCCTCTCCTGGGACCTCCAGTCCCATGACGTTCGGGGCCTTGGTCGGAAAGGGGCGCGACTGGCGGAAAACATGGCTGTCGCCGTAGATCAGCAGGACCGGCTTGCCATAGGCGGCCGCGCGTTCGATGAGGCGGTTGCCGATATTCTGGAAGCCTGAGTGGCGCAGGAAGGTCTCATCGCCAAAAGCATTCCAGTCGAACTCGAACATGTCGGCCTGAATCGACACGACCAGCGCCTTCGTATCCGCGGCGGCGGCGAAGCTTTCGTCAAGCCAGATCAGGTTGGCTACATCCCTTGCGAAGAACTCGTTGATTGCGGCTATGTCGCGGACCTCGAAATTGTTGTTGGATCCCACGACATGGGCGGTAACGAACATGATGTCATTCATCACAATCCGGGCGTTTTCCGGATAGCCAGCCGCGGCCTGTGAGGTCACGTCGAGCGTCGGGGCGCCAAGGCTCTTTGCCGGATCGGCAAAGAAGACCGCGCGCAGATGGGCCAGACGCTCCAGCGGGTCGAAGGAACCGGCGGCTTTGCGGTGGCAGTCGGTCCATTCATTGTCGCCGGGGGTATAAAGCAGCGGGGCGGCAAAGCTGTTGAGGTAGGCGAGTTGCTGGCCGAGAAGTTCATCCGAGCAGGGGGTCGATCCGGACTTGATATCGCCCACATGGATGACGAGCGCCGGGGTGCGGGCATTAATGGCGGCGATCAAGGCTTCGTAGATCGGGTAGGACTCTGCGGGTTCGCCATAAGGCGCATCGCCGAGTGCTACAAAGGTGAAGGGTTCAGCCTGGGCAGGCGTGACGCCGAGGGCGAGGGCAAAAGCGAGGGCAAGGGTTCTGGGCATGGTCGGCTCTCCTGTTGCAAAGGGGGATGGCCGGAGAAGTCTTCTGCGGTTTTGCGACAGCGGCGTTTACGCACGACGAAGTTTTGTTGAAATGCGACCATGATCAGAAAAAAGGCCCCGGATTTCTCCGGGGCCTTGTGTCGTCTCAGTGCGCGTGGCGCTTGTCCCAGTCGCCCTGCTTCGGCAAGATCTCGAATGTATGCTCCGGCGGTGGGCATGGTTGCGACCATTCGAGCGTGTCGGCGTATTCGTTCCAGTAGTTGTTCTCGGTCACGCGGCGGCCTGCGAACAGGGTGTAGAAAACGATCCCGAGGAAGAACACGAAGGACGCGAAGGATATGAAGGCCCCGACGGATGAGAACCAGTTCCAGTAGGCAAAGGCCTCGGGGTAGTCGATGTAGCGACGCGGCATGCCTTGACGGCCGAGGAAGTGCTGAGGGAAAAAGGTGAGGTTCGAACCGAGGAACATCGTCCAGAAGTGCAGCTTGCCTGCCCATTCCGGATACTGGCGGCCCGACATCTTGCCGATCCAGAAATAGACGCCCGCAAAGATGCCAAACACAGCGCCAAGCGACATCACGTAGTGGAAGTGTGCCACGACGTAATATGTGTCGTGGTAAGTTCGGTCCACGGCGGCCTGGCTGAGCACGATCCCGGTCACCCCGCCAACCGTGAAGAGGAAGAGGAAGCCGAAGGCGAAGAGCATCGGCGTCTTGAACTCCACCGAGCCGCCCCACATCGTGGCGATCCATGAGAAGATCTTGATGCCGGTCGGCACAGCGATGACCATCGTGGCCAGCATGAAGTAGGACTGCTGGGTCAGCGATAATCCGGCAGTGTACATGTGGTGCGCCCAGACGACAAAGCCCAGAACGCCGATGGCGACCATCGCGTAGACCATCGGCAGGTACCCGAAGATCGGCTTTTTAGAGAAGGTCGCAATGACCTGGCTGATGATGCCAAAGGCGGGCAGAATGATGATGTAGACCTCGGGGTGGCCGAAGAACCACAGGATATGCTGGTAGAGCACCGGGTCACCCCCGCCCGAGGGCGTGAAGAAGGTGGTGCCGAAGTTGCGGTCGGTGAGCAGCATGGTGATCGCACCAGCCAGAACCGGAAGAGCCAGCAGGATCAGCCAGGCGGTGACAAAGATAGACCACGCAAACAACGGCACCTTGTGCATCGTCATGCCGGGTGCGCGCATGTTCAGGAAGGTGGTGATGATGTTGATCGAGCCGAGGATCGACGAGGCGCCCGACAGGTGCACGGCGAAGATGGCAAGATCCATCGCGTAGCCGCCCTCGGCAGTGGTTGACAGCGGCGGGTAAAGCACCCAGCCCACGCCCGCACCCGTGCCCAGATCACCGCCGCCGCCCGGAGCGAAAAGTGACGCTACGGCGAGTGCCGTGCCCGCCACGAAAAGCCAGTAAGACAGATTATTCAGCCGAGGGAACGCCATGTCCGGCGCGCCGATCTGCAAAGGCATGAAATAGTTGCCGAAACCACCGAACAACGCCGGAATGACGACGAAGAACATCATGAGAATGCCGTGGGCCGTGATGGTCACGTTCCAGATATGCCCATTGGGAGTACAGGTGGCGGCGGCGTCCGCGACCAGGCGCAGACCCTCCTGGCACATGTATTGCACGCCGGGGTTCATCAGTTCCATCCGCATGTAGACGGTAAAGATGACCGAAATCAGCCCGACGAAACCCCCGGTGAACAGGTAAAGGATGCCGATGTCCTTGTGGTTGGTGGACATGAACCAACGCGTGAAAAACCCGCGTTTCTCATCGTGATGCCCGTGGATGGCTGCGTCGGCCATAGATTTCTCCCGGTATGCGTGCTTGGGCTGCCCGGGAACGGTCCTGTGCAGCTTTGGGCCTGTTTAATCAGGTCTGACGGGAGGGGCAACGATCCAGATTGCCGCAAGGCACAGATTATTCACGCCTTGCGGCCATGGGCCACCGTCAATAAAGCTTGCTCCGCGGGGTCACTTCATCGTGGCGAGGTAGGCAGCCACATCCTCGGCACCGGCACCCAGCTTGAAGGACATCTTGGACTTCGCGCTGGTGTCGCCGGTCTGTTCCTGCAACCAGCCCGTGGGATTGGACATGTAGGCCGCAAGGCTCGCTTCATCCCAGACAGCACCGGCAGCCCCGACCGCAAGGATCGAGTCGCCATAGGCGAAGTCGGCTGCCGAGGCGACCGGGCGCCCGACGATGCCAAAAAGATTGGGGCCAGTCTTGCCGCCCTTGACGATCGCGCTGCCGTCAGCGGCGATGATCGAATGGCAGGCCTTGCACTTCTTGAAGTCCTGCTCGCCCGCTGCCGGATCGCCCGCAAAGGCGGGTGCCGCGAATGCGGCGGCAAGAGCCAGAAGGATGAGCTTCGTCATGGTGTCCTCACATGTCACGGGGCAACGAGTCGCCCCCACGGCGTGAACATGGGGATGGAGTCGGCTGATATGCAATAGCAACCGCGCCGCAGGCGCGCGCAGCACGTCAGGCGGCCCCTTTTGCCTCCTGAGGTGCCGTGTAGATATGCGCCACGCTCCACGAAATCATACCCTCCAGCACCGGTAACAGCGCCCGCCCGCGTTCGGTCAGAGTATAGTCCACGCGTTGAGGGATTTCGGGGTAAATGGTGCGGCTGACCACTCGTCGGCCTCGAGATCGCGCAACGCCTGGGTCGAACTTCGCGCCGTGATCCGGCAGATGGCCCAGTGCAAGGTATTGAAGCGCATCGGCCCCTCGGCAAGGCGGAAGAGGATCACGCCTTTCCACTTACCCCCGACGATATCGAGGGCGATCTCCATCGGGCATTGTGCTGCGTCGGTGAGGGCATGTCGTTGCTTGCGCATGGCACTATCCGATTTCTGCGTAAGGCAAGGATTTCTGCAGTCTTACGCGACGTGATGACCTGCGCTATGCAGGGATCAGGCTGCAACACAAGGAGAAACCTTATGACCCCGACCGGAACCGAACCATTGAGCCCTGAGCTTTGGTGGCTGACGGGGGTAGCATTGCTGACCGCGGTGCTCTGGGTGCCCTATATCGTGCAGCTTATCGTGCAACTGGGACCGGTCAAGGCGGTGTGGGACCCGACCGGGGCGCATCCGCACAATGCCGACTGGGCGCTGAGGGCAAAGCGCGCGCATTACAATGCGGTCGAGAACCTGGCGGTATTTGCGCCGCTCGCCCTGATCGTCGGGTTGACGGGGCTGAGCACGCCCGCCACGGCCACGGCGGCGGCTGCCTATTTCTGGCTGCGGCTAGCGCATTATATTGTCCACACCGCTGCCATTCCGGTCATTCGGACCCTGGCCTTCATTGGCGGCTTCGTCTGCCAGCTGGTTCTGGCGCTGCGGATCCTCGGGGCGGCCTAGGCTGACGGCTGCGGAAAAATCCGCGGAAAGGTTGCGCACAAGGCTGCGTCCAGATCGGCCATCGCTACGGGCAGGCCCAGGTCTACGAGGCTGGTAACTCCGTGTTCGGCAATGCCGCAGGGCACGATGCCGGAGAAATGCCCGAGGTCCGGCTCTACATTGATCGAGATGCCGTGGAAGGACACCCACCGGCGCAGCTTGACCCCGATGGCCGCGATCTTTTCCTCGGCGATCTGACCTTCAGGGGCGGGTTTGTCAGGGCGCTGGACCCAGACCCCGACCCGTCCGGGACGACGCTCACCCCGGACGTTGAATTCGGCAAGGGTGGTGATGACCCAGGCCTCGAGGTCGGCCACGAACCGGCGCACGTCATGCCCGCGCGCGCGCACATCCAGCATCACGTAGATCACCCTCTGACCGGGGCCGTGATAGGTGTATTGCCCGCCCCGCCCGGTGGCGTGGACCGGAAAGCGGTAAGGCTCGCGCAGGTCGGCCGCGTTGGCCGAGGTGCCTGCGGTATAAAGCGGCGGATGCTCCAAGAGCCAGATCGCTTCGGGTGCGGCGCCGCGGGAAATCTGCTCGACCCGCGCCTCCATTGCGGCAAGGGTCCGGGAATAGGCGGAAAGGCCGGGAAGTACCGACCATTCGACCGGAAGACGGGGCGCGGCGAGCGCGGAATCTTTATGGTTTTCCGAATGTAAAGTCATGCTAAGATAATACTATCCAGTCTTCGTCCGCTTTGGGAGTCTTGTCATGAATTTCAAACTTGTTTCCACGTCCGCACTCGTTGCTTCGTTGTCCTTCGTACCGGTCTCGCCGCTCATACGGCCGGCCATGGCGGATACGGGAGATTTTGTCGCAGGCGCACTTGTCGGGGTTATCGGTTCAGCGATTGTCCGCGACGCAAACAAGCGTAAAAGGTCGACCTCCTCGGGCACGCGTTACAGCAAGAGCTCGGTGAGTTCGGCGCAGCGCGAGGCCAACCGCGAGGTGCAGACGGCGCTGAATTACTTTGGATACAACGTCGGCACACCCGATGGCGCGATCGGGCCAAAGAGCCGCGCGGGCGTTTCCGGTGTGCAGGCTCTTCTTGGCATGCCCGCAACCGGCCAGTTGACGGATTATGAGCGGACAATTCTGGTGACCGCCCATCAGCGCGGTCTTGCGGGTGGTCCGGTCATCTCGCAGACGGTGGCGGCAAGCCCCTGGGGATTGAAAGGGCTGCTTCTGGCCCAACGCGACGAGATGAACGGCGTGGCACCGTTTGGCACTGTGGCGGCGGCTGCGCCCCCGCAACCGTTTTTGCCGTCAGTTGCCCCGACTCTGGTTGCGCCCGCGACAGGGACGGTAGCCGCGGCGACCGTGGCGGCCCTGCCGAGCCTGATGCCAGATGCCGCTCCTGTGGCCGAAGCGCCGGCCGCAGTGACCGACGTGGCAGCGCTGCCGTCGTTTATGGGGGCGGGCGGTGCGAAAGGGTCGCTTGCGTCGCATTGCAACAAGGTCAGCCTTCTGACCAACACAAACGGTGGCTACACGACGGCCGCAGCGATGACGGACGCGAATTTCGCTTTGTCGGAGCAGTTCTGCCTCGCGCGGACCTATGCGATGGCCACGGGAGAAGAACTGGCCGCAGCCGTCGCAGGCTTTACCCCCGAGCAGATCACGCTGCAATGCGCAGCCTTCGGACCGGTGCTGAAGGACAGTGTGGCAGGCCTTTCACTGAAACAGGCCGATGCGGTGATGGCCGATGTGCAGGCGTTCATCGTGCAAAGCGGCATGGCGCCCGCACAGCTTTCGGGAACGGCGAAGGTCTGCCTTGGCGTTGGCTACACCACTGACGACTTGGACGTGGCCATAGGATCGGCCCTTCTGCTGACCTCGCTGGGTGAGGCGGGGTATGCCGAGCTTCTGGGTCACCACCTGTCGCAGGGCTATGGCGCCAACATCCGTCCCGACCTTGCCATGGGGTGGTATGACGTGTCGTTGAAAGCAATGGAGGGAGGGATGTCGGTCTTTGCCCCGGGCCTTGAGGGGCGCGGCGAAGTGATCCGCAAGGCCGCGTACACGATCAACGGGCGCGCCGGGGAACTGGCAACGGAAGCGGTGGTTCAGGAGGCGGCACTGCCCGTCTTCGAGGTGGCACCCGAAGTGATACCCGATGTTCAGGTTGCGCCTGAGGCCGTGGTTGACGCGGTCCCCGAGGTTGCAGCCCCGGTGGCCCCAGTGGTTATGGCGCCGGAGACCAGCCTGGCAGGCGTAGAACCGACAGCCCCGCAAAGCACGTCCCCGATGACTGCCGGGGCGGAAGTCGCGATCATGGCCGCGCGCCTGCCGCTATTGCTGCTTGGCAGCAACTGATACAAAGGCGGTTTGCTGCAACAAAAACCCCCTTTCCTTCCCGGGAGAGGGGCGCTAAACACCCGGCGTACGTGGCCGGATCTGTGCGGATGTGGCGGAATTGGTAGACGCGCAGCGTTGAGGTCGCTGTGGGGTAACTCTCGTGAAGGTTCGAGTCCTTTCATCCGCACCAGACCCTGCCGGGGATTGGAACGCGCCGTTTCGGCGCGTTTTTCATTGGGTGTGCCGTTGCGGCGGATGTACCCCTTGCGTGCGGCGCCCTGAGGTTTTGTAAAGTTTCGCGTGGGACAGATTGGCCTCGTTCATCCCGGGGCGCCGACCCTGGCCCGCCGAGCCCGCAGCACCAAGAGCATGACGTTGCCCGGCCTGCTCTCAGGTTGGTCAAGCCAAAGCGGGGTGATGCCGCGCCGGCGGTTGTCTGTCTTGGCCTGATTGCGGTTTTGGGGCCTTTACCTGTTCCCCGGCCACGCAACAGGAGATCAAGACATGCCAGACTTTTTCCAGGGCGCCACCACCGGCCTTGAAAGCCCCTTCACCATTCATTTCGCGATCACGCCGTCGAACAGTGTCAACTTGCCCGATCGCCCCCGCGCGGTGCGCTGCAACGTGGCGGGCACGGCGGTTCTGGTGGATGAGGCCGGCACCGCGTTGTCCTACACATTGGCCGTGGGAGAAGTGATCGCCGGGCGGATCGTGCGGGTGAACGCGACCGGGACGACCGCCACACTCTTCGGGATGTACTGAGATGGGGATGAAAATCGGTCTTAGCCTGATCAGGATACGAAGTGTCACTGCCGGAGGCGGCGGGTCTGCCCCATCGGCATTCTCCGCCGGGCAGTGGATCGTGGCCGATGCGGCCACCTCCGGCCAGGCCACGGTGACGATCACGGCGCTGCCTGCAAACGGCGGCTCTTCCATCACCGCACTGCAATACAGCATCGCGGGGGGCGCCTGGATGGCATTCGCCGCGGCCACGACCGGCAGCTACACCATCGGGGGATTTTTGAATGGGATGGCCACCAACGTCGCCATCCGAGCCGCGAACGCCGTCGGACCGGCCGCCACGAGCGACACGAAAAGCGTGACGACCTCAACCGCCGCAACCGCGCCTGCGGCGTTCACCGCCGGGCAGTGGGGCATCGCGAGCGCCGGAAGCGGGCTTGCAACGGTCAACATTCTGGCGCTGCCATCCAATGGCGGCAGTGCGATCACCGCCCTGCAATACCGGATCGGCGCGGGCGCCTGGACGGGTTTTGCAGGGCAGAGCACGGGCAGCTATGCCGTGTCTGGTTTTGCCGATGGCACGCCGACAAACGTCCTCGTTCGCGCAGTCAACGCCATCGGGGGCGGGGCGGACAGCGACACCAAGAGTGTCACGACCGGGCTCACAGTGCCGAACCAGGCAGCGTCCTTTGGCGCCAAGACCTTGCAGAACGGTGGATGTTTCCGGCCTCTCAACAGCCTTGGGCAGCCGGTGAACCTGACTGCAACCCCGGCACCTGTCCTGATGTCGGGGTCACTCGGGGCATATGTCCCCACCATCACCACCACCGGGCCGGGGACCGGGCTGACCTTCAACTCGGGAGGGGCAGGGGCGCCGGCCAGCGCAGTGCTGCGCGTGGCCGTGGCAGGTGGCGGCACAGTTGATCTGACAATACAGACGGCGGCGAATACGTTCCACGTCGCTTCGCTGCAGCAGGCGACCACAGCCTATGCCAGTGCCACATGTGTGCTTGGCGACACGATCAGGCTGCGGGCGGGCGACCACAACTTGGCGATGTCCCGGGTCATCCTTCAGCGCGGGTCATCGCCTTCTGGCGCGTGGACCGGAGGCAGCGACCTCGCCACCGCAAATTGGGTCACGCTGACCCGGGATGCCGGCCAGCCCACACGCATCGGGGCGCTGGAGGTTGGCGGTTCAGGCGGGACGCATGCGCGGTATCTGCGCGTTCACGATCTGGAGTTTGTCTCGACCGTTACGGCAAACACCAATGGCGGTACGGCCGATGTGTCGGCGCAGCTGATGATGAACGGCAATTTTTCCAGCTCCGCGACGATGGCGGTTACCGACTGCGTTTTCGGCCACTCGAGCCTCGTTACCGGCGAAAACATCGCTTTCACGGGGGTCAACCTCGGCCCCTTGACGGCTATCCTCATGCAGGGCGGCCCGTTCTGGATCGAGGGCAACACTGTTGTAGGCGCATTTGTCGGCATCAACGCGAACAGCTACAACTCCACCGGGGCGCCGCCGATCATCAGGCGCAACGTGGTGAAGCGGGCTCAGGTTGACGGAATGCTGATCGGTCAATGCACGGGTCTGATCTGCGAGGGCAACGTGATCACGGATAAGCTCTGGCCGCATACCGCCCTGACGGTGACGGGCGTCACCCCGGGCAATCCGACCGTCTTCGCCGTGGCTGATACGACCCGGGCGCTCGATGGCGCGCTTGTGACGCTTACAGGGTTCACGGGCGCTTTTGCCGGGTTGGTGGGCCGATGCGAGATCCTGAGCAGCAAGACAGCCACGACACTGACGCTGCCGATCAACTCGACGGGCCTGACTTGGAATGGCGTTGGCGGCACCTTGCGCTGCACCGCGGAAAACCATGGTGACCTGTTGCAGTTTACCGAGAACAACGGGGCAGCGGCGAACCAGATCAACGTTATCTTGCGCGGCAACCGTCTGCTGCGCGGGTATGCCGATGGGCACTGGATGCCGGAAGGGCAGGGGATGTTTGCCGGGAACAGCGGTGTCACCTCTGACCGCACCGGATGGTTGATCGAAGGAAACATCGTTGAATGCACGCTTGTGCGCGGGATCTCGATCTCCAAGCTTAGGGACAGCACCGTCCGCTCGAATACCGTCGTGCGGGTTTTGGGTCTGGACGGGGGGTCGGGCGGGTCGTCGCCAAGCATCATCATCGAAGGCGGGGCGAACAATATCTATCGTGACAACATTGCAAACGGCTTCAGTCTGGCCGGCTCGGCGCTGGAAAACACCAACAATGCAACCCTGTCGATTACCAACACCGAAAACATCCCGGCCTTTGCAGCTAACGTGACGGCATTTCAGGGCGCCTTCGCGTCGCCCCCTGCGACGCCGGACACGACCTACGATCCGACAGTTGCCTATGCGACGCGGACCTCCGGCGGCACGTTTGCGGGACCGATCTATCCCGGGGCCACGCCTTACTTCAACTACACGACCCTAGCCTACATGAACCCCCGCGTCTGAGCGGAGCGGAGAGAGAGAGCAGACGCCGGCGGGTTGTCCCTCGCCGGCGTTTTTCTGCGAGGATAGCAGCACGGCGGGACTGAGGGACGGGATGATTCGTACGCTTGCAACCGCTAGGTCATGATGTCGGCCGTTCCTTGTGCGCAGAAGGCAGGCGTCGACGCTTCTTCCAAGGCCGTCGCGATGGTCGGCCGCCTCGAAAAACTTCTGGAGTCGACGCCGGTGTCGGGTCAACGATTATAATACAGGCAAATGGTCGAACATGTGGCGATGTTCCTGTTCGACATTGCATTGCCCGGATCGTTTCGCTTTAGTTGCTCGAAGGATTGCAGGCCAATCTGCCGGGGATGACAGGGAGACATGTGTGCAGGCTGAAGCCAGCAAGAACGCATTCGTTGCTTTTTCGCATGTACAGAAAAGCTACGACGGGGTGAGCCTTGTCGTGAAGGACCTTAGCCTGGCCATCGCCAAGGGAGAGTTTGTCACGATGCTTGGGCCGTCCGGGTCGGGCAAGACGACCTGCCTGATGATGTTGGCCGGGTTCGAGACGGCCACCAGCGGCGAGATCACATTGGATGGCCGACCGATCAACCAGGTTCCCCCGCACAAGCGCGGCATCGGCATGGTGTTCCAGAACTACGCCTTGTTTCCGCACATGACGGTGGGGGAGAATCTGTCCTTCCCGCTGGAAGTGCGTGGCATGGGCAAGACGGAGCGTGAGGCCAAGATCAAGCGCGCGCTGGACATGGTGCAGATGTATGCCTTCGTCAATCGTCGCCCGGCACAGCTTTCTGGTGGCCAGCAGCAACGGATTGCCCTTGCCCGCGCGTTGGTGTTCGACCCTGCGCTGGTCTTGATGGACGAGCCGCTCGGCGCGCTCGACAAGCAGCTGCGCGAGCATATGCAGTTTGAGATCAAGCACCTGCATGACAGTCTTGGCATCACGGTCGTCTATGTGACCCATGATCAGGGAGAAGCGTTGACGATGTCGGACCGTATCGCGGTGTTCAACGACGGGCGTATCCAGCAGCTGGCCCCCCCGGCCGACCTGTATGAACGCCCCGACAACAGCTTCGTGGCCCAGTTTATCGGCGAGAATAACAAGCTTTTGGGCACGATCGAAGAGCTGTCCGGCGACAAGGCATTGGTGCGGCTGAACACGGGAGAGCTGATCGACGCAACCCCGGTGAACGTAACGGTGAAAGGGCAGAAGACGCTCGTTTCGATCCGCCCGGAACGGGTGGAGTTCAAGCCCGAAATGATGCCGCCCGGCGCCCACACCATTGACGCCGAAGTGGTCGAAGTCATCTACATGGGCGATATCCTGCGTGCCGTGCTGCAAGTGGCGGGGTCGTCGGATTTCGTGATGAAGATGCGCAATACCCAGGGGCAGACACGACTTGCCCCGGGACAGAAGATCAAGGTGGGTTGGCATCCGCAGGATGCCCGCGCGCTTGACCCGTGATCCAGCCTGCAGGGGCTGGTTTGCCGAAACAATCGGCCAACTGACAAACTGACGTTCAACAAGGGAGCTGTGACCATGAAAAGACTGCTTATACTTTCGACCGCCCTCACCGGGATGGCCTTTGCGGCCAACGCCGATGTGACGGTCTTGTCCTGGGGCGGTGCCTATGGCGGCGCCCAGACCGAAGCGCACCTGAAGCCCTTTACCGCCAAGACGGGCATCAAAACCACCATGGTAGACAGCGACAACCCCGCGACCCCGATCAAGGCGATGGTCGAGGCGGGCAACGTCACCATCGACGTGGCTTCGGTCGAATACGCTGACGCGATCCGCCTCTGCGACGAGGGCCTGCTCGAGCCGATCAACGTGGCCGATTTGCCCGCAGGCGCCGATGGCACTGCTGCGGCGGATGACTTCCTCGCTGGCGCTGTGACCGACTGCGGCGTGTCGACCGACATCTGGGCGACCATTTTTGCCTACGATACCACCAAGTTTGCCGCCGATGCGGCACCCAAGACTGCAGCCGACTTCTTTGATCTGGAAAAGTTCCCGGGCAAGCGCGGTATCCGCAAGGGCGCCAAGGCCGTTCTGGAATTCGCGCTGATGGCGGACGGCGTGGCGCCTGCCGACGTTTACGCAATGCTCGGCACGCCCGAAGGGCTGGACCGCGCCTTTGCCAAGCTCGACACCGTCAAGAGCGAAGTTGTCTGGTGGGAAGCAGGCGCGCAGCCGCCGCAGCTGCTGGCCGATGGCGAGGTGGTGATGACCACCGCCTATAACGGGCGGATTTTCAACGCAGCCATCGGGGAGGGCAAACCCTTCCAGATCGTGTGGGATGGCCAGTCCTATGAGAACGAAATGTACGTCATGCCGAAGGGGGCGCCGAACAAGGATCAGGCGCTGGAATTCATCAAATACGCCACCTCCACCGAAGGTCTGCGCGCTCAGGCGCAGTACATTTCCTATGGCCCGCCCCGCAAGTCGTCGCTGAAGGAAGAGCTGATCTTCAAGGACGGCAAGACCGTCATGGGGCCGCACCTGCCGACCGCGCCGGAAAATCTGAAGAATGCGCTCGAAAGCTCATTCACGTTCTGGGTCGACAAGGACGCCGAACTGAACGAGCGTTTCAACGCCTGGCTCGCGGCAAGCTGACACCTTCGGGGGGCCTCCGGGCCCCTCGTTTCCCTGCATGAGACCGAGAGACCGCATGGCCGATGCTGCCCCGCCCGTCCTGTTGACCACCTCTGACGGCCGCCCGCTGAAGGTGGCCTTGCAGGCCGCACAAGTCCGGGCGAAACGGCGCGCTTTCTTTCTGGTGTTCCCGCTGCTGGCCTTTGTGGTCATCACCTTTGTGCTGCCCATCGGGCAGATGCTGCACCGGTCGGTCTATAATGACGGCTTTTCGGCCAGCGCGCCGCGCATCACCGCATGGTTTTCCGAGACCGAAGCGGGCACCGTGCCCGAGGAGGCGGCCTATGCGTTACTTGCCGAAGATTTCAAGCAGATGAAGGCCGACAAGACCGCAGGCCTTGCGGGCACGCGTGTAAACTACACCCTGCCCGAAACCCGATCGCTCGTGACCGCCACCGCCCGGTCCGCCGATACCCTTTCACCCCCCTACAAGGAGGCCTTCCTTGCGGTGAATCCGAAATGGGGCGATCCCCTGGTTTGGGAGGCGATGCGGTCTTCGTCCTCGGCCTATACCGATGATTTCTATCTGATTTCGACGGACAGAGAGCGGGCCGCCGATGGCTCGGTCCAGCGGGTGCCGGAAAATCAGCGCATCTACATCTATCTTTTTGTCAAGACGTTTGTGCTTTCCGGCATCATCACGCTGGTCTGCCTGGCTCTGGCCTTTCCGGTCGCCCATCTTCTGGCCACGCTGCCGATGGCAAGGGCGAACCTTCTGATGATCCTTGTGCTTTTGCCGTTCTGGACCTCGCTTCTTGTGCGGACCACCAGCTGGATCGTGCTTTTGCAAGGCAAGGGCGTGGTCAACGAGTCGCTGGTGTCAGCGGGCATTCTGGCTGACGACGGGCGGCTAGACATGATGTACAACCAGACCGGCACCATCATCGTGATGACGCATATCCTGCTGCCCTTCATGATCCTGCCGCTTTATTCGGTGATGCGGGTGATCCCGCCCAGCTATGCCCGTGCGGCCCGCAGCCTCGGCGCCACCAGTTGGACGACCTTCCGCCGGATCTATCTGCCGCAAACCCTGCCCGGGATCGGGGCCGGGGCGCTGCTCGTGTTCATCCTGGCGGTAGGCTATTACATCACGCCGGCGCTGGTCGGAGGGGCGGATGGTCAGCTGATCTCCAACCTCATCGACTTCCACATGGACAAGTCGAACTGGTCGCTGGCCTCGGCCCTGTCGGCCATGCTGCTGGCCGGGGTGCTGGTGCTTTACTGGCTTTATGACCGGCTCATCGGCATCGACAATCTGAAACTCGGCTGAGGCGGACCCATGGCCCTTCCCACCTACGCAAGCCCGCTCGAGCGTCTTTGGCACTACACCTACATCGCGATGTGCGTGGCGGTCTTCCTCTTCCTGATTTCGCCGATCCTGATCGTGATCCCGCTGTCGTTCAACGCCGAGCCCTATTTTACCTTCACCGAAAAGATGCTGACCTTCGACCCTGAGGGCTACTCGCTGCGCTGGTATGACGCGCTGCTGACCTTCGGCATGCAGGCGCCCGAGGCGCCGCGAGACGAGGCGTGGTGGGCGGATGCCTGGGCGAATGCGGCCTGGGTGAACGCGGCCAAGAATTCGCTCATCATCGGCTTCTGGGCCACAATCCTCGCTACGGTTCTCGGCACACTTGCAGCCCTCGGCCTCAGCAGGCCGGAAATGCCCTACCGTCGGGTGATCATGGCCATCCTGATCAGCCCGATGATCGTGCCGATCATCATCATCGCGACGGGGCTGTTCTTTTTCTACTCCAACCCCTGCTCGATCCTCGGGTTTTCCTGCGGGCGGCTGACCGCAACCTATCTGGGCGTGATCATGGCGCATGCTACGCTGGGGATCCCATTCGTGATCATCACGGTCACAGCGACGCTTTCGGGGTTTGACCAGTCGCTGATCCGCGCTTCGGCCAGCCTTGGTGCCAGCCCTTCGCGCACCTTCTTCAAGGTGATCATGCCGCTGATCCTGCCGGGGGTGATTGCGGGCGCGCTCTTCGCCTTCGTCACCTCGTTTGACGAGGTGGTGGCCGTGCTGTTCATTGCTGGCCACGAACAGCAGACCATCCCGCGCCAGATGTGGAATGGCATCCGGGAGGCCATCAGCCCCGCAATCCTGTCGGTGGCGACGATCCTCGTCGTGATCTCCATCGCGCTGCTGGCTACCGTCGAGCTCCTCCGCCGCCGGTCGGACCGGCTGCGCGGGGTGACCTGACCCTCAGGGCAGGATCTGCAGCCAGACCCAGACAGTCACGATCGACAGGGCCGTAGCGATCAGCACCGAGGCTGCCGCAACCCGCATGGCCACGCCGTAAAGGCTGGCAAAGAGGTACGCATTCACCCCCGGCGCCATCGATGCAGTCACGACGGCAGAACGTAGCCCATCTGTCCCGAGGCCCAAGCCATAGCGGCCAACCAGATACGTGATACCCGGGTGCAGCACCAATGAGGCGGCGCAGACCATCGCGATTGTGGCCCGGTCACCTTCCAGCCTGTAGCGCAGAAAAACCCCGCCCAGCCCGAACAGCGCGGTCGGGATGGCGGCGCGGGCGGTCATCTCCACCGCGGCCCAGAATGTCTCCGGCATCGGGTTGCCCGCGAGGTTTACCGCAAAGCCGCAGGTGATCCCGATCACCAGAGGCTGGCTGAAGATCGCCCGCAGCGCCTTGCCCCCCACCGCCACCGCCGACAGCCCGCGCCCCCGCGCCCGCGCCCATTCCATGAGACCGATGCCGAAGCCGTAAAGCAGCGGCGAATGGACCGCGATGATGGCGTAGTTTCCCGCCAGTGCCGCATGCCCATAAGCCCGCTCGGTGATCGCAAGTCCAAGAAGCAGCGAGTTCGAAAAGAGGGCCGCAAAGCCGATGGCGACCGAATCCGTCAGGGGCCGGCTGAACAGGTAAAGCGCCCCCGCAAAGGTCGCGGCAAATGCGGCAAAGGCCCCGGCATAGAAGCTTAACAGCAGCCCCGGGTCAAACGCCGAGCCAATATCCAGCTGCGCGATGGATCGGAACAAGAGGCAAGGGACGGCAAAATTCTGTGCAAAGCGCATGATTCCGTCAACAGCGCTTTCGCTCATCAACCCCGCCCGCGCCGCCGCATAGCCAAAGCCGATCACGAGGAACACCGGCAGGATGACGTCGATCAGTGCGCTCATTCGACAGTGTCGTGCAGGATTACCATTCCGTCATGGGCTGGGACTATGTGGGCTGGCAGCTCTTGGCACATGGTCGCGTAATCCAGATCCAGATGCATGTTCGTCAGCACCGCGCGCCGGGGGGCGGCGCGCGCGATCCATTCCAGCGACAGCGCCAGATGCGCGTGGGTCGGGTGCGGTTTTCGGCGCAGTGCGTCGAGGATCCAGCACTCCAGCCCCGCAAGGTGCGACCAGCTTTCCTCTGGGATGGCCACCACATCGGGCAGATACGCGACATCGCCTACACGGAACCCAAGCGCGTCGATGCTGCCATGATCAGCGCGGAACGGGGTGAAGGTGATTGCCCCCCCCGGCCCGCCGATGGTGACTGGGCCTTGCAGGCTGTGCAGATCAAGGATGGCAGGGTAGGGTGAACCCTCGGGCTGCACGAAGGCATAGCCAAAGCGTGACAGCAGCGCCTCGGTCGTCGGCCCGTCGGCCCAGACGGGCAGGCGTTGGCGGGTGTTGAACACGATCTGGCGCAGATCGTCGATGCCGTTCATGTGATCGGCATGGGAATGGGTGTAAATCACGCCATCCAGCACGCCCACGCCCGCATCCAGCAACTGCTCGCGCATGTCGGGTGAGGTGTCTACCAGCACCCGGGTGATGGCGTCGCCCTGCAGCCGTTCCACCAGCAGCGAACAGCGACGGCGGCGGTTCTTTGGGTTTGTGGGGTCGCAATCGCCCCAGTCGCCGCCAAGCCGCGGCACCCCGCCCGACGACCCGCAGCCAAGGATGGTAAAGCGCAGGCGAGCCATCAGTCAGCCTCTGCCGAGAGGGCAGCGCGCCGGAAAAGCCGGTCAAAGTTGGCGGTGGTCGCGGCGGCGAATTCTGCGCCGGTCAGCCCATAGATCGCGGCGCCGGCCTTGGCCGTGAAGGCGGTATAGGCGGGCTCGTTGCGCCTCCCGCGATGGGGCGGCGGGGCAAGGTAGGGGCTGTCGGTTTCCAGCAAGATCCGCGACAGCGGCGCCGCGGCAAAGATCGCCCGCAGTTCACTGCTTTTAGGGAAGGCAGCGATACCTGACATGCCGAGGTAAAACCCCATTTCCAGCGCCGCCTCCGCAAGGCGTGCGCCCGAGGAAAAGCAATGCATGACGCAGGTATAGGGGTGGATTTTCATTCCTTCTGTCAGGATCGCAGCCATATCCTCATCCGCCGCGCGGGCGTGGATGATCAGCGGCAGGCCGGTTTGCTGCGCCGCCCCGATGTGGATGCGCAGCGACGTTTGCTGCACGGCCTTCGTCTCGGCGGTGTAATGGTAATCGAGTCCGGTCTCGCCGATCCCCACGAATTTCGGATGACGCGCGAGCGCCACGAGCGTCTCGACGGTCGCCATCGGCTCTTCGGCGGCGCTCATCGGATGGGTGCCTGCGGCGTAGAAGACACCTTCATGCGCCTCAGCCAGCGCGCGGACAGCGGGTTCCTGGCGCAAGCGGGTGCAAATGGTGACCATCCGGGTGACCCCTGCGGCACGGGCGCGGGCGATCAGTTGCGATAACTCCCCGGCGAAATCGGGAAAGTCGAGATGGCAGTGGCTGTCTACAAGCGTGTAAGGGGGGGACATCTGCTCACCTGTTGGCGAGGTGCCCCGCCGTCTCGTCAACCTTCAGAACCATATCCATGAGAAGGGCGGCAGGGTCAAGGTTGACCGCCTTCCCCTGCCGCGCCCGGATGGACAGGGTTTGCGCAAGGTCCGCCCAGGCCCGGCCGGCTGCAGGCGAGGGGGCGAGGCGCCGCAGCAGCAGAGCTTCTCCGGTCACAGCCTCGGGCGGTGGTACGCCAAGGGTGCCGGTGCGGGCCAGCCGCGAGAGCATGAGGTCGATCAGCGTCACGATCAGATCGAACCCCACGCCCCCGTCGCGCCCGGCCCCGGCTTCGGCCAGCGCAAGCGCGCGGGGGCGGCTGAGGCGGGGCAGCGTGGCCATCAGCCCGATCAGCCGTTCGTAAAGCCCGAGGCCATCGAGGTCGGTCAGACGGAACGCCTGCCCCACCGACCCGGCGGCGAGTTCGGTCAGCCCTTGTGCCGCGTGGGGATCGACCTCCGCCCCCGCCTGCGCCAACGCTGCGGCGAGGTCCGGGGGGGGAAGGGCGGCAAGGCGCAGCTCGCGGCAGCGGGAGCGGACGGTGGGCAGCAAGCGGTGGGGCTGATGCGCGATTAAAAGGAGCGTGACGCGGGCAGGCGGCTCCTCCAGCAGCTTCAGCAGGGCGTTGGCTGCGCTTACATTCAGCTCGTCCACGGCATCGATGATGGCGACGCGGCGACCGCCGTCTGCAGCGCTGAGGGCGAAGAAGGACTTCATCTTGCGCACCTCAACCACCGCGATCACGTCCTGTAGACGCGACTTTTTCTCGTCCCAGGCCCGGCGCAGCAGAAACAGACGCGGCTCGCCCAAGGCCCGCATGCGACGGGCGACCGGGTGGTTTTCGGGAATATCCAGCGAGGCAGGAGGAGGCGGGGAGAACATGCCTGCGTCTTCCGTCTCGGGCGTGGCCAGCAGAAACCGCGCGATCCGCCAGGCGAGCGTGGCCTTCCCCAGCCCGCGCGCGCCCGTGATCATCCAGGCATGGTGCAGCCGGCCTGCATTGAAGCTGTCCAGAAAGGCCGCCTCGGCCCCCGCATGGCCAAAGAGACGGGGCGTAGCGCGGGGGTGGGGGGCGCCCTCGATCCGGTCGGGTTCGGGGATCTCGTCAGCCATGGGCAAGGTGCAGCAGGGCGGCGTCCAGCACCCGGGCGGCCACGGCCTCGGGTGGTGCGCCACCGTCAATCACCGCACAGCGCGGCTCCCGCGCGGCGAGGGCAAGAAATCCCTCGCGCATACGGCGCTGTACGTCGAGGCCCATATCCTCGAATCGCTGTTCCGCCCCGGCGCGGCCTTGGGCCCGCGCAAGCCCCGTCGCAGGGTCGATGTCGATCAGGATCGTAAGGTCGGGCTCGACCCCGATCATCAGCGCGTGCAGCCGGTCCACAGTAGCGCGCAAATCACCCGACCGGGTGCCCTGATACATCCGCGTGCTGTCCGCGAAACGGTCGGTGATCACCACCTCACCGCGCGCAAGGGCAGGACGTATGGTCTTTTCCAGATGGTCGCGACGGGCTGCGGTAAACAACAAAAGCTCGGTCTCTGGCGACCAGCGGTCAGGGTCTCCCTCTAGCACCAGACGGCGGATCTCCTCGCCCCCGGGGCTGCCGCCGGGCTCGCGGGTCAGCGTCACCGTCATTCCGCGCTGGCGCAGCGCGTCCGCAAGAAGGCGAGCCTGAGTGGACTTGCCCGAACCGTCAATCCCCTCGATGCTGATGAAACGTCCGGCCATTCAGCTGGCCGTTGTCCCGTCACCCAGATAACGGGTCCAGAGCGACTGCGCTGCGGTTGTCAAACGTCGGCCAAACCCGGCCTTCGACACATCCGCCTCAGTGATCAGCGGCACGCGGCGGTCGGGTAGACCGGGCACATGGATCACAAGTTCCGCAACCGGGGTGCCCGCGGCCACCGGCGCGATCAGCGGACCCTTGTAGATCACCTCTGCCGTCACTGTTTCCTGAACCAAAGCAGGCACCAGCAGGGTCACGTCATGCTCTGGTACCAGACCTACGGTATCGGCGCTGCCGAGAAACACTTCTGCCTCGGCCATGCGCGCTCCGGACTTGCCCACCGTCTTTTCGACAAATTGCCGAAAGGCCCAGTTTGCAATAGCCTCGGATTCCTCGGCCCGTGCCTTTTCACTGTCAAGCCCGGTGATGCCAAAGATCACCCGCCGGTTGCCCATTACAGCGGATCCGACGAGGCCAAAGCCCGCCTCCTGCGTGTGCCCGGTCTTGAGCCCGTCAGCCCGCCAGTCCGCCGCCCCGATCTTCAGCAACGGATTGCGGTTGTTCGCGTTGGCTGCTGCGCGGTCCTTGTAATTGAAGGTGGTCTCGCCAAAGATCGGATAATATTCGGGAAATTCCGCGATCAGGCGCAAGGACACAATCCCCAGGTCACGCATCGTCATTTTATGCTCGGGGTCAGGCCAGCCGGAAGCGTTCTTCAACACCGACCCGGTCATACCAAGAGCCCGGGCCCGTTCTGTCATCTGATCGGCAAATGCCGCTTCGGTGCCAGCAAGCCCCTCGGCCACCACGACGCAGGCGTCGTTGCCCGAATTGATGATCATGCCATGGATCAGATCCTGCACCGTCGGGCGATCTGACTCTTGCAGGAACATCGTGGAGCCACCCATGGCCGCAGCCTTGGCCGAGACGGAGAAAGTCGTCTCCATCGCCACCCGCCCGTCGCGCAACGCCTCAAACAGCATGTTGATGGTCATGAGCTTGGACATCGAGGCGGGCGGCAAGGGCACATCGCTGTTTTTGTCCATCAAGACCGTATGGGTGGTCACGTCGTAAACCCAAGCTGCCGTGGCCCTCGTCTCGAAGGACTGAGCGGGCAGCGAGGCGAGCAGCCAGACAGACAGCGTCCGGCCAAGGTGAAAGCACCGCTTGCGCAAGGTCAGGGTCATCTGTTTGCTCTCCGCTTTTGCCGGGGCTCAGCGCTTCAGCACATAGGCATCCGCGAAACCGGCCGATTTCACTTTCTGCAACGTCGTGGCATCGCCCCGCGCCGTTACGTTCCAGAAGGTCTTGCCTTGGGTCTGCTCGCTGCGAATCGCGGCGGAAACGCTGCCCTTGGCGAGGGCGTCAACGGCCCGTTTGGCATTCGCCTCGACCGAGAAGATGCCGATCTGGATCAGCGACCCGCCGCTTGCAGGTTTTGCCGCCGGTTTGGCTGCGGGGGCTTCCCGGTCGGCCGGAACGGCCTTGGCTTGCGGCCCGGCAAGCTGCCCCACCAGGGCATCGGCATCCATCTTGGTGCCGGACTTTGCCCCTGGAACCAGCGCTTCGCCCTCCGGCTCCGCAATGGCGGCCGCAGCAATCGAGGCGGTGTCTTTGGCCGTCGTAGCCGGAGCGGGGGCCGGGTCTTCCACCGTTTCGGCTGCATCGAGGATCGGGCGCGCCGGTTTCTCTGTCCCGCGCGGCGCTTCTTCTTCTCGGCGCAGAGCTGTCACGTTTATGGTCCCGGGTTCACCTGCCAGAAGCCCAAGAGCCGCTGCCGCGTCCGAAGAGATTTGCAGTGCCGGTCCTGGGTTGTCACGCTCCCTCCGGAAGAGCGCGCCAATCACGAACTTGCCGTTTTCTGAATTGCGCATGATCACCCTCTCGGGGTCTACGGTATCGGGAGAGGCTACCCAGACGCCGCCAAGCGAAGGTCGCCCGTCCCACAACGCCTGATCGGTGATCTGGAAGATTTCGGGCGCCTCCACGTCGCGGTCCACCAGCCGGACCGATGTAGCCGCTGTGACCTCGGCCCCTTCCTCACTGCCTGACCCCGGCCCACGCTGGAAAAGGCCCGCCCCGGGCTCGCAGGCCGTGACCGCAAGCACCGCAAGCACCGCGAAACCATTCCGCCCGATAGACATTCCTGCCATCTTCTTTCCTCATTTGCGCGGGTCTGCCGCCACGCTTGTGCCACCACCCCTACGAAAAAAAAGGGGCGTCCCGTCGGGTCTTGCAAGGTCATGGCCTAGCTTTTCGCATATGATAGCGGTCCTGCGCCAAAGAAGAAAGGGTACCCTGCCGCCTCCGCTTCACAATGCGCGGAGTCTGCCTTGCGCCTGCCCCTTTCAGAATCGCGCGGAAGCGGCTAACTGGCGCTATGGGGAGGAGTGGCGGAGTGGTCTATCGCACCGGTCTTGAAAACCGTCGTAGGGGGAACCCTACCGTGGGTTCGAATCCCACCTCCTCCGCCAGTCACCATTGAAATCATAGGATAAAACGGGGAATTTTTTGATATACCCCACCTAGAACCCCACACAGAAAAACCGCTTGGCTGCGCCGGACACTTGCCTTTCATGCCGCTTTAGGTCTTCGGAAGATCGGGCACGTAGATCTGCTTAAGCGGCAAAAGCGTCCAATAGCGCGGAAGAAGTCTTGCGTAGTTCTCAAGCACAAGTTCCACGAACAGTTCGCCGTCGATAAGGCGAAGCTTGGATCGGTTCCGCTCAAGTTCGACTGCCGGGCGAGTGTATGAGCCGAGACACACGAAAAGCCCGAACTCGCGTTCCCCCATCGTTCCCAGCAGCTGGTTGACCTCGGCGATGCCAATCGGGCTGGTCCTGTGTTTGCACTGAACTTTGATGATCGGCGGCTGCAGGCCCATGGACCCTTTCCCGCACGTTCTTGATTGAGCCTGAACAGGCGGGCCAGGATTTCGTCGTCGGTAAGTTTTCCCGCGCGCCAGTCGTCGCCCCAGCCGTAGGCGTCCGCCACGGCGTCATCGAGCGTCTTGTGGGCGCGTTGCAGCCAAGGCGGGGCGGGCGTTGTAGAGGTTGGTCAGGGTGCGCTTTTTCAACTCCTTTGCGGCGGTATCGGATACCGGCAGGATACGGTCGGGGTAGCGCCCTGTCTCCGCGCTGGCTCACCTCGCGCAGGGCGACCGCGTGCATCGCATGCCGCCAAGTGTCGGGCTGCTGGGAAGGGTCGATTCCGGTCAGGGTGGATCGGTGCATCAAGTCCATAAGGGCATCGTTCACCCGCGCGTCCGTGTTGCTAAGGTCGCGCCATGCCTGTGCTACATCGTCCGCTCTTCCGTGCCAGGAGTTCCGCAAGGCGTCCATCGCCTCCTTGGTCCGCTGATAGGCCAGTGCCGACGGCAGGCGCCGACCCATCTCGGTGAAGAGCGCGTATCCGGGCACCAGCGCCAAGGCATTCCAGCCGTCCTT
>Ga0105048_10002268_pt1 | contig 31113 bp, 20 predicted proteins | sample MAT05_FD_78382 | JGI IMG/M metagenome (GOLD analysis project Ga0105048, IMG submission 78382) | Freshwater microbial communities from Lake Fryxell liftoff mats and glacier meltwater in Antarctica - MAT-05 | ecosystem: Environmental > Aquatic > Freshwater > Ice > Liftoff microbial mat | place... | reverse complement strand
TCTGACTGCCCACAAGAAAAGATGGGGGTTCTGGGAAAGTACTGCGCCGAGTGCGTTTACGAAAGGGAAGATCAAGAAAGGCTACATTTTCAGGGAAATATCAACGGTCGGGAATTGCTGCAGTGATCGAACTGTGGCAGGCGAGCACGCAACGTACGGGGACGCCTGATTGCGTTCGGCCGGAGAATTGACTCATTGGCACGATAAGTGCTGAATCTCAAGGATACGAATGTCTAGTATCAGAAAAGCAGGTCCAACATGCGAAGTCTGATTGCTGTCTTTTTGTTGATCTTCTTCGCCGTGGTTGTAACAGTTTGCGTGCAGAACGATCAGGAGATCAGGCTGACCGTATTGACCTGGAGCCTCGTCACACCCGTCTGGCTCGTCGCGGTGGCTGGCTACATCCTGGGGACACTCACTGGGTGGGCCGTCGCAGGTTCACTCGCCCGGTCATGGCGTCGCGTGACAGAACCCCAGAGTCGGTGACTCGAAGTTGTGGTATGGCCTGTTCTTGAGCCGTATCAAGAAGCTGCTTCCCGTGAATTGTCGTTTCAAAACTTAAGGAGATGGGCTGCATGTCCCGTTATTCGCTCGAAACAATCATCTTGATCCTGGTCGTTCTCTGGCTGCTCGGGGCGTTTGTCGCGCCCTTCGGTGGCGACCTGATCCACTTGCTCCTGGTGATCATCCTCGTCGTGGTGATTCTCAGACTCGTCAGGGGTGGACGGATCCTGGATTGACGCCACGGGGACTTGGCGATGTCGAGCGCTCCCGGTTGGAACCCGTGGAGCGCGAGATGATTGAGAGTGTGAAAGCTGTTGCTCAAATCATAAACAACATCACCCGAGCATTGCAGGGCCTTTGGCCCTGATTGAATTCCTCTAGGCACGGAAAGCGGATCGCCCGTTACACCGGGAATACCCGGTCCCCCTTCGCCGGCGCACAACTCGCCCCAAACCCAGCGCGGCAACAGCGATGCCCATGATCGCTCCTGGCTCGGGAACGGGAACCGGCGAGAAAAGGATCACCACATCGTTGCCGCCAATGGCCCGAAACTGGCCAGCACACCGCTTCCCGAGTCGTTCAACGATGCGTTGAAGTTGAGATTTGTCGTGCCGCGACCATCTAAGATCGTTCCCAGGTAGTTCGTTGCGGCAGTCACGGAGTCGCGCCGGAGTTTCCCCAGGATTGGGTCGTCGAATCCCAATCCGGAGCTTGAAGTCACATCTGTGTAAGTCACGTTCCAATTGATCTGGGCCGTCGCGCTGGAGTTTGCGGTCGCGAGCGCGAAGCAGCAAACGAGTAGTCGGAAGGTGGTCCGGAGCATCTTGGGCATCCGCAACTGAGGAGAGGGATTAGAAAATGGATGCGACAGGAATACAGCAGTACGGTGGTACCACCGTAGTCTGCAACGCATATTTGTGAAACGCAACCCGTGAGACAGTGGAGAATCGCGCCAAACTCAAGGAATCGACACGGATGTGTCCAGGGTTTGGCCAGCGACCACGTTGATCGTTGTGATTCGCTCAACAGGAGCGCTGTAGATCATCCGCATGATGACCGTGCTATCCGGGTCGCGCTCCATGCGAACGGCATCCCAGCCAGGGTGCCAGACCACGAGTTTTGTCGCTCCGGCTGGTACACGGTCCAGGGTGAACCGCCCGTTGGCATCGGTGACAGTGAAGTACGGATGATCCGCGACGAACAGATCGCCCCGTAGCCAGTACAGGCCTGCGCCGCTTGAAAGCTCCACTCGGCCGCAGTCATTCAACGTGCGGCTCACGGGCTTTTCCGGTTCCGGCAACGTGAGGCTGAAGAACGCATTTCCCCGACCACGGAGAACGTGATAGGTCTTGTCTGTTGAGGCCACCGAAATCGATTCGCCCCGGCGCACGAACCCCGCTCGTCCGCGTCGATCGCCCTGAGCAATGACGATCTGTTTATCCCCAACTTCGACCTTCACCGGCGGCAGATCCCACGGGTGTGAAATCGCGGGGTCCATCCCTTGAAGCGAGACGACGACTCCCGCGACTGCGAGCGACTTCGGGTCGATTTGCGGGGCGTTCGGATTCTTGGCCGTGTGATAAAGGAAGGTTCCGTCTGCCTGTGGGATGTGATTCGGAAATTCGGGCGGCGTTGGGATGGCTCCCTTCCAGGTCACGATGCCGGTGATCGTGCCACACTTTGCCGGGTCGAACGCGGTCCCAATCGCCGGAGCGGGCGGCATCGTCGGTGTGAGCAGCGATGCTTCCGAGTCGCATCCTGTGAACAGTAGGGCGATCAAAAGTAGGGATCGGGTTCGCAACGGAGTTACCCTCAGCACGACAGAGAATCTAGCGAGAGGAGTAATACGTTGCCGGCATCAGGCTTGTAAACCGCAGTTTCGCGCTGGAAAGCACTTCTGTCGTGTAACATGGATGCAGGCATGGGGAACCAACCACCCCGCGATCGCGTCAAACTGTGGGATTCACGTCCACGGTCCCACGACAAATCTCCACGCTGCGTCTCCCTGGAGTAACGACGATGGCCCGATCCGTCCTGTTGCGGCTCGCTTCGAGTGTGCTTGCGATCCCGACCATGTTGTTGATGGCTCTGCCGGTCCCGGCACGTGATGAAGCCCGGCCCGCTCCGGCGAATGAGACGCCGACGCAACTGATCAACCGAGTTCTTGCCAACGCATGGAAGGACAACAAGGTAACCCCACCGAAGCGCACAACCGACGCCGAGTTCGCTCGCAAACTATACGCCGACTTGCTCGGTCGAGCACCAACGGCAGACGAGATCGCGGCGCTCGAGAAAGAGAAAGCAGATGACAAACGCGAGAAGCTCATCTCGCGGCTCCTTGGCGACAAGGCATGGGCTGAGCACTGGGCCGCGATCGGGACGACGGCTCTCCTTCCTTCGGATTACAACCCGGTCTACAAGACGCAATTCCAGAAGTGGCTCGCCGGAAGGTTTGCCGCTGGGACATCGTATGCGGAGATCGTCAAGGCAATGGTCAGCGCGACGGGCAAGACAACCGAGAACGGTGCGGTTCACTTTATCCTTGCGAATATCGGCACTGCGATCCCGGAAGACAAGCGAGGCGACGCCGGTCAGTTCGACATGGCCCCCGTCACGTCCCAAACCGGTCGTGTATTCCTGGGGCAAGGCTTCCAGTGCCTCGCTTGTCACGCCCACCCGTTCACAGCGGAACTGCGGCAACGAGACTTTTGGGGCGTCAATGCCTTCTTCCGACAGGCAGAACGGGTTGGCGATCCAGCGGTCGCGAATGTGCTGGAACTGAAGGACAACCCCAAGTTGAACACGGATGGAATTGTCCGGTTCAATCGGCGAACGGGGTTCATGGACGCGACCGGGCTGAATTTCCTCAATGGTCGCGGGCCACATGGCGAGGACGAACGCCCTCGACGAGCAATGCTGGCGGACTTCATCGTGAGACACAAGACCTTCGCCCCAGTCGCGGTGAACCGAACGTGGACGACTCTGTTGGGTCGTGGGATGCTTGAAAACGCCGGTATGGACGAACTGTGCGACTTCAATGAACCGCTCTATCCCGAATTACTCACCGGCCTGGCGATCGCGTTCCAGGAGCAAGGATATGATCAGAAAAAGCTGATTGGATGGATCTGCAACAGCGATGTGTACCAACTCAACGCGACAACTGCTGTGGAGGACGATAAGAACTTCTTCCAGGTCAAGACACCGCAAATTGTGGGGTTCAAGAACGCGATCGAGTCGTGTGCCCCTGGTGCCAAACTTGGTGTGGTTCCCGGCAAGTGAGTCGGGTGAAGTGGAGAGTTGCTATCCTTGGTATTGTGGGTGTCGCGTCGCGATAACATGACACCCATCCAACATGCCAGGAACGAGATGAACTCATGAGTCGGGAAGGTGCTCCGTCGAAGCAACCGGCGGTCGTCGATATCGATCAGGTCGCACCGGTTCGGTGCCCATGTGGATGGGCACGTCGCGCGTTTGCCGACTTGCCAGGCGCCCCCGCCAGCGTTCATCGCGTCGAGATTCTTTCGGATGCCCGCACTCATTACCACAAGGTCCAGACCGAGACGTACTACGTTCTCGAATGCGAAGCCGGCGCTGCGATCGAGTTGGATGGGGAGGCGGTTCCCGTTGCCGTGGGAACTGCGATCATGATTCCACCCGGAGTTCGACACCGTGCGGTCGGGCGGATGACCATTCTGAACGTCGTGGTGCCTCCATTCGATGAAGCCGACGAGTGGTTCGATTGATCGGCGGGTGAGAACAGCCCGCATTATCCACCGACCTTCCGAACTCATTGCCATATCTGATCTTCGTCGGGAAACGACGCCCCCACTGGCGAAAGAACTCGTATCGTAAGCAGGCGATGTTCCAAGCCACTGAACTTGGACATCGTGTACGATCCATGCCGCCCTCGATCTCGAACTGACCGAACGACCGCGGCCCTCTCCCGATCGTGGGATGTCGGCCACCAACCGTGCACCCTGAAAGGGCCCGTGTGATGAGCAAGAAACCAATTCCGCACACGCCCTCCGTACATCACGATCAATCCTGGCTGTCGGCGGACGACCTGCACCTGTTTAACGAGGGAAGCCACTATCACCTCTACGAGAAACTCGGTGCACACCGGGCCCAGAGTAACGGTAAGCTCGGGGTGCGCTTCGCGGTGTGGGCTCCGAGCGCCAAGCGAATGACCGTGACCGGCGATTTCAACGGGTGGAACACCGAATCGCACCCGCTGCAACCGCGAGGCAGTTCGGGAATCTGGGAAGGGTTCATCGAAGGCGTCGAACTCGGCACGCGGTACAAGTACCACGTGCGGGGGCCGAACGGCTACCGATTCGACAAGGCCGATCCGTATGCGTTCTCATGTGAGATCGCACCAGATACAGCCTCGATCGTGACCGACCTGTCGTACACATGGAACGACCCGGAGTGGATGAGCAACCGCAAGGGGCGGAACGGACTGACCGCCCCGGTTTCCGTCTACGAGATGCACATCGGGTCGTGGCGGCGAAAGGCTGACGAAGGCAACCGCTCACTGACGTATCGCGAACTCGCACCCGTGCTGGCCGACTATCTTGCCGACCACGGCTTCACGCACGTCGAGTTCCTGCCAGTCATGGAGCACCCGTTCTATGGCTCGTGGGGCTACCAGATGACCGGCTTCTTCGCGCCGACGAGCCGGTACGGAAGCCCGCAAGATCTCATGTACTTGATCGATACGCTGCACCAACGTGGGATCGGGGTGATCCTCGACTGGGTGCCAAGCCACTTCCCGTGCGATGGCCACGGGCTAAGTTACTTCGACGGCACGCACCTTTACGAACATGCCGACCGCCGCCAGGGCTACCAGCCGGACTGGGGTAGCTACATCTTCAACTACGGACGAAACGAGGTCTCCAACTTCCTGGTGAACTCGGCCCTGTTCTGGCTGGAGAAGTACCACATCGACGGCATTCGTGTCGATGCGGTCGCGTCGGTTCTCTACCTGGACTACTCCCGGAAAGCAGGCGAGTGGATTCCGAACAAGTACGGTGGCCGCGAGAACCTGGAAGCCGTTGCATTCCTCCAGCGATTCAACCAGGAGGTCTATTCGAGATTCCCGGACGTGCAGACGTTTGCCGAGGAATCGACGGCGTGGCCTGGAGTCTCGCGACCGACGTATCTGGGCGGGCTTGGATTCGGCTTGAAGTGGGACATGGGCTGGATGCACGACACGCTGAAATACATGGCCGAGGAACCCGTACACCGGAAGTACCACCATAACCAACTGACGTTCCGCTCCGTGTACGCCTTCACGGAGAACTTCATCTTGCCGCTGTCGCACGATGAGGTTGTACATGGAAAGCGATCGCTGCTCGACAAGATGCCCGGAGATGAATGGCGCAAACGGGCAAACCTGCGGTTGCTCCTTGGCTATATGTGGACGCAACCGGGTAAGAAACTACTGTTCATGGGCGGGGAGTTCGGTCAGTGGAAAGAGTGGAATCACGATGCAAGTCTGGACTGGCACCTGCTCGACGATCCCGCCCACGCGGGGCTTGCTCGATGGCTCGGCGATCTGAACCACATTTACCGCTCCGAGCCGGCGTTGCACGCGAAGGACTGTGATTCGTCCGGGTTCAGGTGGGTCGAGGCCCACGATGTGGAACAGTCCGCCGTCGCATACCTTCGACTGGGATTCGAAACCGATCTGCCTCTCCTCGTCGCGTTGAACTTCACGCCGGTAACTCGTCCGAACTATCGGCTCGGCGTGCCCCTCGGCGGTATGTGGAAGGAACTTCTCAACAGCGATAGCTCGACCTATGGTGGCAGCGGTCAGGGTAACCTGGGAGGTGTCGAATCACTTCCTGTCGGATCACACAGTCAGCCGCACTCCGTGTCGATCACTCTGCCACCGCTCGGAATGGTAGTACTCAAGCCCGTGGTATAATACCGCACCAGATGATTCAGCATTGGCGACCCGTGTGGGAGTGACAACGCGGTGTCACTCCCCAGGGGCAATCGTACGCATTTCCTGCTGTGTTGGAGAGCCGCCATCGATTGCCCATTTGTTAGGCAATCAAACTTCATGACCGCAGTTCTCCCTTCACAAGACGACGTCAATCCTTCATCTGGAGGTCGAGGAAGACGATGTGCGAAGGATTGCCGACACTCGCGTAATGGCCGGTGAACTCAAGGCCGCCAGTTTTGCGATCGACCCGAAAGACCGTGACGTTGTCGGCCCGCTGATTGCAGCAATAGAGGAATTGCCCGGTCGGGTCGAAGGTGAAACTGCGTGGGTAGTTTCCGCGCGTCCATTCCTCCCCGATGTACTTCAGGGCACCGTTCTCACCGACGGACAGGATTCCGATGCTGTCGTGCAGCCGATTCCCTGCGTAGACGAATCGTCCATCGGCGGAGACCAGGATCTCGGAACAGAAGTTACTGCCTGCGAACTTGGGCGGCAGGGTCGAGATCGTCTGTCGGGATGTTAACCGGCCGGATGCGGCATCGTAGTCGAACAACACGACGGTCGAGCCTTCCTCTTGAATGGAATAGAACCACTTGCCGTTCGGGTGGAAGTGGAAATGCCGTGGGCCGTCCCCAGGAGGGAGCGAGACGGCGGGCGGATCGTTCGGGGTCAGCACACCCTTCTTCTCGTCAAACTTCCAGACGAAGATCTTGTCCAACCCCAGATCCACGTGCAGCACGAACCGCCCGGTGGGATCGGCCTGGATCATGTGTGCGTGGGTCCGGTCGTGGCCGCTGAAGGCGAAACTGCCCGGAGGGGCATTGGTCGCCCTGGTCGGCCCGACCTTGCCGTCATCGTTCTTGGTATCAGTGGCGTCGCCCAGCCGTCCGTCTTCGAGGACCGGCAACACCGCGACGGAGCCACCGAAATAGTTGGCCACCAGCACGAATCGCCCCGACGGATGGATGCTCACGTAGGTCGGGCCCGCGCCACCGGAGCGCACGGTATTGAGCAACTTCAACTTCCCGTCCGCTCGGTCGATCGCGAAGGCACTGACAGTGCCCTCCTTTTCCTTTCCCACCCGGTCCGTCTCGTTGGCGGAGTACAGGCGGGTGCCGGCGGCGTTCAGTGCGAGGCAACTCGGGCTCGTGCCCAACTCGTGAACGCCGGCTGCCGTGAGCGCTCCGGTGGCCCGATCCACCTGGAACAGATGGATCCCCCGACCGTTGCCGGGCGGCAGGTCCACCTGGGTTGGCAGTACATCGCGGAGCGGAGAGCTGAACGTTCCGACATAGGCAATGAGTGGCCCGCTGGCTTCCTTGGCTTGTGCCTGGAGCAAACCACCCATCACGGGTGTTGAGCTTACAATCGCGGCAGATGTCTTCAGAAACGAGCGTCGGGAACCGTCGGGCGTGTACATGGTGGGAACCGCCTGGATGGTTGAGTGTGGAATCCCGGCCATCTTATCTGTTGCTGGCGACCCGCCGCGAAGGTAATGTTGAATATCACAGTGAATTCTGCGTTCTCAACCCGCCGTCGCAGTCAAGACTCTCCCACCACAACGAGATTGCGATCCATCCGCCGCAGTCCGTATTGCTCATCGAAACTCGAAGGCATTCCCATGCTCAACATTCTCGGTTCGCCGAAGCGGCTGTGCGATGGCGTCACACGCCGCGAGATGATCCAGGCCGGCACGAGTGCCGTGCTGGGTTTGGGGATGGCGGATCTGATTCACTCAACCGCTTCAGCCAGTGGAGGCGCACGCCCCCGGAACTTCGGGAAGGCGAAGAACGTGATGGTCCTCTATCTGTATGGGGCCATGAGCCAGATCGACACGCTCGACCCCAAGCCCGACGCGCCGCCGGAAATCCGCGGGCCGTTCGGCACCGTCGCGACGAAGTTGCCCGGCGTAAGGCTCGGCGAACACCTGCCGCGACTCGCCGAACGGCTCGACCGCGTTACGCTGGTGCGGTCCATGAATCACCCCGAGCCAATTCACAACGTCGCCAACACGGTCACTGGCATCAGCAGGACCGACGTGGCGATGGAACTTAACCAGCGCGACCCGCGACACTGGCCATTCTTCGGATCTGTGATCGATTACCTCGAAACCACGCAAGCTGGCCGCGCCGGGAACCCACTGATTCCCCGCAATGTCATCATCCCCTGGCGGCAGAGCGCCACTGCCCCCGACAAACGGGCTGGATTCTTCGGCGGGTTCCTCGGCTCGCGGTACGACCCGACGCCACTGGAATTCCGCGGCAAGGGAACGGTGGAGAATTGTGTCGAGAAGTTCAACCCGTACTGCGGCATCAACCCCCACGATACGTACAACTTCCCGGCCACCGCCATCGGCCCGCAGATGACCATCGATCGCTTCAACACTCGCCGCAGCTTGTTGGAGCAACTCAACGATCAACAACGGTACCTCGGGGGAACGGCTACGGGACCGCTCCAGGCGTTCGATGAACTGCAACAGATCGGCATGAACCTGTGCGATTCCGCCTCGCTCCCGGCAGCGCTGAATCTCGACCGCGAATCGGCCAAGCTGCGGGATCGCTACGGCCACCATCTGTTCGGGCAGTCCGCGCTGCTTGGCCGCAGGTTGATCGAGGCAGGCTCGCGCGTGGTCAGCGTTCTGTGGGACGAGTTCGCCGCCAACAACTCGGCATGGGACACGCACAACAACCAGACGCGGCGACTCGGCCGCGAACTTTGCCCCGGTCTCGATCAGACTGTTTCCGCGCTCCTGGACGACCTGGAGCAGCGTGGCCTTCTCGATGAAACGCTCGTCGTTTGCCTCACCGAACACGGCCGAACCCCGCAAGCCGAGGGGAAGGGCGATGGTCGAAACCACTGGTCCGGCGTGTACAGCATCATGCTCGCCGGTGCCGGGGTCGCCCGCGGCAACATCGTCGGTTCGAGCGATCGCCAGGGTGCGTTCGTGAAGACCCGACCGGTCAACCCCAAGGACATCCTTCGCACCATCTATCACTTACTCGGCGTTGATGTCGAACGTTCCGTCCCCGATCGTCAGGGCCGACCGATGCCGCTGGTCGATGGCGGCAATCTCGTGCCGGAGATTTTGGCATGAGCTGAGAGCATTTGAGCGGCGGGGGGCGAGTAACACGGCGGCGACGGTTGGATCACAGCGAACGCTCGTTGATCGTTACTTCTTGGATTTCTTGTCGATCACAACCGCCACGTCGTTCTTCTGTTTTTCGCCGGGGGTGCTGCGACCGTCGGCGACGTACGACTCGAGTAGTTTCGTCAGCCGGGCCACGACCTCGGTCTGGTCAGCGGCGCGGTTCTTGGTCTCGCCGGGGTCGGCGGCCATGTCGTAAAGTTGGGGCGAGTCGGTCCCGCCGCCCTTGCTCCACCCGCCGCTCCCCGCGCACAGGCAGAGCTTCCATTGCCCCTCGCGGATCGCGAAACGCCCCTCGATGCTGTGGTGTACGACTGCGTCGCGTGGCTTGCCGGGCTTGCCGAGCAGGTCCGGGAAAAAGCTGACGCTGTCCTCGCCCGCCGCGGCCGGGACCTTCGCACCGACCACCTCCGCGAACGTGGCGAACAGGTCGGTCAGGCAGACAAGGCGGTCGCTCCGCGAATCGGGCTTTACCGTCCCCGGCCAGCGCACGACGAACGGCACGCGGTGGCCACCGTCCCAGATGTCGGCCTTGTAGCCTCGGGACCCGGCGCTCGCGAAGTGCCCCTGCTTCTCCAGCGCAGCCGTGCCCGCAGCAGGCGAACAGCCGTTGTCGCTCGTGAACACGACGAGCGTGTTGTCCGCGACACCGGCTTTCTCGATCGCCGCGAGCACCTCGCCGACGGCCCAGTCGGTTTCCATCACGAAGTCGCCGTAGTCGCCAAGCCCGCTGCGCCCCTTCCACTCCTTCGAGGGCACGATCGGCGTGTGCGGGGAGCTGAGCGGCAGGTACAGGAAGAACGGCTTCCCGATCTGCGCCCGGTCGGCCACGTACGCGGATGCCTGTTTGGCCAGAAGCGGGAGCACGTCCACTGGCTCGACCAACCGCGTGACGCGGTCGTTCTCGAAGACGGACTTCATCATCCGGGCGTGGTGGAAGCCGAAGTAGTGATCAAACCCCCGGGTCGTCGGACCGTCTCGGGTGACCGAGCCCACTGCCGCACCTTCGAGCTTATCCTTCTTCCCGTCGTCTTTGCCCCGCTCGGCGATCGTGAACCCGAGGTGCCACTTGCCGACACACGCGGTGTGGTAGCCCTGCTCCTTGAGTAACCCCGGCAGTGTAAGTCGGTCCTTGGCGATCAGCGGCTCGACGTAATTGTCGATCACCCCGCGCTGGAGGTGAGTGCGCCAGGCGTAGCGGCCGGTCAGGAGTCCGTACCGCGTCGGGGTGCAGACCGACGATCCGCTGTGGGCGTCGGTGAACGTCATCCCCTGCGACGCGAGCTTATCGATGTGCGGGGTCTTGATCTTCCCGCGATCGGGGTTGAGGCGCTGGACATCCCCGTACCCGAGGTCGTCCGCGAGGATCACCACGATGTTGGGTGTCTTCGTCGGTTCTGCGGCTTCGGTCGGCGAATGGGCCAGCACCAGGGCGATCAACGACATCGCGCGTGCGAGTGTGCGGTACATCCGGGAATTCCTCGTGGATTAGTTCTTCTTCTTGATGGAATCGCGGAACTGTTGATCCAGTTCGGCGGGGCGGGCGTCCTTGTACTTGTCAAGCGCGGACTGCAGCTTCTTCGCGGCCACGGCGGCCGGCCCAGTGAGGTCCGTGACTTTTAACGGCTTCGCTTCGTTCGGGTCAGTCGCGAGGTCGAAGAACCGGCCGTCGCGGTACAGCTTGGAGCCGCGGTCAAACGCGTACTCGCTCACGGTCAGGGCCGCATTCTGGCGGGGCGAGTACCAGGTGTAGAGCCACTCGCGGGGCGTTCCCTTCTCGCCCCGAAGTTGTGGTAGGAAGCTCACGCCGTCGGTGTCGGCTGGCACTTCGGTGCCAACCGTCTGACAGATGGTCGGCAGGAAATCGACGCTACTGATGAGGTCCGAATTGACGATACCCTTCTTGATCACGCCCGGCCAGCTCGCGATCAGCGGCACGTGCGTGCCCACGGATTTGGTCGTCCCCTTGCCGCCCCGGATGCTCGCTCCGCCAAACTGGCTCGTCGCGCCGTGGCCGGTGCCGTTGTCGCCGACGAACAGCACCAGCGTATTGTCGCGGATGCCCAACTCACCGAGTTTCGCGTCGAGCTTGCCGACGAGCTTGTCCATATACGCAACCATGTCAGCGAAGTGTTTCGCGTCCTGATTCACCATCTCGCCCTTCGCCTTCGGATCCCAGTCCGGGCTGTCGGGCGTGGGTTGGTACGGGTCGTGAGTCAGCATCATCGGGTAATACAGGAAGAACGGCTTGTCCTTATGACGGGTCACGAAGTCAATGGCGAAGTCGTTCACCAGGTCCGGCCCGTACTCGCCCTTCGTGAAGTTCAACTCCTTGCCGTTGTGCTCTAGTCCTGGGTTGGCATACCGCGGTGGGCGGCGGGTATGCTGCCACAGGTACGACTCATCGAACCCGAAGTGCTGGGGTGAGTCCTTCTCGCGGCCGAGTTGCCACTTGCCACAAATCCCGGTGGTGTACCCGGCTTTCTTCATCAGGTGGCCGAACGTCGTTTCCGTGCGCACAAGGGTGCCGAAGTTGAGGTAGTTGCGGACGTTGTACCGGCCGGTCATGAGTTGCGCGCGGGTCGGTGTGCAGAGGGGCTGGACGTGGCAGTGCTCGAACCGCACGCCGGCCTTCGCGAGCCGGTCGAGGTGCGGTGTCTTGTACGACTGCCCGCCGTTGCCGGCGATGCACTCGTACCCGAGGTCGTCCGCGAGGATCAAGACTACGTTCGGCCGCTTCGGCTCCTCGGCACGGGCGGCGGGAACGAACAGCATGGCGACGAGGACGGAGAGGATCTGTCGGATCACGGTGAGACCTCATGAGTGAATGGTCACTTCTGCGGCAGCTGCGCCGGGAGGAAATTGTGGTCTTCGAGAAACTTCGTCGCACGCTTCACGCACGCTTCGTAGTCGTCCGACTTCGCACCCTTGCGGAAGTCCGGGTGGTTGAAGAACCCGTGGCCGCGGCCTTCGAACGCCTCGACCTCGCAGACGTTCCCCGCGTCCTTCATCGCCTTCGCGAACGCCTCCACCTGCTTGAATGGGACCGTGGCGTCGGCGGTGCCGTGAAGTACGAGAACGGGCGGCAGTTTCTCGCGGACGTGGTGCTGCGGCGAGATCGGCTTGAGTACATCGCCCCGCTTGGCACCTCCGAAGCCCGCGGCCGAAGTGTCCAATACCGGGTTGAACAGCACCATCGCGTTCGGTGCAGCCTCGGCGTCCTTCGCGTCCTTCTCGTCAAGGAATCCGGGTACAAGAGACGTGCAGGCGGCGAGGTGCCCGCCCGCCGATCCGCCCGCCGCGACGATCCGGTTCGGATCTGCGCCCCACTCCTTCGCGTGTTCCCGAACGAAGCGGATCGCCGACTTCGCGTCGCGCACGGCCTCGACGGGAGTGGTCTTGTTCCGGGACGACACGCGATAATCGGCACAGATGGCGACGCATCCGAGACCGGCGAAGTGCCGGGCGAACGGCTCAAACTGCTTTGGGGTCCCGCCCGACCAGCCGCCACCGAAGAAGAACACGATCGCGGTGCGGTTGTCGCCCGGCTTCGCATCGGCCGGGGCATAGATGGACAGTTGTAGTTTCGCCCCGGACGCCTCCTTGTACGTCACGTCCTTCGGGGCCGCGGGAGCATCCTTCTTCGGAGTTGGCGGAGCGTCCTCCTTCGGCGCGGCGTTCTTCGGGGGCGGGTCGGCCTTCGCCTTCTTCAGAATCTGAATCGCCACGTCGTTCTTCTGCTTCTCGCCGGGGGTGCTGCGACCGTCCGCGACGAACCGCTCCATCAACTCTGTGAGCCGCTTTACCTCGTCATGATGCTGTGCGGCGAGATCGATCTTTTCGCCGATGTCGGCATCCAGGTCGTAGAGGTGCGGCTTTGTGCCGTCGGCCTCACCGCTGCCGCCGGAGCCGAAGATTAGCTTCCACTTCCCGGAGCGAACCGCGAACACTCCCCTCGCCGAGTGGTGAACCACGGCCTCGTGAATCGGCTTGTCCTCGCCTCGGAGGAGCGGCATGAGGCTAACGCTGTCTTCGCCCGCGGTCGCTGGTAACTTCGCACCGAGGATGTCGGCGAGGGTGCCAAGAATGTCCACGGAGCAGATCGTCTGCGCACAGGTGGTCCCGGGCTTCACCACGCTGGGCATGCGAACGACGAACGGGATTCGGTGGCCGCCCTCCCAGGCGTCGGACTTGTACCCCCGCAGCGGCCCGCTGGGGAAGTGCCCCCGAGACTCGAGTTCCTTCGCCCCGATGTAGGGGGCACACCCGTTGTCGCTGGTGAAAACGACGAGCGTGTTGTCCTCGATGCCCGCCGCCTTGATCGCCTCCAAGACGCGGCCAACGACGGCGTCCGTCTGCATGACGAAGTCGGCGTAAGGGTGCTTGAGGGAACTCTTCCCCTGCCATTCCTTGGCGACGGCGATGGGCGTGTGTGGGGCCGTCAGTGGCAGGTACAGCAGGAACGGCTTCTTCACCCTGGCCTGCTTCGCGATGACCTCGCAGGCCCGGTCCCCGAGTGCCGGCAGGATGGCGTCGAGCTTCCACTCGGGCAGCGCCGGACCTTGCATGCTCGCGAGGTTGTTGGTGAACTCCTTCACCGGGAGCAGGGTCGAGGGAATTCCCACGGTACGGTCGCTCTCGATGTAGCAGTACGGCGGCCAGTTCGGTACGTCGGTGCCGAAGTACTCGTCGAAGCCGCGGGTGATCGGGCCGCCCGGGATACGCAGGGCGAAAACCCGCTTCCACGCCGCGACCTGTTCCACAGTGGGTTCGCTCTCGGCCTTTCCCTTACCCTTGCCGCCGAGCCCCTGGAAGTGCTTCTTGTCGTCTGCGGAAATGGGCCAGTCCCACCCGAGGTGCCACTTCCCGACGCAGGCCGTGTGGTAGCCGTGCTGGCTCGCGAGGCCCGCAATCGTCAGCCGGTCCGGGGCGATGAGCGGCGCGCCCCACACGCCCACGATCCCCGACTGCAACCGCGTGCGCCAGTGGTAACGCCCCGTCAGCAACGTGTACCGCGTCGGCGAACAGACGCCCGACGACGAGTGCGCGTCGGTGAATCGCATGCCCGCCTTGGCGAGCGAATCGATGTTTGGCGTCGGGATCTTGCCGCGCTCGGGGTTGTAGCACGACACGTCGCCGTACCCGAGGTCATCCGCGAGGATCACGACTACGTTCGGCTTGTCGGCGGCGAATGCCTGCCCACTCAGGGTGAACAGAAGCAGGGCGGCACAATACGAAACAAAACGCATGGTCGCTCCGGTGAGTTGCAGGCATTGGAGATGGGTGCGTGTTACCCCTGCCCGGATTCAACACATGCGATTGAGATAAGTTCCGCGCTGCCGGATCGAACTGAGACCGTAGTTGCTGCCCAGCACGGTCCGGCATCGACTAACGCTCAGTACACCTCCCCGTAAGTAGGGGAACAACAGTAACTCATTGTTTTGATGTAGCTGGCCTCTGTGAGGCGGGTGCTCGTGAGGCCAACGGGGTCCGGGGCCACAGACCCCGGTTGCAGAACTGTTCTCAACTTGTGGTAGCGATACTCAGGCCAGTACTTCCGTCATCCTGCCGGTGCTGTCGGCGAACTTCTCCGTTGGCACGTCGATGGCGTTGAGCATCGAGACAAACAGATTCGCCAGAGGTACCTTCTTGTTGCCCTCGAACGCGTGCAACTTCCCGTGCTTGAATCCCAACGCGTTGCCGCCGGCCAGGTGGATCGGGTAGTTTTTGGTGTCGTGCGAGCCGTGCGGGTGGGACGACCCCCACAGCACGATCGTGCGATCGAGCAAGTTGCTATCGCCTTCCTTGGTATCGCGCAGACGCTTCAGGAAGTAGGCGTGCTGTTGGGCACGCCAGTTGTCCCACAGGCCGGACTCGTGCGGCCGCTTGTGCGCGATGTCGTGCGTCTGGCCCGCGTAACCCAGTGCGAAAGACGCGAACTTGCCGACCTCATTTTGTGTGGAAGACTCACTCTCCAGCATGAAGGATGCGTAACGAGTTGAATCGGTCTGGAGCGCCAGGTAAAGGAGGTCATACATACAGCGTGTGTATTCGACCGGGTCACGCTGAGGAGCATCGAGCTTGAGCCCTTTGGTGTCGACTTCCGGCAGAGGAGTCTGCGTCCACTTGCTAGTGCGTTCGACTCGCTGCTCCAGGGCCCGGATGGACTCGAGATACTCGTCCAACTTGCCCTGGTCCTCCTTTCCGAGGCGGCTTTTCATCGCTTTGCTATTCTCAAGCATCAGATCCAGGACGCTGGCCTCGCGCTTCAACTCCGCACGAACTTCATCGACGCTTTTGCCGGCGTAGGGCTTGAACAAGCGGTTGAAAATATCCTGGGGCTTGTGCAACGACGGGATCGGCCGCCCCGGTCCGTAATGGGACAGTGTCTTGCAGTTGCCGTAAGAACCGGTCCCGCCCTCGGTGCCCAGGACCAGCGAGGCATAGCGAGTCTTGTGGCCGTTGACTTTCGCCGCGAGTTGATCGATCGAGATGCTGTTCGTCTTCTCCTTGTTCACCATGTCCGCGCCGGTGGCGAACACATCACCGGAACTGTGACCGCCCAGGGCGTGGCCACCAGCGTGGTCGAGCCCCCGCAAGTAACTCACCGAATCTTTGAGTGGCTCGAAGGGTGCCGCGGACTTGTTGAAAGTCAGGGGGCCGGAATCTTTGCACGGCCACCAGTTCCAGTCGTGATGGGCACCATTCTCGCCCTTGGGCTCATACACTCCGTACGAGATGTAGCTGACGACCATTCGCTTGGGCAGGTCGGTGCCCGTAGCGGCCCTTCCCCAACTCATGCCGTTGAAGAGGGGGAGCGCCAGTGCCACACCGCCGCCGCGAATGAGTTCGCGACGACTCAGTTGCCAGGATTTCTGTGCCACGGTTAGTTTTCCTTAGGTTTGGCTTGGAATTCTCGGAATGTTTGGCTCTGACAGATCGCTACGATCATGTCCTGGAGTTTGTAATTGTTCTTTTTCGACTGCTGATGCAGTTTTTCGATCTCAACACGATCGCGGTAAGTTAACTCTCGCCCAATGCCGTATGTCATGAGCCGGCGCAATACATTTTCAGCGATATCGTCGATGCGATCCTTCAGCAGATGGGCCTTGAGTTGGTCCATCCCGTCAATTTTCGGTCCGCGCGGAACCTCCGCATCGGCCTGGACCGCCACGGTGTTGATGCGCTCGAGGTACGCCGCGTACCCGGCCAGGTCCGTGTCGATCTTCTTGTCGAAACCACGCACCATCTTGACACTTGCTGCGGGAACCTTCGGCTGGTATTTGCCGATGGCGTTGTATTGCTCGAACGGTATCCCCCACGGATCGAGACGTGCGTGGCAACTGTTGCAGCTTTCATTTTGCCGATGCTTGCGGAGCAGATCCTTGATGGTCACCGCTTTCTCCGCCGCGTCCCCGGCAGAGTCGACCAGGGCCGGCACTTCAGCGGGCGGAGGCTTCACCTCCTCGCCGAGAATCGCCTCGCGTAACCACACGGCCCGATAGATCGGGTGCGGGGCCGACCCTGTGGAATTTCCCACGAGGACGGAGCCATGCGTCAGCAACCCACCCAGACGATGCTCGGGCTTGATCGGCACCGGTCTCAGTTCGTGGTGGGTCACGCCATCAACCCCGTAATGGGCGGCGAGTGGTTGATTCAAACAGGCAAAGTCCGAATCCACGATGTTCGACACCCCGGCGTTGCGGCGAATCAGTTCCGCGACGAAAGCGACCGTCTCGTCGTGCATGAAGTCGCGGATTGTGGGCCGGTAGGGTTCCTCGGTGCCCTTCCGCTCCCCGTTGGCAACAAGGTAGAGGAACCTCGGGAACAGCGACGTGTTAATCTTCACCGATTTCAACTTGTCGATACTCAACCATTGGGTGGTGAAGTTGTCGATGAACTCACGCGACCGCGAATCCGCCAGCAGACGACGCACCTGCGTCTCGATCACGGCCGGGTCGTCGAGCCGGTTCTGTGCGGCCAGCCCCATCAACTCATCGTCCGGCATGCTGCCCCAGAGGAAGTACGAAAGTCTCGAGGCAAGCTCGTACTGCCGCAGCGAGTTCCCCTCGGAGACAGTGTGGCAGAGAAATTGCGGCGAGATTAGCACCATGGACAGCGTCTCGCGCATGGCCGCTTCCAAACTCTCCGACTTGTCCGAGACGATCGCGTAAATCCTGACGAAATGGTTGACGTCTTCTTCGGTCGCCGGCCGGCGATATGCACGCGAAATAAAGCGTTTGAGGACTTCTCGGACGTACGCTTTGGGATCGCTTTTGCGAAGCGGCGAATCAAAGAGGATTCGCGTGTGGTGCTCCGGCGGCCAAACATCTACGAGAGGTGCCTCGAACTCGATGGAGTCGATCACGGCACGCGGCAGCAACGCGTTCCGCGGCTTCTGGAAGGTGAGGTCATCGTTCAACGTGCCGTCGTCGTACAGGTTCTGGGGGGTGATGAGCAGGCTCGGCGGCCCCGGTTTGCCGTCCTTCCCCACGATGCCGGGCTCAACGGGATGGTTCTCGATTCGCCCGCGGAACTCGAACACCTGCGGGCGATCCGCACCGTTACGCAGGTACGCGGTGCCCACCGGCTCCATCTGAAGCATGGCGAGGTTATGGTTCAGGTTGTAGCCCATGACCAACCGTAACGGCACTTCCGTGGCGCTCGGTGGCAGGATAGCGGAAGCCTTCACGCGGATGCGATACTCGCCGGTTGTTGGCCAACTCTTCACTCCCATACCCGTCGCCGGTGTGCCGCGGCGGTTCCCGTAGACGCCGAGCTCGTTGGAGCCCAGGCCGACGTCATTCGCCCTGGCCTGCCACTTCATTTCGGTCTTGTGGACCTTCGGCGGTCCGGGGTCCACGATCGCGCTCGCCATCGCCCGGCGTGCGTTCTCCAAGTAGCGGTCCATCTGCTCCGGACCGAGCAGCATGTACTCGGCAGTGTTGTTGAACTTGTAAGGCTTTACCGGGTCTTCGGGCAGGTTCTTGATCAGGTTCAACTTGAAGCCGATCAGGTCGCGTATCGTGTTCTGGTACTCGAAGTTCGTCAACCGCCGGGCCGTCGGGATTGCGGCCGCTTTGCTCGACTTGGCGATCGAATCACGCAGTCCGGATTCGATCCACTTCACCAGTTCCTTGCGCTCGGCTTCGCCGGGCTGTTTCTTGTCTTCGGGTGGCATCTCCTGGCTCTTGAGGGCCTTGAGGATCTGTTCCCAGCGTTCGACCTCGCGGCCCGCTGAAATGTCCCCGTCAATGGAGTGAAGTGTCACCTTGCCCTTGCTCTTTTCGGGGCCGTGACAGGTGATGCAATGCTCTTTGAAGAACGGTGCAACGCGCGACTTGTACCCCTCGGGGCCGGGAGGGATGTCGGCGGACAGCGTCCGTCCACAGACCGCGACAACCAGGGCGAATGTGATCAGAAACCGCTTCATGGAGGGGGTCGATGGAGTCATAGACTCGTCTTTACAATTACAGGCAGGTTCAAACGGTGAGCCAACACGACGTTTCGTTTACACATCACCCGCGGTCACGGGCTTCTACTTCTTGGTGATCGCGACCTCGAAGGCCTTCGTCAGCGGGTCGTCGGTACCCTTCATGTGTGCGAGGAGTTTCTTGCTCAACTCCGCCACATCGTTCGCGTACTTCGGGTCGTTGATGAGGTTCTTCCGCTCGGCCGGATCAGTCGCAGTGTCGAACAGCATGAGCGGTTCGCCCTCCACGAGTTGCTTCACGCGCCCGCGGATTGTCGCGTCGGTCGAAGCGTTCATCGCGGCGAAGCTCAGGCCGCTCATCGCCTCGACGCGGAACTTGTCCGGGCCGCCGGCCCACGCGTGGAACATCAGCGCGCGGTCCTTGGTGCGGATGCAGCGCTGAGCGAACGACTTCCCGCTGCTCACCGTATTCACGTGCGTGACGACGAAGTCGCGGTTGGGTTGCGTTTCGCCCTTGAGGAGCGGGACCCACGAGCGCCCGTCCATCCCCGGTGGCGGCTTCACGTCCATCAGTTCCAACAGCGTCGGCATCACGTCCACGCTACTCACGAACTCGGCTCGCGTTTGCGATTCCTTCATGCCGGGGATGCGGATCAGCACCGGCGACCATGTGCCGTTGTAGTAGACGGTCGCTTTTGAGAACGGAAACGCCATCCCGTGGTCCGAAAGGAACATCACGATGGTGTCCGCATCACGCCCCGCAGCGGTGAGTTCCTTCATCACGAGGCCGAATGCGACATCGAACCGACTCACGGTGGTGTAGTACTGGGCAACTTCTTCTCGCACGCGCGGGAGGTCTTCGAGAAACGCCGGGACCGTCACCTCGTCGGGCTTGAAGACCTTTGCGCCGTCGAGTTCGTCGGCCTTTGTCTTCGCGGTGATGAACGGCCGGTGCGGGTCGCAGATGTTCGCGTTGATGAAGAACGGCTTCTTCTCCTTCGCGGCGGTGGCGAGCATCTCGCGGAACTTCTCGGCGAACTTCGTCGGTTGCTTTCCAAGTGCCTGATCGCCGATCGCGTCCCACGGGAACTTCTCCGCGGGTGCCATGTGTACGGCCTTGGCGATCGCCGCCGTGTAGTACCCGTTGTCGCGGAGAAGCTCAACAAGCGTCGGCACGTCGCGGCGGATCGGGTTGAACCCGAGCGCGCCGTTGCGGTGCGGGACGCGGCCGGTCATGAGCGCCGACCGACTCGGCTGACAGATCGGAACGGTAACGTGACTGTTGACGAATCGGTGTGCGGACTTTGCGAACGCGTCGAGGTTCGGTGTCGCACCAAGTTTGTTGCCGTTCCACCCGCCGGAGTCCGCGTTCATGTCGTCCGCGGTGACAACGAGCAGGTTCAGTTGCTTCGGCGAGTCCGCAGCCGAGACGCCACCAGCGGAAAGCACAAGAATCAGGGCAACGGCGGTGATTCGCATTCGAAGTTCCTGAGCGACCGTCGCGAGAGTACAACGAGAAACGTCGGCGCTCACTTGGGGGGCTTCGCTTCGCACAGTTTCTTCATCGCGGTCCCCATTGCCTCGCCGATGAGGTAGTACGTTTCGGCGTTGGTGTTCCAGTGGTAGCCCTGGTTGCTGGGCGACGCCGCCACGTCCCGCCAGAACGCCCGTGTACCGACGAACGCCACGTTCCCCTTGAACTCGTCGTACTCCGCCACGGCCGCCTGCGCCTTCATCAGCGAGAGCGCTCGCGGGTGCTTCTCCTCCGGCCCGTTCATCCCCGTTTCCGCGATCACGAACGGCAGGTTCTTCACCCCGAGGTCCTTGCGGATGTCGCGGATGAAGTGGGCCATGTTCTTCTCGTACTCGTCGTTGAAGGTTTGGTTAACGCGGTCGTTCCACCCCTGGTGCCAGCCGAACCCGACCAGTTCGTAGCCGCGATCGCCGAACTCCGGGAACTGCTTCTTCAGGTCCGCGAGCACGTCCTTGGTCCGCTGGACGATCTCCTTGTAGTACGGCCCGACTTCACCGCCCGCGCTCGGCGGGCGGAAGTCCTTGCCGAGGCTCTTGCCGCCCCACGCCAACTTGATGAGCAGCACGGGCTCCTCGTAAGCCTCACCCACGACGTGGCCGAAGCCGAGTTCCGGCCCGATGCGATCATCCTTCACTCCGTAGCCTGCCGTGAGTTTGCCCTTACGGTCGAGGTAGTGGATCCACACGTCGTCGCGCACCGCCCACTTGCCGTCCTTGCCGAGCAGGTGCTTGAACTTGTCAGCGGTGGCCGGGTCTTTGGCGACCTGTTCGAGGCTCCCCTTCCCGCCGTTGCGCTTCGGGTCGGCTGCGATGAACCCGTGCCCCTCCATGTTCGACTGCCCCGCGAGGACGAACACCTTCACGGGCGACTTCGCGGGGGCCGCGGCCGGGCGGTTCACGCCCGCGTCCTTGCCGAGCCGGACGAGGTCCGGCGTCTCGGCCGCCGCCTCGATGGCGCGGATCGTGTCGCGCACGGATTTGGCCTTCTGCTGCATCAAATCCTTTGGGAAATTCGGTTCTTCCTTCTCGAAGTAATTGGCGATGGCGGTCAACTCCGGAACGACCGACTTCGCATGGGTGCCGTAGCTGAGCAGGAGCTTCATCAGTTCCGGTGTTCGCTTCTGACTGCTCCACGGGTTCTGGTGCCGCGTGTACTGAACGCACGCGGCGATGCCCTCCTCGACCCGGTGTTCGGCGAGAAGGCGGAGCCCCTCAACGCGGATCGTGTCGGCGAACATCTCCCCGCTCGGGGCGGGTTCGACCACGGCCCGGTAGATGGCGGGCCACAGGGGCTTGATGTCCTTGGCCGACAGGTTCCGGTAGACCGAGCGAATGCTCCCGCGGGCCCGGCCGTCCTGGTTCTTCAGCCCGGCCCGCACCGCTGTGTACAGCGCCTCGCGGTCGACCCCGTCGAGCGACCGGCTGAGCAACCCGCCCTCGGAGGCGTCGAAGAGGGCGAACGTCAGGTACCTCTGCTGCATGCCCCGCGGGTCGTTGGCGGGGTCCACCTCGGCGAGCAGTTCGAGCAACTTGGGAACTGTGGCCGCAGCGGCCGGGCCGACGTGGGCCAGGGCCTCGGCCGCCTTGACGCGCAACCAGAGATCTTTGTCCGCGAGGCACGCTCGCAGCGGTTCGACCGCAGGGGCGGCACGCCGGCCGAGGGCCGTCAGGGCCTGGCACGCACCGTACCGCGCTTCGATGCGGGGGGACTCCAGGAGTTTTTGCACCGCCGCAACGGGCGCGTCCTTGCGGCGGGCGATCGCCGCCGCGGCACGTTCGCGGACTACGGGGGACCAACTGGCGAGGCGGTCGATCAGTTGGTCCGCGCCGAGCTTGTCGTAAAAGCTGTTTCGATCCTTGTTGTTCCAGCCGCGGCCGTCGTTGATCAGAGACGCGGCGGCAGCGGCGTCCAGTTCCGGAACGTTGCACTTCTGCCGTCCCGTGAGGCGGAGCTTTTTCAGCGGCATGGCGTAGGCCAGCAGGTGCCCGCCCGTGGCCTCCCACCCGCGGTAGCTGTCCGGCTGGTGCTCGGGCGGACCCTGGTGGGCGTAGCTGCCGTCCCAGCGGCGTGCCAGGTCGAAGTACCAGCCCCCGAACTCGTTCATCCAGGCCCCGGTGGCGTTCGGGCCGGACAGGGCGACCCCCGGCATCGCCCAGAGCACGTTGAAGTAGTTCCCGGTGTGCCCGCAGTCGCGCTCGGGCCCGTGGGACGCGACACTCATCCGGGAAAAGAACTCCGCGGCGTTCGCCTCGCCGAGCAAGTTGAACAACACCGCCGCCATGCCGCACTTGCCGTTGTCGTCGTGGGTCTCGATCCACGGGTGGTGGTCGCCGTACGGGATCGCCCCTTTGCCGACGTAGAACCGCAGCAACCGGGCGCTGCGTTCGATGGCGGTGGCCACTGCGGGGTCCTTCACGCCCGCTTCGCGGGCCAGCACCAGCGACGTCGTCAGCACCAGGCCGGGGGAGTTCATCATCCCGTAGCCGCCCAGGCGACCGTCCGGGATCGCGAACCCGTGGCCCCACGAGCCGACCGCGCTCTGCCCCTTCGCGGCGGCGACGGCCAACCGCGTCAGCCCCGGCATCACCGACTCATCGCCGGTCGCCAGGACGTACTCGGCCACCAGCATGGTGCAGTAGCCGTAGTACCACGTTTGCATGCTCTTGGTTGAGAAGCCGGCCGCCCACTGGGCCTCCCTCTTGACCAGCGGGAGGTAGTCCGGGTTGCCGCTAGCCAGCAGGGCGAGCGCGTTGAGGGACCGCGGGATGGCGTCGCGGTTGGCGTAGTCGGGCTTCGCCATCCGTTCGGCCAGAGCCTTGCACCCGACCTCGAGCAACCGCTGAGACTTCGCACAGGCAAACGGGGCGGTCGCACCGTAGCTGCCCAGCACGGGGAGCGCGAGGACGACTTCGTCCGTCTTGCCCTCGCGCCAGCGGGTGAGTGTCAGCTTCCCGCCGCCGGCTGCGGTTTCGGCGGTTGTGATCGCCCGGCCGAGTTCGGCCCGCGGGTCGGACGAGAACGGCACCCCGCCGATGCCCAGCAGAACGTCGCCGACCTTGAATGCGTCCCCAGCAGGAGAACCCTTATCGACCTTCGTAATCAGGACCTGCCGGGCGTCCGTGGTCACCATCTTGTCGCAGTACATCCAGCCGCGGAGGCCGGTCGGGCCGAGGTTCCAGTCGTGCTTCGCCTCTGCGGGCCGGGTGCCCCCCTTGGTGAAGTCCGGCACCGGCGCTGGAGCCTTCGGGGCGGCCGAAGCGAGGTTCGCCAGAGCCGCGGTGACGACAAGGGAGGCGATTCGAAGCACGGGAGAAGCGGGCATCATCGTGGGAACCTGGGGGAGAAAGTGGCCGGGGCGGGTACGGGTGTCTGGCGGGCCGCGGACTGTCGCCCGCGGCCCGCAGATGTGCGACGATCGAGTGGCACCTTAGCCCATGAACTGCTTGATCGGACCCGTCTGGTCGATGCCGAATCGCGCCAGGCCGGGGTCGGTGTCGCCGTAGTGCTTGATCGGGTTGCCGTAGGCGTTCAAAAGCGTCGTGTACCAGTTGCCGAGCGTCTTGTGCCCGGCGTCCCCGTAGTTCGGCAGGCGGATGTACCGGCCGCGCACGTTCAGCTTGGTGTTCTTGCCGGACAGCACGACGAACGGGTACTCGGTGCCGTGCGAGTGGTGCGTTTCGCCGTTGTCCGGGAAGTAGAAGATCATGGTATTGTCGAACATCGTACCTTCACCTTCGGGCACCTTCTTCAGACGTGCTGCAATGGTGTCGATGAGCGTCATGTGCTGACGGCGATGGCGGAAGCGAATCTCGTCGGCCGCCACCCCGCCGATGGTCTTGCCGTGGCCCACATCGTGCAGGTTCACCTTCTCGGTTTCCAGACCGGGAAGCCCGGTGTACTCGGTGCCGAGTTCGTCCACGGTGAAGGCAACGACATTCGTTAGACCCGAAATCAGCGCCGCCAGCAGCACCTCAACGTGACCGCGCTGGCGGTCCACGGTCGTCATGTCGTCGGCAAGATACTTCGCGTCGAGTTGGGGTACGTGGGGGCGGATCCGATCCGCCATTCCATCCACCTTGCGGTCCCGCTCGCGGACGGCCTCGATCGAGTCCGCGTAGCTTTGAAGCTTCGACCGCTCCGGACCCGACACCGTATCGGCCAGCCGGTTTTCACGTCGTGCGGCGAACTCCAGCACGCTACGGGAGAGCTGAGTTTGAACCTGGACGTTCTTGTTATCCGAGACGGATTTGAACAGTTCCTGGACGGCTACTTTGGGAGAGCCGAAGGCGTAGTTGGGCTGCTGTGCCGCGCGGGCCGAGAAGCCGGTGGCGATGCCGTTGAGCGATGGGCGGGCGTTGCCGCCGCCGATGGGGAAGCACGCGAGTTCGACGTGCTCCATCGGCGACGGGAACAGCTTCGCCAGTTCGAAGTCGACCGTGGCCCACTTGATGGAGGTGAGCCGCTCGTTCGCCTTGAACACGCCGAGCGACGAGCACCAGGTGTGGTGCCCGGTCGTACACATCTTGCCCGACAGGCCCTGGAGGAGCGTCATGTCCGCCTTGTGCGCCGCGAGCGGGTTCATCCACGCGGGCAACTCGTGCTTGCCCAGGTCGAGGTCCAGCGGGTCTTTCTTCGCTTCCTTCTCCGCATCGGCCTTGCTCAGCGACGGTGGAACGAGCGCCGTGGGGTACAGCCCGTTGCCGCGGTGCAGGAAGATGAACCGCATCGGTGGCTTCGCGCCGGCCGCTTTCGCGGTCGCGTACTGCGGTACCACCAGGGCACCGGTCCCCGCGGCGGCAGCTTTAATGAACTCTCTGCGCGTGGCCATGATCAGTTCCCTACTTTCTTGCGGTAGATGAAGGAGTCGGAGGTCAGCAGCGAAACGACTACCGCCTTGAAGCTGCCGCCGCTCTTCACGTACATCTGATCCGCGTTGATCAGTGTCTGCGAATCGGACAGCAGTTCGTTGCGTCCCATGAAGAATCGGAAAGCGTGTCGGATGATCGACTGCCGAACGCGCTCCGAGCGAGCAAGTCGATCGATCAGGTCGAACGAGTCGGTTACCGGGCCGTCGAGTTTGGGGTCGCCCGTGCCGTCGAGGAAGCCGGTGCAGTCGATCGGCTTCGTCTTGTACACGTCCGCGGTGCTGCCCTTGGGTTTGGGAAGCAGGTTGTCCGGGTGCTCCAGACTTTCGACTTTGCGGAAGCGTCCGAAGTCGTCGAACTGTTCGAGCGGGTAGCCGAGGTCGTTCATTCGACTGTGGCACTTGGCACAGGCCGCCGCCTTGGTTACAGCGTGAACCCGCTCGCGCAAGGTGGAGGGCGGGTCGTCTGGGATCTTGGCATCGACGGTGATGGGCACATCGGGCACGATCCCCGCCAGCAACTTCTCGCGGATCCAGCGCCCCCGGCGGATCGGGTCGGAATGGGTGTTGGACGAGAAGGCGATGAGCCACGCGGGGTGCGTCAGGATCCCCTTGCGCTGGGCGACCCGGAACGGTTGCTCGACCGGGTAGTCCCAGTACGGTGGGTGATCCTTCGGCTCCTTGAACTGCGGGGTCTCGACGCCGATGTACCGGAACCGGTTCGGGATCGGCGGCAGGCTGTAACTGGGAGCGTGTTCGTAGGTATAGCCGTGGGTGAACGGGCCGCGTGTGAACGGCGTCCGGCCCTGCCCGAAGAAGTCCTGGAAGTAGTACATGTGGGAGAGGAACGACCGCTTCTCCTTCCACAACTCCTTGTCCTTGGTCCGCGGGTCCACGATTTTGGCGGCCACGAGCAACTTCTGGTGCTCGGCCATCACCTCCTCCGGCTTGGTCTTCCAGGGGGTGCCCTTGAGCGTGTCGTACACCTGCTTCCAGGCGTCGATCAGAGCCCGCCCGGTCTTCGTGTCCATGTTGTGGTACACGAAGTACTCGTCGGAGGTGAGCAGGCTCTCGAACACGCGCTGGTCGCGGGCGACGTGCGAGATCACGAACTCGTCGGCCTCGTGGACCAGCCAGCCCGGCGTCCCGAGGTGCCCGCGGTCCGGGTTCTGGTAGTACCCGCCGCTCCGGGGAATGTCCTTGAACACCTTGGTCGCGCCCGGGTAGCCGAAGAACTCGCGGAAGAACCGCACGAGCCTCGGGTGAGTGGCGGGGTGGGACTGGATGTGCATGCCGCTGAGCGACGGATCGACCTGTCCGCGGTAGTAGCTGGAGTCCGCGAGCAAACGAAGCACCTCGCGTTCGTAATCGGCCTTCGTGGTCAAGCGACCTTCTTCAGAAGCCTTCAACAGCTGCGGGTCGGGACCGCGATCGCCCAGTGCGTACGAGATGGCGAACGCTGCTTCGCGTGGCGACATTGGCATGCGCCCGGACTCGTCTTGCTTGCCGGCACCAAACTCCAGGCGATAAACGAACTCCGATTCCAGCAGCACCGCCTTCAGCATCTGCCGAAGCCCTTCGGCGTTGCCGGCGGTTTGGATCGCGTTGCGTGTCAATTCGAGGTATTGGGCCAACTCTTGCTCCGAGGCCTTCCTCCGCAGGACACAATCGAACTGCGTCTGCACCGCGGCCCGGAGTTCGGCGTCTGTCGGCGAGTCCTTCCTGGAGAGGATTGTCTCGAACGCAGCCGGGGTCTTCGGCACCTGCATGCCTTTGGGACTGCCGGCTTTCACTTCGCCGAATTTGGCCTGACCGGCCTGGAGTTGTTTCGTTGCGATCTGTTCGGCGTTGGTGAGCATCACGAGCAGGTGGCCACCGTCGAGTACCGGAAGGTCGTAGTAGCGCACCCCAGCATGTTCGGGGAGAATGAACGGGTTGGTCACGCCGGCGAGGGCGCTTCGCTTCAACTGCTCGCGCTCCTTACCTTCCAGCTTGAAGACATCAAGGACGCGCTCCTCGAAGATTTGCGGGCTGACCAGCCAGCGCCGGGCAGGGCTGTACGGTTTATCTTTGTTCGACCCATCGAACAGAGCGGTGTGATCTACATAGTTCCCAGCGTCGGGGTATGGCAGCCGGTCGTCCAACTTCGACGCCTTGTGCGCTCGCAGTTCAGTCCGCACCCATGCGCTCAGCGCCCGGATGTCCTTCTCACCCGGTTGCTCAGCAGAGGCGGGCGGCATCATCTTGAAGAACAACTGGTCCTGCACCTTGTTGAGGGTGTCCAGCCGTTCGTTCGGTTTGAGCTTCTCCAAACCTTCCAGACGTACGTTTCCTTTGCTTTTTGCACCATGGCAATCCACGCAGTACGCCGTCAGCACGGTTTGGACGTCTTTGGGCACCGCAAACTCTTTCGGCGTGTCCGCGGCACGCGCGATCGGACAATCGCACCCCACAAGGACCAGCAGCGTCAGCAATCCATTGCGAAATACGTGGCCTGAACGCGACGGCTCGTGGACGCTGTTTCGCATAAGTCTCTTTCGCTCACATGTGGCATTCGCCGACCGCTGACCCCTGGCCGCACTCACCACGCCGGGATTGGCAGCCTACAATCATCTCAGCAATGAGTATTGTTTCGTGGAAAAAAAGTGACGAAATTGAGAAAGTGCGCCGGTATCGAAAGACACCGTGCCCTATTTTGAGTGGTGTCCAACGCTCAGGCACTCCACCATGAGTTGCAGATCACTTCTTGATCTGTTCCCTTCTCCAGAGATCGATGAATGCATCGGTCTGCCGCTGCCAAAGATCGCTGAGTTCTTTGACTCGCTCAGGCAGTTTCGCGGCGAGATTGGTTTGCTCGGCCCGATCGGTCTTCAAATCGTAAAGCTCCCAATCCTGGCCCGCTGACGCTACCAACTTCCAGTCACCCACCCGTATCGCACGGTGGCCTTCGTGGAACCACCAAATGCTGTCGCGCGGCACGGCCACATCTTTTGCAAAAGCCGGAACGAGGCTTTTGCCTGGTAACGCCGGAATTGGTGTCCCTTCCCATTGCTTTGGCGATTCGCACCCGACAAGGTCGAGGACCGTGGGAACGAAGTCGATGAGATGGGTCGGTGTGTGACGCACTTCACCCTTCGCGGCGATGCCAGCGGGCCAGTGAGCAATGAATGGCGTGCTGATGCCACCTTCGTGGACCCAGGTTTTATGCCGGCGGAATGGAGTGTTGCACGCGCTCGAAAACCCTGGCCCGAGGCAGAGGTACGTCGCCGCGCTGCCCGGTGATGCCTTGGGATCGTGGCCACCGTCTCGCACCATGATCTCAGCACTCGCCCCGTTATCCGAGGCGAACAAGATCAGTGTGTTGTCCAGGGCGTTCATCGCCTTGAGTTGAGCCAGCACCCGCCCGATCTCACGGTCCATGCGATCCACCATCGCGGCATGAATTGCCATCTTCGTCGCCTGGAATCGGCGTTGTTCCTTGGTCAACTCACTCCAGGGAACGGGGAACTCCACTTCACCAGAACCGAGTTTCTTGAATGCATCTGGGAAGCGCGCGGGTGGTCCCACATCCCGTTCGAGGGCTGAAAGAGTTGTGTTCGTCAGGCCCATTTCCTTCTGCCGTGCGAACCGTGCTTCTCGCATCTTCTCCCAGCCATCGAGATACTTGTCGCTGTACTTGGCGATGTCTTCTGGCAGTGCATGGAGCGGAAAATGTGGCGCGTGGAAGGCGAGATACTGGAAGAACGGCTTCCCCTTGTGATTCGCCTCATGGTCTTTGAGGCAACCAATCGCGTGGTCCGCCGTGGCAACCGTGATGTAGTAGTCCTTCTCATCCACGGGCGGCTTCATAGCCACATCGTTGACTGAACTTCCGCGTGCCGTGAAGTAGTTGCCTGGGTTATTGATGCTGAGTGAGCGATCGAAGCCCGCAGCAAGGACCTTTCCATCGATGTGCCACTTGCCACTGTGGTAGCAGCGGTAGCCGACTGGAGTCAGGTAGTCGGGCAGCAGCTTCGCCCATTTTTGCCGCGCTCCGCTGATCCCACCCCCCGCCACGCCAGGAAGTTTGTCGCGGTGAATTTGCTGGGCATACCTTCCGCTCAACAGGGCGGCCCGAGACGGCCAGCAGCGTGCAGTGTTGTAGGCCTGCGTAAAGCGAAGACCGTTCTTCGCCAGCGCATCAAGATTCGGGGTCGCAATCTCGCTGCCATAACAGCCAAGATCGGAGTATCCGAGGTCATCCGCAAGGATGAAAACGATGTTGGGTTTTGGCGCGGCGGAAAGTGGAGGGCACACGCCGAAGAACACCACCGCCAGCAGCAAATTCTTCGACATTACCTACTCCTGACCTCAGGCAGTTCTCGAACACTCGGTGGGCAGACCGGTTCACTTGAGTTGCAACTCAAACGTGAATGGCTTCGACTCGGCGGGTTCGACCTGTGCTGTCAACTCGCTCTTCGTGTTGTACTTCTCGGGAAGATAGTTCTCCGGCGGTGGAGTCATGCTCGGGTCGAGCAACTGATCTTTATCAGTGCGAGGGCGGTAGGCGCAAATCTCCACACGGTGAGTCCCTTGTTTCGCCTCGCCTTCGAAACGTCCATCCTTGATCGGAAAAATACTCGGTACCTGACCGGGGAGGATGAAGTAGATCTCCCCCTCCGGCAGGGGTTTACCATCGAGGGTCACGTTCCCCTTCACCGGGGAGGTCGAAGGCTTGCTGGCTTCGCAGCCCACGATCATGATGGAGAGAAGACCCCCACAGAGCGCGGGGGCGATACGACGGATCATGCGGAGACTCCTGAGGAAACAGGTGTGCTTCTGGAAAACGGTGTGCGTCAGTATCCGCCCGGGAGCACCTGACCATCGTCCCGGGTCGCCAACATTCCGAGTGTTGCAATCGTGGTGGAATCGGTCAGAAAACGTACCGCTCCGTCACAAAGGAGAATGTTCACACCGCCCGGATGTGTCGAGTTCAGTGGGGTGTTCGCACCGCCTCCAAAGCACACCCCTGTCGTCGCACAGTTCCCGCCGGTCGTGTCGGTGCCGTTGGGCCAACCTGTCTTCTGGTTCAGTTGGTAGCGCACAGTGGTCATCGAGTAGATGCGGTTGTCGGTCTCGCTCATCTTCGTGCCATCGGGGACGTAGTTCGAGCTCAGGCACGGCCCCAGTTGCCAACCATTCCAGTTCGACGCGTTCCAGGGGACCTTCGTGCCGTTGAGGGTAGTGAGGAAATCTCCCTGTTCACCGGCCGCCATCGTATTGCTCGTGCCATCCGTGATAGCTGCCAGGTCAATCGCTCGATTGGGAAATAGCACACCACCGGCACTGATCGCACCACCGTAAGCGCCGCCGCCAGCCAATCCGCCCAGGCGAGTTTCGGTATGGCCAGGCACAATCCCGCTGACCGCTCCCGAAATTCCCGCGTAGGTGGGGATCATCGGGTTGGTGATGTTACCAGTCCCCTTGCTCGTGGACCACAGAGGGAGTGTGGTTGAAGGGCAACGGTACATGGGGAGGACAACACCGATAATGCTGGTCTGGTTGTTGACATTGAGATATCCCCAGCAATTCCCGACCGTTGATATTTCCCTGAAAATGTAGCCTTTCTTGATCTTCCCTTTCGTAAACGCACTCGGCGCAGTACTTTCCCAGAACCCCCATCTTTTCTTGTGGGCAGTCAGAC
>Ga0105048_10002266_pt1 | contig 31132 bp, 27 predicted proteins | sample MAT05_FD_78382 | JGI IMG/M metagenome (GOLD analysis project Ga0105048, IMG submission 78382) | Freshwater microbial communities from Lake Fryxell liftoff mats and glacier meltwater in Antarctica - MAT-05 | ecosystem: Environmental > Aquatic > Freshwater > Ice > Liftoff microbial mat | place... | reverse complement strand
GCAAGATGGGCAAGCACAAACTCTCCCGCCTCCATTCTGCACCCACGCTTGGGCTGAGCGTTACAGCAGTTTGTTCCTCGACAGGGTTGCCCGCTGTCACCACTCCAGCCGGAACACAAAAGATTGGCAAAAATGAATTCCCCCTGCTTGTACCCGGTCAGGACGAACAAGAATCAGAGCGCAATCGACTGATCTCACGTGAAACCACTTTCAAGCTCGCTGCACGCGATCTCGCCAACGAAAGACTTAAATACACAATTGGCGAAGTAGCCAAATGGTATGACTTTCCATCAGATATAGATAACCTTGGTCGTATTTCTGGTGAAGAAAGTTATGTAGCAGTAGTTCATGCGGACGGAAATAAAATGGGGGATCATGTTAAGGATGATGTTGTTAAAAAGGTCGAGGATAAGTATGGCAAGGAAGAAAACAAAGTCAAATTCAACCGTGAATACATTCTGGCATCAAGGGAGTTTTCACGGAAAATTGAAAAAGCGAGTCGAAAAACGCTTGTCCATATTGTCGAAAAAATTGTAGCATCCATTGATTCAGATGGCATGGTCGCAGGTAGGATCCCTGTTGTAACAGTAAATACAAAAACGCGAAAATATAATTACATACCTTTCCGACCGCTAGTCTTCGGCGGTGATGATGTCACCTTCCTCTGTAATGGTCAACTCGGCGTAGAACTGGCAACCCAATACCTTAAAGCCTTTGAAATATTCAGCGCGGAAGAAGGTCTGAACTTCCATGCCTGTGCGGGCGTGAGTATTGTCAAGATGCACTATCCATTCTCGCGAGCCTACAAACTCAGTGAAGAATTGATCAAAAGCGCCAAGAAATTTGTGAAGGAAAAAGTCAAAGAAGATAAATCGGCTGTGGATTGGCACTTCGCTCAAAGCGGCTTGAGTGGTTCCTTGGATGTAATTCGAGATAGAGAATATTCTTACACAAAAGAAAACACAAAAGGTGAAAAAATAAAATACCACCTTGGTTTGCGGCCTCTTGTCTTGAGAGATCAGGTGCAATCTTGGCAAAGCATTGAATATATAATGTCTGAGCTTCAGGATGAAAAACCCTGGTCAGAGAGCCATAACAAAGTTGTCGGATTGCGAGAACCTTTGCGAAATGGAGCCAAAGCCGTGGAGCAATACAGGTTAAATTATGACCTTCCTCCACTTCCAGACATCGCGGGAGATAAGGCTGCACAATCTGGATGGCTTGGCACACATTGTATTTACTTCGATGCCATTGAACTACTAGACCATCATGTATCACTGAAAATGAAAGCGGAGGATAAGAATGTCTCCAAATAAAATTATTATCACACTAAAAAGCGCCACGACATTTGGACGTGGAGATGGAGTTGCGGGACTGGTCGATCGTGAAATTGAGCATGACCAATATGGTTTTCCCTTTTTGCGGGGTAAAACGCTTAAAGGATTGCTTGCTGAATCCGCAGAAAATATTGTGTTTGCGTTGGACAATGAGAAGACATGGCGCGATGCAAAGGATCATTTATTTGGCGTACCCGGACGCGGCTCTGACGAACGGGGAATATTACATACAGGGGATGCGCAACTTTCCGAATCTTTGCGGACTGAAATAAAAAATGCAAAGTGGGCAAAAGAAGATGTGTTATATAGCCTGACTGGCATACGTCGCCAGACTGCCATTAACGAAAATGGGGCACCCGATCATGCTTCCCTTCGTTCCATGCGGATATTATTACCAAAAGTTGTACTTGAAGCCAAAATCACATTTGATGGCAATGGGCCATTGCCCGTTGAATTGCAATTACTTGCGGCAACCGTGATGGATTTTCGTCATGCAGGCACAGGGCGCAATCGCGGACGCGGTTGGCTTACGGCGGAATTAGATAATGACGCAGAAACAAAAAAACTGTTTTCTAAATTCCCAGAGGCGGTCAAATGAACGGATTTTTGTACACACTTACTCTTGAAGAACCAGTTCTCGCCAATAGTTTGGGCGGGGAACCCAATAGCGCCAATAGCTTATTTTATATTCCTGGCGGCTTGGTGCGTGGAGCTGTGATCGGTTCTTATACGGGCGCAAAAGATTCAGCGGACGATACATTTCGCGACATGTTCTTGAATGGAAAAACGCGCTTTCTGAACGCGTATCCGTTGATGCACGGTCAGCGAACATTGCCAATCCCAATAAAATTCAAAAAACTAAAATATTCTGATGCAGGAAATTTTGGCAGGATCAAAGTCGATGCAATTGATGTGCTGAAAGAGATCTGGCAGATCAATGTTCACACTCAGCGTGATGCAGAACGCGGACGCTCCACAGCAGATGCTGGCGCAGTTTACCGATACATTGCTTTGCCTGTTGGAATGCAATTCCAAGGTGTAGTTATTGGAGATGGCGCAGAGAAAGTTCGCAAATTTTTGAAAGACACGACGATCTTGCTCGGAAAGGCACGCACTGCCGGATATGGTCGCGTACGTGTAGTAGTAAGCGACTTACCTGAGCATTGGTCGGAAGGCGGGCAAAAAGTATCACAACCAGAAAATTCTACTCAATTTACCCTCACTCTGCTTAGCCCTTCTATGGTACGTGATGCGAACGGTCAGTTTTCTGTTGATATTACAACCGCACTTGGTTCTTATATTGGCGAAATTGAAAAAATCGAATCTGTTTCTAAGCCAGAGATCGTTGGCGGCTTCAATCGGACCTGGGGATTGCCGTTACCTCAAGTAACTGCAATTGCCGCTGGCAGTGTGTTTAATATCACGACAAAAAATCCCGTCACAACAGAGAAATTACATAGGCTCGAAGCAAATGGTTTAGGCGAACGCCGTGCTGAAGGATTCGGAAGTTTGGCAATCAATCTTTTTATGCCTGAATCAGTGGCAGATGAGAAATGGGGCGAAATTCCTTCTGAAACTCTGACTATGTTCGAAGCAGGAAGTGAATTTTCAAAAGATGTTATGGAACTAATGTTGTCTCGTCTCTTACAGCGAGATATGGATGGGTTGATCCTAACCGCTTCGCGCGACATAACAGACGACCTCAAAAAATCCACCGCAAAAGATGATGTTGTGCCAAATAGTCAAATCTCACGATGGCGTGTCATTTTACGTGATGCTTTGTCGAGAAAAGATGAGATGATTGAAATAGAAGATGGCAGGCAGGAAAAATATGATCTCGTTGGAAGAATGCTCAAACTCCATGAGACCGAAAATAAAAAACGCAGTGCCGCCTGGATCAAAATGGAAAAGGCTAGAGTCAACCAAACTAGTCTTACAAGGTGGATCGAGGAAGTGTTGGACACAGTTAATCCCTTGAATGATATTTTGGGGATTGAGTCCTTGCCAGAGCGCAAACTTGGCAACCATCTTCAAAAAGTGGATGATGCACAATATCGTTTACTTTTGATTGATGCTGTGCTGGCTAGAATAGGCAAGATAAATAAGGGAAGGAAGGTGAATCATGCGTAATCAACATCGTTCAATCGTTGAACGTTGGGTGATAACTGGGACTCTTACCCTCAAGTCACCCACACATTTCGGTAACGGCGAAGCAGACGCTTTGAATGATATGCCCATCCTTTTTGATGAAGTGGATGGGAAGCCGCTCCTGCCAGGCACCTCGATCGCAGGAGCGTTAAGAAACTACCTGCGGGAAAGAGAGTTTGGCTATGGAGTAAAAGAAGAAACAAATTCTCCCGCAAGTTTGCTCTTTGGTGGCTATCGTGGTGACGATGAAGGCGCGCAAAGTCCACTAATCGTATATGATGCACTTGGAAAGTCCGCCGGGCTTGAATTGCGCGATGGTGTGGCAATTAACTCCGCTACCCGTACTGCACTGGACGAAAAGAAATTTGATATTCAACTACTCGCTGCAGGCAGTACTTTTGATCTGCGCTTTGAATTGTTGGTAAATGGAAAAGATAAGAATTCTCAAGATTTGCGTGATGCGCTGGCTACCGCATTGAGCGGATTGGAAGATAGCCAAATAACATTAGGTGCGCGCAAAGGACGCGGATTTGGAAAGTGTACCTGTAGTAATTGGAAAGTTCAAAAATATGACCTAACCAATAAGGAACAATTGAAAGCATGGTTAACCAGTGAACGCAATTGGGCTGATATGCCCGGGGTTGATTCGCAATCAGGGCAGACCCTTCGCGAGATGTTAGATGCAAATATTCTCAAGAAAGACATACGCGAGAACGCAATTCTAAATGCTGCTTTTTCGATTGACGGTACTCTACTCATTCGATCTGGATTTGGATCTTCTGATGAAGGTCCAGATACTGTTCACTTGCATTCCAAACGGCCTGGCAATAAGAATCCGGTCCCTGTTGTTCCTGGCACAAGTTGGGCTGGAATTTTGCGACATCGCGCCTTGAAGATTGCCCGTACAGTATCCAAAAACAATAAAGAGAAATCGCAAAGTTTTATTGACAGCATGTTTGGGCCTTCGGAAATCAAGAAACACGACAGGGATACAAGAGCCAGTCGTGTTCGTATTGAGGAATCGCAAGTTCACGGCTCAACTCCCATGGTAATGACACGTGTGAAAATCGATCGCTTTACTGGCGGCGCATATGAATCTGCCCTGTTTGGCGAACAACCTGAAACCGGCAAGGTAGGCGATAAAAATGTAAGTCTGAACTTGACCTTGCAAAACCCCACAAAAGCAGAGACTGGCTTGCTTCTTCTCTTACTCAAAGACTTGTGGACAGGCGATTTACCCATTGGTGGCGAATCCAGTGTGGGACGCGGACGTCTTAAGGGGATAAATGCTACACTTGCAGCAATGGATAATGAATGGAACTTCAATGCTGCCAGCAATGATGGTCTGACTATTACGCCCGAGAGCAAGATATTACAAACTTTTATAACTGCATTCAAAGATGAAATGGCAGGTGTGCAATGAATAGCTTTATTAAAAATGATGTAACTGTCTTTCAAAAAAGTCAGTCACTTAGAGAATGGCTTAAACAACAAATGAGCCTTACGCGTTCAACATTTATTGCCTTTGCAGACGATGGCATCATTTGGGGTACATTGGTTAATGATAAATTGATTACGTCTCGTGATTTGGATAAAGGTGTTTCATCTGAATTACAAGAAAAAACGCTCCAGCAAGCCTTTGTGTTTGGTAAAGATGACGAAATACGGTTATTTCGTGATGAACTTGGCGGGTGGAAGACTTTGCGTGTGGTGGATTCTGGTGAGAAGATCGTGGAAAGCCAGATATTATGGGGTGATGAAAATATCGGCGAAGTTGAAAACGGTTTTCTGCGGGTTAAGGATAGTCTAAAAGGAATCCCGGATCAACTTATTCCAAGCGAAGCAAAACTTGGCAAGGGGCAGTGTCTCCGACTGGAAGTCCATCATTTGGTGGAATATGATAATGAGACCGGCGAAGCCCGCATTGCCATAAGTAGATTAGCAGGCTTGTCTATTGGCGAGAAAAATAAAGAGGTGGCATGATGACAACCAAACATAGCAATCCCCAAACACCCAAACGAGTTGCAAGGGCACCATACAACTTTATTTCATTGCCTGATAAAGTGCTTGAGGTTCAACCGCCTCTGCCATTAGATATTTATCAGGGCGAATCGGGTTATATTGTTGTCAACATTAAAACCAGCTCGCCAACTTACACACGCGGTATGCTCACGCCAGATCAATTTAAAAGATTTGGCAACAAAAAATCTGATCAGTTAACGGATGAGGAAAAAACTGAAAAAGCAGATTTTTATTCATTGAGTCCAGACGACCTGCTGGATGGCCATCCAAAACCTAATTTACCTGGATCATCGCTTCGGGGATTAGTGCGCACGATTGTGGAAATCGCCAGTCACGGAAAAATGCGCTGGGTTTCAGATTCGCCATCCATTAGTTTTAGATCCGTTGCAGCAGGCGCGTCTGATCCGCTCACAAAACCTTACAAGGAAATTTTATCTACATTATCAGCAGGATACTTGAAAAAGACTGACAATGGTTGGGCAATTATCCCTGCTAAAACGCCAAAGGAAATGAAATTTGAAGAGCGGGCTCCGTATCTAAAAGTTAAAAAAAATGTTCCTGGTCTTAGCACCTTGCCCGGTTTCAAATATTTTGTTGACAAAGATTATGTGCCTGTTTGTATTCCCGTTTCTTTTGATGCTGAGGAAAAAACAGAGGCTAGAGGAATATATACTGCTGTAACCAAAATTGAGGAACAGTCTGGCAGCTTAGCTTACAGAGGCGTACTAGTATGTTCAGGAAATATGCTTGAAACCGACAGCGGGACCACAGCTTCTCCAAGAAAAAACTTTGCACTTGTATTGGAAAAGAACCTAGATAAAAAAACCAGAAAAAACTTTGCACTTGTATTGGAAAAGAACCTAGATAAAAAACCCATCGAAATTCCAGCATATGTTCTGGAAGATTACAAAAATACATTAACGGGTTTTCAATCTTCGAAACCTTTCGACCCCGTTAATGGCATGTTGAAAAATAATGCCCCTGTGTTTTTTGCCACACAAAACAATGAAATTGTTGCATTTGGGCACACGCCGAACTTCCGCATTCCCGCACGCCAGCCAGGGATTAAGAAAGCTTCCACTCCATTTGACTTTGTCCCGGCAAATCTGCGAGATGAGAACATGCTAGATATGGCAGATGTTCTTTTTGGCTGGGTACAGGAAGGAAATCGAAAGACTAGCATGGCAGGACGTGTGTTTTTCGAGGATGCTGTATTCGAGTCTGCAAATGATAAAGGCGAAGTCTGGTATACGAAAGATTATATTGTTCCTGCAATTTTGGCTTCCCCAAAACCAACCACCTTCCAGCACTATTTATCTCAGGACAAGGCGACGCAACACGATCCTGACAATAAACCTTCCCTAGCTCACTATGCTACCTCTAGTGCGCAGACCCAGATCCGCGGAAACAAATGGTATTGGCATAAAGGTCAATCTCCAAAGATCGAGATAGACAAGCATGGCACTGATCTTGAAAAAGTTAAAACACAAACCACACGAATTCGACCGATCAAAGAAGGCGTTACATTTAAAGCCAAAATCCGATTTGAGAATCTAAGAAAAGAAGAATTGGGCGCTTTATTATGGGCACTCGCTCTACCTGGTAAAAATGGAGAGGAGTACCGACATAAATTTGGTATGGGTAAGCCTTTAGGAATGGGCGCGGTGGAAATAAAGATCGAGAATTTGGTGATTACCAATTATGATATTCGGTACACTTCATTACTTTCTGACAAAAATGATGCTTGGTTTACTGCTGAAAGAGATGTGCCTCGCGAAGAATATATAAAGGATTTTGAATCCTGTGTCCTCAAAGGACAAGAGGCATCCCTCCAGAAAGGTACCATGGCTGACTTGCCGCGGATTACTGATCTATTTACGATGTTGAAATGGGAAAACAATCCTAGTAAAGAGTGGTTGGATTGGACCCGCTATATGGAAATCGAGCATAAAAGTTTGGATAATGAATACCAAGAACGGCCAGTTTTGCCAAATCCATTTGGTGTTTGGAGTAAGGTTAATAAATAAAATCATCCATGCTCAGATCCCTCCTCATCTCCCTCACTGCCGAATCCTCCTGCCCCATTCTTGGTCCGCTGGGCAGGCCCGCACAAGCCTGGTTTCTTGGACAACTAACCCGCTCGCATGCATCACTTGCCAGTAGATTACACGATGAGCAGGGATTGAAGCCTTACACGGTTTCAACCCTGCTCGATGAACACGGACGTCCACTACGCTCAGGAAGTTGGCTTGAGCCGGGACAATCATGTTTTCTACGCATCACGAGCCTGAACGAAGAACTTTCTGCTGCAATGGAGAAAAAGATTGTCCACCGAATTCCAAAGCAATTGACTCTCTACAAAATGGATTTTCGTGTCGATGAGGTTTTTACAACTAGCTCACAGCATGAATGGGCTGGAGAATCATCCTTCTCCGAGATCGCGCAGGATGCGGCATTGGCCTCAGCAGGCAGCCGAGTGCGCATGGAATTCATTAGCCCAACCGCTTTTCGAAGCAATGGATTGGATATCTGCGTACCTTCGTCCGGTCAAATATTTAGAAGCCTTTGGGAAAAGTGGAATGCATTTGCACCTGAACCCATGCAGGTACATGAACTCTGGCCCAAGTTTGCAAATGACTGCATTCTTATTGATGAATTGACTACCATAAACACCACCTATTGGGAATTTGCCGAAGGCTCACGCGGATCAGCGACTGGCTTTACGGGAACAGTTGGTTTCTTCCTGATCCCGAAAAGTAAAGTCAAAACAGAATGGCAGGAATACTGGGACGGCGCTTCTGCTGTATTCCAATCCCTCGCAAAGTTTTCATTCTATTGCGGCATAGGACATCACACTACAATTGGCATGGGGCAGTCGCGTTGCTTGTCCTTACACGAAAATAAAAAACGCCGTCAGCCTTAATAAGGCGGGTCAGCAGGTCCGGTATATCCACACATCCCTAAACGTGGGGAGTTTACCATCTGGATGGGCTCGCCGTATTCCTGATGGGAGTGATCTTCGATATGCGCTTCACACAAGAAGCAGTTTTCATTTCTGCTACCTTCAAGCAAACATTCCATGCAAAGATATTCCGCAGGCTGATTACATTCCTGGCATAAATACTCAGGCGTGAGGTTGCGTGCCATCAATGCAATTGGGTGTTTGGTAGTGGCGCCACCTTCACGTAATCCAATCACTTGAATATCGGTCTCAGAAGTCGTTCCGAAATCATACAAGTGAAGCAACTGCGCTCCAACTGTGAATACCTCATCCGCTTTTCGTTTCTTGCTGATCTCATATCCTGCCGAACCGCCAACAGTGAATTGGCTCAGATGTCCGCAACATTCCAGCCAGATGGCGCGCAAGTAATGATCCAGTTTTTCGAGCGTGGCGGAGTTGCGCATTTCAAGATCAAGCCAAAACTCCTTGCGATGCACGTCTTGCACACGCAAGTGCCAGATGATTTCATCGGGCTGTTTTGCAGACTCAATGGTCTCCCAACGCTTGCTGCATTTTACAAGATGTTTCGCCATGCCGCTTTTGGCGGTTTCTTCGCCACAGTATTGACATGTTCCTCGGGATTGGGGTTTTCGCGTCATAAGAACTCCCGTACCTTTTTTATTTGAATAAATCAGTGTGAGAGCCTGTGCGTTGAAGGATCAACTCATTTTCTTCAAGGGCATAAATCAATACCCAATCAGGCTCAATATGACAATAACATCGCGCAGTTTACCCGTATCATGTCCGCGCTTTTACATCCGTTTATACTCTTTTTTAAAAGCAGAAGTATAGCGCGGTGTTAGCATTATGATTCCAATTGCGCGAACAAATCGTCAACATCTTTTGCCGTATGCAGGTTTTTTTCCTGCCAGTGCATCTTGCATGATCAGCGCTGTCTCTACATTGGGGATATGTGCGCGGAAGGGCAATCCCTTTTCCGCACTAATCTGATTAAAGTACATGGTAACTGCTTGCGAAGTAGTGATGCCAAGTTTATCCAGGACTTTTTGCGCTTCACGCTTTACTTTTGGGTCCAAACGAACGGTGACAGTTGCAGTTTTTGGCATGGAATATTCCCCTTGATAACGTACTGCAATTGTATCACGCCCGATTTTACATAAATAAAGGATGCTGCCTGATCAGCAGTTCCCGTTATGAGTTATTTCAGGTTAATATTTAGCAAGAGACAAGCAAGGACCGAAGTGAATACACATTTGAAACAGAAATTTGCACAAAACACATCCAAACTTGTTATGAATTTGTTGAAGCGCTGGGTCCAGTGTATGATTATGCATGGATAAAGGGCGATCAAAGGCGCATTGAACAGAACGCTTCTTTTAGAAAAAACAAGAAACTCAATTAAGAAGAGCTTTTACCAATATTTTATATAGGTCGGTAGCATTATGGCGGACCCAATATCTCGACCTGTGTACGAAAGCCATACAATAAAGACCTGAAAATATCCTCCATGCAGTCGAAGTCCAGGGTGAAAAATAAGGAGCGCATATGTTCCCAAAATCTGATGCGACTCCCAACTTTTTCTAAAGCAGACTGAAACAGGTCGCTGGAAAGTAATTGGATTTGATCTACTAAAAAAGCGAACATCATCAACGTCGCAAATACAACCGAAAGGTTCTTGCTGCCATGTCCAAAGTTGTGTTCAAAATGATACCCTTGATTCTTTAGCGTATTGAAGGTTTCATTCTCGATTTTCCAACGTGCCCGACCGCCGCGCATGATCTGAAAGATATTGGCTCTGGTCACGGTACAGTCAGTGACCCAACTGAAGTGTTGTGTCTTGGGTCCTTTGATTTCCCAATACTCTACGAAATTGATCAGCAACTCAGGGTTGGATTCATTCAAGGCAACTTGATTAATGAACCGAAAGCGATGAAGCGTTCCTTCGATTTCACATTCGAATTTGGTTGTTTCGCTCTTGTTCACAGCATCAAATAGGAACTTATGGTCGCCTTCTTTGGCACCCAGAATGTAGCGCAATCCATGCTTTTGAAGTTCGTAGATATGAGGCGCATTCGAACTGAGCCCATCTTCAATCACAATCAACGGTAAATGCGGGTGATCTTGGCGTACATTTTCTAAAAAACGCTTGGCGGCATTGCGCTCACAATCATTCTTGGTCTCTCCATCCTGTTTAATGATCGCCTCTGGCGCAAAAGGTACGACTGCTGCATAATCTGGATGCACAATCGCTCCACCCAGCATCTGATGAGCATAGCGAATTTCTCCTGTCTGACTGCTCTTTTTCTCCAGGCAAGATGAGCAATGTATCTCATTGGATGAAAAATACCCTGTCCCATCTAAAGACAATAAGTAACAGCCCTCCATGAACACCAACTTTTCCATGACCTTGCCCCGCTGAAGTTGCCGAAAAGCATCTTTGTATAGCGGCCGCAGTTCTTCTGGCTCCACCTCGTCTACAATCATCCGCATCTGTGTATCACAAGGAATTGTCTGAATTCCATATACACGTTTCAAGTTTCCATCAGTTGCTCTGCGTGCTTCAAAGGCTAACAAGGATGGATCCTTGAGTGAGAACATCGCAAAGGCGGACATCAAGGCATCTGCCAGCAAAACCTTTCGGTTCTCTGCGCGATTATCTTTGATCTTCTCAAACCTTGCATACGCTATCTTAAACAATCCGCTGGCTGATAAGTTTTTCCGTATATTCATGGTGACCACCAATCAAATTAACAACATTAGCCATCTTATTCATAATCAGACGCCGCAGAACGGCCTATGTTTACGAAAGCATAACCGATTTCTCCCTTGCAATTCCCTAAAACGGGAATTGCTGAGGTTGCACCACTTGACGACACCCGTTTTTTGAGCGGTTCGGCCGGAAAAGCTTTGGGTTTGCTCGCTGACAGGTCCGATGCGATCCTGCTTAGTACGGGTATGGCAGACTTCCTGAAAGTTCAAGAGGGAGACATAATCCGGGTACTGCTCGCACGAGGCACGCCTGAGCAGGTCGAGATCAAGGTGGAAGTGGTGGGGTTGTTTGAGCGCCTCCCAGGATTTCCTGATGGCGCAGATGTACTCATGAACATTGAACGCCATGAAGCGATGGTACCCTCGACGGCTCCAGCGTTCTTCCTCGCACAGACGAGTGACCGTTCCGATGCCGCTCTCGAGCAGGCGGCTACCACGCTTCGCAACGGACTAGGCGCCGGCGACGCGTTACAGATTGACACACGACTCACGGCGCTCGCCAAAGACCAGTCAAGTCTGGCGGCTCTCAACATCGGTGGCCTGCTCAAAATTGATAGTGGCTATTCGCTGGCTATGGGTACTGTGGCAATCGCGATTTTCGTCTTCGGCCTCCTGCTTCAGCGGCGGCGCGAGTATGTGACGCTTCGGGCACTGGGCATGCAACCCAGGGTGATCCGCACCCTCATCAGCGCCGAGGCGGGTACGGTGGCAGTCGCGGGCTGTTTCGTTGGGGTACCTGTGGGACTTATCATGGCCTTCTACCTCATCAATGTACTCCGCCCGTTGTTCGTCCTTAACCCTCCGTATCTCGTACCCGTGAGTTCGTTGAGCATGATTATGGGATCTGTCCTGGCAGCGACAGCCGTAACATCGCTGGCGGCATCCTCGCTTGTGAACCAGCTTCGCGCAACCGAACTTTTACGCGACGAATGACGCCGCCAGCATCTTTGACATGGCACAAGCTGGAGATTGGAATACCGCAGCGATAACCCTCGATTCGATGTTGACTGCCTAGAACACTTCTGAACCTTGTTTACCTGTTTTGGATCTGCTAATTGATGAATGAATTTTTATGTCGCTAATCCACACTCCAAAAAATAACGCGCATCCTTATTTAATCTTGAAGCTGGTTCTGTTTCAAAGAAGAGAGTCTGCGTGGGTCTTTGACCAGAAACACAAGAATACCAATCATGAATATGGAAAGCACGATTGATATGGTAAATATCGGGGCGAAGCCGGCCTTGTCGACGATGAAGCCGCCGAGGAGGGGGGCGATGATGGTGGCCGGGGCGGTGAGTGTTTGCGAGAGTCCAATGTAAATGGGGCGTTCATTCTCGCCGCCGAAATCCACGGTCATGGTCATGCCGATGGTCCAGATGGAAACATTCGCGAGACCTGTGAGAATAAAGATGGGATAGAACCATAGGATTGATGGCGCGAACCACGCAAGTATGGAACTAGCCAGGGCTGCAAATGCCCCAAGAATTAACATGGCGCGGTGACCGATGCGGTCGCCAATCCAGCCCATGCCGATATTTGCCACGGTTTGCGAGATGGTCAGCGTGGCTGTTAGAAAGCCTGCCGTGACCGCATCCATGTTAAATTGACGGAGGGCGTAGATGATGTAGAACGAAAATCCCATCGTGGCAAATTGCGAGAGGAAACGTGAAATCAGAAACCAATTGAAGTTGGAGTCTTTTTTCATCACTCTTTTTAAGTCGTCCCAGAAATGCGTTTTTTCTTCGGGGATGACTTTTTCTGTGTCTACAGGTTCCTTCGTCAGCGCGAGTGCGCCCCATGATAAGGCGAAGAAAATGCATGCGATGAAGAAGCAGGCTGCGAAGTTGTAAGGAGGCGCGAGGTAGTCGAGTAGATATCCCGCGCCGATGGCTGATCCGCTGATGAAGAGATTCGCGAGGCCGGCTTGCAATCCAAAAAAAGTGCCGCGCGTTTCAGGCGGGATAATTTTTGAGATCATGGATATCCACGAGTTGGCTGTGAAACCGCCGCCGAGTCCTTGCCAGACGAGCATCAGGAAGGTGAGGATGAGGCCTGCTTGTTTTCCGATGAATGGCATGAGCAATGCGATGATGCCGAATCCGAGAAATGGAATGCGTTCATGGATGGTCGTCAAGATGACAGTGCGTTTGTATCTGCGCAAACGTGAGACGTAACTGGCTGTGAATAGTTGCGGCAAAAGCCAGCCTGCTGAATGAATGGCAGGCACAAGCCCGATCAGCGTAGTGGAGTTGGTCATGGTGGCAACGAAGAGCGGCAGGATGGTGCCGAACGACGCAAAGCCAAGCGCCATGCCGAAGAGACCGCCGTCCCAAAGACCGACGGTGATGTTGTGTTTTAAATTTTGACGGATTTCTTTTTCGAGTGTGGTGAAGGGGAGCATGAGTGAATTGTACCTGAAAGCTATTTATACCAAATTGGACTATTTTTCTCTTGACAAGATCTGTGTTTTGCATAAAATAATAACGAACGTTCGTTCATTTTTTATTCGGAAGGAAGCCATGCCTGAAAAAACCAAAGATGTACCCACGAAGGGTGAGACGACAAGACTCGCCATTGAAGACGCTGCTGTGGAGCTTTTTCTTGAACATGGATATCACGCCACATCCATGCGCCAGATTGCAGAACATTCAGGGCTTGCGTTGGGCGGTATCTACAATCATTTTGCCAGCAAGGATGATCTTTTTGAAGCCATCATTGTGGATAAGCATCCTTATAAGCAAGTACTCCCTTCAATTCTCGTCGCAGAAGGGGAGAACGCAGAAGAGTTTCTGCGAAATGCGGCCCGAATCATTTTTGCCGAATTGGATAGCCGACCTGAGTATATTAAATTGATGTTTATTGAACTGATCGAATTCAATGGCAAGCATGGCGCAAGGATAATCAAAGAAGTCTTTCCTAAAGTTTTCCCTATTTTTGAAAGACTGGTTAAATCTCGAAAATCGTTGCGTACTTCAAACCCTGCTGTTCTTCTTCGCTCATTTTTTGGCATGATCATATCTTTTTATATTACAGGAATGGTGATGAATAATTCTGTCCTTGCCAAGCTTATGCCTGCAAATAGCTCAGATGCTTATATAGATATTTTCCTGCACGGAATATTAAAGTCAGAAGGATGAAAGAGCAAGGATGAAGGATGAATTCAAAATCAAAAAAAAACAAAGTCCAAAATCCAAAACCTTATCTTTTTACTTCTCATTTCTTTCTTCATCCCTTATCCTTCATCCTTCATCCTTTCTATTTGGAGTTCCCATGTTTAATTCCCGTATTTCTTCCGTTGTTCGCAAAGAGTTCTTGCAACTCTTCCGCGATCCGCGCTCACTTGCTCTGGCGGTGGTCATGCCTATCATCCAATTATTTTTGTTGGGATATGCTGCCACATCCGATGTGCGAAATATCCCTCTCGCTGTTTGGGATCAAAGCAAATCGCCGCAGTCGCGCCAGTTGTTGGATGCTTTTCGCGCCGCCGACTATTTCACCATTGATTATTTTGTTGGCTCAACCGACGAATATCAAAAATTGATCGAATCTGGCGATGCGCGTGTGGCGCTCGTCATCCCCGCCGATTATGACATCCGCCTGTCGGAAGGCAATGCAAAAGTATTAATGGTATTGGATGGCTCAGACGCCACCATCGGCGCCACTGCATTATCCACTGCGCGGCTGGTGGGGCAGTCCTTCGCCACAAAAATACTCAGCGAGCAAGCCGCTCTCAGTGGACGTTCCGCGCCGTCTGCGCCGCTCGAAGTCCGCACACAGGTTTGGTACAACCCCGATCTCAACTCCGCTTATTTCATGATTCCCGGCGTGATCGGCATGATCCTTTCCTTCATTACCACCATTCTTACCGCCACCGCCATCGTACGTGAACGCGAACGCGGCACGATTGAGCAACTGATCGTCACGCCCATTCGCTCCTGGGAATTGGTGTTGGGTAAATTATTGCCGTATGTCATTTTGGCTTTCGTCGAGACCTTTGAAATTATTATCATTGGACGGTACTGGTTTGGTGTGCCAGTGCGCGGCAGTCTCGCGTTGATCATTCTCACATCAGGCCTGTTCCTCATGTCGAGTCTCGGCATTGGTTTGTTCGCATCCACCATTGCCAACACACAGCAGGAAGCCATGCTGACCGTCATGATGTACAACCTGCCAAGTATTTTTCTGTCAGGCTTTTTCTTTCCAATTCAAGCCATGCCCAAAGTGTTGCAATGGGTTTCCTATGCAATTCCACTTCGTTACTATCTGGTTGTCATTCGCGCCCTGCTGCTCAAAGGGGTCGGCTTCGAAGCCATTCAACGTGAAGTCATCGCGCTTGCCATCTTTGGCTTCGTCATCATGACTGCCGCCGCGCTGCGCTTCCGCAAGCGACTTGATTAATACATAAAGGAGATTTTCCATGAATCGTAAACTTCCCCGCCCCGTTATTGTAATTGTTGTACTCGCTCTCATCGCCGCCCTTTATTTTGGATTTGCCAACCTTAAAGGAAATGGCAACGGTGAATTAACCGCCTCAGGTTCCATCGAAGCCACCATTGTGAACATCTCACCGGAACTCGCTGGAAAAGTTTTAGCAGTGGATGTTGAAGAAGGCGCACTCGTGACGACGAACGACGCGCTTCTTCATCTGGACCCAAGCCTGCTGACTGCCCAACGAGCCGTTGCCGCCGTTCAAGTGGATTCTGCCAACGCCGCCCTCGCATCTGCGCAAACCAAATATGATCAAACTCTGCAAGCCGCACTCTCGGCGCAGGAAGCTTTGCGTGCCAAAGAATTACGCTTCTCCGCACCGGATGAATTCAATCAGCCCGCCTGGTATTTTGAACAAAGCGAGCAAATCGCAGCCGCCCAACTTGAAGTAGATAACGCCAAAGCCGCTCTCGCTGACTCACTCGTCAATCTCGATAAAGTTGTCACTGACCTAAACAACACTCAGTACGTCAACGCCGAGAAAAGACTCTCCGAAACACGTGCCGCGTTTTTAGTCGCAGATACAGTTAAGAAACAAGCCGAAAATGCCGCAGAAGGCAGCGGCTTGAAAGACGCCGCTTATGATTATTACAATCTTGCCCTCGATGAACTCAATGCCGCGCAAAATGCTTTCAACGACCTGACCAACACAGAAGCCGAGGATAATATCCAATATGCACGCGGACAAGTCATCGTCGCCCAGCAGCGCTATGACGCCGCCTATACCCGTCTGCTTTCACTGCAAACTGGTGCACAATCTCCCGCCGTGATTTCTGCCAAAAACGCTCTCGATCAAGCGCAAACTGCTGTCACACAAGCCCAATCCAATCTTGATTTGATTGATACGCAAACTGCCAAACTGGATGTGTTCGCCTCTATCGATGGAGTCATCTTGACTCGCAATATCGAGCCTGGTGAATTTGTTCAACCAGGCGCGATTGCACTCACCCTAGCTGACCTGACCAACTTAACCATCACCGTCTACGTTCCTGAAGATCGTTATGGGTTGGTCAGCCTCGGCCAAACTGCCGAAGTCCGCGTGGATTCCTTCCCAGACTTATCCTTCACTGCCACCGTGGTCCACATCGCAGATCAAGCCGAATTCACCCCGCGCAATGTCCAAACCGTGGAAGGACGCAGTTCCACCTTTTACGCCATCAAACTGAAGATCGACAACCCCGATGGTAAGTTGAAGATCGGTATGCCAGCGGATGTGGTTTTTAAATAATGTTGAAGGTTCCAACATTAAAACGTTCGAACGTTATAGAGGTATCATGGCAACCATTACACGATTTGAAGATATTGAGGCTTGGAAGACTGCGCGAGCATTAACGCGTATGGTTTATGCGTTTACCGAACAAGGAAAATTCTCTAAAGATTTTGGCTTGAAGAATCAAATTCAACGCGCAGCAGTTTCTATGATGAGTAATATTGCTGAAGGGTTTGAAAGCCGCACACAGCCGCAATTTCTTGAATATCTTGGTAGAGCAAAAGCTTCTGCTGGTGAAGTGCGCTGTCAGTTATATGTTGCAATTGATTTGCAGTACATTACCCAAGAAGAATTTAATCAGGTTTTTGACTTGGCAGATAAATCGTCCCGCCAAATTGCGCGTTTTATGAACTACCTTGAAAACCACCCTCAATCCCATCGTGTTCGCGATGAAGGCGCTGAATATGAAGTCTAACGTTTTGACGTCCGAACGTTTCCACGTTCAAACCCTTGTAAGCGCAACTAATTTACACAAACACTTCGGCAATACCCACGCTGTGAATGGCGTTGATCTGAACATCAAATCGGGCGAAATCTACGGACTCGTCGGTTCGGATGGCGCAGGAAAAACCACCACCATGCGATTATTGGTTGGCGCATTGTTACCCACGCAAGGTGAGATCACCATCTGCGGCTATGACTTGCACAAACAAGTGGAACTGGCACGCTCCACCATTGGTTATCTCTCACAACGGTTTTCGATGTATGAAGATCTGACCGTTTTGGAAAACATTCGCTTCTTCGCCGAAATACGCGGACTTTCTTCCACAGAATGGCTGCCGCGCTCAATGGAAATTCTCGAATTTGTTGGGCTCGATAAATTCAAAGACCGCCGCGCAGGTCAACTCTCTGGCGGCATGAAACAAAAATTGGGACTGGCTTCCGCATTGGTTACCCGTCCGCGCTTGTTGTTGCTCGATGAACCCACCACAGGTGTGGACCCCGTCACCCGCCAGGATTTTTGGCAGTTGGTTATCAAACTCGTCTCGCAGCCGATAGCACATAATACGGAAAACGCAACACGCAACACGCAACAAGAAGGCGTCTCCGTCATCATCTCCACGCCTTATATGGATGAAGCCTCGCGTTGTCATCGAGTTGGTTTTATGAAAGCAGGCAAAATCATCGCTGAAGATACACCGTCTAATTTACGGGCGCGCTTCAATAATCGAGTTCTCGAATTGCGCGGCTCTCCCATTAATAAATTGCGTCATGTTGCGCATCAAGATGAAGATGTGGAAGATGTCGCGGCATTTGGTGACAAGCTGCATGTGCGTGTCCGTGAAGGAAAATCTGATCTCATCCTGAAGCGTTTGCCTGACGAAATTAAATCCGCTGGCGGCACCTTAACAGATTTGCGCATCATTCCGCCCGCGCTTGAAGATGTTTTTATCGCCTTATCGGAGTCGCATCATGACTGACCCAGTGATCGTTGTAGAAAATCTCACGCGCCGCTTTGGCGATTTCGTAGCTGTCGATCACATCAACTTTGAAGTGCATGCAGGCGAAGTGGTCGGTTATCTTGGCCCAAATGGCTCTGGCAAAACCACTACGATCCGTATGATGCTTGGTTTGCTAAAACCAAGTGACGGTAAAGCCACTGTCCTCGGCTATGATGTTTTCAAACAAAGTGAAGAAATCCGCGCGCGCGTTGGATACATGTCGCAAAAGTTCGCCATCTATGACGACTTAACGACTCTCGAAAATTTGACATTCTACGGCGGCGTGTATGGGATTACCGACAAAAAACGCATCCAACATACCCTTGAACTGGTCGGCCTTAAAGGACATGAGTCTACACTGACAAGGGATATGTCCACTGGCTGGCGGCAGAGACTTTCGCTGGGCATCGCGCTGGTGCATGAACCGAAGTTATTATTTCTCGATGAACCCACCTCAGGCGTGGACCCCACTGCCCGCCGCGCCTTCTGGGATTTGATCTATGAGTTGGCAGAAGGCGGCGTGACCATTTTAGTCACCACGCATTATATGGATGAAGCCGAATATTGTGAAAGAGTGGGTGTCATGCGTGACGGTAAATTGTTGGCGATGGATACACCGACAAATTTGAAGAAAACCATTATCAAAGGAGATGTCTGGGAAGTATATGTTCAGCCGCTGGAGCGTGCTGTAGATCTGCTTTCCAGTATGCCCGGCGTAGACCGTGTCGGGTTGACGGGTGATCATGTACGCGTAATCAGTTCACAGGTTAAGAAAGAGGCGATGCAAACCTTGTTAAGCGGCGCAGGGCTGCGTGTGGATAAAATCGAAAGAGGCGATCCAACTCTGGAGGATGTCTTCCTGACACTGGCTCGTTAAAATCAGGTTTAAATGTTTGCAGGTTTAAACGTTCAAACGTTTAAACCTGCAAACGTGCCTACGTTTTTTATTGTTCGGGGGTGACGATGGCCATGATCAGATAGGCAATGATAAGACCGCCATGTAAGGCAAAGAAACCCAGTACAAATAACAGGCGCACAACGGTGGGGTCCATGTTGAGATAATCTGCGAGACCTGCGCACACGCCCGCGATCATGCGGTTGGACTTGCTTCGGGTAAGGGTTTTGCTTTCGTTCATTTTTACTCCTTTCGTTTTTCTGTTTGTTTATTTGTTTTACGCAGAGAAACGAAAAGAGTTGCACGCGAGATTTATTTGTGTTTTCTGCCTTCAAAATAATTTGCCCCTGCCGCATAAAGCAGGAACAAACCGATCAGTATAAAAAATACGGCCTGCAAGCCAACGAAACGATATTGAATGTATCCAAACCAGACGAATAAAACTCCGACCAGCCCGTAAAAAATGGCGTTGCGTGTGTATGACGATTTCACCCGCTGGGATTGGAATAGAGTGCGCGCCGTAAGCTGTTCCAATTGATGAACATTACCTTCATGGCGTGATTTGCAGGCCAGAACATCATCCATCACAGCGGCGCATTCGGCGCACAATCCGCGCTGACAGTGTTTGCATAATCCAATGGCGGGTTTCTCGGGGTGATAAAAACAATTCATTTTTTGCTTTCCTCTTTTTTCTTTTTACTTTTTACTTATCACTTTTCTACTACAGGATGTCTCAAGACCGTCTTCATTTTATCAGGTGCGGCTTTGCGCGGGTCGCTGAGATAGATTTCATGGTGTTTGCCTTTGGGTCCCACGTTGTCCTTCAATCCATTCTCCGCCATGAATTCTTTCATGCGCTCCATGGTGGCGGGCTCCGTAGCGTATGGTCCAATGTGCATGGTCTGTACACATAAGCCTTCTTCAAAATGAGCCAGCTTTAATTTGGAAAGCATTTGGCTATCGCCTTTTTTCTTGCGGACCTGCTCCCGTGCTTCCTCGAAAATATCTTTCGTGATGATGTCTGGTTGCATGATCATCAGTGTGTAAAACCAATTGTCTTTCACGGTGATGTCGAAGAATCCATCTTCGACCCACCACAAACCTTCAAGCGCCATGACGGGATAGTCTATGGCATTCGTCTTGTGTTTCTTTAGCATGAACTTCATTGTATAGCACAGACTATACAAGGCTTGCGTCGCTTCGGCAAAAGCGGGGGATTTGCCCGGCTCGGAACTTTTTTCGATGGCGCCATCTATCATTACAAATTGCAGCTTGGGTACTTGCACCACTTCGATCTTTTTGACAGATGGTTGATACAGATGTTTGAATTGTTTTCTCAAATCAAGTATTTTCATAGTTTCTCCTTTCCATCCTTCATCCTTTTCGAATCACATCTTTTCCATATTTGTCTTGAAGTTTATCCACCACTTCCTGCAACTTACGGGACTTTTCGCTTCCCACGTCCCACAAGCTGAGTTGACGTACCGGGGCGCCGATTCCGCTGATGCCGACTCCGATCAAACGAACGGCTTGATTCGGCTTGCGGACAGTTTTCATCAGTTTGACAGCCGCATGGAAGATTTCGTCAGCGTTGTCTGTAGATGTGGGCAATGTAATTTGTCTTGTCAACGTAGTGAAATCAGACCAACGGATTTTCAGCTTGATAGTTTTTCCCGCGAGATCATTTTTTCGTAATTGACGAGCCACTTCCACAGATTGTTCGCGTACTGTTTTTTCAAGAGTCTTTTCATCGCGCACATCTACATTGAAGGTGGTTTCCTGGCTGATGGATTTGGTTTCATATTCGGTGACGATGGGGCGGTTGTCGATGCCTTGTGCGTGTCGCCACAGTTCGCGTCCGTTTTCGCCGAAGAGACGCGCCATTTCATTTTCAGGCCAGTTGGCAATATCACCAATGGTGTGAATGCCAAGCTCGGTTAATCGTGCGGATGTTTTTGGCCCCACGCCCCAGAGCATATCCGCTGGCAGGGGAGCGAGGAATTTCGCTTCATCTCCTGCGGGGCAAAGAGTAAATCCAAAAGGTGGCTCATTCTTTTTCTTGCTCGATTTTTTCCCGACTTCGGTGGCGATCTTCGCCACAAGTTTATTGGATGCGATTCCGATTGAGCTGGGTAAATGCAGTTCGTTTTTAATATCAGCTTGCAGATTAAGTGCGATGCGTGTTGCAGAGTCGTGCATGTCTGAGATGTCGAGAAAGGCTTCGTCAATGGAAATCTGTTCGACCAGAGGAGTCAAATTATGTAATTTGCTCATTACTTTTTCTGAGTATTCGCTATATAAATGATGCCTGCCTGAAACGATGATGAGGTTTCTGCATAATTGAATCGCGCGCGACATGGGCATGGCGCTGCGAATTCCAAGTGTGCGCGCAGCATAGGAGCAGGATGCAACTACGCCGCGTTCGTTTGGTTTGCCGCCCACTGCGAATGGCTTGCCGCGTAACTCGGGATTTTGTGTCTCTTCGACAGAGCAGTAGAATGCATCGAGGTCTACATGAAGGATGGTGCGTGGCATGTTGTCATTATAGTCGAGGTGTGGAAGCAGCTTTTGGATGAAAAGATGGGGAAAAATGACCATGAAATTGTCCTGTTAAGATATTGAACAATCCATTATTAAAAGTTATACTATATAGAGCGTATAGTCAAAGGGAACTTTATACGTTTTTACAACGTTATTATTTTGCATTGATTTGCATGGAGGAAGAAATGAAATTTCTATCAAAAGTTATAACCGCCGTAATTTTACTGGCATTGATGCTTGCCATCGTGCCTTCGGCTACGCAATCTGCGCAGGCCGCGACATGTTATTGGGCGCAATTTGTTGCAGATGTGACCGTACCTGATGGTACGAACTATGCACCGAATACAGCCTTTACCAAGACCTGGCGACTCAAGAATATCGGAACGTGCGCGTGGAACAGTAACGATGTTTCTTTGATCTTCGCCAGCGGCGAGCAGATGGGCGCGCCTGCTTCCTCTGCCTTGCCGGTGACTGTGAACCCCGGTCAGACGGTGGATATCACTGTGAATATGACCGCGCCCAGTGTTGCCAAGAATTACTTTGGCTTTTATAAATTCAAGAGCGCCCAGGGCGGCGAGTTTGGCATTGGGTCAAACGCCAATAAATCATTTTGGGTTGAGATTAATGTCACTGCATCGGCTGGCACAGGCTTTGACTTTACTGAAAAAGCCGCTGAAGCCAAATGGACCAGCGGTAATGGTACGAACGCATTGACCTTCCCCGGGACAGATGGCAGCGCCAATGGCTTTGCTTTGAAGAAGGATAAACCCAAACTTGAAAATGGCGCCGAATTGGCACAGGCAGGACTGCTCTTTGTTCCGAACAATGTGAACAATGGCGATATTCAGGCAGAATACAAACCTTTCAAAGTGCAAACTGGCGATCAGTTTCAGGCTACGATTGGTTGTGAATATGGCGCAACCACATGTTATGTGGCCTATCGATTGGATTACAAGATTGGTTCGGGCGCTGTAAAAACTTTCTGGACCTTCCGTGAAAAATATGAAGGCTTGAGCTATAACGTTAAACTGAACCTTAACTCATTTGCAGGTCAGGATGTGACGTTTATCCTCGTGACCTCTGCCTATGGTTCGCCCAGCGGCGACCGCGCCATGTGGGTTGCTCCGATTATCTCGCGCGCTGGTGGAGTTGTTGCAACCAATACACCGACCCCATTGACCGGCACCCCGCCGACACCCACTCCAACAGGATCTGCAACTTCTGTGCCAGCTGCTTGTGATCGGGCACAGTTCGTGAAAGATGTGACTGTGCCTGATGGTCAAACCTTCCAGCCTGGTGCAACTTTCAGCAAAACCTGGCGGCTTAAGAATATCGGCACATGCACATGGACAGGCTACAGCCTGTTGTTCGATACAGGCGAAAAGATGAGCGGCCCTGATTCTGCCGTTATCCCAACCTCTGTGGCTCCCGGACAAACTGTGGATATCACCGTCAATCTCACCGCCCCATCAGCAGTCAACACCAAACCGTATCGTGGGTATTGGAAGTTGAAGAGCAATAGCAATGTTCCATTTGGCATTGGCACAGGCGGCACAAAATCTTTCTGGGTCGAGATCAAGGTGGCAGGAACGGCAGTAACACCAGTAGTATCGGTCACTCCTGGAACACCCGTCACACCCGCGACTCCGATTTCAGGCACAGTCTATGATTTTGCTGCCCATGCTTGTGAAGCAAAATGGTTTAGTCTCGCAGGCGAACAGCCATGCCCCGGAACCGAAGGCGCTCAAAACGGTTTTGTGTTGGTCACGAATCCATCGAAGCTGGAAAATGGCACAATTGATAATCGTGCAGGTTTGTTGACCTACCCGCAGAATATCAATAATGGATACATTCAAGGTATTTATCCATCGTATAAAGTAAAGGCTGGTGATAAATTTCGCACAATCGTAAACTGCGAAGCCGGCGCTACATCTTGCTATGTGGTCTTTAAATTGGAATACGCGCTCAATGGCGATTCCAAAGTTTTAACACAATGGGCTTTTGTTGAAAAATATGAAGGTCAATATTTCAATACAGCCGACGTTGGTGATATTAGTCTCAGCAATCTGGTTGGGCAGGATGTGAAATTCATCCTCAGTGTCTATGCCACTGGCTCACCCAGCGGCGACCGCGCCCTGTGGGTAGCCCCCATGATTTATAACTCAGGTTCGGGGTCAGTGCCTGCGACCATCGCCGTCACTGCTACCAATACACCCGTGCCGACCACGGTCACACCGCTGCCAGTCACAGCCACCACTACTGTCACTCCGTTGCCAGTCACAGAGACACCCACTCTCATCGTCCCAACTGCCACGGCGATAGTGACCGCCACTCCCACGGTAACTTTAACTCCGATACCGTAATCAAATAACGAAGAAAAAAAGTTCCCGTTGTCGAAAGGCAGCGGGAACTTTTTTACATACGCATCTTTTTTTCTTTTGAAAAGGAGACTTCTTAATGAAACACATCCTGTTTTTGGCATTAACCTTCCTCACAGCTTGTTCCACCCCTCAAGCTACTCCCGCATCCTACTTTAACACCCAGCCTGTTCCAGCGATTCTGACAACGTCCACTACGCTGCCGCAGAGCGCTTCGCCGACTCAAATAGATGCAGGTGGGATAATGCCTGTTGTAACAGAATCAATTTCAACGTCTAATGAAGAAGCGGGGGAGTTGTATTTCTTCCTCCAGCCGAGGCAGAGAACGGCGGGCGAGTCGATTCAACTGGCAAAAATTTCTGGCATATGTTTGGTGGATTCCGCTCAATGCCCGCCTTTGCAGATCGTGAATGTTCCCTTCCCATTTAGTTTTACGCTCAACGCGTTGAGTTGGTCGCCGAATGGAAAGTACGCTGCTTTTTCATATTCAGACAGCCTATATGGCTCGCCGACAAAAATGTGGTTGTTCGATGCAGTCTCAAGTACATGGGCCGCGCTCGCAGAGTTTCCATATATAGACCCGCCCTTCTGGTCAGCGAATGGCGAGTGGATTGCGTTTCTTGCCCGTGATGGCCTTGGCGGCGAGGATGTATATTTAATCCATGCTGATGGTTCGGGGCTGAAAAAAATCGGCGCCGACCTGCCTGTGAATGACCGTCCATATATTATGGATGGCTGGTATGCCGATCAAGTGATTCTGCGCTCGGCATTGACCGCGAATAAGGTGTATTTGGTTAATACAGATGATGGGCTTTCCCGCGCAATGTTCGACTCTCCCATTACCAAAAACGTATTGGTTGCCGCGCCAGATGCCAGCCTGCTTGCGTATGATGAATCTGAATACAATAGTTCCACGCATATATTAAAAGCAATCAGCTCCGATGGCCTGAGCGGATCAACACTGGCAAGTTTTAGCGGTGGTGATCGTTTATATCCCATTGTTTGGGCGTATGATAGTTCGAAACTTGCATTTGTTTATTATAAAGATGCCAACACAGGCAACCCAAGCGCCGAAATTTACATGGTAAACCGTGACGGGAGTAATTTATCATTGGTATATAGAGGCGTAACTATTGGGCATATAATTTTTTCTCCCAATGGGAAATATGTAGTGGTGGAAGAAACCACCTCCGCTACAGGCGGCCATTTGTTTGCGATTAATCTCGCAACATTGGAGACGAACATAGTGCAGGCGCCTGGCCTTTCCACTGATTATGATTGGTACGCGCCTTCATGGAGACCGTGATATTAAATTCATAAAGGATTTTCAAACATGAAAAAGGCAGCTTATTCATCGCGATGACAAAAAGAAAACCAATATAAAGTAAGCGCAACTGTGAATTACACAGTTGCGCTTACTTCTCACTTCTCACTTCTCACTTATTACTGATCTCTAATCTTCCCGCCGTCCCTTGGTCACAATACGAATCGGCGTTCCTAAAAATCCATACTCCATGCGGATCTGATTCTCAAGATAACGAATATACGAGAAATGCATTAGCTTCGGTTCATTAACATAAATGAGGAAGGTGGGCGGGTCAGAGCGGACCTGCGTGCCATAAAACATTTTGAGCGCGCGGCCTGCATGGCCCGGGTGTGGATGCGCATCTTGTGCCTTGTGGATGATCTGATTAATGGTGGATGTAGTCAGGCGCGCGAGACGTTCTTCCTGTACACGTAAGGCCATCGGCAGTACCTGGTCTACACGCTGGCCTGTCTTGGCCGAAATAAACAGGATCGGCACATAAGACATGAAATTCAATTCACGTTGAATTCTTTGCGTGTACTCTTCCATGGTTTCGTTGTTCTTTTCAATCGCATCCCATTTGTTGACCAACACCACGCACGATTTCCATTCATCCAGCACGAAGCCCGCAATATGCGCGTCTTGTGAAGTGATGCCTGTGGTCGCATCGATCATCAGCAGGGCCACATCAGCACGCTCAATCGATTTGAACGCGCGCAATACGCTGTATTGTTCCACGCCGTGATCGATCTTACCGCGGCGGCGAATGCCCGCTGTATCAATTAACGTAATGGGCAGCCCGCCAAATTCCATTTTGGTGTCAATCGAATCACGGGTTGTACCCGCGATTGGGCTGACAATCACGCGTTCTTCACCAGTCAATTTATTGAGCAGGCTTGATTTTCCCGCGTTCGGTTTGCCCACCAGCGCAATCTTAATACTATCGTCTTCTTCTTCCACTTCTTCCGGCGCGCGGAAGGAAGCCACGAGCGCATCCAAAATGTCACCGGTGCTTGTGCCGTGCAACGCAGAAATGGCGTAGGGTTCGCCTAATCCCAATTCGTAAAATTCAGCAGACTGGTCGCGCCGTTCTTTTGATTCGCATTTATTCACCACCACAAAGATTGGCGGCCAATACGTGCCATCTGGCAGCTTCTTTTGTGAGCGGCGTAGAATTTCAGCCACTTCGCGGTCTGGCGCGGTGATGCCTGATTCACCGTCATTTACAAAAAGGATCGCGTCTGATTCTTGAATGGCAACCTGCGCCTGCTTGCGGATATCGTCAATGAAATCCACAGAGCCGATTGAGAGCGGGGTTTTCCCGCCGTGTGTTGGGTCAATGCCGCCGGTATCCACAATGTTGAAGGAACGGCCATTCCATTCTGAAACGCCAAATAAACGGTCACGGGTTGTGCCGGGGGTATCATCTACAATGGCTAAACGTTCACCTGCAAGACGATTGAAAAGTGCTGATTTACCGACATTCGGCCGGCCGACAAGAGCTACGATTGGTTTCATAATAAAGTACTGCTTTCCAAACTTACATAAGATTAAGAATTAAGCGCCTGTCCGATACATACTCGGAATGCCGACTTTCGTCTGCGTGGCTATGGCGTGGGAGTTATGGTAATCGTTGGCACGCCGCTCAGAGCGATGACAACTTCTATTGTATTCGGTAATATTGATTCTACAACAATATCCGAGATTAATACTTCCACTTTGGCAATGACCTGATGTGTACCGGGCAGCAGGTCGGTCAGGTCTACCGTCACCCGCACATCCTGACGGGTGAGTGTATCCAGCAGGGGCAGAGGCCCGGAGAGAATCACATCCACTGTCAGTGGCAGCACCTGAGCGCTTAATCCAGCACCGAGGCCGGTGATATCCACTTTCTCGCTGGCGAGTGTCACACTACTTTCAATCGGTGAAACGCCCACTTGTATCAATACAGTTTGTTCGCCTACGATCGAAATTCCCTCGGGCAAATTCAACGCGATGCGCGAGTTAATATCTTCCTTCGCGTTTTGTAGATCCAATGCCTGTGTTTCCAAAACGCCGGGCAGGTCATTTACAAGTTGCGGGTCGTTTGCAAACACGGTCACCACAGGCGGGAATACAGAAATATCTGTCAAACGATACCCGCTTGCAACCCGTCCGTTTGTGAGAACTTTTACCGCAACATCCCGATACCCGCCCTGCTGGCTGACAGGTAACGTAACATGGATTGTTTCCGGTGAAACCGTAACACCCTGCACTTTTTGTCCTTTTTCATCCAGCGCCTCGATCGGCAATATCTGATCGAAGTTTTCACGGATGCCATTTAAATTAATGGCGACACGGGTCCGCGTCACTTTCTGGACCTGAGACTGGGCGCCCGCAATGACAACTTCCACTGGCTCGAGGTTGGTTCTACCTACCTGATACCCAATCGCAGGTTCTCCAGTCAGGCTTGTATCAACGCGAAAAGTTTGCGCCGACAGGATTTCGAGCGTGAAGATAATTGTTCCCGGCCCAATAGATACGATCTGTACCGGGCGGGCATTGATCTGTATTTGCAGGTCGAGGCTGTGCTCTCCGGAGCTTAATCCTGAAATATCCAGAATGGCTTGCACGATCTGCGGGTCTGCGTCAATCAGATTCCAAACCGAGCGCGGCGCGCGGAGTGTTACTTCTACTTCTGTTGGAATTCGGCTGCTGATCACAAGGCCTGGATCCTGACCAATGATTTGCAACGGCACAGGAGATGAAAGCAAGCGCGTTTCATCCGGGTCTGCTGATGTGACTGCGGCTACCCATACAGCAATGGATAATGCAAGCGCCCATAGAAACGTGCGGTAATTTTCAGAGATCCATCGGAACATTATTTATCTTCTTTTTTAGAGAATAAACCGGGTAATAGTCTTTCAAGGATATTGTCTTTGTATTTTTCGCCATGCGGACGAAAAAAAGCAAGCAGGATATTTTCCAGGCGGTCCGGGTCTAACCGACGTAACATTCTACCCGCATGTGCGATGGAAATGGCGCCCGTTTCTTCCGAGACCACCACTACGATCGCGTCGCTGGCTTCTGATGTGCCTAACGCTGCCCGATGACGCAGTCCCATTTGGCGTTCGGGGCTGCGGTTCAAAATTCCGCTGGCAGAGAGGGGCATGACGCACGCCGCCGCCGCGACTCGCGACCCGACAATAATCACGCCGCCATCATGTAACGGTGTGTTTGGGTAAAAAATTTGCAGGAGGATTTCAGGGGTGACCCGCGAGTTTATTTGTACACCGCTTTGGATATATTCTTCAAGGTTATCCAGGCGCTGCAGGATGATTAACGCTCCGTGCTGGCGGGCGGATAATCTTGCCACCGCGCTGACCACTGCGCGGATGGTCTGCTCAAGGAGCTGGTCAGTTGATTTAAGGGTGACAGGCCAAACGGTCCCGGCCCGACCGAGCCGTTCGAGGGTGCGTCTGATCTCTGGCGCAAAAATGACCGGGATGGCAAGCAGTAATGCAGGCAGGGCGTTCCGCGCAAGCCATGAAAAAGCGGGAAGTTCCACGAGGCTGGTGAGTAGAATAATTCCAACGACGAGCAGAATCATTCCACGCAATAATGCCATGGCTTGTGTGTCGCGCAAAGTATACAGCAAGCCGAAAAAAATCAACGTGACAAGCAGAATATCAAATAGGCTTAGCCAGCTGACGCGTTGAAATATGAAAAAGAGGTTGTTGAGGAATTCAGTCACGGTTGTAGGTAACCAGAGAAACAAGCATAGGCATCAGGGAGTGGGTTTGCCTTCTTCCTGGTTGCCCAATCCCTAATTACCTGATTCCTAAATTGGGCGCAAGACACGATCCTGGCGCAACTGTTTAAAGAAGAGCACGCTTCCTGCGGCTAACACCAATGCTTCGGTTGCGGAATCCTGCCAGGCTTGTACGCCAAGTGTTTCTGCTGTACGTTTTTCGTAGCCCAGCTTTTTCCAGAGGTCTTCCTGGGTGGAGAGTTCATCCATAGAGAAAATGAGAGAGGCTTCGCTTTGCAGTTCACCTGAAGCGCGTTCGACTTCGTTGATTAAAATTTCGAGCGCTTTTTGCGGGTTGATGGTTTCTTCGAGAAAAATATCTGTGGTGCGCGTGACGAGATTTTCCACCTGCCAGCCCGCAAGGCCGACCGTTTTTCCATCGAGTTGTAGAAGCATATAGGCTTTTTCGCCAAAGGCTTCCATTACGTTCTCGGCGGTCATGTTACGCTTTCCCTTACTGAGGCGTGTAATCAACTCGGCTATGGTGGATGAGTTTTTTGGTTTGCCGCGCCGTACTGAAAATTCTCCGCTGGTTGTAACCGGTTTCTTGATGGAGGATTCTGTATCTGTGCCGCCTGCGCCGGGTACCGTTGATTTCCATGACGCGCTAACCTGTTTCCATAGATCGTCATAGGAACCTGTGTTTGTAATGACAATGTTGGCCAGCGCCACTTTTGCACTTTGCGCAGATTGTGTGTGTATTCTTTCCAATGCTTGATCACGGGTCAGGTTGCGCTTGCGAATGAGCCTTTCAATTTGGACTTCTTCCGGGGCATTCGTGACCCATACAGAATCGCAAATCTTTCGCAGGTCACCTTCAAGTAGTTTGATGGCTTCGATGACGATCACGCGTTGGGAGGCGCGTTGAATCAACATTTCTGAAGCCTGCCGCACAAGTGGGTGGACGATGGCTTCCAGCTGACTTAGGGCTTCGGAGTCGTTGAAGACTAGGTTCCCAAGTTTGGTGCGGTCTATCTCGCCGTCTTTATTGATTAACCATTTACCAAATTTATCGACTACCTGTTGATAGCCCGGTGCACCTTTGGCGTATGCGCGATGGGTGAGTGCGTCTGCATCTATTGTGTATGCGCCGAGGTGCTCAAACATACGGCGTACCACGCTCTTACCAGTGGCGATATTGCCAGTGAGGCCGATCACGAATTTGCCGGGCCAATTACTCACAGTGTATCCTCGTTTTGATGAAAATGGATGATAGTCTTATTTTAATGTCTTTTCTTGAAATGTCCACCTTTTATTAGATTTGGTGTTCAAGGCTGGGAAGGAGGGATGAGGTTGACTCTACTCCTTGCTGAGTGTATCATCCAATTCACTCAGGTTGGTTGGGTAGTCGCGGTCCTGTAAGATTGGGATCGAGGAAAGTCCGCACTCCATGGAGCACGGCGTCGGGTAACACCCGGGGCAGGGTAACCTGCCGGATTAGGGCCACAGAAACAGACAGCCGTCCCTTCGGGGCGGTGATGGTGAAAAGGTGGTGTAAGAGACCACCGGCATCTGCCGTAATGCAGATGGCCAGGCAACCCCCGCCAGGAGCAAGGCCAAGCAGAGGTGAAATTGTCTTCGGACAATGGGAGGCTGCTCGTCTCCGCACAGCCTCGGGTAGGCTGCAACGAGCGATGTGGCAACACAGCGCCCAGAGAGATGACTACACAGGCGGGATTGTCCCGTAAGGGCATTCCGCTGGACAGAATGCGGCTTATAGACCAGCCTGAGGTACTCTTAATTTGGGACATTTTTTGGGTCTGCACTTTTATAACTGAATACCT
>Ga0105048_10002261_pt1 | contig 31148 bp, 17 predicted proteins | sample MAT05_FD_78382 | JGI IMG/M metagenome (GOLD analysis project Ga0105048, IMG submission 78382) | Freshwater microbial communities from Lake Fryxell liftoff mats and glacier meltwater in Antarctica - MAT-05 | ecosystem: Environmental > Aquatic > Freshwater > Ice > Liftoff microbial mat | place... | reverse complement strand
TGAAGAACTTCTTGTGGATGTCGCCGAAGGCTTTGGGCATTGCTTCGGCCCGGGCCATCGACATCGACGTGCGTGAGGCCGGCAGGATCGTGGTCTGGGTCGAAGCCAGCGCGGAAACAACGACTGCCAGCAGGACCAGCGGCCCGAGCGTTCCGCCGAGCACCTGGTCGGCGTAGGTCGAGAGGATCGCCGCGTCGTCATCGAATCCGGTGGCACCCTTGATACCACCCCAGGCGACCAGAGCAGTGGCCACGCCGAGGTAGGTGATCAGGAGGATCGCGGTGGAGATCACTCCGGCCAGACCAGGTTTGGTGGCGTCACCGCCGGTCTCTTCGTTGAGATTGACCGCGCTCTCCCAGCCCCAGTAGATGAACACCCCGAGCAGGAGCGCCCCGGTCAGGGCTCCCGTGCCCTCGATGGCGAGCGGGTTGAACCAGCTGAGGCTTGGCTCGATCGAGCTGGACGGTGCGTCGCCGGAGAAAATCTTCCAGAGGGCGACCGCCACGAACAGCAGCAGCGGGCCAAGCTGCATCACCATCAGGATCTTCTGCAGGTTGGCCGAGATCTCGGTGCCCCAGACACAGATGCCGGTCATGACGACCATCAGGACGACGGCGGTGCCCGTGACCCAGGCCGTTGATGCCGCCAGGCCTTCGGCGCCGATCAGGTCGAAGAACGAATAGGCGGCGACGTCGGCCAGCGACCCGACCACCAGGATGCCGGTCACGCAGATTGCCCAGCCGGTCATCCAGCCAGTCTGCGGTCCGATCGAGCGGGTGACCCAGGAGAAGCTGGTGCCGCAGTCAGGGTCGGCCTTGTTCATGTAATAGAAGGCCGAAGCGATGAAGAACATCGGTACGAAAGAGACGACCAGGGCGGCCGGTGCTTGCAGGCCAACCAGGACCACGACCGAGCCGATGACCGCGGCCAATGAGTATGCCGGGGCGGTCGAGGCCAGGGCGATTACCAGGCCGTCGGTGAAACTGATCGCATCCTTCTTCAGCGTTACGGCGGCCTCTGGTTCAGGCTTCCCGGCTGTTGACGCTTCCATTCGCTCCCCTTGGTTCGCTTGCGGTGCCGCCACCCTATTGGACGGTCGGGTCGACGTCACGATCCAGGTGGTAGATGTGACGGCACGTATCCAACTTCACCATCCATTGGACATATCGTCAGCTTGCGATAGGGAGTGTTGCTGTTTAGGCTGAAGCAAGCAGAACAGTGATTCCGCCATGCAGGCGGGCTGGAAGACGGAGGAAAGCGTGTCAATCGTTACGCCAAGCCGAATCGGTGCCGATATGGATCTGCAGGATGAAGCACGCAAGCACCTCTGGATGCACTTCTCCCGCATGGGTGGGTACGACGACGAGCATCCGATCCCGATCATCACCAAAGGTGAAGGTGCCTACGTATGGGATGACAAGGGCAACCGTTACCTCGACGGTCTCTCCGGACTCTTCTGCGTGAACGCTGGCCATGGCCGCACTGAACTGGCTGAAGCCGCTGCCCGCCAGTACGAAGAACTCGACTTTTTCGTCATCTGGAGCTACGCCCATCCGCGGGCGATCGAACTCGCCTCAAAACTCGCTTCGCTCACGCCCGGTGACCTCAACAAGGTTTTCTTCACCAATGGCGGCGCTGAGGCCGTCGAGTCAGCGATCAAGCTGGCCCGCAACTACCACCGGATGAAGGGCAACGGCCAGAAGGCCAAGATCATCGCCCGCGAAGTCGCCTACCACGGCACCACTCTGGGAGCCCTGTCCGCGACCGGCATCACCAATCTGCGTTCACAGTTCGAGCCACTCTCACCCGGCGGGTGCCATGTGCCGAACACCAACATGTACCGCTACCCGGACGACCGTGATCCGCTTGACCTCGCTGATGAGATCGAACATCGGATCCTCTTTGAAGGCCCGGAAACCGTTGCTGCGGTGATCCTCGAACCGGTCCAGAACGCGGGTGGCTGTTTCGTCCCGCCGGATGGCTACTTCCAGCGGGTACGCGAGATCTGCGACCGGCATGACGTCCTGCTGATCTCGGACGAGGTCATCTGCTCCTGGGGCCGTCTCGGCCATTTCTTCGCCTGTGAGCGTTTCGGGTACCAGCCGGACATCATCACCACCGCCAAGGCGATCACTTCCGCCTACGTTCCGATGGGAGCGATGATCGCTTCCGACAAGCTGGCCGAACCGTTCAACGAAGGGACGAACTCTTTCGCCCACGGTTTCACCTTCGCCGGCCACCCGGTAGCTGCGGCCGTCGCTCTCGCGAACATTGAGCTTTACGAGAACGAGGACCTCTGCGGCCACGTGCTTCGCAAGGAAGGCGAGTTCCGCGGAATGCTCGAAAGCCTGCGGGACATCCCGATCGTCGGTGACGTTCGCGGAGCCGGGTTCTTCCAGGCGATCGAACTCGTGAAGGATCAGGAAACGAAGGAATCCTTCGAAGGCGAGCAGGCCGAAGAACTCCTCCGCGGGTTCCTCTCCGGTGAGCTCTACCGCCGAGGCCTCATCTGTCGGGCCGACGACCGTGGAGACCCGGTCATACAGTTCGCCCCACCGTTAATCTGTGACACCGAGCAGTTTCAGGAAATGCACGACATTCTCAGGCCCGTCCTCGAAGAAGCCTCCAAGCGGATGCTCCACTAAGAAAGGTTCAGCATGAAGATTGGAGTTCCGAAGGAGATCAAGCAGGACGAATACCGCGTCGCAATCACCCCGGCCGGGGTTCGGGAAATGACCGAGCACGGCCACGAAGTGTTCATCGAGGCAACTGCCGGTGAAGGCAGCGCGATCACCGATGCCGCCTTCGAGGCGCAGGGTGCCCGCATCGTGCCCGATGCCGCCGCCGTCTTCGAGGCCGGCGAGATGATCCTTCACGTGAAGGAACTCCAGGCTCCGGAGATCGAGATGCTCAAACCCGAGCATCTGCTCTTCACCTATCTGCACCTCGCCCCGGACCCCGACCAGACTGCCGGCCTCCAGAAGTCCGGCGCCACCTGCGTTGCCTACGAAACCGTGGAAGATTCCGACGGGCGCCTGCCGTTGCTCGCACCGATGAGTGAGATCGCCGGCAAGATTGCCACCCAGGCCGGAGCTTTCATGCTGGAGAAGCCGATGGGCGGACGCGGAATCCTGCTCGGCGGCGTGCCCGGTGTGGCCGCGGCAACGGTAGTCGTGATCGGTGGCGGAGTGGTTGGCACCAACGCTGCTTTCATCGCCATGGGCATGGCAGCCGACGTTTTCATCCTTGATCGTTCGATCGATCGCCTGCGGGAACTCGACATGGCTTACGGCCGTGAAGCTTCGACGGTCTATTCGACCACCCTCGCCGTGGAAGAGCTGCTGCCGCGCGCCGACCTGGTGGTCGGCGCTGTCCTGGTCCATGGTGCCCGCGCCCCGTTCGTAATCAACCGGGAGCAGCTCGGCCTGATGAAGCCCGGAGCGGTACTCGTCGATGTCGCAATCGACCAGGGTGGCTGCTTCGAAACCTCAAGACCGACCACCCATCGCGACCCGACTTACGAAGTCGACGGCATCACCCACTACTGCGTGGCGAACATGCCCGGAGCGGTTCCGATCACGTCGACTTTCGCCCTGACCAACGCAACCCTGCCTTACGCGCTGGCCCTGGCCGACAACGGCCTCGAATCTGCCGTCAGGAAGATCCCCGGCCTGAAGCCGGGCATCAATGTCGCGGCCGGAAAGGTCACCCATTCCAGCGTCGCCGAAGGTGTGGGGACCGGCTACACACCGGTGGAAGAGGCCCTCGGCTGGAGCTGAATCAGGCGTAACAAGGAGGCCGAGCACTTTGACTGGAGTGGGGGCGATCAGCACGCACAGTGCGTGCTGATCGCCCCCACTCCGCTACGAGAGGCGTTCGACCGGGGGACTGGGTCGACTTTGCCGTCGATACGGGGGTGAAATCGACCCGGAACCCCTTTGGCCACTTGCGTTTGACCTTCTGGGTCGACTTTGCCGTCGATACGGGGGTGAAGTCGACCCGGAACCACTGTCGGAAGCCGAAAGCTCCCGCGGTGCCGGTCAGCCGTCCTTCACCGAAGCGATGCCGCCGATCACTCCGACGTAAGCCCCTCCGTCCGGACCCAGGGCGAGTCCGGCGTAATTGTTGTTGAAGAACAAGCCCGATCCGGCGTACTTGTTCCAGGCGGTCTTGCCGTTCCGGTAGTTGATGGCGGTCCAGTAGTAGCCCTGGGCGCCGCTCGGGTCGGCTGGACGGGTGTAGGTGTAGATCAGTCCAGTCTTCGTTGAAAGCTTGGGTACCACCGATGGAGCGTTCTCGGTGTAGGTGGTCCAGACCTTCCTGCAACCCTTGCCGTCCTTGCGAACGTCAACCCGGGCGAAGCCGGGTTCGGTGACCACATCACCACCACCGGTTGCGAACGGGCTGGTGTAGCCGTAGTTGTTTTCCACGATCAGTGAGCGGCCGGTTCCCATCAGCGAGTTCTCGGTTGCGCTGGCGCCCTTCCTGAAGACCGGGACTTCACAGACCACCCGCTTCTTGCCGCGGAGCTTGTTGCCGGTGCGGTACACAACGACGTTCATCGGATCGGCGTTGTCGGTGATCGCGACGTAACCGCCCTTGAGGATGGTTGGCGTGGTGCCGGTGCCGGCATCGGCCTGGCCGGGTTTCTTGATGCCACTGTTTTGGTACTGCTTCCGCCAAGTCACCTTCGGCAATCCGTTCTTATTGACCTCGAGGCGGAACATTGCCTTGCTGGTGGCGATGAAAACAGCGTCGCGGCCGACCGCGAAGGAGTTCTGGACGGTCTGGCCGAGTTTCATCGACTTGATTGCCCCGGTCTTGCGGTCCACCGTCCCGACAACGCCGGTCTGTTTGCTGACGAACCAGATGCGCCCGTCGAAGTCCGGCAGCGCAGAGCTGATCCGTTGCTGGGTCGGATCGAGCACCGAAGTCAGGTCATAGTCACGGTCCACCTTGAACTGGTCAGTGGCCGGATCGACCGAAAGGATGTAGATGTGATTGGTCTTGGTGGCAACAACGATGCGGTCGCGGTTGTCCAGGTAAAAGTAACCCCCGCCGGAAAAGTTCTGGTACGGCTCGGTGTTCGGCAGGTCGGCCGCTTCCGGCAGCGCGTAACTGGCCAGGACGTTGAGCGTGTCCGGGTCGATCAGGCGGGCCGTCGGTGGTGCCAAGCGCGACGGGCACACGGTGAGGATCCTTCCTTTGCTGTCGAAAGTCATCGAACCGCAGACAGCCGCCGGGGCGGCACCCGAGCCGGCAACCAGATTGCGGCCGAGCGGACCGGCGATGTCGTAGCTGTCGCTCATCCAGGTGTCGTTGTGAATGTTGCCGAAAGGGTCTTTCGCCAGAAAGGGATTCTGTGGTCCCCTGGTGGCGCCGTTCACCTTCTGTGCCTTGAAGGCGCTGCCCTGGAAGTCGGGCAGCGACGGTGGCGGTCCGCTCGAATTGATCGGGATGGCGGCGGCAGATGCACTCAGGATGAGCGAAGCGGCGAGCCCCAGCAGGGTGATGACGAAAGATCTATTCACAGGAAGACAATAACCCCTCAGCGTTCAAACGTCCAGCGAAACGACGCTCAGGCTTCGCAGAGTGCGTTGTAGTTGTTGACTGCCTTGCTGGCTGGACCGAACGCGGACTGGTACATGCGGTTGGCCTTCGTTACCTTCTTCTTCGCCTGGCGTACACCCCGTCCCTTCGACTTCGCCTTCTTGAGCGACTTCCGCGCCTTCTTCAGGTCCTTGAAGCGTTTGTTGGAAACACTGACGAGACGATTCGTCGAGTCTGCTGCCGCGGTGCATCCGACCGGGACCGCCCCGGAACCGACGATGCTGATGCCGGAGTTGTCGGGGAATGCCTCCTCGGTTTCAATCTGGGTGGCGAGCGCCGAGATTTTGCTGGTCAAGGCGGGCTCACCGAGCCTGGTGTAGACGCCGGGCAGGTTAGGCAGGGCGCAGCCGACACCCCAGCTGACGACTCCGATCAGGCGATAACCACCACCATCAATCGGGACCTGGAGCGGCCCGCCGCTGTCGCCCTGGCAGGAGTCCTGCCCGCCGGTCGTGTAGCCGGCACAGAGCATCGTGCTGGAGTTGAAACCCGATCCGTAGGAGGTGCCGCTGCCACAAACGTCGTCGCCGAGCACCGGCACGACCAGTTCCTTGAGGATCGGACTGCCAACGCCACCGTCGGAAGTGTTGCCGTATCCGGTGACCACCGCGGGCTTGCCAGGTTTCCAGATAGCCAGCTCATTAGCACCGGGAATCTTGAGCGTGGGACCGGTCCAGGGATCCTGAAGCGTGAGGAAGGCGTAATCGTTGTTGTGACTGGGGGCGTCGTAGTCGCTGGCGTACCAGAAGCTGTGAATGTCGAGTTCGGTTCCGCCAGAGTCGGTGCTGGTGCGGCCGGCGAATGCCTGGGTGGTCACCCCGGGCCGCTGGAAGTAGTAGGCGCCGAAATCATCGACGACGCAGTGCGCCGCAGTCATGATCAGGTAGGGATGGACCAAGGTGCCGCCGCAGAACTGGAAACCGTTCTCGGTGATCTCAACCTGCCAGGGGTACTTCTCGCCGGCGGTCTCGTTGCCGCCGACGATCGCGAGGTCGGGCTTGCGGCTGCTTTTCGCAGGGGGGCTGCCCTCGCTGCGAGGGGTGCCGACAACGATGTGGTTGTCCGTAGACGCAGCCTGGCCAACTGTCGGAAGAACCAGCGAGATCACGAACAGGGCGAAGAGGGCCGCGAAAGCGGACTTGGCTGCACTCACCCGATGCCTCTGCATGTGTCTCCCTGCGTTTGGATGCCGAACCTGACCCGGCCCAACGTATCAGAGGAACCTGCGAATTTTGTGGGAATTCGGGTCAGAGCCCGAGGTTTTTGCCGATGATTTCCCGCATGATCTCATCGGTCCCGCCGCCGATCGGACCGAGCCGGGCGTCCCTCAGGGCACGTTCGACTTCGTATTCGGTCATGTAGCCGTAGCCGCCGTGGATCTGGACGGCTTCGTCGGCAAGGTCGACCAGCGCGCGCTGAGTCAGCAGCTTGGTCATCGAAACTTCCTTGATCACCATCTCGCCTTCATCGAAACGGCGTAGCGTGTCGTAGGTCAGCGCTTTCGAGGCGGCAGCGGTGGTCGCCATGTCGGCGATCTTGTGGCGGATCGCCTGGAAGCCGGCGATCGGACGTCCGAAAGCCATACGTTCGCGGGCGTAGTTCGCCGAAATCTCGATCAGCCGGTCCATGGCACCAACCGCGCCGATCGCCATCAGCAGGCGCTCCCAGGCGAAGTTGGCCATGATCAGCTGGAAGCCTTGGTTCTCTTCACCAAGCAGGTGGCTGTCGGGCACCGCGACGTCGGTGAAGGAGATTTCACCGGTGTCCGACGAGTGCCAGCCCAGCTTTTCCAGCTTGCCGGTGACCTCGTATCCAGGCATGTCACTTTCCAGGACGAGAAAGGAGATGCCTCCATGGCCGCCTTCTTCAGTCGTCTTGCACGCGCAGACCAGGAAGTCGGAGCGGACACCATTGGTGATGAACGTCTTGCTGCCATTGACCACCCAGCCGCCTTCGACCTTCTTCGCACTTGTCTTGATCGAAGCAACGTCCGATCCGGCACCCGGTTCAGTGATGCCGAGGGCGCCGATCTTCTCACCTTTGATCCCGGGAACCACCCAGCGCTGACGCTGCCACTCGTTTCCGAACTTGAAGATAGGCGGCATCGCGATTGACGAATGGGCGTTCAGACCGGCGGCGACTCCGCCGGAGGCGCCCCGGCGGGAGAGCTCCTCCACCCAGATCGCATCGTGGAGATGGCCGCCGCCCTGGCCGCCGTATTCCTCGGGGAACTTGAGGCCGAGGAAACCGAGCTCGCCACATCGGTCGAAGAGGTCGCGAGGAAAGAGACGATCCTTTTCCCAACCGGCCACGTGTGGCGCGATCTCCTTCTCGACAAATCGCCGCACGGACTCACGAAGTTCTTCGTGCTCAGCGGTGAAAGGCGGTGGGGGTGAAACCTGGCCGGCAGCTGAATTCAGGGTCGAAGGCACGCCATAGCGATATCAGATCCTGATCAGTTCCGGACTGCCCGCGGCCACTTCGAACCTGGCCAGGGTCATGCTTGGACTGGTCGGCGACAGCACGGTTTCGACACCCTTCAGTTCCCCGACCAGCTTGTTGCTGCTCGCGGTGACGACGCTGTAACCGCGGTGGTCCAGGTCGGTGAACTTGAGGTGGGGGTCGTTGGCGGGGATCAGTCCCTGGATCGCCGCCGACGGCAGGCCGACACTTTCGGGGATGCCGGCTGAAGTCACGGATCCGCCGTTGAACTCGACGCCGACCGGGGTGCCGGTGATGTCACCGGTGGTGGTCAGGTCACCGGCATAGATCGTGTGGATGTCGCCACTGACCACGGCGAGGTTCTTCACCCCGGACCCGACGAAATGCTCGAGGATCTCCTTGCGTTCTGCCGCGTAACCGTCCCACTGGTCGGGGTTGACCGGCTTGTTGATCGGCAGGTCGAGGGCCATCATCATGACCTGGCTTCCCCAGACCTTCCATTTGGCGTCAGACGCTGGCACGGCGTTCTTCAGCCACCGCTTCTGCTCGGCGCCGAGCATGGTCCGGCCGGGTTCTTCTTCTTCGGCACAGGAGTTGAGCAGCTTGTCTCCGCAGGGCTGCGGATCCCGGTACTGACGCTGGTCGGTCAGGAATAGTTCCGCGGTGCGGCCGAGTCGCAGCGATCCGTAGATCGAGTTCCTGTTCTTCTTGTTCTGGAGTCGAGGCATCGACTCGAAGAAAGCGCGGTAGCCGTTGAGGCGGCGTTTCGTGAAAGGGGTCCGGCGCGGGGTCATCGTATTGTCGAAATTCGGATCGGGCTGGTTCGGGCTGTTGCCGTCCGCGTTGTAGTTGTCCTCGAGCTCATGGTCATCCCAGATCGCGACGAACGGATGGTTCGCGTGCATGTCCTGAAGGTCGGGATCGGTCTGGTAGAAACGGTACTTCTGGCGGTACTCGGCCAGTGACTGGACGTCACCGTCCCGGTTGGTACCGGTGGTATCGGCCCGTTCCGGCGGCCCGTCGTAGAAGTGGTGCTCGTAGACGTAGTCGCCCAGGCAGACGACCAGGTCCAGGTCGGGCTCACGGGCGAGCGCGGCCAGGGGCGTGAAGTATCCGGACTCGTAGCTCTGGCAGGAGAAGAACCCGATCCGGACCGGCTGCTTCGAGTCAGCAGGAGGCAGGGTGCGGAACCGGCCGACCCGCGACTGCTTGCGTTTGGTCTCGAACCGGTAGAAGTATTCGTTGGCCGGCTTGAGCCTTTCGACCCGGGCGTGGACCGTGAAGTCACGGTTGGCGTCGACCAGCACGTCGCGTCGCTCGATGACCCGCTTGAAATTCTTGTCCTTCGCGATTTCCAGGGTGATCCGCGAAGAGCGGTCCAGTCCGGCCACGCGCGTCCAGAGGGTGATCGCCCGCGGGGAGGGGAATCCCGATGAAACTCCGTGGAGGAAAGCTCCCCCACCGGCGAACGGCACTTTCCGGCCGCGTGCCATTGCGGAGTGGTTGAGCGGCATGGCGAGGGTCAGGCCGGCGGCGGCACCGGCGATCAGCAACTCGCGGCGGCGTAGTCCCTGCCCGGGGTTGTACATCTCATCGTTTTCCATCCGGATCTCCCTGTGGTCTGACGTTCGATATTCGCAGCCAGGCCAAGGTAAGCGTCCGAACGGACTCGGGAGTTACTCCGGTGTAACCCTTCCGGGCCTTTACCGACCCGTTCGTGTCTTTTGGGGCTGCAAGAGAAACGCCCCGGAGTCCGGGGCGTTTCGCAACCGGGTTTTGCTGTGTCGGCTTAGTAGTTGCCGGGGTGACGCGCTTCGAACGTGCCTGAAGTCGAGCGCATGCTCGTGCTCCAGCCGGGTCCGTCGCCATCAGTCATCGAAGTGTCGAAACGAAGTCCGGCGACGACCATGTACATGTGGCCGGGGTTCGAGTAAGTGGTGATCCACTTGCCAGGCCCACTCTTCTTCCAGTCCATGTAACCGGTCGAAGGCATCGGGCTGGAAACGAAATTGCCACCGCGCAGGGCGTAGCTCACGGAACCCGAGCAGTCGTAGCCTTTGTCGTTGAAGCTGGCGTGTCCGCCGCCGTAGATGTACGGCTTATTGCGGATCTTGTTGGCCCAGGCGATGACCTTCTTGACGCGGGCCGGGGCGGATTCGGGGGCGATCGCCTTGCCGTTGACCAGGGTGGCCTTGGCGGCGGGGGCGCAATCCGCGGTGGTCATTGAGAGCCCGCCACTCGAAGTCTCGGCGCAGTTTGCTGCCTGAGCGCTGTTCGGGGCGATGGCGAAGAGGAGAGCGAAGGCCAGGCCGATGAAGGCTGCGGCGGCGACTACTCCGGTTTTAAGCCTGTGAACTGCGTGGAAAGAATTAATGCCGATCTCCTTTGTCGGCCTACGGGGTTAGCTGTCGGGCTAGCGCTCTTAAGGAGCCTGCGCTTCCACCTCGGTGGTGGATTCGCCCCAGAAACTTGGTTCCCCCGCTTCCCGACCCATGTGAAGGTCAGGAACTCGGCGTCTCGGTTTGTGAACTTGCGGGACTATAGACGATCTGCACGTCATTCGCTAACACTCGGGACAAACCTTCTGTTGAGCAGGACTTTCTTCGAAGCATGAAAGTTCTGATCCGGCTGGCTGGCCGCCCTGGGCTTATCCAGCACCGATGCGGGTTCGGGCAGGCTAATCCCCTACCCGGTGCTAGGTTTCGAAGGGTGGAAATAATCGGCAAGAGAGTTCTGTTGACCGGTGCGACCGGTGGTCTGGGTCGCACGATGGCTTCGCGTCTGGCTGCGTCAGGCGCGGAACTGATCGTTTCGGGTCGAAATGCCGAAGCGCTGGAAGCATTGATCGACGATCTTCCCGGGCCCGCGACGGGTTCCCATTCGGTCATCGCCTCGGATCTTGGTGTGCCCGGCGCCGCGCAGGAGCTGGCCGCAAAGGCTGGTGAAGTTGACTGCCTGGTTGCCAACGCGGCCCTGCCCAGCACCGGCCGCCTGACCGAACTCACTGATGAGCAGGTCGCACGCATGCTCAGGATCAATCTCGAAGCCCCGATCCTGCTGAGCCAGGCATTGCTTCCGGGAATGCTTGGCCGTGGTTCCGGCAAGCTGGTCCTGATCGGATCACTGGCCGGTAAAGCGGGCAGCCCGAGGTCCTCTATATATAACGCCACCAAATTCGGCATCCGCGGTTTCGTTTTCGGACTGAAGCCCGATCTGGCCGGAACCGGCGTTGACGTGACCCTTGTCGCTCCCGGGTTCGTGCGTGAAGCCGGCATGTTTGCCGATTCCGGCATGGATGCTCCGGCGGGCATGGGCACCACCACCCCGGATCTGGTTGCCGCGGCAGTCCTCAAAGCAATCCGCTCCGACAGGCTCGAGATCGCCGTGGCCCCCGCCCTCCAGCGGACCATGGCCCACATCGGCCTGATCAGCCCCGGTCTGTCCCACCGGATCCAATCCGGCAGCACCGGTCAGAAGACCGCAGATGAATTGGCCAGCAATCAGGCCGACAAGCGATAATCGAAGAAATCAACCAGCGAGAGAAGAAGACATGAGCAGTGATTCATTTGGCGCCCGCGGCACCCTCGAAGTAGGCGACAGGTCCTACGAGATCTACCGCCTGGACGCACTTCAGGCGAAGTACGACGTGGCCCGTCTTCCTTACTCGATGAAGGTCCTGCTGGAGAACGTCCTGCGCCTCGAAGACGGCGTGTCCGTGCGCCCCGGGGACATCGAAGCGATCGCCACCTGGGACGCCGCGGCCGAGCCGACTGCAGAGATCCCCTTCCAGCCAGCGCGGGTTCTGATGCAGGACTTCACCGGTGTGCCGGCTGTGGTTGACCTGGCCGCGATGCGTGACGCCATGGACGACATCGGCGGCGACGCAACCGCGATCAACCCGCTGGTCGACGTGGACCTCGTTATCGACCACTCGGTCCAGGTCGACGCTTTCGGTAACGGCATGGCCTTCCAGACCAACGCCGAGCGGGAATTCGAACGCAATCAGGAGCGTTATGAGTTCCTCAAGTGGGGCCAGCAGTCCTTCAACAACTTCAGAGTGGTTCCGCCGGCCACCGGCATCTGCCATCAGGTCAACCTCGAATATCTGGCCCAGGTCGTTTACAGCCGCGAAACGAACGGCGTGCTGTCCGCCTATCCTGACACCCTGGTCGGCACCGACTCGCACACGACCATGGTCAATGGCCTCGGTGTGCTCGGCTGGGGCGTCGGTGGAATCGAAGCCGAAGCCGCAATGCTCGGCCAGCCGATTTCGATGCTGCTGCCGCAGGTCGTCGGATTCAAGCTTCACGGCAAACTGCCGGACGGCGCCACCGCGACCGATCTGGTCCTGACCGTCACCGAGATGCTGCGTGAGCGCGGTGTTGTCTCCAAGTTCGTCGAGTTCTACGGACCGGGCCTCTCCAAGCTGCCGCTGGTAGACCGGGCGACGCTCGGAAACATGTCGCCGGAATTCGGATCCACCTGCGCGATCTTTCCCCCCGACGCCGAAACCCTGCGTTACCTGGAACTGACCGGACGCCCGACCGAAACGATCGAGCTGGTCGATGCCTATTCACGCGAGCAGGGCTGGTTCCACACTGAAGATTCGGAAGACCCGACTTTCAGCGACACGCTCGAGCTGGAGCTCGACTCGGTGGTGCCTTCGATCGCCGGGCCGAAGCGTCCACAGGACCGCGTTTCCCTGACCGATGCGAAGCCCGCCTTCCTTGAAGCGCTGGTCGAGTTCGACGAAGAGGCCGCCCAGGAGCTGAGCCCGCTTGATGAAGCCCTGGCCGAATCCTTCCCGGCGTCCGATCCGCCGGCCGAAGATCGAAGCTCTTCCCTCGGCAAGCCGAACGGCGCCCCTTCCGGCGAGCCGGTTACCGCGCTCGCCGACCGTACGTCCAGCGACTCGATTCCGGTGACCATCGAAGACGGGACGTCTTTCGACCTTGACCACGGCCGCGTCGTGATCGCCGCGATCACTTCCTGCACCAACACCTCGAATCCGTACGTGATGGTCTCGGCCGGCCTGCTGGCCCGCAACGCCCTGGCCAAGGGCCTGAGCCGCAAACCGTGGGTAAAGACCTCGCTGGCACCGGGCTCAACCGTGGTCACCGACTATCTCGACAACGCCGGACTCACCCAGTATCTGGACGGACTCCAGTTCAACCTGGTCGGTTACGGCTGCACCACCTGCATCGGCAACTCCGGCCCGCTCGATCCCGCGATCACTGCCGCGATCGACGAGAAGGACCTGGTTGTCTGCTCGGTCCTTTCCGGAAACCGGAACTTCGAAGGCCGGATCAGCCAGGACGTCAAGGCGAACTACCTTGCTTCACCGCCGCTGGTCGTGGCTTACGCCCTGGCCGGCCGCATGGACATCGACATCACCGTTGATCCGCTCGGTGAAGACAAAGACGGCAACCCGGTTTACCTGAGTGACATCTGGCCGAGCACCGAAGAGATCCACGAAGTCGTCGGCAAGTCGATCCGCCGCGAGATGTTCACCAAGAACTACGGCGAGGTCTTCAAGGGCGACCAGAACTGGCAGGACGTATCGGTGCCCGAAGGTGACCGTTACACCTGGCCCGATTCGACCTACGTACGCAAGCCCGCCTTCTTCGAAGGCATGCCGGCCGATCCGCCCGGTGTCGCCCCGATTGAGGCGGCCCGGGTGCTGGCTGTACTCGGCGACTCGATCACCACCGACCACATCTCTCCTGCGGGAGCGATCAAGAAGAGCAGCCCGGCCGGTGCCTGGCTGATCGAGCAGGGTGTCGAGGCCGGAGACTTCAACTCCTACGGTTCGCGCCGCGGAAATTATGAAGTGATGGTGCGCGGGACTTTCGCCAACATCCGCCTGCGAAACCTGCTGGTGGAGAAGTCCGGTGGATTCACGAAGCATTTCCCGGATGGTGACCAGACGAGCATCTACGAAGCCGCGATGACCTACGCCGATGATGGCATCCCGCTGGTCGTGCTGGCGGGCAAGGAATACGGATCCGGTTCGTCCCGTGACTGGGCGGCCAAAGGCACCATGCTGCTCGGTGTCCGTGCGGTAATCGCCGAAAGCTACGAACGCATCCACCGCTCGAACCTGATCGGCATGGGTGTTGTGCCGCTTCAGTTCCCGGACGGTGAGTCGGTCGATTCGCTCGGGCTGACCGGTGAAGAAGTGATCACGCTCGGAGACCTCCAGAACGGCGAAGCGAAGACGGTCACCGTCACCGCCGAACGTGAAGGCGCCGAGGCGATCACTTTCGAAGCCACGGTGCGCCACGACACGCCGAATGAGATCCGCTACATCCAGAACGGCGGAATCCTCCAGACAGTGCTGCGGGACCTGAACCGTTCCTGACCGGCACTCGGTGAAGCTCCTTCGACCATTCCACGCTCCAGGAAAGTCTGGCGATGAAATTGCCCGCTGAGCGGGCAATTTCCTTGCCAGCTCAGGCGGGCGGCTCACGAAAGGGTCAAGATTGACACCAAAGGGTGACAACTTCGAGTCGGGCGATTTCAAGGACCGGATCAACCCGGCCGCGCTGGCCGGACTGGGCCGGGACCTGAAGAAGGTCTGGCCCGGTTTCCCGGAAGAAGAATTCATGATCAGGGCGACCGCCGGGCTGGGCGAGCTCGAGCTGAAAGCCCGGGTGATCCATGTCGCCGACGCCCTCGCCCTGACCCTGCCGGAGGATTTCCCTGAAGCGGCAGCGATCCTCAGCCAGGCGCCCGACAGCCCGGACTTCGACGGCTGGGTCGTTTACGCGGTCGACGACTATGTCGCCCGCTACGGCATCGATTACCCGGAAGTGAGCCTGCCACTTATGGCCCTGCTCACCTCGCGCTGGTCATGCGAGTTCGCGGTCCGGCCGTTCATCGAGGCCCATCCGAAGCTGACCTTCGAGTTCTTCGACCGGTGGATCGAGAGCGACGATGAGCACCTGCGCCGCCTGGTCTCGGAAGGTTCCCGTCCAAGGCTGCCGTGGGGTGCCCAGCTCAAGGGATTAGTCAAAGATCCCTCGCCGACGATCGCGCTGCTCGACCGACTGGTCGACGATCCGGCGATCTACGTGCGTAAGTCCGTTGCCAACCACCTGAACGACATCGCCAAGGACCATCCGGAACTGGCCATAGAAACCGGACGACGATGGATCGCGGAAGGTGGCGAGGCCGAGCGCCGGGCCTGGATTGTCAACCACGGCATGCGCAGCCTGATCAAGGCCGGCAATCCGGCTGCTCTCGCGCTGGTCGGCTATGACCACGACGCCGAGGTTGAGATCGCGTATTTCAAGGTCGCTCCCGAGGCGATCACGATCGGTGAAGCGGTGACAATTGAGTTCACCCTCACCGCTCCCGATTCCACACCGGTGATGGTCGACTACCGCATCCACCACGCGGGGGCGAACGGCGTCCGTGCCCCCAAGGTGTTCAAGCTCAAATCGGCGACTCTCGAACCGGGAACCGGAACCACCTTCATCCGTGACCACCGGATACGTGAAGTCACTGTCCGGCGCATCTACCCCGGACCGCACCTGATCGAAGTCCAGGTGAACGGCCGGGTTCTCGCAGCCGCGACTGTCGAAGTCGCGGCTGCGGGCTGATCAGGGAAAGCCCATCCAGCCGGCTGCGTAACACGGGTTCAGGCCACAGGGATTGGTCACCTTTCCGTTCACCTTGAGGAAATCAGCTATCTGTTTGCGTGCCAGAGGCGACTCTTCGATAACCGTGTCGTGAGGGTTCTGACCGAAAGAGTTATTTGGAGCCGTATTCGTCAGGGGAGCCGGATCGGTTCCCCAGAGTGAATCCCCAGGCGGGTTCCCCGTAGGAGTCGTACGTTTCGGCCCGGTGTCCCAGATGAAGAACGCGTTGCCGTCAGCCGCCGGGCCAGCCAGGTTCCCGAGAGCCTCGTGCGAGTAGAAAGGATCAATCATCCCCGCTGGCTGCCGGTTCGAATCAACTGCCGGCAGGCGCAGGGGAGCGCCGATTGTCCGGGCTTCGACCTCGGTCGAGACGTTTGCGACTTCATGGTCGCCGTAGGCCATCACGAGCATCACCTTGTGAGCTGGCGTGCCGGGCAGCGGCTTGTCGGTCATGTTGTTGGCGTAACCATTCGGTTCGCCCCGGTCCCACATCATCTGCAGCAGCGAGAAGAGCAAGGGCCGCTCGAGCTGGCGCGGGTACGACGGGTAGAGGATCAGGGCGAAGTCACTGAAGTCCGAGCTCCTTGGAAGCAGTGTCGAGTAGTTCATCCCTGGTACGTAGAGCACCGAGCGGGTGAAGTCAGTCGCGACCGCAGTCAGCGCCCCGCCGGCGATTCCGCCCTGGCTGTTGCCGTAGTAGAACAGGCCGCTGGTATCGATCACCGAATTGCCGTTGAAGTTGAATGCGGGATCATCGGTGAGTCCGTCCGGGTGGATCAGCATGCGTCCCAGGAAGAGGAAATTGAGGAAACTCTGCTGCAGCCGGTCCGGGATAGTCGGGAACTTGGAGGCATCGGCGAGCGCCGCGATCGCGCTCGGGATGTCGTCCCGGAACGGATTACCGTCGTCGCTGGACGACATTCCGATCCAGTCGGTGGAGCAGACCATGACGCCGTTGTCATTGCCGAGTTCCCGCACGTTGGTCGAGTTGGCTTCGAAGAACTCGTTGAAGAGTCCGTGGCCGTATAGCGACGGGCGTGCGGTCTGCACCACGTTGCCGCCGGAGATCGAAGACGCGGGAATGTTGCACTGGAAACGGGCGGTGAAGGTGTTCCCGGCCATTCGGATCGGCTTCTGGTTTGCGTCGAGATCGAAGGTAGATCCGGTCGGGCAGCCGGTTTGGTTGAGATAGCACGGGACTTCAAAGGTGCCCCTGACCCTCCTGGCCAATTCGGGCTGGCCAGGCGGATTGTCGAGGGATTCGGTAATGGTGAAGTCCGGAGAAACGCCTTGGGGAACATTGTCAGTCAGATTGGTGTCGCCGAGTGACGCGAAGGCGCGATCCCGGATCGAGATCATCCGGCCGGTGAGGTTCTCGGCGCTGGCCACGGTAAAGCTCCAATGCAGGTACATAGACGGGCGCTCAACACTGGCGCCGGCGAGCAGTTCAAAGTCCTTCTCGTACTGGTTGCGCCTTGCTTCGACGATCGAGTTGTCCGTCCTCTGGTTGTCCCGGTAGAGGCGGTAGCCAGCGGGCGCAGGCAGGAGGTTGCCGGCGCTGTCCTTGATGTTTCGCAGGACCACCAGGTAGCGGTGGCCGTTCTTCAGATTCTTGCCGGGACGGATGATCAAGTTGCGGTCTTCGTCCTCGGATGCGAGAGAATCCATCTCGCCCCAGATCAGCTGCCGTTCCCCGGTTTCGGCGTCCAGCAGAAGGACAGGCTGTTGCGGAGCGAAGGCCTGACCCATGTCGGTGAGCGGAACGATCGCGGTCTGGTCGAACGCAGCCTGGTTCTCCATGCCAGGGATGTGAACAGAAATCGACTGGCCGGGACTGAACCCGTCGGACTGGTTGAGGACATTTACCTCGACGTTCTTATCGGCTTGGTTTCGCGGTGTTGCATCTGGTTTAAAATCAACGCGCAGGCCGGTTTCCGAGCTTGGGTCGGGTTTGGTGTTGTAGTCGTTGGGGAAGGGCTGGAGGCAGGGATTCCCGGCCGGCGCGATGAAGTCGCAGGCGGCCGCCTTGCTCAGATCAACATCAGCCGGCAACGCGCAGCGGGAAGCCTGACCTTTAAGTTTGCCGCTGGAGGCCTTGCCTGAGCGACGCTTTCCAGCGGAACGGCTTTTGTACGAAAGTCGGAACGAGGGTGTGCCGCAATTGTTCAGCAGCGCCAGTGATGGGCCGTTGAGCTTGACCGTGATCAGACGCTTCTTGCCCGCCTTGATCCGCAGACTCTTGCGGCCAGCCGCGGTCCAATCCGACCAAGGCTGCCGGACCTCAAGATTGATGCTCACTGAGGCTTTCCGGTTTTTGCGCCCGGTCGCCTTGACGCGCAACTTGACCTTTTTGGAGGTGCTGGCAGCCTGCTGGGAAGTCTTCAAAAACTTGACGTTCACCTTGACTGGCTTGCTGCGGGCCTGGGGCTTGCCCTTGGCGTCTGCGGAATGTGCGAACGAGCCGCCGACCAGCAACAGAGTCAGGCTCGCCAGCAGGAAAAGAACGAATGCCAGAAGCCAACGTTCACTACGGATATCACCACTGTTCGCCATGCTCTCCCCTTCGTAGATGGGGCGGACGCTCCACGCCCCGGTTCCCCCCGGAGCTACCCCGCTTCGAGTCTATCTGCTTCGGCCGAAACCGCAAGATGATCAGGGGTTCAGCTCGGTCGTCCGAGGTTCCGTCCTACCCGGAGCAGTGGTCCGCAGCTGCTGTCCTGGCTGAACCGGCCTGCGGATCCCAGCTTCGATGTAATTCTCCACATGCCCGGTTGCCTCAGACTTAGCGGTCCCGAACGATAGGTGCCATCGGACCGGGTCTTCAGTGACGCAAGCCGAAACGGAACCAGCGAAAATCCCGAACTGGCGAAAGCGGTCGGTGTGGCAATGAACGTGATTCTCCGGTTCGGGGCAGGCGGGTCGGTGGTCCCGCTCAGGACAAACCTCTGGCCGGGCCGGCGATCGACCATCGCGTGGGGCGGGTTTCCAGGGATCTTCGAAGTGATCAGCATTCCTGGTTTTCCACCGACCGCAACCGGGGTCCTCAACTTACGCGGGTCGTCACCGTTCTCGATCGTGAAAACGGTTTGCGGAAGCGGCGCGTTCAACCGGGCACCGGCCAGGGTTGCCGGAACGACGATCGTGGTTGCGGCATTGGGGCCAAGGGTCAGGCGGAACCAGTCCTGGCTGAGAGCCGAGTCGCCACGCCAGCAACTCCACGGAGCCGGGTCCTCGCTGACACTCAGAAAAGGGATCAGGGAACCAGGACCATCAAGGCGGGCGGAACCAAACGAATATGGACTGCCCTTGACCCCCTTGACGCCCCAGGAGGGAAGGGGGGAAGTGAAAACAAAGTCAGATCCCAAGGAACCGGAAACAACCCGAACCCGATACTCAAACGATCGGGAAGAGGGCCAGGAGAGTGAAGAAGGAGAAGCCGAAAGTTCATTCACGATCGGCAGCTTCGGTGTGATCGCAGCGGCGGATCCAGAACTGAGGACAAACCCGGCAAGCAGACCCAAAACGATCGAAACGAATCTCCCCATCAGGAAAGGACAGGTGTCGCGCGCTTCAGCCAGACGGTAATGCCGGGACGCTGGAGCAGCAGCCATTTCCCACCAATCGACGCTTTCATGCCAGCCTTGAACTGCCTGCTCATCCAGCCGTCGTAATTGATGATGCAGCCCACAAGGGTCGTTTCAATTTCGGAAATCCACCGAATGCGGCTACCGCGGACGCTGTACTCAGCCCCCATCGTGTTGCAGCCGCCAGAAGCAACCATCGTCGGCCGCAGGTCCTCTTCGGACCCATCACTCGAATGCTCAAAAAACTCCACGCTCACCTTGAGCGGCGTGTTTGCGGCATCGCCCTTGACCGAAGTCGAAACGTAGTGGCGCCCGTCAAGAACACTCAGCGTGGCAGGCCGCATGCCCTGACCCGGGCTCTCCGCTGCTCCAGCCGAAGCCACCGAAAATAGAAAAACCACCGAAACCAGAATTCCTGAAATCTTCATGATCATGCCCGGAGACTACTTAGGAAGGTCGCAAGGAACCAGGGGTGCCCTGCAGGCAGGCCGTCAGCCCGAAACCACTTAGCGAGACTTATGAAGAAATTGGCGCGAGAGGGCCGCGGGAGGCAGGGGGTCCGCGCGGCCCTCACCGCGCCTGCGCGTCGGTAGCCAGGGAGGGATGCCGACGCGAACGCTTCCAATGGATGAACCACCGGAAGCGGGCTTGGAAAATTTGAATTACAAAAAGGTTCAAGGCCCCATCTCGGGCCTCTTAGTCCGGTCCTGCTCCTTCCCTATTCTCCCTATGCTTCTACGGACTGCAACCTGATCTTATACACCTCTAGTGACCCTGCGTCAATTAAACTTTCTGACGCTTCGGGCCGGGCCCGGAAAACGGCTCAGGAAGGGGGAGCGAGCGCGGTCAGGACGATGCGCTCCTGCTCCCGGACGTGGGCCACCGAGTAACCCTCTCCAGGGCTGGCGCGTTCCGGTCGGCCGATGTAGCTCAGATCGAGGTGGTCCGGCATGATGCTCGGCAGACGCCGGCGCATGACACTCCAGGCACCCATGTTGTTTGGCTCTTCCTGGACCCACGCAACCTCTTTGAGGTTCGGGTAGGAAGCGATCAGCGCGGAAAGCTGCTGTTTCGCGAAGGGGTAGAGCAGTTCGACCCGGGCTACGGCCACGGTCTCCGCGCTCTCCCGCGTGTCGGCGGCATCGATGTCGTAGTAGACGCGGCCGGAGCACAGCACCAGGCGTTCGATTTTTTCGCGGCGCTCGGTGGCGCGAGGATCGTCGAGGATGAAGTGGAAGTGCTCGTCGGTGAGCTGATCCAGGGTTGACGCGGCGGCGGCCGCACGCAGCATGCCCTTGGGCGTGAAGACAACCAGCGGCCGCGGTTTCTTGATCAGGGCCTGGCGGCGCAGCAGGTGGAAGTACTGGGCGGGGGTCGACGGGTTGGCGATCCGCATGTTGCCTTCGGCGGCGAGTGAAAGGAAACGCTCCATGCGGGCGCTCGAGTGCTCGGGCCCGGCACCTTCGTGGCCGTGCGGCAGCAGCAGCGTCATGCGTGAGGTCAGACCCCACTTCGACTCGCCGGAAGCGAGGAAGCTGTCGATGATGACCTGGCCGGAGTTGGCGAAGTCGCCGAACTGCGCTTCCCAGATGACCAGCGAATCCGGATCGGAAGACGCGTAGCCGTATTCGAAGCCGAGGCAGGCGGTTTCGGAAAGCGGGCTGTTGTGGAGCTCGAATGGTGCTTTGGCCTTGTCAAGGTGCTGGATCGGCGCGTACTTGAGGCCGGTCTTCTCGTCGTGGAGCACGAGGTGGCGCTGGGAGAAGGTGCCGCGCTCGGTGTCCTGTCCGGTCATGCGCACATGGACGCCGTCGGTCAGCAGCGAACCGAGCGCCAGTCCTTCGGCGTGGGCGAACTCGATGCCGCCGTTGTCCATTGCCTCGGTTCGTTTGCCGAGCGGCTTGCGCAGCTTGCGATGGATGGAGAAGCTGGCGGGAACCTCGATCAGCTTTTCGTTGAGTTCCCGGAGGTCAGCTTCGGGAACCGCGGTCTGGACCGGCGGACTGGCGCTTCGGTCCATCTCGCCGGTGCCGACGCTGGTAACCGTCGGGTCTTCGTAGACGCCGGTTTCCATCTTCTGGCGCAGATTGTCGAGCGTTGCCTTGAGGTTGGTCCGGCGTGTTTCAGCGACTGCTTCCGCTTCTTCGGCGGTGACTACCTTCTGCTCGATCAGCTTCTCGGTGTAGATCTGCGAAGCTGGTTTGTGGCTCTTGATAGTTGCCGACATCAGCGGCTGGGTGTAAGCGGGCTCGTCAGTTTCGTTGTGGCCGAAGCGGCGGTAACCGACCACGTCGATGACGATGTCGCGGCCCCAGTTCTCGCGGTAGGCCATGGCCAGGCGCATTGCCTGGGAGCAGGCTTCAACATCGTCGGCGTTGACGTGAATGATCGGGACGTTGAAGCCTTTGGCCATATCGGCGGCGTAAGGGGTGGAGCGTCCGTCGGTCGGGTCAGTGGTGAACCCGATCTGGTTGTTCTCGATGATGTGGATCGTGCCGCCGACCGTGTAGCCGTCGAGGCTCTGCAGGTTGAAGGTTTCGGCAACCACTCCCTGGCCGGGGAAAGCGGCGTCGCCGTGGAGCACGACCGGCACGGCCTTTTTGAAGTCATGAGTGATCCTGGAGCCGTCGATGTCGCTCTGGGAGAAACGGGTTGCGCCGGTGACCACCGGGTCGACGAACTCGAGGTGGCTCGGGTTCGGGTAAAGGTGGACGTCGATCTTCTCGCCCTCGGAATTCGTAAAAGACCCCTGGTGCCCGTAGTGGTACTTGACATCCCCGGTGCCGCCGTGCGGGATCGCGGCAACTGCCTTGACGTCTTCGATGCGCTTGCCGCCTTCGAACTCGGCGAAGATCGATTCAGGCGGACGGCCTGCGTTGTGGGCGAGGACCGAGAGGCGTCCACGATGGGCCATGCCCAGCACGACTTCTCCGGCCCCACCACGGATGGCCAGTGTGGAGAGCTCGTCGATCATGGTCACGATCGCGTCGAGGCCTTCGATCGAGAACATCTTCTGGCCGAGGTAGGCCTTCTCGATGAACCGTTCGAATTCGAAGACATCAATCAGGCGGTCGTGCAGGCGGCGCTGTTCGTCGCGGGTGAACGGCTTGCGGTGCTCGCCCGACTCGATCATCTCGCGCATCCAGACGCGTTGCTGGTGGGAAGAGATGTGCTCGAACTGGTAGCCGATGGTGCCGGTGTAGGAGGCACGCATCCGCGGCAGCGCTTCCAGCAGGCTCTCGCCAGGAACACCGATGCGGAGGATCGAGGCGGGGATCTGGGCCATCAGTTCCGGGGTCAGTGCGACGGTTTCCGGATCGAGGGCCGGGTCGCCCTTCGGCTTGGCGCCGAGCGGGTCGAGGTTGGCGGCCAGGTGGCCGTGGGTGCGGAAAGCCTTGAGGATAGAAGTCGATGCCTGGACCGCCTGGAGCAGTTCCGGGGTCGGCCGCTGGCTGATCGCCGAACTGGAAACCTGGGCTTCCGCGGCAAGCGGCGGGGCCTTTGATGCTTTGGCCACGGAGGCGGCCAGGACTGAAGGCTCGAGGCCGAGGTCGATCGCGACTTTTTCGTAGAACTCGTTGCCGCCACCGATCATGCCGTCGAGCGTCTTCAGGAAGTTGCCCGATTCGGCACCCTGGATGATCCGGTGGTCGTAGGTGGAGGTCAGGGTCATCACCTTCGACACACCGATCTGGGCGATGCGCGCGGGGTCGGCGTGGGTCCATTCCGACGGATAGGCGATCGAGCCGGCAGCCACGATCGTGCCTTGGCCGGTCATCAGGCGCGGCACTGAAGCGACGGTGCCGATGCCACCGGGATTGGTCAGTGTGATGTTGGTGCCGGCGAAGTCATCCGGGGTGAGCCGGTTCTCGCGGGTCTTCGTGATCAGCTCTTCGTAGGACGCGTGGAACTCGGTGAAAGTGAGCTTGTCGGCACCCTTCACGGCCGGGACCATCAGGGCTCGGGAGCCGTCCTTTTTCTCGACGTCGACCGCGATGCCAAGGTTGACCTGGCCGTCGCTGATCACGTAGGACTTGCCGTCCCGCTCCTCGTAGTGGCGGGTCATGGGCGGCCATTCCTTCGCGGCGAGCACGATCGCCCAGGCGACGAGGTGAGTGAATGAAACCTTCATGCCGCGCGGCTGGAGGGCGCCGTTCAGGCCCTTGCGCTTGGCATCGAGTGTGTCGACGGCGATCGTTCGGAACGAGGTGGCGGTCGGTGTCGAGAGACTCTCGTTCATCGCCTTGGCCAGCATGCCGGCCGGTCCGCGCAGGACCTTCTCTTCACGGTCGGCACTTGCGGAGGCGCCGTTGCCGGAGGGAGCAACGTCGGCGGCGGCCAGCACATCGGACTTGAGGACTTTGCCTTCGGGGCCGCTGCCGGCGATCGAATCCAGGGTCAGGCCTTCGGCGGCGGCGATACGGCGGGCGACCGGTGTGGCCCGGCCTTCGCCGGGATCGGTGGTGCCGTTCGAGGGCGTTGACCCATTGCCTGCTTCGGCAGGTCCGGAGGAGCCAGCGGAAGCTGACGGGGCGGAGCCGGAAGGATCGAGCTCGACCAGGGCGGCACCGATCGGAATCTCGTCATCGGCCTCGACCAGAAGCCTGGTGATGGTGCCGTTGGCCGGGGACGGCACTTCGGCGTCAACTTTGTCGGTCGAAACTTCGATCAGGGTCTGACCCTCTTCGACCGTGTCGCCGACGGCAACGTGCCATTCGAGCACCGTGCCTTCGGTGACCGACTCACCCATTTCGGGCATGGTCACGGTGATCGGATCGCCCGCGGGTTCTGGCACGCTGTCTTCCGCAGCACCATCACTTTCGGTCTCCGAGGCTGCTTTGGTCGGTGCAGCAGCACCGGAAGGGTCGATTTCGGCAAGGACGGCGCCGATTGCGACTTCGTCATCGACTTCGACCGAAAGTCTGGTGATCGTTCCCGAGGTCGGCGCCGGTACTTCTGCATCGACCTTGTCGGTCGAGACTTCGACGATCGTCTGGCCTTCTTCGACCACATCACCCACTGCCACGTGCCACTCGAGAACCGTGCCTTCGGTTACTGACTCGCCCATCTCGGGCATGGTGATCTCGGTGATTGCTGACTCTGCCATTTACGGCAGTGTATGCAAACTGGGAGATCGGGCAATTCCGCGATATCCAGCCCTGCACAACCACTCCCAGCGCAGGCAATGTAGGGTCAGTCCCAGTCCGGCCAAATTGCGGTGGATTGAGGTTCCATTCGCATGGGCAACGGGATTTACAGCTCGGAGGAGGAGCGATGGATTACTTCGTAACTGGTGGTACGGGATTTATCGGGCGTTATCTGGTCGAGAGGCTCCTGAAACGCGAAGGGACCATCTACATGCTGGTTCGCGAAGGCTCCCGCGGGCGCTTCGAAGAACTGCTTGCCGGCTGGGGTGCTGACGAGGGGCGCATCGTCCCGGTGATCGGCGATCTTTCCCAGCCGATGCTCGGTGTTTCCGACGATGAGATCGGCAGGCTCAAGGGCAAGATCGGCCACTTCTACCACCTCGCTGCCGTCTACGACATGGAGGCAAGCGAAGAAACGATGCGGGCCGCCAACATCGACGGAACCGTGCACGCAGTCGAGCTTGCGAACAGGCTTGAAGTCGGATGTTTCGAACTGGCCAGCTCCATTGCCGTCGCGGGCCTCTACAAAGGCACCTGGCGTGAAGAGCAGTTCGACGAGGCCGAGAACCTCGACACCCACTCCTACTTCCGGACCAAACACGAGTCAGAACGTGTCGTCCGCGAACAGGCGACCACTGCCTGGCGGGTCTATCGCCCCGGCATTGTCGTCGGCAACTCCGAGACCGGCGACATGGACAAGGTCGATGGCCCCTACTACTTCTTCAAGCTGATCAAGCGGCTTCGCGCCGTATTGCCGCCGTGGGTCCCGACCGTCGGCGTCGAAGGCAAGCAGATCAACGTCGTGCCGGTTGATTTCGTCGCCGATGCGATGGACCACATCAGCCACGTCGAAGGCCTTGACAACCAGGCCTTCCACCTGACCGACCCGAACCCCCTGACGGCCGGCCAGCTGATCAACCTTTTCGCGAGGTCGGCAACCGCCCCGCAGATGTCGATTCGGATCGACCCGGAAATGCTGAACATCATCCCGCCGGCGGTTCGCGGCGGTCTGATGATGCTGCCCCCGGTCAAGCGCATCTCCGACAACGTGCTGAACGACGTCGGAATCCCGCGTGAAGTCCTGGTCTACGTCAACTACCCGACCAGGTTTGACTGCAAGAACACCCTGGCCGCGCTCGAAGGCTCCGACATTTCGGTGCCGCCACTGGCCACCTATTCGGACAAACTCTGGGATTACTGGGAGCGTGAGCTCGACCCGGACCTGTTCAAGGACCGCTCCCTCGGAGGGGCGATCGGCGGCAAGATCGTGATGATCACCGGCGCATCGTCGGGAATCGGACAGGCCGCTGCCGAAAAGGCCGCGGCTGCCGGGGCCAAGGTCCTGCTGGTCGCCCGCAGTGCGGACAAGCTCGAGGAGATCAAGAAGCAGATCGAGGAGATGGGTGGCGACGCGTCGGTCCATGCCTGCGATCTCGCCGATGTTGACGACATCGAGCGCATGGGCAAGGAAGTCCTGGCCGAGCACGGCCACGTGGACATCCTCGTCAACAACGCGGGTCGTTCGATTCGCCGTTCGGTTGAGCACTCGTATGACCGATTCCACGATTACGAACGCACGATGCAGCTCAACTACTTCGGCTCCCTGAAGCTGATCCTGACCCTGCTGCCGCGCATGCGGGAACGCAAGAGCGGGCACATCATCAACATCAGCTCGATCGGTGTCCAGACGAACACACCTCGATTCTCGGCTTACGTCGCTTCGAAGGCCGCGCTCGATGCGTTCAGCCGGACGATCGCTTCCGAGATCGTCGACGACCGGGTCCACATCACATCGATCTACATGCCGCTGGTGCGCACGCCGATGATCGCGCCGACCAAAATGTACGACGCTTTCCCGACCATGTCACCTGACGAAGCCGCTGAACTGATCACCGGGGCGATGATCAACAAACCAAAGAAGGTAGCGACCAAGCTCGGCAACTTCGGCGAGCTGCTTTACGCGGTTTCACCGAAGGCCAGCGACGCCGTGCTCAACCAGGGCTACAAGCTCTTCCCCGATTCGAAGGCGGCCAAGGGCGAGATCGAAGGCGAAGGCGCACCGGACAAGGCAGTTTCGACCGAAGCCGTCGCTTTCGCTCACCTGCTGCGCGGCGTCCACTGGTAGCCGGCGGTGAATGACCGGCGCCTGAAGCACTGGGGCTGGGGATACGAAGACCAGCAGCGGCCCGCCCATGAGGTGGAAGAAGCCGCTGCCGGGATTCGGGCGATGCTCGGCTTCGGTGGAGAAGCACAGTCGGCGGTGCCGCTGGCTGACGCCACGATCCGTGATGCGAGGCTGGCGGTACCCGGGTCGGTAACCCCCGGACTTTTCACCGATGACCGCCATGATCGGGCGGTCCACGCTCTGGGCAAGGCTTATCGCGACATCGTGCGTGGGCACCGGGGCGAATTCCCCAATCCCCCGGACCTTGTGGCTTTCCCAGCTTCCGAATCGGAGGTTGTCGAAGTACTCGACCGCGCTTCGGAACTTGATGCGGTCGTGATCCCTTTCGGTGGCGGCACCAGTGTGGTCGGTGGTGTTGAGCCCCGACTTGCTGATGATCGACCCAGCATTTCCCTCGACCTGACCCGGCTGAATCAGGTTCTCGAAATTGACGGAGTCTCCCTGGCGGCCCGCATCCAGGGCGGTGTTCGCGGTCCGGCCCTGGAGGAACAACTGAAGTCAGAGGGGCTGACCCTGCGCCACTACCCGCAGTCGTTCGAGTACTCGACGCTCGGCGGTTGGATCGTCACCCGCGCCGGCGGTCATTTTGCCACTGGCGAGACCCACATCGACGACCTGACCGAGTCGGTCCGGGCAATCACCCCGTCCGGTGAGTGGCAAAGCCGGCGGCTGCCCGGTTCCGGCGCCGGACCATCACCCGACCGGATGATGCTGGGCTCCGAAGGCATCCTCGGCGTGGTCACTGAAGCCTGGATGCGGGTCCGCCCCCGCCCGGTATTCAAAGCTTCGGCAACTGTGGAGTTCCCTGACTTCGTGGCAGCCGCGACCGGTGCCGTGCGGGAGATTGCCCAGTCCCGGCTCGGCCCGAGCAACTGCCGGCTGATCGATCCGCTGGAAGCGCTGACCATGGGGGCGGGGGACGGTAGGGCAACGCTGCTGCTGCTCGGGTTCGAATCGGCCGACGTACCGGTGGGGGTCCTGCTGGACCAGGCGATCTCGATCGCCGAAAGCAACGGCGGGCAGGTCGCAAGCCGCAAGGTGGTCGAGCCCACGGGCGACGACGATGGCACGACGGCGGGGAGCCAATCCGACAAGTGGAAGGACGCTTTCCTGCTGGCGCCGTACATCCGTGACACTTTCGTCTGCTGTGGGGTGCTTTCCGAGACTTTCGAAACGGCGACCACCTGGGACCGCTTCGGAACCTTCCACGCGGAAGTGATCGGAGCCGCCCGCCGGGCTGTCGCCGAGGTCTGCGGTGCCCCGGCAGAAGGCGAAGGTGCTCCCCGGGTGAGCTGCCGACTGACCCACGTCTACCCGGACGGTGCGGCCCCATACTTTACGGTCATCGCGCCGGCGATCCGGGGCGGTGAGTTGGAGCAGTGGGACGAAATCAAGGCTGCAGCCTCCGAGGCAATCATCGAAAACGGCGGAACGATCACCCATCACCACGCGGTGGGTCGGGACCACCGCCCGTGGTACGACCAGCAGCGGCCCGACCTCTTCGCATCGGCGCTTGGCGCGGCGAAAAGGGAGATTGATCCCAAGGGCATGCTCAACCCCGGTGTACTCCTCGGTTAACCGCTAGCCTTCTGCGACTGCATTCCGTTTCCCGGGATTGCGGACAACACCTTTCCCATGGAAACGACCTCCTCAGAAACACTTGCTCCCGAACGTGGACCCTTCCGGGCCGCTCTGAAGACGGCCCGGCCCCAGGAGTGGGTCAAGAACGTCCTGGTTTTCGCCGGCCTGCTCTTCTCCGGGCATGTTGACGATCCGTGGTCGATCGGGCAGGCGCTGCTGACCTTCGTCGCTTTCTGCGCGATTTCCAGTGCCGGCTACTTCATAAATGACCTCAACGACGTCGATCTGGACCGCCAGCATCCGAAAAAACGCTTTCGGCCGATCGCCGCCGGCCAGCTTTCGATCCCCTCCGCCTGGGCCATCGCTTCCGGCCTGGCGGTCGGCGCTATCGCTCTCGCTTTCCTCGCCATCAACTGGAAGGTGGGTCTGTTCGTCGTCGGTTACGGCTTGATCCAGGTCGGCTACAGCTTTGGTCTGAAACAGATCGTGATCATCGACGTGATGACCCTGGCCACACTGTTCATCCTGCGGGTGATGGCCGGCGCCGAAGCGGTCGACACCCAGGCTTCCGAGTGGCTGATCCTCTGCACCGGCATGCTCGCCCTTTTTCTCGGTTTCACCAAACGACGCCAGGAAGCGGTGTCCGAACTTCATGAAGGAACGAGCAGCCGCCCGGTGCTGGAGCACTATTCACTGCCTTTCCTTGACCAGATGGTCGCCATGGTGACCACCGGTACGGTGGTCAGCTACGCGATATACGCCGTGGATTCACCGCTGGTCGGCAACCAGATGATGCTGACGATTCCCCCTGTGGTCTACGGGATCTTCCGGTACCTCTACCTGATCTACGACCGGTCCGATGATCGCTCTACCGCCGCGATCGTCGCCGAAGATCGTCCGATAATCGTGGCGGCGGTCGCTTTCGCCCTGACGGCGTTCCTGTTGCTCTACGTCTTCAATTAGCGTCTTTTCCGGGGACTTTCTGGAGAAAACGTTTCACTGACAAGAAGCATTGACATTGACGAAACTGATGTTTATACTTCTAAGTCGAAAAGAACACCTGGGAGACGGGTGAGAGTACATCGAGAATCACAATCGAAAGATTGGTTCGTGCTCTGCTCAACACTCTGATACTTGCGGATTCTCAAAATGCAGGGCAAGTATCCGGGCCGTCTTAGGCTTTCCCGCCGTTCAAATGTCAATAGGAAATTGTCGATGCGACCGCCATCAGTGGGGTTCGCTCAGAACGTACGGAGATAAATTGAAGCCCGCTGTCCGCCTTGCCACCCGTTTTTTACTCTTTTGTGCCGTGCTCCTCATGGGGTTCGCTTCCGCCAATGCAGCGCAGGCGTCAGGGACCCCTGATCTTCAGCTGAGTGCAAACACTTCGAGCCCGCTTTTCGGCACGAACGGCTCTGCGACTACGACTGCGTCGCTCGCCAACGGTCAGCCCAAGGGCTACAACCTGAGCTTCCGTGTGGTCCTTCCGGCCGGCATCAGCTACGCCGGTGGAGCCACCCCGGCGCCGCAGATCATCAGCAACCAGCCCGGCACCGGGCAGACGACCCTGATCTTCTCCAACGTTTCCGACGTCGTCGCCAACTCTTCGCAGGGGGTCGACTTCAAGGTTGCGCACAACCAGGCCACCCTGAACGTCGGCAGCCAGTACGAGATCAAGTACTACGCCTACGTCAACTCCGATCCGCGTTACCTGCCGAAGTTCGACAGCAACGGAGCGGCCATTCCCGGTACCTACACCGGCAACGCTGAATCGGCGTCCACCGGCACCATCCGCGCAATCGAACTGATCAAGTCGGAGCCCAGCCGTGAAGGCGAGATCCTCCGGGGCGTCCACGACAACCAGACGATTTACACGCTGACCCTCAGGAACAACGAGGTAAACCCGACCGCGTCGACGAAGATTGACGACTTCCTGCCGGCCGGCCTCGAGTTCCTCGGATGTCAGAACGATCCGGACAACACCACGGATGCTCCCAGTAATCCCGGCAGTGCCCAGGAGTACCCCGGTTCCGGTCCGATCGTCATCAAGCCCGTTCCCGACTGTCACGCACCGACTCTGGTCGAGACGATCAATTTCGATCCGGATGGCGCCGGTCCCAAGCCGACCGCCGTTTACACCCACGTTCAGTTCGACACCGGCACCCTGGCCCCGGGCCAGACCAAGGTCTACCGCTATCGCGCCGCCGTGCCGCTGCGGGAGAACACACTCGACTGGACCGGCACCGAGCCGACCCCGGCTTCAGGCAAGCAGGCCACGAACCTCGACAACAACAGTGGCCCCGAAGTCCGTGACGAGCAGCCGCTGACCAACTACGCGCTAGCTGGAGGCACCTACAAGGGCCCGGCCGACCTCGCGGTCACTTCCGATTCCAGCATCACCCGTACTTCTGAAGACCTCGTGGTCTACAAGAGCGCCAGCACCGGCACGCTCTCCCAGGGTGGGGACACCGAGTGGGAACTGCGGTTCCGTACCGGTGAGTACCGCTACAGCGACAACATCGTGGTCACCGACACCCTGCCGAGCGGCTACTGCCCGCTTGGACCGGTCAACTACACGACCCAGAACGACGCTTCCGACAGCGAATGCGATCCGACCGGAGCCAACCCGAGCGCACCGTACAAGAGCGTCACCGAGAATGCCGACGGCACCTTCACGATCGTCTGGGACAAGGCCAACCTGGCCAAGTTCGGCCACACCAACGTCAACGACGAGTTCGTGGTCACTTTCCCGACCAGGACCCGCGCTTCCTACCAGGCCAACTTCCAGCCGACCACCCCGATCCTCGCCAGGGATTCGAGCAACAACAAGGTCGCACTGACCGGTGAGACTTCGTCCCGCTGCGTCGCCCCCGGCACCCCGGACTGCTCCACCCCCGGCGACATCATCTGGAGCGACGAGCTCCAGCCGCAGCCGGTGATCGACGCTTCGCAGGCC
>Ga0105048_10002257_pt1 | contig 31161 bp, 23 predicted proteins | sample MAT05_FD_78382 | JGI IMG/M metagenome (GOLD analysis project Ga0105048, IMG submission 78382) | Freshwater microbial communities from Lake Fryxell liftoff mats and glacier meltwater in Antarctica - MAT-05 | ecosystem: Environmental > Aquatic > Freshwater > Ice > Liftoff microbial mat | place... | reverse complement strand
GCCACCAACCGATCCAGATCAGCCAGCGAGGTATAGACGTGGGGCGTGATGCGAACGCAACTGATGTTTTCCCAAACGGTGGGCGAGGTGTTAATTTTTGCTTTGGCAAACAGTTGGCCCTCCAACTCCTGAATGGTCATGCCGTCGATGCTGACCCCGCAAATGCCGCACGAAAACGCGGCTTTGAGGGACGTATGTAGTTTCACACCCGGCAGTTTCTGCACCTGCTCGGCCCAGTAGTTTTTCAGGTAGCGAATCCGCTCTTCCTTGCGTTTAGTGCCAATGGCATTGTGGAAATTGATGGCTTCGCCAATGCCCTGCTCAATCGGGAAACTCCGCGTGCCAATGGTTTCAAACTTGCGGATATCATCGCTCAGGGGTTTGCTGTTGCAGAGAAGCGGCCAGATTTTGGCGATTTTCTCCCGCTTAATCCACAACATGCCGGTGCCAACCGGGGCCGACAGAAACTTGTGTAAGCTGGTTCCAAAATAATCACACCCCAACTCCGAGACCTTGAAATCGAGCAACCCGAACGAGTGTGCTCCATCCACCAACACCTCGATACCCCGTTTCTGCGCCATCTGACAGATTTTCCGAACAGGCATAATCTGCCCCATCCAGTTGATCACGTGGGTTACGTGGATCACTTTGGTTTTGGGCGTAATCGCCTTTTCATACTCCCGAACAATGGTCTCGTCGTCCTCAATCGGGAACGTGAAATTTAACTGTTTATACACGACCCCCTCGCGTTGCGCCCGTTGCCGCCATGCCTGCACCACATTCGGGTAGTCCTGCAGGGTGCCAATCACTTCGTCACCGCGCTGCAACTCCAGGCCATAGATGACAGTGAGCAGGGCTTCGGTGGCATTCCGGTTAATGGCAATTTCTTCGGCTGATGTGCCTGCGAGCAACGCCAGTTTATCACGTACGGCTTCGCGACCCTGATCCAGAATCCGCCACATATAATACGATGGCCCCTGGTTAACCATCGCATTGTACCGTTCCAGCGCTTGCTGCACCACGAGGGGCGAGGGCGATACCCCACCGTTGTTCAGAATCAGGATGTTCGACGATGAAGCGGGGTATGCCTGCTGAATCAGGTGCCAATAGTCTTCGTCAGTGGCGGCCTGTTGTGCCGATAAAGAGGCAACGCGGGCGGTGGCCCCAGCCCAATCGGCGGCATGGGCCTGGGCAAACAGGCTGTTAGCGGAAAAGGCTCCTCCGGCCAAAGCTACTTTCTGGATAAACGATCGTCGGTTGTGGGCGGCAGCGTGTTCCTGCATGATATGTAGGGATAAAATCAGCCCTCAATATCGGAATTTTACCGGCTTACCCGCTACTTTTTCCAGCACTGGTCGCAAAATTAAATCGGCGTTCTGGCGAGTTTGTTCTAGAATACCACTATTAAGGGCCGATTGCCTGATCTGTTCCTCGGCCTGTGTGTAGGCCCCACTCACCAGGGCCGACTCGTCCATGAAACCAAACTGTGTGTCATACACGCGAGACTGCTTATGATTGATTTTCCAGCCGCAGAGTTCAGGTTTAGGGAGTTTTACCACAATGGTATCGCCCGTTTGCACGTCGGCGGCTGTCAAGTGGGTGAGGTCGATGCAGCCGGTGGCCTCGCCCTGCACAATCAGCACGGCGCGGGCATTGGGCAAAATGGCGCGGGGCTGGTTGTGTTCCACAATATCGCGGAACGTGTAGCGCACCAGTTCCAACTTACCGAGGGCCGTAACTTCTCTAAGCACCAATTGCTGCGTGGCCTGGTTGCCCTGCGTAAAACGTGAAAACAGCGGCCATTGGCGCAGGTATTCCCAGAGCGTGAGAAGGCCGATAATGAGCAGGGCAAGAAACAGGAAGCGAGTTAGTGAGCGCATGGGTTTCTACAAAAACAAAACCCCCGAACTATCGCTGCTCCGGGGGTTTGTCAAGATATATTACATAAAATCAATGACTTTGGGGTGAATCAGCAGACTGCTGCTCCAGATTGAAAAGGTCGTTCAAGACGTCGATGAGCGTTTCGGCTTCACCACGTTTGCAGGCGGCTTTGAGCTGTAACACAGGCAGCTTAATGATTTTCTGCATGATGCCGCGTGTGATCTTGTCGATCTTTTCCGATTCATCGGACGACATGCTTTTCGCATATCGGCCAATTTCTTCGCGCCGAATTTGCTCCAGGGCGTTCTTCAGCTTGTTGATGGTTGGCGAAACCATCATCTCCTTCGACCAGTCGCCAAACTCCACAACCGCTTGGTTCACAATGGCTTCCACCTGCGGAATTGAGGCCACCCGGCGGTTCAGCGCTTCGTCGGCGCGGTTGCGGATATGGTCGATGTTATAGACAAGGACCCCCGGAATCTGCTCCACGGCGGCATCTACAGAGCGCGGCACCGACAGGTCGATGAAGTATTTATAGGTCAGCACCGAAATGTCTTTCAGTAGATCGGGCGTGAACAATGGTTGGTCGCGCTGAACGGACGAGATCACTACATCGGCACGTTGGAGTTCGGTGGTGAGTTGGTCGAAGTCGGCCAACTGAAATCCGTATTGCGTGGCTAATGAATCGGCTTTGGCGCGGGTACGGTTGCAGAGAGTAATATTTTTGAAGTCGCGGTCGGCGAGGTTTTTGCAAACATCAGTGCCAATTTCACCGAGGCCCACCACCAGAATTCGGGGTTGCGTTTGGTGACCTACCAACTCGTCGATCAGGTCAACGGCGGCATAGGAAACCGAAGCAGCACCGTCGCGGAACGACGTTTCCTGAGCAACGCGTTTGTTGGTAAAGAAAATGGTGTGCATTAACCGGTGCAAAAACGGCCCGGCCATATCTAAATCTGCTGACCACTGGTAGGCGTGTTTCACCTGGTTAGGAATCTGCATATCGCCAATTACCTGCGAGTGCAAGCCCACACACACCTCGAACAAGTGATGTACGGCAGTTGAGTGATCGGCATAAAACTGGAAATACGGTAAATACGTCTCCGTATTGGTCAGCCCTTTCTCAATCAGCAACAATTGGGCAATTTCGCGGTTCAAATCCTGCCCAAATGTATAATAAACCTCGGTACGGTTGCAGGTTGAGACAACGAGCAGTTCCGTTAAACCAAAGAAGTCGCGCAAGCGGAGCATAAGCCGTTTTGCCTCTTCTTCGTTGAGTGCAATTAACTCACGAACCGACAGAGGGGCGGTTTTATGCGACAGGCTAATTGATTTAAAATTATCTAACATACCACAGTATCACTTCACCCTACAAAATTACAACCCGATTGCTGCATGATGAACAACATATTCATGCTGTCCTATTATTTAGAATCACTTTAAACAAATATTCGTTTCTGGTGATTGTCCAATTTTAGTAAAGAACAATAGTAGCTGGTGCGACGTTCGTATTCTGACCATTAGTCGTGAAATCATTAGAAAGATAAACGGGTTTGGTCTAGAAATTGCCAACGTTTCCTGCCAACGTGCTAAACTTGAGGGTTGAAACGTTGATAATAGCCGATGAAGCGCAAAACCCATCCATGCTCAAATCATTCGATATATACAGTCAGAACAATGTACTGAAGATCATCGTTGCCCTAAACCTACTGCTGGTAGGATCAGGGGCTTTGATTTTTATGAACCGAATTATCACCAAGTTAGAAACTCGTGAGGAACAGTACGTTCAGTTGTACGCGAAAGCATTGGGATATATTCAAACGGCCGATATCAATACGGACGTCAATTTCATTACGCAGGAAGTTATTGAAGCGAATAAAAATATTCCCGCTATATACATCAACGAGCATGGTCAACCGGCTAGCAAACTGAATATAGATTTTCCAGAGGGCCTTACCCCCGATGAACAGCAGCAATACCTGAGACAGCAAGTAGTTGAAATGCGCAAGAACCACCTGCCTATTCGGGTGGAGATTCGCGATGGGGAGTTTGGGTTGGTATATTTCAACAACTCGACCTTATTGCGGCAACTTAACTACTTTCCGTTCGCGCTGTTTCTCATCTTGACGGCCTTAGGCTTTCTGGCTTACCTGTCGTTTAGTTCTTCGCGCCGGGCCGAGCAGAACCGGGTTTGGGTAGGGTTGGCTAAAGAAACGGCCCACCAATTGGGAACGCCCCTGTCGTCGCTGATGGCCTGGGTTGAGTATATGCGCTCTATGCCCGAGCAATACGACGATACCATTACCGACGAAATCGAGAAAGATGTGGAGCGGCTGAATACCATCACAGGTCGTTTTTCCAGCATCGGCTCCATCCCGACGCTGAAAGAAGAAAATCTGGGCGAAGTCGTAAAGCAGTTTACCGATTATCTGGCCCGGCGCATTTCTACCAAAGTCAAAATGACCGTGGAGAGTAATTTGCCACCCACCCAAACGGTGCGCATCAACAGATTGCTGTTTGAATGGGTTATCGAGAACGTCTGCAAAAACGCGGTGGATGCAATGGCGGGCGTGGGCGAACTCCGACTCCGAATGATACCCCTCAACAACGACGAAGTTGCCATCGACATTACTGATACAGGAAAGGGCATTTCCAAAGCAAATATGCAGAAGGTATTCGCGCCAGGTTTCAGCACCAAAAAGCGTGGTTGGGGTTTGGGCCTCACGCTGGCCAAGCGGATTGTGGAGGAATACCATAACGGGAAGCTGTTTGTAAAAAGCTCCGAAGTGGGCAAGGGAACAACATTCAGAATTGTCTTGAACAAGGAAACTTGACGAGGAAAAAGGGTAAGTAACAAAAAGGGGGAGGAACGTACGAATGAGATTCGCGTTCCTCCCCTTTTTCGGTTTCTTCTTTTATTTACTGTGATAAGATCGGTACGTGGACGGTGTCGGTTTCGACCATATTACTTTCGAGAAGGGTACGGTCGCGAATCTTAATCTGAAACTTAATGGGAGTGATTTTGGCATTACGGCTGTAAAAGAAAATCTGCCGAAAATCGAGCGTTCCCTCAATAGCTCCTTTTGTGCCTTCTTTAGTCAACCGGGGGAAAACCAAGACGTTGTTCTCAGGGGTTTTTAATTCCTCATACTTGTTGTTTACCAACCGAAGTACCTTGATTTGATAGTTTCCCCAATCTTTAAAGGTAGAATAATAAATAGCCGAATCAGCCTTATTGCGGGGAGAATTCACGCCGAGGTCGCCGTCGCCATCGGTAAAGTTTAAGCTAATGACAACGGAATCGCGTTCGCCACCGCCAACACCCCCTCTGGAAGGAAGCCTTTTAAAGGGGGAAAGACCCAAAAACTCGATCTTTGGGGTATCAGAGAAATCGGGTTCGTTCCAGCAGGACGAAAGCAGAAGCGTGATGCCGAATAGGACCAGAACTGGGTGAATTAGTTGCCGTTTCATGATGTTGTAATCGTGACGCACTTTAACGTATCTTTTCGTTTGCAAAGTTTTTTAACCAGTTTTTCGACCGAATTAGCCAGCCAGCGGGAAGAGCTGAGACAACAAATTTTAGCCGTTGATGCCGGGCAATTTGACGCCTTAGCATTGACCGTTTTTCGGTACCAGGCAACGCAAAATTCTACCTACCAAGCGTATTTAAACGCCCTCGGGGTAGAGCCAGCGCATATTCAGCGCCTAGACGAGGTGCCGTTTATGCCCATCGGATTTTTCAAACAACACCAGATCGTATCGGCTGGCAAAGTAACAAAAGAAGCCATTGATGGGGCTGTTTGTTTTGCCAGCAGCGGCACAACAGGAGCCAATACCAGCCGTCATTATCTGTTCGATGCCAGCTTGTACAAGGCAATCAGTCAGCGTATTTTCGAGGAAACCTATGGCTCCCTAACCGACTTCCATATCCTGGCCTTGCTGCCATCGTATCTTGAACGAAATAACTCGTCGTTGGTGTATATGGTTCAGGAGTTTGTCGCCCAAACGGAATCTACCGGCTCCGGCTTTTACCTGCACAATACTACTGAGTTAGCCCAACAGATTAAACACCTGCTTGCCACTTCAACCCGAAAAATCCTGCTGATTGGTGTCACCTTTGCTTTGCTCGACTGGGTTGAAGCAGCCCCTGACCTCTCGTTTATTGGCGAAAGCAAGCGCGTAATCGTGATGGAGACAGGGGGAATGAAAGGTCGCCGTCGGGAGATGGTACGGGAAGAAGTACACCAGATTCTAGGCGAGAAATTAGGTGTTGACACCGTCCACTCGGAATATGGCATGACCGAGTTGCTGTCTCAGGGTTATTCAATAGGCCATGGGCTTTTCTATCCGGGCACCACTATGCGAATCCTGCTCCGCGATATCAACGATCCGTTTACCATATTCCCTGCGGGCGAGCGTCGTACCGGCGGCATTAACGTGGTTGACTTAGCTAACCTGGATTCGTGCAGTTTTATTGAAACCGCAGATCTGGGCCAGTATGGTCCCGAGCCAGATACATTTCGGGTGATGGGCCGGTTTGATAATTCGGATGTGCGGGGGTGTAATTTATTGGTAGTGTAGGGTAGTAGAGACGCAAAATTTTGCGTCTCTACATGCATTACGCATAAACCGCTACATCATCCCCCGTAATCGTGTCGCCACACATAATGACCAGCCGTTCGATCACGTTGCGAAGCTCGCGGACGTTACCAGTCCAGGCAAGGTTCTGTAGGTGTTGAAGCGCATCGACGCTGAGTTCTTTCACGGGAGCACCGTATTCAGCAGCGATGTCCTGTAAGAACTTATCCGCAAGAAGACCAATATCTTCTTTCCGCTCAACCAGGGGTGGTACGTGAATTACAATTACACTAAGGCGGTGGAACAAGTCTTCGCGGAAGTTTCCTTCGGCAATTTCCCGGCGCAGATCTTTGTTGGTTGCCGCAATCACCCGGACATTCACCCGAATCTCTTTGTCGCCACCAACGCGGGTAATTTTACTCTCCTGCAATGCCCGTAACACTTTAGCTTGAGCGGATAGGCTCATATCGCCAATTTCGTCAAGGAATAGCGTGCCTCCGTCGGCCTGCTCAAACTTGCCAACGCGCTTAGCCATGGCTCCGGTAAACGAGCCTTTCTCGTGGCCAAACAGTTCGCTTTCAATGAGTTCGCCCGGAATAGCTGCACAGTTTACTTCTATCAGCGGCATATTGGCGCGGTTGCCCTTCTCGTGAATCTGTTTGGCAACCATCTCCTTGCCCGACCCATTGGCACCCGTTACTAACACACGGGCTTCGGTTGCCGATACGCGGTTGATGGTTTCCTTTACCTTCTGAATAGCAGCAGACTCGCCAACAATTTCATTAAGTTTATAGATGCGCTTGCGGAGCGTTTTGGTCTCCTGCGCCATCTTGGACCGCTCCAGGGCGTTACGTACCGTAACCAGCAGGCGATTTAAATCTGGTGGTTTGGTGATGAAATCGAACGCTCCTCGCTTGGTAGCTTCTACGGCATTCTCCACATTACCAAAGGCAGATACCATCACAAACTGAGTGCCCCGGCCCGCTTCGCCCGCTTTCAGGAGTAGCTCAAGGCCGTCCATTTTGGGCATTTTAATGTCGCACAAGGCTACGTCATAATTGGATTTGATAATCATATCAAGCCCTTCTTCGCCGTCTTTTGCTTCATCTACTTCGTACCCTTCATATTCAAGAATGTCGCGTAGCGCGTCACGGATGCTCTTTTCGTCATCAACAATGATGAGTTTAGCCATAATAACGGTGTAATAAAGGCTGGTGTTACTTCGGGGTTAACAGGAAAACGGACGAATGTAAGCTAAAACCCCATCAGTTTGCAAATAGAGCGGCTTTTTTCCTTAAAAAATACAGTAACGAAGTTGCCGTGTAAATATGTGTCTACTTGACACAAAAGGTGGAAAATGACAATAAATTCAGTAGATTGCACAAAGAAGCCAGTTTTGTGCAATAATTGGTATTGAATTGGTTTTTAGCATTTATACGTAATCCCTTTACCAACACAATCGAATGAAAACACTACTACGAAGAGGATCAATTAATGCGTTCAGGAGTTTCCTTTTTGGGATGCTACTAAGTGTATCCATGCTGGTTCAGGCCCAGGACCGGCGCGTAACAGGCAGGATAATCGGCCCTGACAATAAGGCCATACCCGGAGTCAATATCCTGGTGAAAGGCTCGCAAAATGGCACAACAACCAGTGCCGACGGTGATTACTCACTGCCTGTGCCGACGAGCGGGGCGGTGCTGATTTATTCGGCGATTGGCTTTGCCAGTCAGGAGGTAGCCGTTGGAAACCAGGCGCGCATTAACTTAACTCTACAGGAGGCTGATCAGAGCCTGAGCGAAGTGGTGGTAACGGCCCTCGGTATCAAAAAGGAAGCCAAAACGTTGGGCTACGCCACGGCCACGCTGGGGCCTGACCAAATTAACGTTAACCGTCAACCCAACTTCATGAACGGACTACAAGGCAAAATGGCGGGTGTGCAAATTTCCAGCCTGGGAACAGGCCCAGCCGGGACCAGTAAGATTCGGATCCGGGGGCAGTCGTCGTTTTCGGGTCAAAACAGCCCGCTCATTGTTATCAACGGCGTTCCCATTGATAACACCAACTTCAGCTTGAATTCGGGTAATAACGGGTCGGATGGGTCTATCTCCAACCGGGGGTTCAATAACTCCGACGGGGGTGACGGTCTGAGTTCGATTAACCCCGACGATATCGAAGAGATGACTGTCCTAAAGGGAGCTACGGCGGCCGCCCTCTACGGTTCGCGGGCGAAGGACGGCGTTATCATGATTACGACCAAAACCAAGGGAACCTCGCAGGGAATCGGTGTGCAGTACAACAGTAACTTTACGGTTGAACAGCCGCTCGACTTCACGGATTATCAGTATGAGTACGGACAGGGCGAAAATGGCGTTCGGCCCACAGCCGCTAACCCAACGTCGGGGGTGTGGAGTTTTGGCGAACAATTCCAGCCGGGCATGACGCAGGTGCTGTTTGGAGGTGTTACGGTTCCATACGCGCCGGTTCGCAACCGGATCAATTCGTTCTACCGAAACGGAATGAACTGGACCAATACCGTTCAGTTGTCGTCGGCAGGGGAAAAGGGAGGTTTTAACCTGTCGATCTCGAACCTCGACTCGAAAGGGATCACCCCCAACAATACGTACAAACGCCGGACGATCAACCTGGGTTTTAATTACAACCTGACGAGTAAATTGAACGTAATGGGGACGATCAACTACTCGAATGAGGACAACCTGAACCCGCCCCAGATTGCCCAGCAGGATTTTACGATTCCGACAGTGATTTATACCATGGCCAACTCGATGCCTTTCGATGTGCTGGAAGCCAATAAGTACGATGCCGGCGGCAACGAGTTTGTGTGGTCGCGGTTCCGCAATCGAACCAACCCCTACTTCACGCTGAGCGACAAATTTGAGAAGATTCAGCGCGACCGGCTTTTTGGGAACATAGCTCTACGCTATAAGTTTGCCGATTGGCTGTATGTACAGGGCCGGGTTGGTCAGGATTACTGGGCGCGGAACCAGGTGTATAATTTCCCGACGGGCTCGGCCCCGCAAGGCCCCCCACCGGTTGGTTTCGTAAATGGTTGGGTTACTCAGGAAACGCGCCGTTTCCGCGAAGTCAACGCCGACTTCCTGATCGGTGCTAACCGCAAGTTTGGCAAGATCGGCGTTGACGCTACGCTTGGTGGTAATCAATTGTATCGCTACGGTGATAATAATAGCGTTTATGCAGTCGACTTTGTGGTGCGTGGGCTATATACCCCCCAGAATGCTCGTGTAAAAGACCCCACTTACAACTTTAGCGAACGCAAGGTAAATTCGCTGTATGCGCAGGTGGGCTTATCCTATAACGACTATCTGTTTATCAATGCCACTGCCCGCAACGACTGGTTCTCGACGCTGGCCCCCGGCAACCGAAGCATCCTGTATCCGTCCGTAACGGGTAGCTTCGTGTTTTCACAAGCCTTCAATAAACTGTTGCCTGACTTTATCAGCTTCGGAAAGGTGCGGGCGGCCTTTGCCCAGGTGGGTAGCGATACGGACGTATCGCCCTACGCCAACGGACTATTCTACGGTGTAAACGCTAACCTGTTCCAGAGCCAGCCCGTAGGCTTTATTTCGGGAAGCCGCGTACCCAATGCGACCTTGAAGCCGATGCGCGTGGCCGAGACTGAGATTGGTATGGAGATGAAGTTTTTGAACAACCGCATTGGTTTCGACATTGCGTACTACAATAAAATCACAAGCGACCAGATTGTAGCGGCTCAGATTTCATCCGGGTCGGGTTACTTCGATCAACTTATCAACAGTGGTCAAAGCCAAAGCCGGGGCATCGAATTGTTGCTGACGGGATCACCAGTCCGTAGTGCCAACTTTAGCTGGGATATTAGTTTCAATGCGGCCTACAACGAAACTAAATTGCTTCGCCTGCTGACCGACGACGATGGTACGCCCGAACGCGACTACGACAAAAACGGTCAACCTGCCCAGATTGTAACAGGGGGCGGGGTGTTTATTGGTGAGGTGAGGCAGGTTGTGGGCCAAGCCCTCGGCCAGATTTACACCTTCCCACTGCTACGTAACGCGCAGGGTCAGCTTATTCATACAGCCAGTGGACTGCCTCAGCGCGGCCCTCAACAGGTTTCGTTCGGTTCGGCTCTGCCAAAGTGGTTTGGCGGTATTACCAATACGTTTAATTACAAAGGTCTCAACCTGACGTTCCTGATCGATTATCGCTTAGGCAACAAGATGATTTCCGGTACGAATCGCAATGCCATCCGGCACGGATTACACCAAATGACGCTCGTTGGCCGCGACAGCCCCAATTACTTGATGACAGGTGTCGGCGTTGGCCCCAACGGCGAAGCCAATACCGGCAAAGTTAATGCCCAACAGTACTACGAAACCATGGTGGCGAATAACTTGGGCGAAGCGGTTGTGTATAACGGAGGTTTTGTGAAACTCCGTCAGGTGTCGCTGGGCTACGACTTCACGCGGCTTCTGCCCAAAACCATGTTTATCAAAGGGTTGCGCCTGAGTGCCGTGAGTAACAATGTATTGGTGCTGAAAAAATGGATCGATAACATAGATCCTGAGCAGTTTGGTTTTTCGTCCGACAACGTAGTAGGTCTCGAAGCCACCGGCGTACCCATAACACGTAGTGTAGGTTTTAACCTCAACGCAAAATTTTAATTTCTCCAAACCCCCCAAGGGGATGCAAAAAGGATATGAAAAAAATTAGTTTAATCTGGAGTCTTTGCGCGGCTTTGCTATTGACAACAAGCTGCGAACAGGGTTTCGACGAACTGAACGTAAACCCCAACTCGCCCACGGCCCTCAACCCGGTGTTGCTGCTGAATAACGGCATACTTAGCAGCAACTACCCAGGAGGAGATGCCCTGGTTTTTGAAGCGGGCATTGTGCAGCAAATCATCTCGCCTAACGGCACGGTATTGGCCGGAGCCAACTTTAACGTCGATAATAAGCCACGCAACGCTGCGAACTGGAATAACTACTTCCAGAACGCAAACCGGCACTTAGTCGACGTGATTGAGCAAACGCGCAGCAATGCCAACCGGTCGAATCTGTATCATACGGCCCGAATCTGGCGGGCCAACGTCATGATGATTCTGACCGATACCTACGGTGACATTCCTTATACAGAGTCTGGACTGGGGTATTTGAAAGGAATTGCGTTTCCTAAGTACGACAAGCAGGAAGCCGTTTACACAGACATTGTCAAGGAGTTGACAGAAGCGGCTGCTGGTCTCGATGCCGCCAAAACGCGCGAAACGGGTGAAATAATGTATGCGGGCGACGTAGTGAAATGGCGTCGGCTGGCGTTTTCGCTCCTGCTTCGGGCTGGGATGCGACTTTCAGCCATAAACCCTACACTGGCCCAACAACTCGTGCAACGGGCCGTGACGGGGGGGGTTATGCAATCGAATGCCGACAACGCCGTAATTCGGAACGATGCCAATTATACAAACTCAACGGGAACTACCCTAAACGGTTCGGAGGCCAATAACTATTACCTGACTAAACCGTTTGTTGATCAACTGAAATCGACTAACGACCCCCGCCTGGCGGCCATTGCCGTGCGCTACGTAGGAGCCCCTTCGGGAGCAGCCCAAACACCTGCCCGCGCCGACCGCATGGCGGCTATGCAAATCGGGATGCCGATGGGTTACGACAATAGTACAGTTGTGGGGCAGGCCACGCGCGACAAGCTGGTGAGCTTCTACGAATATTCGCAGCTCGACCGTACGCGCCTGGGTAAGATTGCCTCGCCAAACTATTTTGTAACGTTTGCACAAACCCAGCTGTTGCTGGCCGAAGCCGTTGTGCGAGGCTGGACTACGGGCACTGCCGCTACGTTCTATAACGCAGGCGTAACGGCCCATATGCAGCAGTTAGCCGAGTACGACGCAGGAGCAGCAATTGCTGCCGCCGACATTACGGCTTACATAACCGCTAATCCCTACATAGCCACCCGTGGCCTGGAAATGATCGGCACCCAATACTGGATTGCCTCGTTCCTGAACTTCCCCGAAACCTGGGCCAACTTCCGCCGGTTGAACTTCCCGGTACTGGCTCCTAATACGTATCCAGGAAAGACCATCAAAGGCAACTTTATCAACCGGTTGGCCTATCCCGACGCAGAGAACTCAGTGAACCGCACGAACCTCGACGCGGCTATTCAGAGCCAGGGACTTCAGAATATTGATGATATTGATGCCCCAGTTTGGTGGGATAAGTAAAATTCAATGGACAATGAGCAGTTATCAGTGACCAATAATACGGTGATTGAGGGACTCACAAACAGAAAGCCCGGTCGTAAAGACCGGGCTTTCTGTTTGTCTGGTAGTTTCTATCGAGACGCAACTATGCGTCTCTACTCAACTGCCTTCACATTATCGCCCGAATTTCGGTCAACCAGAATATTCAGCGGGTCAATACCGGCGCGGGTTGGTTTCTCGTTCACACGGACGGTGAAGGTCTGTTTGGGCTTCGTCAGGCGGTATTTTTGGTAAAACAGCAACTTGTCCTGATCGGTTTTGCCCTTGCCATAGACCCCAATATAAATCAGGTCGTTGAGTTTGGTGGGTGTTTCGTTGCCTAAAGAATCGGCCCGGAACTTGGCCGACGACACCGTTACGGCCACCTCAAAGGCCTTGCCTGCGGGTTTTACCGTGACTTTATCAGCCCTGTTCTCAAAGAGCGTCATGGTCTCAAATAGATCGGTAATGACCGATTGCAGACTATCGGGCGTTACGGCGCGGAACTCCGTAATCAAGTCGGCAGAGGTTGGATAACGGCCATTCTTAGCCAACATATCCAAGTTCCACTTATCCCGAAAGCTGTGCAGGGCGCGGTTCACGTCGGGCTCGCCAATGTAATCCTGCAAGGCAAACATCGCCAGCGACCCTTTGTTGTAGTGGATATACTGCTGGTTCTCGACCTCGGCCAACGGTTTCTCCTTCTTGCGCTCCCCACTGCGGCCCGACAGATAATCGTCTAACTCGTTTTTCAGGAATTTCTGCATCATCTCTTTCGGGTAGGTTTTCTGCATCACCATCAGGGCCGAATACTGCGAGAGCGACTCAATCAGCATCGTACCGCCCTGAACATCAGCCGACTCGACCTGATGGCCCCACCACTGATGCGCCGTTTCGTGGCAGGTCACATAAAAGGCGTAGTCAATCTTGCCGGGCGCGTCGCTGATTTGCTGGGTAAAGCCCATTCCCTCGGCAAACGGCACGGTGTTGGCAAACGACTGGGCAAACCCCCGGTAGCGGGGAAACTCCAGAATCCGCATTTGGCGGTGCTGATACGCGCCAAAATTAGCCGCGTAATAGTCCATCGCTTCGCGCATCCCGCGCATCATCCGGTCGAGGTTGGTGGCGTGGGCGGGGTGGTAATAAATTTCCAGATTGATCGGATTGCCGGTTTTGGGTTTATAAACCTCCTTCCTGATTGCATACCGGGCCGACACAATGGCGTAGAAATTGGCAATGGGCCGATCCATTTTGTAGGTGAAGTACTTGCGGGTCAGCCCGTTGGCATCGGCTTTGGTTTCGGTGCGTTGGAGGTAGCCAGGCGCGATGGCGGTTTGGTCGGGGTCGGTGCTGACGGTGATGGCAAAATTCACCTCGTCGGCATCGTCGCTGAGCGCACCGTGACTCAGCCCAACGGCATCGGTGCGGGGGCGCATCCGTTCGCGTTCGGGGAGTTTGTTTTCTTTGCGCTTATCGTCGTCAGCCAGTTCATAGCCATTTTCATAACCAAGCGTCGGATACATAGCCTGATCAATAAACGTCCCGTTTGGCACGAGCGAACTGTTGGCCCCATCAGCCGTGAAGCCGGTTGTGGTTCGGTTTTCGGCGAAGTCCATCCGCAACGAATCGCCGGGCAGCAGGGGTTGGGCCAGCGCGTAAGCCCTGAATTTGAACCGTTTAGCGTGGGTACTATCAAGTTTTCCCGGCTTGCTGAACGTCAAACTTGTCAGGTGCAGATCGTCGGCTGGGTACATCTGTATATACACCGTTTTGACGGGTTGCTTCGTCCGGTTTTGCAGGATATAAACGCCCGTTGCCGAAAAGCTGCGTTTGGCCGGGTATAAATCCACGTTCAGCGACACATCAATGATCTTGGGTTGCGGTTCTTTCGCGTATCGTTTCAGAGTTTTTTCGTAGGCTACCTGCTGGGCTGTTTGGGCATCTTCGCCCTGAAATTTGTTCAGAACACTGGTGTTGTAATACACATACGCCCCACTCGACACGAGCAGCACGGCCAGCGCGCCCAAAGCCACCACAAACGGCGTGCTGAGTCGGCTTCTGACCTGTATCCACCTGATTTTCAGCGATTCTTCCGTCCCGCGAACCGACAGCAGCAACCCGCCCACGAGCAACAGCCCGACAAAAGCCAGCCAATACGTTTTGAACGCGGCATAACTACCCATCGGATTCAGGAAACCGTTGAGGTCAGAATAGCCGCCCAGACTGCCCGAATCGAACTGGGTGAGCGGGTGTTCGAGGCCCACCTTGCGGAGTTGATCCCAGCCAAAGAGAATCAGAATCATGGCCGCATATCCCGCGAACTTGTTGTTAATCAGCAGTTGCAGCGCAAACGCCAGCCCGATGGTGATAATCAGGCTAATCATCGTTGTGCCAAGTTCCTGAGCATACAAACCAAGTTCGAGGTCGGTGTATCCCTGGGCTAATTGCGCCAACATGCCCAGCACCATTGCCCCAACAAACAACCCGGCCAGCACCAGCACTAAGGCCACAAACTGGCTTAGGTATGTCAGGCCAGTGGGCAGGGGCATGGCATCCTGAATCTGGGCCAGCCGAACGGCCCGCTCGCGAAAGATTAATTCCCCGGCATACATCACGCCAATGAGCAGCACAATAATCGAGAAGATGTTGCCCGTGATGACGCTCGCAATCTGGGAGGTCATCGGTAGTTGGGGCGTGTCGATTTGGGTACGTTGGTAGAGCGTGAAAATAAGCAATACATAGCCCGAAATTGACAGCGCAATAAACGGCAGGTCGCGGCAGACAATGCGGGCATAAAACGGCACCATCCGCCCGAAAGCCGCCAGCCGGGCGCTCCAGCCAAAAGACTGGGTAGGTTGCGGCAAACCGAGGTTAGCGGGCATTGCCACCGGGTTGGTGTCGGCACCTTTTTTGCGAGTCAGGAAAGCCAGTTTGCCGGGGCCGGACGGAATCACGCGGAAGGCAAACAGCCGGTAAGCCACGGCCAGCAGCAGCAGCGCAACGGCTAACCAGATAAGCCGGTTCTGGAGTAGAATGCCGGTTATTGGCACCAATCGCGTGTTTTGCTCGGCAACGGGCCAGTAGCGGGTTAGTTCGCTCATGGCCCGCATCCCGAAAATGTCGAGCCGGGCGGCTACGTCGCGATTGTCGAGTTGGCCCAATAGAGCTTGCCCGGCAAAGTATAGCATTAGAAAAAATAGCCCCTGCGTAAAAATCACGACCATTCGGCGACTGAGTGCGCCCACCGAAAAGAAAATTACGGCCATAATAAAAGTGTGCGGAATGACCAGCGTCAGAAACGGCTGCCAGTAAATCATGGGTCGGATGGGCAGCATCCGGGCGGCATCGCGCCAGGGCATCAAATCGCCAAGCCAAAAACCGAGGGGTAAGCCCGTCAGAATCAAGACCAGAATCAGAAATGAGCCGATAAATCGCCCAAACAGATAATCCGCTTTTTTGATGGGCGTTGTGAAAAACAGGCTTTCGGTGTTGTTTTCGGCATCGCGAACAACGGCCACGCCCATCACCGCCGAGATGATAAAGGTGCCAAACGACAGCATCAGCACCATCATAGAAATAGCCGTACTGAGCGAGGCATTTTCTTTAAGTTGGCCGCCCGTGCTGATTTGGATAACGTCAGTGGCCCGCGTCAGAAAGCCACTGAGCAAGAGCAGGGCAAAATAAATGTAGGTCGCGGGCCGACCGCGCCGGTACGCCCATTCAAATTTGATGATTTCAGAAAGCATTTAAGTTACGGTGTTTAAACGGTTTGGGTTTGGGTTAGGCCGAGGATATTTGTGAAATATACATCCTCCAACGTTGGCTCAATCGGCACGTAGCCCGCGCCGGGGTTGGTTTCGGCCAGAACGTGAACCACCGGATCACCGGCAATCATCCGTTCTGAGATGACGGTGGCGTTCTGTTTGAGTTCAGCTAATTCGCTCTTGCTGACCCGCTTGCGCCAGACCCGCCCGGCCACCGTTGCCAGTGCTACGTCGGGGTGGCCCTGAAACAGCACCGTGCCTTTGTTGATGATGGCCATGTCGCGGCAGAGTTCCTGCACGTCTTCCACGATGTGAGTTGAGAGGATAATAATCCGGTCTTCGCCCAACTCGCCGAGCAGATTCAGGAACCGGTTTCGCTCGCCGGGGTCGAGGCCCGCCGTTGGTTCGTCCACAATAATCAGGCTGGGGTTAGCCAGCAACGCCTGGGCAATGCCGAAGCGTTGTTTCATACCGCCCGAATACCCGCCGAGGCTTTTGGTGCGGACGTTATACAGGTTGGTTTTGTGGAGCAGCGCGGCCACGGTCTCTTTGCGCTCTTTGCCATTGGTGATTCCCTTCAGTACGGCCAGATGGTCGAGCAGGGTTTCGGCGGCAATGCGCGGATACACCCCAAACTCCTGCGGCAGGTAGCCGAGCCGCTGCCGGAGCGCGTCGGGCCGGGCCGATACGTCAATAGTGCCAAATGGCCCGCCGAAGGTGATGGAGCCACTATCGGCTTCCTGAAGGGTGGCAATGGTTCGCATCAGGCTTGATTTGCCCGCGCCGTTTGGCCCCAGCAGCCCAAATAGTCCCGCGCCCATCGTGAGCGAAATGTTGTTCAACGCCTTGACTCCGTTGCCGTAAGTCTTATTGAGATTTGTAATGGTTAAGTTCATGAAACCAGTGTTAGGTGTTACGTGGCTAAAAGTCGGGGAAACACCTTTCGTTTGCAACTAACTTCTTTGAATAGGGGCAATGGCGGGACAAAACCCCCGTAGGATGGGATAAACGGAGACACCGATGGTATCAGCATCGGTCTTTCCAACGGGCTTTCATTTGTTCACGCTGTTCGGGCGTGAGGGTTTGCCAGCGTTCGGTCATTTTCTCTTTCCAGTGTTGCTGGCGGGGGCCACCCCGCTGCCAGCCACCACCACCTCGCCCCCAACCCCCAAACAGAATGCGGCTCAGCACCAGCAAGCCAAGTGCCTGCCAGAAAGTAATAGTTGTAACGCCCAGAATAGTGGGTAGCAACGCGTTCCAGAGGGACATGACCACCCACCCTGTCAGTGCTACGAGGAGTAGGGCGAAAAAGAAAAATTTGGCCGCCTTGCGAATCCAGAATGGTTTCACTGTGTATCGTTGTTTATTGGTTATTTAATTCATCGTACAAATCCCGAAGCCGTTTCCGCAGGTACAACACGGCGTATCGTTTGCGGGAAAGCAGCGTATTGAGCGGAACGCTCAACTCTTCGACCATCTGATTGAAGGACTGCCCCTCAATCTCGTGCCGAACAAAAACCTCCCGCTGCTCGGCGGGAAGTTCGGAGAGTGCTTCGTCGATGGCATCCAGAATAGTCTCCCGAAATAGGTCGCTGTCGGGGGTGCCATCGGCCACCAGGAGCCACTCGCCCAGCACCGGAGCATCGTCGTCGGATTCGTCAGTCTGCGCAGGTGCATCAAGGGACACGGGCCGGGGCTTCCGATACCAGTCGTTGATTTTGTTACGGGCCACGGCAAAAAGCCAGGCAGCCACGCGTTCAATTGGTTTGGCAAGCCGGTAAGCTTCGGTTAATTCGTAGAACACGTCCTGTAGAATATCCTCCGCCACGTCGGCATCCGGCAACCGGCTCTTAATGAACCGGCTCAGGCGCGACTGTTCGCGGCTCACCGTGTCGCGGATGGCATCGTTCTGGGCCTGTTCGCTACTTGTTGTTGTCATTATGGGTTGCTGTCAGAGGGTACTGGACATTGGTGACAGCCGCCAATGAGTGGGCAAGGATGCCCACTTTCTACTGTAGTCGGAAACAGACCGGAAATATTGTTTGGCCCGGTACAAACGACCTCACCCCAATCCGTCGGGAAAGGTGATCCCGCGTCTGGGATGATTAATCGTCACCGATTTCGTTGAGTAGTTCGTCCAACTCGACTTCGTCTAAGGTTGACCTGTCTGATTTATCATAGATCGAAAGCAAGTAGACCGTTTCGCTCATAACCTGAACGTGCGTTATTACCCGCGAACCGCCTGATTTTATAGCTCATCCAGAAATTCGGTTAACGTTTTTGTCTTTAATTTTCCTTGTTTAGCCAAGGTTAACTCATTAATAGCCTGCTTCATTTCGGCTTTTAGTTGCTCCGGGGTAGGTTCCTGATCGTCGTCATCGTCTTCCACCTTAACCGGAAAATTAAGGTGTTTGACCAAATTCTTAAAAAACGGAACGTGCTGATCGGGTACTTCAAGGGTGAGTTGCATAGCTACTATTGTTTTTGTGAAATTAGCACCTATTCCAGACAGTTAAAATGGTTCGGGTGATTTCAGACCTTTTCGCGAACGGTATCGTCGGATTTTGGTGTGGAGTCATCCAATATCTTGTTATTTGCTCGTCCACGTAGCACCAGAGCCAGCATTTGCCTGGTTTGGCTGAGGCTACTACGATGTGGCCCGATTCCTGAAGATGCTTCGTAGCGTGTTGATTGGACGATCTATCGCAGCAGAGCGTGGTGCCGCAGGCCTGGCAGGTACGCAGGTGTACCCACGAATCGCCGGTTTTCACACATTCGTCGCATTAGTATTCTTGTGCAGGCGTAAGGAACGTTTCTGCAACAAGAACGAATAGACCTGCTGCTGAGTTTAAACTTTTTGAGTAGTGAATCTGTCTAACTGAAAACAGATTGCCAATTTTGCGGGCAACTTCAATAACCTGAACACGCACGAATGAGACAAGCATTGATAGCATTGGTGGCCGTTGCTTTCGCGGCAGGGCCAGCCGTTGCTCAAAAAGACAAACGCGCCGGAGATATTCTGGACGCTATGAGTAAAAAATACAAAACGTATAAAACATACCAGGCATCATTTGCTTTTACCGCCGATGGTGCCAGTCCCTTCAAGGGTGACCTGACCGTGAAAGATCAGAAGTTTCGGCTCAAACTGGGTGGGCAGGAGGTTTTCAACGACGGTAAAACCATGTCTACCTATATAAAGGAATCCAATGAGGTGAATTTGCAGGATTACGATGGAAGCGCCAACAGCGATTTTAACCCCAGCCGAATTTATTCCATTTACAAAAAAGGCTTCAATTATCGGTTCATTGGCGAACAGAAACTTGCCGGTAAACCTGTCGAAGTGGTTGAACTAACCCCTGAGAAGAAGAATACCCAGGTAGCGAAGATACAAATCAGCGTGGATAAGGCTGATCAGTCGGTGCGTAGCTGGCAAATTACCGACAAGACCGGCAAGAAAACGACTTACACCATCAGTAAATTTACGCCTAACGTAGTTATTACAGACAATTATTTTGTCTTTGATAAGGCGAAGTATCCAGGGGTCGAGATAGTTGATTTGCGATAATACTCAAAGGGAAATAGTAGATGATGCTCAAGCGAAGACATTCACTGTCTTCGCTTTTTGTATTTACAATACCCTGAACAGCAGAGAGGGAAACGTAAAAACAATACCGCTTAGTGACTAACGAAAAATATTTATGTACTACCAAAACATCTAAAAGCCAAATAATGTTTGTAATTTTGCGATTAGTGTTCACCAACATTCTGTGTTAATCAATATGAGGAAACGTTTATTAGGTTTGATGTTGTTAGCAGGTTTAACTGTATCAACAGCCTGGGCGCAAACAAAAACGCTGTCGGGCGTTATTAAGGACGCCAACGGTCAGCCAATTCCGGGGGCCAACGTTGTAATCCGGGGAACTACTCGGGGAACAACCACCGATTCGCAGGGCCGATATACCCTGAGCGATGTGCCTGCCAATGCTCGGGTGCAGGTATCGAGTATCGGCTACCTCTCGAAAGAGCAAACGCTATCGGCAGGGCAAACGTCTATTGATGTTAGCCTGGCCGAAGACGTGTCAAATTTAGAGGAAGTGGTAGTGTCAGGTTTGGCAACGAACGTAAAGCGGTCGAACTTAGCCAACGCCGTTACGCGGCTTAGTGCCGATCAGCTAACGGGAACAACCAGCCCCGTAACAACGGACGGAGCGTTTCAGGGCAAAATTGCCGGAGCCAACATCGTTTCCAACGGTTCGGTGCCGGGCGGTGGTTTCAACCTTCAGTTCCGGGGCGTATCAACGCTGGGTGCATCGGCTTCGCAGCCGCTGTTTATTGTCGATGGTGTGTATATCGACAACGGGCAGTATTCAAATGGTCGTTCGGCGGCCAACAAAGCGGCAGCCGGTTCGGCGGCTAGCTCGCAGGATAACAATGCCAACCGGTTGGCCGACCTCAACCCCGACGATATCGAGTCTATCGAGGTGCTGAAAGGCTCTTCGGCAGCTGCTATTTACGGTACGCGGGCTAACGCAGGTGTAGTAATCATTAATACCAAGCGGGGAAAAGGAGGTAAAACAACCATCTCCTTTGGCCAGGATCTTGGTATCAGCAAGGCGCTTAGCTACTACGGCGGTGCCGACTGGACCGAGCAGAAATTGACTGATTATTTCACCCCGGGCGAAATTCCTCTTTTGAGGGCGGCCAAAGCCAACGGTACCTACACCGACTGGGAGCGTGAAATTTACGGCGGAACAGGTAGCATCAAGAATACCCGCCTAGGTATTGCAGGTGGTAACGAGAAAACAAAGTTTTACGTTAATGCCGGGCTTTCCAACGAACTAGGTATCATTAAGAATACGGGTTTTCAGCGGTACTCCGTTCGCGCCAACATCGATCACAAAATCAATAACTGGTTAGATTTTAGCATTAATTCTAACTACATCGTCAGCAATAACGACCGGGGTTGGACAGGTAACGACAACTCCAACGTTAACTACGGCTATTCACTTCCGTACACGAAGCCTTACGTAAACCTGTTTCCTGATGCCAATGGCCGCTATCCAGACAACGATGCCGGTGTAGGTGAAAACCCACTTGCCATTCGGGACCGTGCTGTTAACAATCAAAAAAATAACCGTGTTCTTCAGGGCTTCACTGTGAATGCCCGCGCCATCAACACAGCCAAAAGTTCGTTGACGTTCCGCGTTAATGGTGGTTTAGACTATCAGAATGGCTTTGCACTGATCTGGTTGCCTTCTGATTTACAATCGCAACTGAAAGAACCAAACCCTGGTTTTTCGCAGGATACACGGACTGAAGTATTCAACTCAAACATGCAGGTTTCAGCTATCTACACACAGGCTGCTCTGGATGGTCGGCTGAACCTAACGTCGTCGGTTGGGGCAGTTCGTTTGTATAAATATTTGCGTGCGGGTTATACACGAGGAACTGGATTACCGGCAGGTGTGTCGAATCCTTCCCGTGGTAAAGTTGTCGAAGGGTTTGTTGAATACCAGAACAACACCGACGTTGGCGTTTTTGCCCAGCAGGAAGCCAACTACGAAGATAAGGTGATTGCTTCGGTTGGTATTCGTTTCGATAAATCGACGCTCAATTCGGAGTTCGATAAATTCTATGCGTTTCCCCGTGCTTCGGTGGCGGTCAACGCGGCCAAATTTGGCACTTGGGCTGGTAGCGCTGTAAGTCAACTGAAGCTTCGGGTTGCCTATGGTCAAACGGCCGGCTTGCCTAACTTCGGTACGACGTTCTCGCAATTGCAGGTTATAGGTGTGGGTGGTCAGGGTGGTTTACAGCCATCGACGGTATTGGGTAATACAACTGTTAAACCAGAGCGGGCAACTGAACTGGAATACGGCGTTGATTTTGGCCTGTTCAATGGCCGTATCAATGGTGAGTTTACGCTGTATAACAAGAAAGTATTTGACCTGATCCAGCCGCTGGTAACGGCCCCGACAACAGGGGTTACGTCAACCCAAATCAACGCGGCCGACTTAACCAACAAAGGCTTAGAGTTCTCGTTAGGTGCGGATATAGTGAAGGGAAAGAATTTTAGCTGGTTTGTGCAGCCGATTTTCTGGTATAACCGCTCTGAAGTTACCCGCCTGGCTATTCCTGAGCGTTTAACGGGTGGTTTTGGAGCCACGTTTGGTCAGTGGCGCGTGAAAAACGGCTTCTCGCCTACGCAAATTGTGGGTCAGCCCCGCACACTGCCTCCTACCGATCCAAACTTTGCTACCTCCTGGACCAGCTATGGCGATCAGCAGCCTAAGTATGAGATGTCGTTGAATCAGCGAATCACGTTCCTGAAAAACTTCGAGTTCTCGGCCCTGCTCAACTATCGGCACAAGTTTACGGTGGTATCGCTTTCCCGCGTATTATGGGACGAAGGTGGCAACACCAGCGACTGGAACAGTACGAGTTTACGGGCAGGGGCCGACGGAAAGGCGGCTGCTAACGAAGCGGCCGTAGTTCCTGATGGAATTGCCCGCCAGAACGTGCGTGGCCTTGATGCCAATGGTGTTCCCAACGCAGGCTATAACCCATCGGTTACCAGCTTCCTGAAACTGCGCGAAGTGGCTCTCTACTACCGCGTTCCTGCAACAACGCTTCGCAGTGCGTTTGGCAATGTGGTTAGTGGCGTGAAGATTGGTGTTTCGGGCAACAACGTACTCCGTTGGACGGATTACAAAGCGGGTTACGATCCGGAAAACTCGAACTTCGGTTCAACAGCACTGGGTAGCGGTGTTGACATCGGCTCAACCCCTGCTGTTCGCCGGATGATGTTCCACATCGCTGTTGAATTTTAATCCACTTCACCTCAGCTTGACAAAATAAACATGAAAAAACATACATATACTTTGCTCACTGGTTTATTGGTGAGCGGGTTTACGGCTTGTAATCCGTTACGGACCGAAGAAGTAATCGACCCTAACTTTCCGAGTGTTGGTGCCGTAACCAACAATGCCTCGAAGGCACAGTTAGACGCCTTGTCTATTGGGCAGTTTTCGTTGGCTCGCAATGGCCTGGCTATCTACACACAGGTGGTTGGTACAATTGGCAAAGAGTTGTTCAACTTCAACACAACCGAGTCGCGCTGGATGACCGAGTTGAATGGTCTGCGGGCCATTGATAACTCAGCGTTTTATAATGGAGCTACCACGGCTTTTGGTTTGCCGGTCCGGCAGGCCAACATCACGCTGGCGGCTCTCAATGCAACGAGTTCGGTTCCCGACGCCCAGAAGAACGGCTACCGGGGCCTCGCCAACACGTTTAAGGGCCTGGCTTACCTGTACATGCTGAATGCACAAGGATCGAACGGGATTCGCCTGAATGTCGAAGACCCTTTTAAGCCGAGCAAAGCCGCCAGTTATGCAGAATCACTAACGGGAATTGCCAAAATTCTGGACGAGGGGGCCACGCAGCTCGATCAGGCAGGGGCAGCCTTCCCGCTGACGTTACCATCAGGTTTTGCCAATTACAATACGCCCGCAACCTTCAAGCGATTCAACCGGGCCATTGCCCTTCGTGTGGCCATTTACCAGGCCGACTGGGCAAAGGCAGCTACCTTGCTGCCCCAAACGTTCTACAGCGCGACAGGTGACCTAAATGCTGCCCCGAACCATACGTTCAACGCCACATCGCCTGATCAGGCTCATCCATTGCTCAATACGTCAACGGTGCGAATTGTGGGTGTGCAACAGATTTTCGATGCCATCGAAACCGGCGACAAGCGGTTGTCGAAGGTGACGAAGCAGGCAACACCGCTCACCTACACATCAGGCGTAACGTACAGCACGCCTTACCTAACCAACATGTACACCAACGTGAATGGTACGTTCCCAATCATTCGGAATGAAGAGCTGGTGTTGATTGCTGCCGAAATTGCCGCACAACAAGGCAATACGGCTGAGGCTACCAGGAACATTAACATTGTTCGGACGGCGGCTGGCCTGGCAAACTACGCAGGCGCTACCACAAAAGATGCGCTTGTTAACGCCATCCTGAAAGAGCGGCTTTACTCGCTGTTCTACGAAGGACACCGTTGGGTCGATATGCGCCGGTATAACAAACTGGCGGAAATTGCCCTGCCCGTTGTGGGTATGAAAGTGCTGGATCGGCTCGAACGCCCGGTTGCCGAGGTTAACTGGGATATTTTCAATCCATAGGAAATTGAGTAGCAGTAAACGAAGAAGCCCCGGCCATTTGGCCGGGGCTTCTTCGTTTGTAAGGTTTGCAACACCTACACCAGCACCGAACTCAGCAACTGATCTAGAATAATTCGCCCGTCCATGTTGCCGAGGAGGGGGTCGGCAGCTCGCTCGGGGTGGGGCATCAGGCCAAATACATTTTTGGTAGCGTTCGAGACTCCCGCAATGTTGTCGAGGCTACCGTTGGGGTTGGCTGCGTCGGTGATGGCCCCGGTTTCGTCGCAATAACGGAAAATAACCTGATCATTATCGTTCAGTTGCTTCAGCGTGTCGGCATCGGTATAGTACCTACCATCGCCGTGGGCAATCGGGATTTTGAACGCCCGGTCCTGGTCAAGCCCTGCCGTGAGCAGGACGCTCGATGACTGGGGTTTCAGGTAAATATTTTTGCAAACATATTTCTGGCTGATATTTCGCAACAGCACACCCGGCACCAAACGAGCCTCGGCCAATACCTGAAACCCATTGCAGATTCCCATGAGGTAGCCACCCCGGTTGGCGTGGGCAATCACTTCGTTCATAATCGGCGAGAAGCGGGCAATGGCTCCCGTGCGGAGGTAGTCGCCGTGGGCAAAACCGCCGGGCAGAAGAATAAAGTCGCAACCCTGTAGGTCGTGGTCTTTATGCCAGAGTTTAACAACGGGTTGCCCCATCAGGGTCAGGGTGTCCACTGCATCCTGATCGCAGTTTGAGCCGGGAAATACAACAACGCCAAATTTCATAATGAATTAATTATTTGATTCTGGATCAGTTCGCGTATCAATAAACTCTATTAACACTACGTTGGAGCCGTCAATTCGATAAAACAGATTAGTATAGGGTCGAATAAGAAGTACACGTATGCCTCTTTGTAAATCATGGATTCGCCCTAGTTCGGGGAAATCCTCTAACATTTCTACCGATTTATAAACCTTGTCAACAAACCGAACAATGACTTTTTCATTCCAACTCTCAGCCAAAAATTCTGTTAGGTTGTATAATGTTTCGTTGGCAGTTTTCGACCAAACTATGTTGAAAGCCATTTGGCGAAGCGGGCTTTTACGAATTGGTGAGACAGAAGATTATCCGGGTTCAAACTCTCTTCGTAGGCATCAAGCACTCGTTTGCGCTCGGCTTCTGTAAGCGTATGTAAGGAATCGGCATCTTCTTGTTGAAGAACAAGATCCGCAACCATACTTTGCAACCGGGCTAGTGCAGCCTCGTCAGAAAGCTTGCTTACCAGTTCGTAAACACGGCTTTTGATTTGTTCAGTTGGTGTCATGACTCAATGAGTTTATAGAAACAAAGATAAGAAGTTTCTCATTGTTGTGTTTTTACTACTCTATCAGCGAATTCATAGCTAACGAAAACTCCGGCATGACCTCGTAGCCCGTCAATGCTTCGGCGAAGGGAACGGTGAGCGGTTCGTGATCGGGCCGGTAAACGATGGTCTGTTGGGCGAACGGGTACACAATCCAGCCTAACCGAACGCCGTTGTGGAGGTATTTCTTCATTTTTTTGCGAAGCCAGTCCACTTCGTATTTGTCGGAGGCCAGTTCCAGCACGAAATCGGGGCAGATTTGGGCAAACTTATCCTGCTCCTCAGTGGTGGCCGCGTTCCAGCGTTCGTTGCTCACCCAGGCCACGTCGGGAGCGCGGGTCGAACCATCGGGCAATTTGTAGCCACCGTTCGACTCCGACACGCGACCGGAACGGGTTTGACGGTTCCACAGGCCCACCTCAATGATAAGTTCGGTATTTCTAAAACTAGTTTTTGTTTCGGTGGGCATTTCAAAATAGATTTGGCCATGCTTGTCGCGTTCAATCCGAAAATCTGGATTGGCGAGGCAGAATTCGTAGAATTCATCGTCCGTAAATTGATCCCGGTTGATGGTCGGGTTGAGCGGTAGAATCATGTTGTTTACCAGTTTAAGCTATTAAAATAACGTCTTTCTGATTAGAAAAACCCCTCCTACCGCAGCTTCAGCGTGGCCAGCGTCAGAACAGCCAGAATGATACCTACGATCCAGAACCGCGTTACGATTTTGGCTTCGTGATACCCCTTTTTCTGGAAATGGTGGTGCAACGGCGACATCAGGAATATCCGCCGACCTTCGCCGTATTTCTTTTTGGTATATCGGAAATACGTGACCTGTATCATCACCGACAGCAACTCGACCAAAAAGATGCCGCACATCACCGGAATGAGCATTTCTTTGCGAATGGCTAAAGCAATTACGGCAATCACTCCCCCGATCATCAGGCTCCCGGTGTCGCCCATGAACACCTGAGCCGGAAACGAATTGTACCACAAAAAGCCCACACAGGCCCCCACAAAGGCCGCACAGAAAATTACTAGCTCGCCTGCGTTGGGGATATACATGATGTTTAGGTATTCCGAGAACCGGGCGTTCCCCGACAGATACGCCAACACGCCCAGCGTTAAGGCAATGATTACGGAGGAACCAGCCGCCAGCCCGTCGATACCGTCGGTGATGTTGGCTCCATTGGAAACGGCGGTGATAATAAAAATACAGGCCAGCGTATAAACAATCCAGGTGTAGCTATCGGGCAGCACACCGAACAGCAGCGAACTGTAATCAAACTCGTTGTTTTTCAAGAATGGAACGGTCGTCAGCGTCGATTTTACATCCTCAAAAACGGTGACTGAGCCAATGGTCGAGCTAACCACCGGCTTGTCATAAACCCTGATTTTTACGTAGTTATTGAAAGACAATGTCAGACCTACAATCAGGCCCAGGCCCACTTGTCCCACAATTTTGAACCGCCCGTGTAGCCCCTCTTTATTCTTTTTGAAGACCTTGATATAGTCGTCTAAGAAACCAATAAGACCCGTCCAGACTGCCGAAACAATGAGCAGAATAATATAGACATTAGAGAGTTTGGCAAACAGCAACACCGGCACTAGCAGGGCCGCCAGGATAATAAAACCGCCCATGGTGGGGGTGCCTCGTTTCTGCAATTGCCCTTCCAGCCCCAAATCCCGGATGGACTCGCCTACCTGAAGGTGCCGCAAATAGTCAATTATCCGGCGACCAAAAACGGCCCCAATTATCAGCGACGTGACCACTGCCCCCAACGAGCGAAACGAGAGATACTGAAACACCCCCGCACCGGGGAAATCGAACTGACGGTCGAGATAGGAGAAAAGGTAATAGAGCATGAAAATTGAGTGATTGGGCGATTGAGTGGTTGAGGGAGCAGGCCCAACAATGTGCCCGCTCTATCGCTGGAACGCCAGCCCGGCCATCACTCAATACAATAGGTCAAAATTACGCTTTTCCCCGGTTCGAGAAAGCATCTCGCAAGACTGCCCGGTCATCAAAGTCGTATTTTATGCCTTTAATTTCCTGGTATGTCTCGTGACCTTTGCCCGCAATCAGGATAATGTCGTGAGGTTTAGCCATTGAAACGGCCCGCTGAATGGCTTCCCGGCGATCTTCGATAGTCAGCGTTTTTTTGAAGTCGATGGGAGGAACACCTGCCTGCATTTGCTCCAGAATAGCCATAGGATCCTCATTGCGGGGATTGTCGGAGGTAAGAATCACACGGGTGCTGAGTTTGCAGGCAATGGCGGCCATCAGCGGGCGTTTGGCTGTATCTCGGTTTCCCCCGCAGCCCACCACCGTGATCACCTGCGGTAGTTGCCCCGATTCGCCCTCCTGACTGAACTCGGCAATGGTTTCCAACACGTTTTGCAGGGCATCGGGCGTGTGGGCATAATCGACAATACCCACCACCCGGTCGTTAGAAATTACCTGCTCGAACCGGCCCGGTGGGGGCATGAGGCCCGACAGTTGGGTCAGCACATCTTCGGCATCTTCACCCAGCAGCACGGCGGCTCCATAAACGGCCAGCAGATTGTAGGCATTGAACCGCCCAATAAGTTTGAACCAGACGCGCCGGTCGTCGATGTCCATTTCCAAACCAAAAAGACCATCGGCCAGAATTTTGCCTTTAAACGTGCCGAGGGTTTGCAGCGAGTAGCTTTCCTTGCGGGCGATGGTGTTTTGCAACATTACCGGCCCGCGCTTATCGTCGGCATTGGTGAGGGCAAAAGCGGCCCGTGGCAACTGGTCGAAAAAGCCCTTTTTGGCTTTGATGTAGTTATCGAACGTGCCGTGAAAATCGAGGTGGTCGTGGGTAATGTTTGTGAAAATACCCCCCGTAAAGTGAAGGCCGGTAATTCGCTCCTGCACCACCGCGTGCGAACTTACTTCCATGAACACGTGTGTGCAACCGTGTTGGCCCATTTGTACGAGCAACTCGTTGGCCGTGATTGCATCCGGCGTGGTATGGGTTGCCAGAATCACGGTATCTTCGATCTGATTCTGCACTGTTGAGAGCAACCCGCACCGATAACCCAGCGACCGAAATAACCGAAACATCAGCGTGGCGACGGAGGTCTTGCCGTTGGTGCCGGTAACACCCACCAATCGGAGTTTTTTTGACGGATGTCCGTAGAAATTACTGGCTACCAGACCCATCGCCCGCGCCGAGTTTTGTACCTGCACAACAGCCACATGTTCGGGAACGGAGTTGGGCATGGTTTCGCATAAAATGGCTGAGGCTCCCAACTCGATGGCTTTGGCAATGTAGTCGTGGCCATCGGAAACGGTGCCGCGCACGGCCACAAACAAACTCCCCGGCGCAACCCGGCGCGAGTCCATCGTGAGATTGGTTATGTCGGTGTCCATACTGCCCGACGTGGCGAGCAGCGGGACTTTATACAGGAGACTGGAAAGTTGCATAGGGCAAAGATAAAGCCGTAACCAGTCGATTTTCATAACTGGGCCGTATCTTTGAGCATTGCGACTGTTCAGAGTTGGTACATCTAATTTCTATGACGACCTATTCAATAGTAAGAAACCAGTTGGCTATTGACTCACCCATTGGTCATGCCGAAGAGTTAGCTTATTTGACCCATTACCTTCATCTTCACGATACGAATGTTTCGTCTTATTACGAACAGAGGGCAAATGCTTATTTTGACTCCTTGCCCTTAAATTTGGCGGAGGAAGGCTTGCAGCAGTTGCTTCCCCTAAACTGGGATGTCCCATTTCCTGCCCCGAGTAGTCCTGAATTTACGTTTATCGACTTGTTTGCTGGCATTGGCGGGTTTCGTCTTCCTTTTCAGGAATTAGGTGGCCAATGCGTGTTCACGTCTGAGTTTAACCCCCATGCTCAACGGACGTATGAAGCAAATTTTGGCGAAGTCCCTTTTGGCGATATAACAAAACTGAACCTGTCTATTGTGCCCCCACACGATGTGCTGTGTGCGGGCTTTCCGTGCCAGCCGTTTAGTATTTCGGGTAAAATGAAGGGCTTTGAAGACACTCGTGGCACACTGATTTACTACGTATTTCAGATTATTGACGAGCAGAAACCAAAGGTCGTTTTTTTAGAAAACGTTAAACACCTGATTCATCATGACAAAGGGCGAACGCTGCAAACCATTGTCCAGCACCTTGATGAATTGGGGTACGATGTCTCCTGGAAATTACTGAATGCCTCCAACTTTGGCGTTCCTCAAAATCGGGAACGAGTCATTATCATTGGGCATGAGCGCAAATCATTTGATTTCAGCCGATTAACGAAAACTCCACGGCTTGTTTTGAAAGATATTCTGGAAACTGCGGGCGATTTCGAGTTTATGGACGAACCGTACACCATCTTGGATAACCAACGTGTGCAGGAGTCAGGGTTGCTTTTTGCCGGGTATCGGAACAAAAAAATCCGGGTTGCGGGTGTTCGTCCAGGGACGGAACACCTCTCGCGGGTTCATAAACAACCCAATCGAATTTATTCGAGCGAAGGAGTTCATCCGGCTTTGCCCTCTCAGGAATCATCCGGGCGGTTCTGGATTCACCACGAAGGAGAAGTACGGAAACTGACCATTAAAGAATGCTACCGAATCATGGGTTTTCCTGACCCGTTTCTCATACACTCGAATAAGTCAGAAGCCTACCGACAAATTGGCAACTCTGTTTGCGTACCAATGATAAAGCAAATTGGCATACAAATTAAACAACAACTTTTGGCCAAATCCGATGACCAACCAAACACCAACGCAATTTTTAGAGAGTCTTTATTCAAACATGATGGTACTTATTGGGTCTGATGAACTCATCAAATCCAATTTAGATTCCCCAATCAGCCAACAGCTTGACATCATTCTAAATTATTCTGAGTCAGCAAAAGGCGTTCTGACAGTTATCATTACCAGCTTAGTGTACAAGGTTTTCTATCCCCTGCAAGACATACGACTTCATCAAAGCAGTATTCAGGGTGGTTACTCTGGCAGGACGTTTGATTCCAAATATATAACCCCCTTTCTAAAAGGCGCACGGTTTCCGGCGATGGCCGAGAGTGGTTGGTTGACACGGTCGCTGGAGCAAAAACAACCCTATGCAAAAGGCTATACGGGTGCCATAAACCCTCCTGC
>Ga0105048_10002256_pt1 | contig 31161 bp, 24 predicted proteins | sample MAT05_FD_78382 | JGI IMG/M metagenome (GOLD analysis project Ga0105048, IMG submission 78382) | Freshwater microbial communities from Lake Fryxell liftoff mats and glacier meltwater in Antarctica - MAT-05 | ecosystem: Environmental > Aquatic > Freshwater > Ice > Liftoff microbial mat | place... | reverse complement strand
TACATGCTCCCCAACTCCGAGAGCGCAAGCATCTCGGAGCAGAAAGGGGTGACGCAATGGAACGATCCAACGCAGTCCGTCAATTGGTACGGCAAGTTTGAAACTTCCGGCGAACTTAAGCTTAAGTCCGAATTATGCTTAGCCGATGGCACTTCATCCCAATTCAGAATGACCGTCGATGAAGAATCGCACGACGCTTCGGTAACAGGCTCAGGCATCGACAAGCCTGTAGTCGTCGACTTTGGAGTTTTTACGATTGCGACGGCAGGTTACAAGCGAATACGACTTGAGTCGTTGAACGAAGGCAAGGCTCCGATCGCGGATGTCAAAGCATTGCTTTTGAATGGAGCCGCGATAGACAAGGTTCATTTCAATCTCAAGGAACGCCGAAATGCCGCGTCCGTGCACTTGATGTACCCAGTTCCGGATGGGGCGGATGTCGAGGCGTTCTATTGTGAAGTGACTGCCGTCGAAGATCCGACTACGACGTTTTACATGGCCTGTGGTTGGCATCGAGGTTACTTTGGAATGCAGGTGAATAGCCCGACGGAACGCAGAATTATCTTTAGCGTATGGGACAGTGGCAACGAGGGTCAGGACAGAAAAAAAGTGGGCGATGAGAACCGGGTGAAGTTGATGGGAAAGGGTGAAGGGGTTTTTACGGGAGACTTTGGAAACGAAGGAACCGGTGGGCACAGCCATCTTAAAACGATGTGGAAAACGGGTGAGAAACAACGGTTCGTAGTGACCGCCAAACCCATCGATAAGGCGACTGTTTTTTCAGGGTATTGGTTCCAGCCAGAACAGCAAAAGTGGATGCTGATTTCATCGTGGAAAGCACCGAAAGAAGGGGGCTGGATGCGCGGCGTGCATAGCTTCAGCGAGAACTTCGGTGGCAGCAACGGACATCTACTTAGAAAAGCACGTTATGGAAATCAGTGGATACGCACCCCAGATGGCAAATGGATGGAATTGACGACGGCCAAATTTAGCCATGATCCAACCGGCCGAACGGACCGCTTCGATCGATTCATGGGAGTGGAGAATGGTGAGTTCTTCTTGAGCCATGGCGGGTTCCTCGATGGCTTTGCCAAGTACGGCGAAGCGTTTGCTCGCCCGCCCGTTGGGCAACCGCCATCGGACTTGATTTTGCCTCAACGTTGACGCAATGCTGTAAGACATGGCGTTCAGCGAACTGTGGACGAGCGAGGGCCTCGCTCAGCCACAAGAAGAGACAATCCAAACCTGAGCAGCCACGAGAAGAGACAATTTTCGTTCTATTCACCAACTCCAGTTGCTGATCAATTGCAATAGCAACATGGAACAGACTAGACTGGTAGGACTCAGTGAACTCTTTCTACCGACTTTAAGTCAATAAAAATTACCGCCTTATCACCCTAATGATTTTCCGTGGAGTTTCGGATGCGATTATCGCTTCGTCCTAATAGCCTTTCTTGGCTCAGTATGTCCTTACTAGCCTCAAGCTTGTTACTGCTTACTTTCAACGTTTTAGTATGCGCACAAGAGCCGGAAGCTCCGGTCAAGCCAGCAGCGGACAAGACGACCGATCGATTGGAGGCAATCGAAGGTGTTCTCGGAAAAATCGTGCAGGAATTACAATCGTTCAAGCAACCGAAACCAGCCGAAGTCAAACTGGCCGAACCGGCGGCGAAACCTGTCGAGAAGACGCCGGCCAAGCCTTTGGTCTTCCCGCCTGCAATGAAGATCGATTCCGAATTAGTCAAGAATGTGAAATGGCGATCGATCGGGCCAGCCAACATGGCTGGTCGAATCACCGACATCGCCATTCCGGACAAAGACCCGTCGCTTTGGTATATCGCAACCGCATCCGGTGGCATCCTCAAGACGGTCAATCAGGGAACAACCGTTGCCCATCAGTTTGATAAACAAGAAACCATTTCTCTAGGAGCCATCGCCGTCGACCCGAACGATACGAAAGTCGTCTGGGCAGGAACGGGCGAAGCAAATCCGCGCAACTCGGTTTCCTATGGCGATGGTGTTTACAAGTCCATCGATGGCGGTGCTACATGGAAGAATATGGGGCTGAAAAAGACCTATCAGATCGGCCGCATTCTTGTTTCCCCAAAGGACTCAAAGGTGGTTTATGTAGGTGCCGCGGGGCGACTGTATGGTCCCAACGAAGACCGAGGTGTATTCAAGACGACCGATGGTGGCGAAACATGGGAAAAGGTCCTGTTTGTGGACAACAAGACCGGTGTTATCGACATGATCATGGACCCGACCAACCCCGATACGATCATCGCTGCTTTCTGGGACCGACAGCGCGATGGCTTCGACAGTTGGCCAGGAACGGTCGCAAAACCGGACGGCATTGACGGCTACGACCCCATTCGCAAATGGGGACCCGGCAGCGGACTTTACAAAACGACGGACGCAGGCAAGAGTTGGCGGAAACTGACCAAAGGCCTCCCTTCGAACAACATGGGACGCATTGGTCTGGATTGGCAAACCAAATCGCCCAATGCGATCTTTGCGATCATCGATTGCGAAGAAATCGGAAAGGGCCCCGCTCCCTTCGCTGCATTTCTAGGACTTGTGGGAACCAATCGCGATGGCAAAGCGATTGTAACGCAAGTTATGCCAAAGAGCCCGGCTGAGAAGTCGGGGTTCAAGGTCGGGGATCAGTTGGTAGCCGTAGGTGATAAATCCATCACAGACTACGACCAGACACTTGAAATACTTCGCGCAAAAAAAGTGGGAGACAAGATCTCCCTCCAAGTGAAACGCGGCGAAGAGGCGTTAACGCTGGATTCGGTCTTATCTGGACGCCCTGGAACTGGACAAGCTCAAGCTGCGGTGACTGGCGTTTGGTTGGGAGTCACGGCTGAGGACCGTGAAGGAAAAATCGTCGTGACTCGTGTCACTGCCAATGGCCCGTCCGACAAGGCTGGCCTGAAAGACGCGGACGTCATCACCTTGTACGACGGGAAAGCACCCGGTCCCTACAATGATATGGTCGCACAAGTTCGCACACGGGCCGCGGGGGACAAAGTCAAATTGCAGGTGACTCGTGGCACAGAATCGATGGATTTGACCGTCACCTTGGAAAATCGTCCTGTCGGACAAGGGGGGCCTGGAGGGTTTGGCGGACCCGGTGGGGCGGGAGGCGCGGGCGGAACCGGTGGCCCCGCAGGACCGACCAATGTTTACATGGGAATCCAAGGAGAAACCTCCGATCAAGGTGGGGCTGTCTTGACCGATATTACTGCCGATGGTCCCGCACAAAAAGCTGGCTTGGAACCAGGCGATATCGTGAAATCGCTGGCTGGCAAACCCGTTGCAAACTACGAGGCCTTTGTAGCAGCAATCCGCGAATTCAAGGTGGGTGACAAAGCCAAGGTTTCTGTCATGCGAGGCACTGGCACGAAAGAGATAGAAGTGACTTTTGCGGCACGTGATGGATTACCGAATAATCGCCCACACACCTATTCTTATTTCGGGCAGACGCCAAACGTGCAAGACATGCAAGGTGCGAAAGGATCTGAATACGGGGGTGTCTATCGTTCCAATGATGGCGGTGAAACCTGGGAACGAGTGAACTCGCTCAATACACGTCCGATGTACTTTAGCGTCGTTAAAGTTGACCCAAGCGATGTTAATCGAATTTATGTTTTGGGAGTAACGCAATTCAAGTCCGAGGACGGCGGTCTGACCTTCGATGGCAATTTCGGGCGCGGAGTGCATGCCGACTGCCACGATCTTTGGATCAACCCCAACGATGGTCGACACATGGTCATTGGCGGCGACGGTGGTTTCTATGCATCTCACGACCGAGGGGCCAACTGGGACCATATCAATACGGCGGCAGTCGGGCAGTTCTATCACGTTGCAATCAGTCCAAAATATCCGTATTGGGTCGTCGGTGGTCTTCAGGACAATGGCTCCTGGGGAGGACCAGCCATCAGCAAGAACGGCGGAACGCTCAATGAAGACTGGTTGTCCATCGGCAGCGGCGATGGCTTCGTGTGCCAAGTGGATCAGCAGGATCCCGATTTGATCTATTCAGAAAGTCAGAACGGCAGCATTAGTCGGCGACATCTCAAAACAGGGGAACGAGCATCGATTCGACCAGCACGAACTGCCAACAACGCCGTATACAGGTTCAACTGGAACACTCCGTTCGTTCTGTCCCATCAGAACTCGAAGATTTTTTACACAGTAGGGAATCATGTTTTTCGTTCCTTGGATCGTGGAAACAACTTGATCCCGATTTCCCCCGAAATCACTCTCACGCCGAGAGGTTCCGGGACTGCGATCTCCGAATCCCCTCGCAACGCGAATGTTCTTTATGCCGGGACAGACGACGGCGGGCTCTGGGTCACTCGCAACGGCGGTTTTGAATGGAAGAATATTACGGCGAATTTGGGGATCCCAGCGCCGCGTTGGGTGGCGACCATTGAAGCCTCTCGGTTCGAAGACGGTCGCGTCTTCGTGGCGTTGGATGGCCATCGTTCGGACGATGACGAGCCTTATTTGTTCGAGTCGAACGACTTCGGCGATACTTGGCGATCCATTCGTTCCAACATTCCATGGGGATCGACACGGTGCTTGCGAGAGGACCTTTCTAACGCGAATATGCTTTATGCCGGAACGGAGTTTGCCTTGTGGCTATCGATGGATCGCGGAGCCAATTGGACGAAATTGAATACGAACTTACCGACCGTTGCAATTCATGAAATCGCACAGCATCCTACCAACGGTGAAATCGTTGCGGCGACCCACGGTCGAAGCCTTTGGGCCTGCGACATCTCTGGCTTGCGTCAGTTGAAACTCGAAAACCTTTCGACGCAAGTCGCTCTCTTCAAACCCGAGGAAGTTGTTCGTTGGCGCAGTGAACCAAGCCGCGGTCTGACGAATCGTCGCTTCTCTGGTGAAAACCCGGCCAACGGTGCGCAACTATGGTATGCATTGCCGACCAAGGCCGAACGTGTTTCTTTGCGTATCGAAGATATCGAAGGGAAGGTAGTTCGCGAACTTCGCGGTGAAACGGCAGCGGGACTTCATCGACTCAACTGGGATCTTGGGCAACAAGTGGCGGCTTCGCCCCGCGTCGGAGCACCTGGAGCAGGTGGTCCGGGTGGCGGTGGCGGTGGTAGCGGATCTGGCGGCGGTCGACCCGAAGGTGCTGGTGGTGGACCTGCGGCTGGTGGTGGACCTGCGGGCGGTCGAGGCCAAGGACGTGGGCGACGCACCGATAGCACGGCTCCAAGCACCGAAGGAACTCCAGCACAGCCAGCACAGCCAGCACAGCCAGCACAGCCAGCCAGCCCTCCCGCTGGCGCACCGCAAGGAACTGATCCATCCAGACCGCCAGTCGTGGCGGAGGCTGCCAGCCTCCGTACTAACCAGACCGCACCGCAAGGAACTGATCCATCCAGACCGCCACAGCTGGACGAGCCTGGCGCGACGCCTCAAGCAACTCCCGTGCCCGCGGCGACTTCAACTGCAACACCGGTTGACCCCGAAGCGGCGGCAGCCAGACGTCGAGGCGGCCCCGGTGGCGGTCCAGCCGCAGGTGCCGGTGGTCCTAGTGCGGCTGCTGCTGGTGGTGGTTTCGCTGGTGGGCCTGGAGGCGGTGGCCGAGGCGGGCAACGTCCGGCTCCCAATGGCACCTACCGAGCCATCTTAGTCGTCGATGGCAAGGAGTTACCTCCTCAAACGATTGCGCTTTTGCGAGACCCAACGGCCCCAGAGGACGCGATCAGCGAAGAAGAGGCAGAACAGGTCATCATCGACGAAAAGCGTGCGGCTGACGAAAAGCGAGCCGCCAAAGGTGAGGGCCGGCAAGTCTACAAAGACAACTGAGAAAACAATGTCGTTTTGTAAGTTGCAAACAAATGGTTGAATCAGAAAGACAATACCATGAGTCCGAATGAAGCCACTCTTGTCAAGCTTTACGCTAGCATCAATGCAAAAGACTTAGAAGGTATTTTTGCATGCTACCATGACGATGCGACGAACGAAGGATCGTCGAGTGCAGGAAAAAACGCACCGACTCATTTTCACGACATCGCCTTCCACTTGAATGGAAAATCCCGCATCTGCGACATGTGGCAAATGATCTGTTCCAAGAACCAACGCGGGACCAAAAGCGATCTTCACGTAGAAGTCAATCGGTTATCGATCGATGAGGATACGGGAACTGCCGAAGTCATCTACACATATCATATGCGCAACGAGAATCGCAAAAAATCTCCCATTGGTCGTCGCGTTCGAAACCCAACTCGCTCGACCTTTGATTTTCAAGATGGGAAGATCGTCAGGCAAATCGATACTGCCAACGCAGCTTTATGGGGCTCGAGAGCATTTGGTGGTCTACCTGGCTTCATCGTCGGTCACGTTGGTTTCGTTCGTCGATGGCTAGCGATGCGCAAACTTCGCAAATTCGCCATGCAAAATCACTAGTACAGTGTAGCACGGCACTCCGTGCCGTGATCTTTGTATGTCGCCTTGCGCTCCTAGGCTGTGAATATATTGCCCCGACTCGTGCGCTAGGCCATACTTTTTCGATGCTGTACAGTTCGTGCTTGGCCGATGTGTAGGTGGCTGGAATGCCCACATCAAAGCCCTCAAACCACTTCGGGTTTTTGTAAAGATCGATCATGGCCTTGGTTCCCTTGCCATCCGGTCCCATTTGCGGCGAAATTCCACTAACCGGTTCGAGCCCAAATCTGTTACAAATAGAGGGATGCAAAGCGTTTTTCAATCCAAAACAAATTCAGCGTATTCCATACCCCCGTCGATCGGCCAAAAATTGGTCGACCTGCGTGGTCTGATTTCCCGATTCGTAGTAAGTCAATCGCTGATTATTTTAGCGATCTGGTTCCTTGCGGCGTTTTGGACCTTTGGGCTTCTCGACTACATACCTGCCAAGCTCGGGGCAGCGGAATCCCCGCAGGTCGTGCGCCTGGTCATGCTATTCCTTTTGGGGGCCGTTTCACTTTATTTGCTCTACCGATTTCTTTGGCAACGCTGGAAAGTGCGATGGAGCGATTCCTCCCTTGCATTGCTGATCGAAAACAAACACCCCGAGTTCCAAAGCGCACTGGTAACCACGGTTCAAGCGGCTCGTCCAACAGCCATGGTCCAAACATCGATCGAGGAGCATCCGCTGCGACCTGGATTGTTAGGATTGGCACGCGACAGAGCGTCTGAACTGATTGAATCTGTCGACGTCAACGCGTTGGTCCGATTTCGTCCGTTGCAGATCCAGTTGGTTGTTCTTGGCGTTTTGCTTGGATCAAGTTGCGTCGTCGCGCTTGTTCAGCCAGGTTGGACATTTCATTGGGCCAAACGATTCTTCGCTCTTTCGGACGTCCCTTGGCCGCGGTCGACCGAGCTGGGGGTCGACGGAATCGAGATGGATGTTCCGACCTTCACAGGTCGAAATACTCGACAGCGCTACTTGGTTCCTTTTCGCGATGGAGTTGCATCGGTTCCGAAAGGCCAAGCCTGTCAGCTAAAAACGTGGGCAAATCTTTCGGGCAAGATTGTCCCAGAGGTGTGCACCGTTTACTATCGCGATACGGCCGGAAATCGAGGACGAGCCAACATGCGTCGCCTGACCGCGGACAAACAAAAGCAGCCGTTTGTTTTGGATGGTCCTCCCTTAGAATCGGTAAACGATTCTCTTTGGCTAAGCGTGACCGGAGGAGATGCTCGGATCTCGGACTTGAAACTCCGTAGCGTAGAAGCACCGTTGGTGACCGAACTGCAAATCAATGTGACTTATCCCGATTATTTGCAACGCTCCACCAAGACGACTTGGGGCAATGAAACGATTCCTTATCGAACGGGAATGCGTCTACCTCAAGGGAGCCAGTTGGAGCTGCTATTGAAAACCAACAAATCCGTTGAACGCTGCGACTTTGTCATCGTCCGTGCTGGTGACTCCGGCGAGAAATCGCAGCCTGAGCAAACGATGGCAATCAGCGAAAGGCAAACGGCGTTTCAAATGCCACTTGGCTCGTTGGATGGAAACCTGTTATTGGAACTGCGTTTATGGGGCGAAGACGGCATCTGTTCGAGTCGTGTGCAACAGTTTGTTATTTCCGCAATCAATGACCAACCCCCCCAGGTCGATCTGGTACTGCAAGGGATTGGCACGTCCATAACCGAAAACGCAATGCTTCCCATGGTAGGAAAAATCAAGGACGATTACGATGTCAAGGATGCTTGGGTCGAAACCGTCCTCAACGCAGACCCATTGTTAAAGACACCACTCAGTATTCAACCCGATGGCAAAGCCGTCAGTCAATTGGACCTTAAGGTCATGCGAGATGGAGGCCAGTTGGACGCCAAGGTTGGTTCAACACTTGGGCTCAACGTAGCAGCGGAAGACTATTTGAATCTCCGAAATGAACCTCATGTCGGACGTGCGAGCCCGATCCAGTTGGCCGTCGTAACTCCAGAGCAATTACGGATTCTGCTCGAACGACGAGAACTTGCTATGAGGGCCCGTTTGGAACAAATCATCGGAGAACTCTCTCAAATGCGAGACTTGTTGGTAAACATGCAACGAGCCTCCAAGGACACTTTGCCTTTGACGGATCCTGCGAACGATGCTGGGGCCGCAACCCAGGCCGCGGCTGCGACCGATGCATCGGCGGAGGTGGACGCAGCGGAAGCAGAAGAAAACTCCCCTGCGCGGCGCGAGCGAATGCAGATGCTTCGCGCCCAACAAGCCGAATCGCAAATGACTAAATCGGAAGGAGAGCTTCGAGGCGTAGGACGGGAAATCAGTCAAATCAACCAGGAACTCATCAACAACCGAATCGACAGCATCGATAAAAGGTCCAGGCTGGAGGACAAGATTCGCAAGCCATTGCTTGACGTGTTAGACGTGGCATGGGCTCCGATGGCGACCGACATTCGCGCGATCGAAAAGAACTTCTCCAAGCCGACCAAGTCCGACGCCAGCCTGTCGGAATTGCTTCCGAGCTCCATTGGCAAGAGCAATCAAATCATCGCTTCTCTAACGGCGATTTTGAATGACATGATCGATATCCAAGATTTTAACGAAGTCCTGGATATGGTCCGAGGAATGATTGATGAACAAAGCAAGGTTTTGGAAAAGACCAAGCAGGAACAGAAAAAGCAGATTTTGGATATGATCAAATGAAGACTCAAAATGCGCTCTGGCGTTCCATTGTCTCGACCCTGCTTTGTTTTGCAGCGTTGTTGTGCGAACCTAGCTTTTTTGCCCGATCGACGATCGCCCAAGAAAGGGGGCCGACGATCGCCCAAGAAAAAAAGCCGACGATCGAGAGTGTCAAAGAATTGGAACTGCAGCAAAAGCAACTTGCCCAACGCTTTGGAAAACTCGAGGAGCTTTTTATTCGGATGAGCGAGTTGGAAGCAGCCGCCAATCCAACACGGGCTAGTTTGCTAATGCAAGCAGCCCAAATGAGCAAACAACTGGCGACATTGCAGCGGCTGAGTGTCGCTGGAGACATGCTATCGCAGGGACAGTTCACTCGGGCCATTCAGGAGCAGGAAGCCGGCAGAGAAAACCTAAGAAAACTTCTTGAATTGCTCCAAAGTGAAAACCGATCAACCCGACTTCGAGACGAACGAGCCCGCCTTCAAGAAATCCAACAAGAGATTCGTCGTCTGGAACAAATCCAGAGAGGCCAAACGGCTCGTACCGAATCCGGCCAAGACATGAAGCAATCCGCGACCGACCAAAAGGACATTAAGCAACAGCTAGACAAGGTCGCGTCCGATCTCAATGACGGAAAGGACGAAAAAAGCAATCCAAAGGATGGCGACAAGAAAGACGGCGACGCGAAATCTGGCGATCCGAAAGAGGGGCAAGCAAAGGACGACAAGCCAAAGGACGACAAGCCAAAGGAAGGCGACCCAAAGGAAGGCGACCCAACCGATAGCAAGCCGAAAGACCCAAAAGGGAACGATGGCAAACCCAGTGAGTCCAAACCCAGTGAGTCCAAACCCAGTGAGTCCAAACCCTCCGAGTCAAAAGACTCCGAGTCAAAAGACTCCGAGTCAAAAGACTCCGAGGACTCCAGCGAGTCGTCCAAAAAGAAAGAACCGTCCAAGCCCGAATCGCGCGAAGAACAAGCTCGAAAACGCGTGGAGGCGGCTCGAAAGCGAATGCAAAACGCTCAAGAAAAATTGGAAGAGCAAAAGCGGGACGAGGCCGTTGACGAACAGCGTGAGGCAGAGCGAGAGTTGCGAGAAGCCATCGAAGAACTGGAGCGCATTCTCCGCCAGCTACGCGAAGAAGAGATCGAGCGCTCCCTTGTCGACGTGGAGACGCGACTGCGGAAGATGTTGGATTTGCAGCGTTCGGTTCGCGAGCAAACCGAAAAACTCAGCAACTTAACGGGTGATCTCAAGGACCGAAGTTTAGAAATCCAAGCTAATAAGCTCTCCATCGAACAAACCAAAGTTGTCATGGAAGGCCAACGAGCGTTGCTGCTGCTACAGGATGAGGGTTCGAGTACCGCATTCCCAGAAGCGCTCGAGCAAGTCAACGCGGATGCTCAATCGGTTAGCAAGAAACTGTCCGAGGCCAACGTTTCGCCCTCCACCCAGGCCATCGAAGACGAGATCATCGGTGCGTTGGAGGAGATGCTTGATTCGCTCAAGCAGGTTCAAAAGAAGCGAGATGAAAAGAAGAAGAAATCAGACCAGCAGCAACAGCAGCAATCGAGCAGCCCGGAGGACGAACCACTCGTCGATTCCATCGCGGAGCTCAAATTGCTCAAAACGTTGCAACTGAGAATCAATCGCAGGACTCAATCGTTGGCAAAACAAACAAACAATCAGGAAGACACCATTGGACAAGTCGGCGACCCTGGTCTGCTAGGTGAGCTCGAAGATCTTGCTGGCCGTCAGCAAAAGATCCACGAAGTCACTCGCGATATCCTGCTCAAAGCGGCCAAAGAATAGTTTTGGAGCTCAATCCTGTGGACGAGCGAGGCCCTTCGCTCTTAGGCGAGAGGCAGACAAAAAAGTACCAGGCGACTATGTGGCACGCCCAGAGGCTGTGATTTTATAGTACCAATCACACTCAGGGGCGTGCCACCCAATTAAAAGGTAGATATTTAACTGCCCCTCGCCTCACTGGCTTAAGGAACGAATTCTACATCCTACGGTCGAAACGACGGTCGCTCATAACAAAACCTATCGCGACGCCAGTGATGAGGCCTCCTAAATGGGCTAGGTTGGCCAATTGAAAGTCTCCTGCACCGCCTGTGAATCCAAAGACCAATATCAAGCCTGTCATCAGGTAAACCTGCGCAGGCAACTGAAATCCAAGATCAGGCCTGAGGGTTGTTTTCGTACCCATGTAACCCAACAGCCCAAAAATCACACCCGAAATCCCAACAAAGTTGGGTGAGCCATACCACTTCACCGGCATCAATCCTTGAAGCAAATGGGAACCGATGGCGATCAACAACATAATCACTGCATAGCGACCAATTCCCTCAAGCCGTTCGGTGAGTCGCCCGAGCGACGCTAAGGACAACATGTTGAACAGCAAGTGAATGGGATGCCCATGCAGAAAAGCAGGGGTCAGGATTCGCCAGAGTTCACCTTGCTTGAGGGACGCAGCGGCATCGCCAGTCTTAAGGTATAGATTCATATCGACAAACATAAGCTGCTTCATGACGAAGTTTCCCAGCCAGTTCTTCGCGTCGGGGTGCGAGAACTTTGAGACCAGCCCAAGGAACACGCACAAGATAATCAGCGTCAAGGTCAGTGGCGGTAAGCGTCCGCCAAACAGGTTTGGATTGACCCGAGAAGTTGGGTACTGAACATTTTTTTGACGTTCCGAGGACTTTTGCTTTTTTTCTTTTAGGATCACCTTGGCTTGATCTACCGCCGAACGGTATTTTGCATCCTCGGGCGATGCCTGGAATTGTTGGTACTCCTGTTTCGCAATTTCAAGTCGGTCTTCGTCCCGAATCCAGATGTCCCATTCATTTTGATCCGATTTGGATTCAACATGCGTAAGGATGTCCTGTGTTAGCAAATACGCAACGAAGGTTTCGGCCTTGGATTTACCGGTGATGGTGGTGAGATGTCTCATGCGGTCAGTCAATAGGCCTAAGTTGATGGATCGGAACGTAGTATTTTAGGTATCGCTTGCCATTGCTGTATCGAACCCCGCGGAGGTCCTCTACCAAGATGGTGGCGCGTCGCGTGATTCGATTCACAACCCCTTGCAAGACGGTGCCCTCAAATGGGAACGCCACTCGAGCGCCGGCCCGAATATTAAACTCTTTGGCTGCGCGTTCCTGTTGGGTGATCAATTCATGCCGATGTTCGGTATGACCAAACATGTTTCGAGCGATCGTTTGAAACCTGCCTGCCGAACAATCGCTTTGAATCCAAGTCAGCATTTCGCATAAGTGGACCATTTCATGTTCAACAATTCTTTGCATAGCCGTCAATCGATCATGGCATTCATGGCCACACACGCGGATCGAATCGCCCGGCTTTCGGAAGGATTGAAACAACAAGGAAGTGGACAACGCGATCTCATAGTGCGTATGACTCGGCTTGGATCGGGTCCCCCGGAAAGTTGTTCGTGTGGTTTTGCCTCCAGCCCGTGTCATCCTTGAACTTAGTCGAAACGATAAGCCGTAGGAACGGGCCAGTGGCAAGCACAGGCCGCTGAAAAAATGTTGGTCGTAGGCCTCGGCCATGCTTTCCAGATCTTGTTTGGCAACCCTATGGAAATTGCGGGTCTCCATCGCTTTGGAGGCTGCCAAAACTTTTTTCCCAATCGACTGTTGCCAACCATCCCGCTGGGTCCAAGCGGCGATGGGGCGAGACAAGAGTTCCGCCAAGTTTCTTTGGTAATCAAGCCGGCTCGGAGCAACTGCTGGTGGAACGGTGGTTTTGGGAAGGTCAAGATGAGGGGCCGGAACCGGGTGTGGCACGGCGGTGGCCGCCGTGTTTTTGTTTTGATTCGGTCGCGGCGCAGGGGGAGGTGCTAAGTCGGACACTCGTCTCCGATTCGTTTTTGGATTGCCCCGTGAATGGTTCATGCTTTACCTCCGTTCAGAAATTCGACGAAAATCCTGATTTTCGCTGTTCCAAGCGTTCAATATAACACGGATTGCCAAAGGTTCGCACCTGCAACAATCGGCTAGAGACCGATATACTGCAACATTCATTGTTTCACGCTTTTCCATTCCACCCCACCCGGCGTTTCGTTGGCCATGCGTTTGTTCCTAGCTTTTCGCGTATTTTTCGTGGTTCTATTCCGTCGAGATTCGGCCTTGCGAATTCGCGAACTGCTAGCGGTTCAACCATCCGCTCCCTCAGAAACTCCGTTGCTACCTCCCCCACCCGACGTTAAGCCAAATTCCACGAAGCCACCCGTTTCGCAAGTTTCGAAGTCGGTCCGTCGCAGTGATGCCTTAACACTCCTAAGCGCCTTGCAACGCGAATCTCGTTTGCTCGATTTGGTGTGCGAATCCCTGGATCAGTACAACGACGCCCAAATCGGAGCTGCGGCTCGCGATGTGCTTCGAGATACCCGAAAGACTCTCGACCGGATGTTCGGACTCGGGCACTTGATTGAAACACCCGAAGGTGAGGCCATCGAGATTCCTAACGATCCGTCCCCTGTTCGTTGGCGGATTGTCGGCAAGGAGACGAGTCGAAGCGGCACGCTCAGTCATCCAGGTTGGAAAGCTTCGAAACTAGACATGCCGCAGTGGCAGGGCAGCTCGGACGATTCCATGGTCATCGCCGCCGCTGAGGTGGAAACCTAGTCGAACCGCAAGAAAACCGCTAACTAGAAATGCTCGATCCGAAACCATTGCCGAATCCATTGCCGTTGCTATGTACCAGCCAACAAATCCACGTTCGCTCGCAGGGTCGCATTCACTTCGGGCTGATGGAAATAGCGGAGTTCCAGCCAAATTGCTATGGCGGTATAGGCTTGATGGTCGAGCACTCCATCGCAGTTGTGCAAGCGACGATTCTTCCATCTCCTTCTCTTTCTCAATGCCGCATTCAAGCAGACGCTCACTGGCGCCCGCGTATCGAAGCCGTGGCCAATCGATGGTTACAGACTCACTCGCAACTACCCGTTGACTCGATCAGAGTGATCGAGTCGCCATTTCCACACCAAGGTTTAGGGTCAGGCACTCAAATGGCTTGCACGGTTGCCGCATTGCTGTCCGCTGCCGAGCGTGCTCCGCATGGCGACCGTTCGATTTCGGACACCTCGAAGTCAGATGTTTCGATACCCACGCTGTTCGACATGGACGCGCTCGCAAAACTTAGTCAACGCGGCAAACGATCGAACATCGGTTTGTGCGGCTTTATGGCAGGGGGTTTTGTAGTGGACCACGGGATACCCGTTTCTAGCGAAGGTGGGAATACCAGTGCCAGGACCCAGCGAGTTCCCTTTCCGAATTGGCCGGTTCTGATCTTACAGGATACAAACTCGCGAGGCGATTCCGGAAACAACGAAGCAGCCATGTTCGAACGCTGTTCGTGCAGTCCCAATCCGAACCGCGGCGGCATGACGCTGCTTGTCCAGCATGACATACTCCCCGCGATCCATGCGAGTGATTGGAAAAGGTTTGACATTGCGTTAGGACAATATGGAAGATGGGCTGGGCAGATTTTCGAACCGGTGCAAGGTGGTATCTACCGTACCTCGCGAATAGCTCATAGCGTTGAGGCCGCAAAACGACTAGGGCTTCAAGGTGCAACGCAAAGTAGTTGGGGCCCGACGGTCTGCGCGTTCGCGCAGGATCAGGAGCACGCAGACTGGTGCCAATCTCGCTTGCAATCTGAGATACCGGGTGTTGACGTCATGGTAACGAAAGCCGCCAACTATCCCGCTCAAGTGAAAACAACATGAGCTACGTTGGTCGACTTGCCCCCTCGCCAACGGGTGCTCAACACTTGGGCAACGCACGAACTTTTCTAGTCGCATGGCTCGCATGCCGACAAGCTGGCGGGAAGCTACTTCTGAGGATCGAGGATCTCGATACGCCACGAACCAAGCTGGGCGCCGCGAATCAAGCGATCGACGACTTGCGATGGCTCGGACTGGACTGGGATAACTTGGATAACACTGAGCCTGGCCAGACCTTTACCGTTCAATCGAATCGAGAACCGCGATATGGGGAGGTTCTTCAGCAACTGAAACAGAAAAACTTGGTTTATCCTTGCACTTGCACCCGCGCGGAAGTGGAGGAAGCCGCCAGTGCTCCGCACGAATCGACGCTAGACGGCACCATTTATCCGGGCACTTGTTCGCATCGAAGTCCACGCGATGCCGAAGAGCTGGATCGAATGGAATGCAAGTACGCTTGGCGATTCAGAATGCCGGGTGGGATTAGGCAGTGGACCGATGATCTGTTCGGAGAACAATCGCGCAACGCAAAAAGTCAGCTAGGCGACTTTGTCGTGGGACGCAGTTATGGTGTAACGGCATACCAACTGGCGGTGGTGGTTGACGACCATGATTTTGGAATCAACCATGTCGTGCGCGGGAACGATTTGATGTTCAGTACGTACCGGCAGATCGCCATTTACGAAGCGTTGGGTTGGGATTTGCCTGCATGGTTGCATTTGCCATTGGTGGTCGGTACCGACGGGCGGCGGCTTGCAAAAAGACATGGTGACACTCGGCTAAGTTTTTATCGAGAACAAGGTGTACCACCGGAAAAGATCGTCGGCTATCTAGCCGAGACCCTCGGCTTGCGCGATGGCCGCTCATCGGTCACACCCAGGGCATTGCTCGATGAGATCGGCCAACGGCATGGCTGGATTCAGCGAATACCGCGAGAGAACGTGATTCTAGAATGCCCCTTCATCAACGGGCGGTAAAATGCCCCCGAGTTTTACTCGGGGGATATTTGCCATCTTTCTAGAATTGATGATCACAACCCCTTCGTCGAGCCCGTGCGCTTTACGCAGCCGACAGGCGTGATTAGAATCAGCCAGGAAATATAGCCGTCGCGACACTTCTGCAAATGCGAATGATATGCCGATTCGAATTCAATGCGATTCATGCCAGCGTGGGTTTCAAGTTCCAGATTCCTCGGTTGGCAAACAGGCACGCTGTCCGACCTGCAAATCCTTAATTCCGATCAAGCAGCCACAAGCCGCGAGTGTTGAGCCGTCGACTGCCAAAGCTTCCACGGCGTCTCCGAATCAACAAGCGACTGCGAACGAGAGCATCCTTGTTGCCTGCTCGGGTTGTGGCAAGAGTCTCCGAGCACCAGCAAGAGCGGCGGGCAAAGCCATCCGCTGTCCAAGTTGTCAAACGACGATCCCTGTACCTGCTGCCATAGCTTCCTTACAATCCAAGGTGCCATCCCAACCCAATCGCGCCAGTTCCGTTGCTCCAACTTCTTCACCGCGCCCGACTCTTCAGGACTTGCCTCTTGGCGATAACTCGTTGTGGGCTTCGATACCCCCCGCAAATGCAAGCGTCGCGTACAGCGGCTCATCGGGATACAATGATCCCTACGCGGTTAGTACCAGCAGCTACAGCGGAGGTGTTAGTCGTGGTTCTAGCGTCGCTAGTCGTGCGATACAGTACAAGATTATTGGCGTCTTCATGATGATCTGGGCGGGACTCATTACCTTGGGGTGTATTATTAGACCCATCGCGATCGGAGTTACTCTCGCAAATCTTCCGCAAAACGTAGTCATCGACAATTCTAAATTGGCCGTCATGATTGGCGCAACCGCGATAGGAATTGTGATTGCATTGGCTGTCGCGTTTGTGTTATTTCGGGGCGGCTCCGCTTTCTTCAACCAGTCCAATCTCAGTGCCGCCAAATCGGGAGCGATTCTGACGGCCATACCATGTTTTGGTAGTTGTATATTCCCGATCGGAATATGGGCGTGCGTCCTTATTTTCAAGGAACGTGCCAAACGAGATTTCGATAGCTAATGCCGCGACCCAGCGGGAGGGTAACCAAACCCAAGTTTAGCGTTAGCACCTATTTCACACGAAAGAAAACGTAGGGTGAATCGCGAAACGAAGGACTTCCGATAAAGTTGCCGGTCATTCCTACTTTGGGGTCGGCCCGCCATATTTCTTCTTTGCCTCGGATCGCAATCAACTCTCGAAAGTCGAATCGAGCGAATGCGAAATGGAATACGTGCTTGCCGCTCGCCACTCGGTTTTCGATCAGAAGCAGTACGTCTGGGTCGGTGCCCGTAGCCGCAAAAGCAAAGATAGCTCCTTCCGTCGCAACATCATTTCTCGGTTCGTAAGTCAGAATAGGTGTTGGCAACAGTCTCAATTGCAACTTGCTATTATCTTGGTTTGTCAATGTGGCTGCGAACTCGCGAGAGATCGGTCGCATTTGCAAAAGCCTGCGTTGGCTCGTAATCCCGATTTCGGCAGTACCGCTGTGCGACGCCCATTTGAGGCCAGACTGTAAAGGATGCCAGAAATCAGCGTCATCCGTTCGACCTATAATTTCTGTGTCCGATAGCGAGAGCAATTCAATTGAGCTTCTCGGTTGTCCAGAGTGTACAGAGTCAAAGAGAGTGCCTAATACCATTGGACGACCCTCTTTCATCCACACAAAAACGGCTCCCTTTTGATCATACGTCGCGGGATTTGACCAGACCATGACAGGTTTCTGTCGAAGCTCAAAATCCATTTCTCCTTGCTGTCCGGATCGGAAGTGATACTCACGAGCCGATTCCAGAAAACTCTTGGGGTCTGATGCGTCTTGTCCAAAGCAATGACAACAGAGCAGCGAAATACTTCCAAAAAATTGGACCAGTATGAAGTTAGTACTGCGAAACATTGGGTTGTTTCCGCGTTGTTCAGTCAGTCTCGACGCTTTCATTGCGACTTTCCTTTCAAGTGGCATAGGCTTTTAGCCAGCATGCAGTTCTACAATACCGTATCATAGACATTGCGTCTCAGGCGTGTCAACTTGCAGCCACTCTCGTCTAACATCGGCGTTGTCTCGCGATCACCAATGGTTGCTGGTTGGTGGATGGAATGGAGCCGTGGTAATGTTCGATTCAAAGACCGATGCCATTCGTGCGCAATTGCCGATCCAATTGGATTTCGAGCCAACTGCTGTAACTGCACTCGCGCTGACCGAGGACGCACGGCACTGCATTGTAGGCAATCGCAGTTCGATTGTTCGCATGTACCGTATCCCCACCTCGGAGGTAGTTTGGGAAAGTGAAAAGCTCGAACAAGATATAACAGGTGTGGCTGTCTCAAAGGATGGCAAGACTGTCGCCGTGTCCACGGGTGTGCTTGGGCAAACCAATGCATCCGGTAAAATCCTGGTCCTGGATGCGATGACTGGTAAAACAAAACATAGTTGGCTTGATACGAATGCCCGAGTCAACCACGTTGCGATCGCAAACGATTCCCGAACTTTACTTGCCGCTGAAAATAATGGAGTGAGAATATTCGATCTTTTGAGTGGTCAACTATTGCATGTGCTTCCTGAGTTCTCGGGGGTACAGCGTTTCAAATTTATTGATGACACACGCTGTGTCTTGTCTCGCTTTCCAGCCGACGTGTGCATTGTAGATCTGCAAAGCAGGCAGATTTTGGTCGACTATACTGGACATAAAATGGGAACAGATCCAATAGTGCCCCAACTCATCTGGGCTTTGGATGTCTCACTCGACGGCAAGAAGTTGGCCTCTGCGGACTCGTTAGGACAAGTTTACGTTTGGCCTATCCCCTAAGGCGAGCGGCAGACAGAAGACCACCATGCCAGAGCTACCGTGTGGCACGCCCAAAGCGATTAGCGCGATTAGCGATGGGCGTGAGAAGTGTGGCAATTAACTCTAGCGATTCACCACGCCCTTCGTACCTCAGAGCGTGCCACCCAGTTGCATGGTTAGTCGGTTCAATCCACATATTTTCCAAATTCGTTGACCAACTCGGTGAACTGTCTCAAAAAATCTTCCTTCACGTTTCGTGGGTAGGAAAGCTGGACGACAATGTGTTCGTCGTGTTTATCTGAATACGGCACAAGGAGCAAAATCTTAAAGTATCGCGTGTCGAATGTCTGCGGGGTAACGGCCTGCTCTTGATACTTGCCATTCTGTAAGCGTATGTCGCAAAGAATGCCTCCCGGTTTCGGGCCTCGAGTCTCCCACGGATCTTGCCAGTCGCCAGTCATCGTCGCCTCGTGAACGATGAACACCCGGGTGTCCGACTCAAAGTGAATGCTATCCTTTAATAAATGCGAAGTGGCCTTGGGATATTGCTTGCGGAAGAGTGTCTTTAGCTCCGAGTAAAACCGCTTTATTGCCGGATTCTGTAGCGCCGCATCGTCGCCGGCTCTGGCCGGAAGAGTAATGAAGATTCCAAGGAGTGCCAGCACAAGTGGCCCAGTAAATTTCGTATTCATAATAAATTCTGCTCAATCTTGTTCCTTGAACTGGGAACTAATTTGCAACTGGTTTCTTCACGCGACGCCAGGTTTCGTTGAAGACGCCGTTTGGATCGATTTGCTTAAGAACCTCACCGTCACTTTCGATTTTCACCGTTCCCTTTGTTCCGATAAGCGTCTCAGTGAGTTCACCAGCAAAGTCCGTCTTGGTCTTTAGCTCCGAACCATCGAACTCGTATGTGCCACCATGCGAAAATACAATCTTGCCAGCATCATCGGGTTGTATGACGCACCAATGTGTTCCGTTAAACATCTTAAGACGCGTACCAATGCCGGAAGGCGATCCTGGATTTTTGGCCGATTCCAATTTCCAGGTGCCAAACAATTTTTTGGCGGTCTCTTGCTCTGCGTTGATCGTTTGTGCGTCGGCAGAAGTTCTAGCCGCCGGAAAGCTAGACACCGTGACGCATAAGACGATGAGTGCGATGCCGAGTAGTGATTGGTTTCGAATTGGACCCATTTGCAAATCCTCTGGTTCGGGTTGGGGAAACAAGTGTTACGAGCATAACGAATAGTAATCTATCGCAACAGTAGCGAAGCGGAACGGAGGGATAGATTGGGTGTTCGATTGGTTGCTTCGTTCGTAATAGCTCGCTCTCACTGGTCCCTAGAACAACGACGCAGAATCCAACCCTTTATGTGTTGTTGCCCGTCGGATCTCAACACGAATGCGTCATTCAACGGCGCACTCAATTCAATAAATCATCAGGAAATGAAATGGTGTGTGTCCCCATGCATCCTTCGCCCCACCCCTCGCAAGCGTTTCCCGTTCCACTGGAGTGAAATGCATCCAATCGCTATACTGTTCAGAAACGCAGGAGGCAAATGGTAAACCATGGCACATGTCACACAGGAATCTGAGCTTTTCGCGACGGGACGTTTTCCCGAAATCGCACGCGGCTACCCGATGATGCGGTACATGGGAAGCAAATTTCGTTTGCTTCCGTGGATTCACAACGTCCTCAGAGACATCGAATTCGATTCGGCTCTCGACGGTTTTGCTGGTTCAGGATGCGTCGGATACTTGCTTAAAGCGATGGGAAAGGAAGTCCATTCCGCAGATTTCCTTAACTTTCCAACTGTCATTGCAACAGCGTTGATTGAGAACCCGGGCATTCACTTGGAAGGCGAAGATGTGGAAATGCTACTTTCGTTCGATTCGCAGCATCGGCGATTCATCGAGAAAACCTTTGAGGGAATATTCTTCACCAAAGATGATTTGCGTTTCCTTGATCGCGTTTCTTGGAATGCTCGGAAACTGCCAAATAAACACAAGAGAGCCATTGCTTTAGCCGCAATGATTCGTTCGTGTGCGAAACGCCAACCGCGGGGCGTATTCACGGTTGCCGGCGATCCGGAGAAATACAAAGACGATCGCCGCGACTTGCGTTTGTCGATTAAAGAACATTTTCTTGAGCACATCGAAGCGTACAACGCCGCGACGTTTGACAACCAACGCAAAAACCAAGCGCACCGTTGTGATATATTCTCGGCGGAAAACCGCGTCGATTTGGTTTACCTCGACCCACCTTACGTCCCACGATCCGATGATAATTGTTATATGAAGCGATACCACTTCCTAGAAGGACTTTCGTGCTATTGGGAAGACGTTGAGATCATGCAAGAAACGCGTGTAAAAAAGATTGCAAAACCATTTACACCATTTTCGTATCGGAGAACAGCGGTAGATGCTTTCGATCGAATGTTTGCCCATTTCGCAGAAAGCACGATTGTTTTGTCCTACTCGTCGAATGGCTTTCCCGACTTGTCAGAGCTGAAAAGCATTCTCGGCCGCTACAAATCTAATATCGAAGTCCACGAACGGGATCATCGCTACCACTTCGGTACACATGCCGCTGCATCTCGCAACGAGGTGACCGAATATCTGGTGGTGGGTCGATGAAGCGATACCGGCAAACGCTCGCTGAAGTGGTTTCGCTTTTGTCTCCAGTTGAAACGACATGGATGGATGAACATTCCGCCGCTGTGGTAACGACGATCACAAATCTACCAATCAAAGATGACTATTCTCGCGCTGACGTAAACGCCCTCCTCGCGGACGACTTCGATGTTGGAATTACGATGATCCGGCTCGTACTCGGGATGTCGAAAGACGAATTCCAGTTGCACATGGCAGAACGCTTGGAAGGTCCAGGTGGAACCGGCGTGACGCGATTTCACAAACAAAATGACGTATTTTTGGACGCTCTCGATGCGCTTGGTTTGCGAGAGATGCTGGCTGGCTTGGTCCATCGTCCAGTCGATTGGAAAGACATTCTCACCGAACGATTGCGATTTGGCCGTGGAAGCGCAATCAAAGGTCAGAAACGTGGGCGCAGACTAGAAGACACGATTGAAAAAATCGTCAAAGACGTGTTTGGTGAAAATGGCTTCGATACACGTTGTCGTTTTGTCGGTTCAAGTGGACTCGAAACAGAAAAGACCGACTTCGCAATTCCCAACAAGGACGATCCTCGCATTCTTATTGAATGCAAAGCTTACGGAGCTACTGGTAGCAAGCAAACCGATGTCCTCGGCGACATCGAGCGAATTGTGCTTCAAAAACGCTCTGACACACAACTGTTGCTTGTGACAGATGGGATGACGTGGACGCTTCGCATGAACGACTTGCGAAAACTCATCGAATGGCAGAACACCGGAAAAATAACACGAATCTACACCCAGCGAATGGCAACGGATCTCGAAGAAGATTTGAAACAACTTCACAAAGACCATTCGCTTTGATCAACAACTTCGATTTTTATCGAAACACCAACGCAAACAGATGGACAATCTGCTAGACGAACTGACCAAACGCAACCTTGGTGGCTTCGTAGAGACCAAATTTAGTTGCCATGGATTGGAAAATGAGTGCTCAATGTTATACTCTAGGCAAAATGTCTAGTTTTTTTACGATCTAGGGAACACTGAACATGCCACACTCTTTTCGACCCGCCTCTCTGGCAATTGTGTGTTGGATTGCTACTGGTGTATATGCCTGGGCTCAAGAAGCATCGGTACTTGAATCCGAAACCAAGAAATCCGAGAGCGGTCTCGGAATTCTCAAATTTGCGGAACGGTACGAGCTTCAAAATGCCATGTCTAATGAGAAACTTCGATTGGTTGACCATCCTGTTTTGAGTTGGACGAATCCGGAACGGAATACAAGTGCGGGTGCCTTGTTCCTATGGACTCTGCAAAGTCGCCCTCAAGTGGCAATGTGCATCTATCCGACCGGTCCCAACGACTTTGATCACGAGTTTCAATCTCTCTCCCAGGAACCCATGAAGGCTTATAAGTCTGGTGTCGTTCTGTGGAGTCCATTAACACCAGGGCTCAAGTGGCAGGACTTGCCGTACGAACCGACAACAGCAGCAAGTACGTCAGCTAGACGCTTGCTCTCGATGCGCCGACTTGCAGGTGAGTTTAGCGCCCAGCTTATCCCGCCCAACCGAGCCACCAAGCCTTTACGATTGCTCACTACGCCTGTGTACCGATATGTGCCGAACGAGTTGTCCGACGAGATCGTAGATGGGGCTCTCTTCACGTTCGTCCTAGGAACCGATCCGGAAGTATTGCTCCTGATTGAAAACTACAAGACGGATGACAAGACGAACAAGTGGCGAGTGGCTTTTGCTCGCATGACCATGGTACCGGTCGAACTGAAACATCATGCATCTGTCATCTGGGAAGAACGCGACTGGGCTCGGCACGGTTTCGAGTTTCCACGAAACATTATCAAGCAAGCTGAGTTCGGTTCCATTCGGGAAAGTCCATAGGAATAGTCCCGTAATAAATCCCGTATTTGGAGAATGGCTTTAGATCGTTATCACAGCTGAAGCGCCATTCCCAGGGAACATGTCATGGACGGTTCTTCTTGTCCGAATGCCTGCGAAACACTAGCCAGAATTGCAAATAAAAAGCAGGCGGCAGTAATCCTTGTGCGGACTGTTTGGATCATAAAGGTGATTTTAAATAAGTTTGAGGATGGCGTTAGCATATGAGTCCGAGCATTCTGAGTGAGAAAGTTAAGGGTGGAATTGGAATCGACTGCCTGTTGCATTTAACGCGCAGGCTCAACTAACGTTCGAAATCTATGTTGATGGTACTTTCGATTGTTTGTCCTAGTGCGTTCCGGTCGGATCGACTTGAGTGCGGAGCTGCTTTCCAGACTTCCTTTCCTTTGTGTTTCGCTTCGAGACCGGCAGATGTCTGCCTAATCAGTGCGAACTGCCATTGTGTTTGTTCGCCTTCCTTGTTCGCTTCAATGGCAAGGATCGCTTCTGGGTCCGTCCCCAACGCAAAAACAAACAAAGCACCATCCACGCAGTCGTCGGTTTCAGGCTTGTAGCGGAAAAGCTCGCGAGGCAAGAGTCGCAATGGTTCCATGTCCGACTGGTTGAGACGCCATCCCAACATCGTAACAGAGAATTGCGAAGCCAGATGTTTCATTTGGCGTAGCCGTCCCGATTCCGTTGGTTCGACCGCGGGCGCAGACGGTATGGGTACAAAGGTGAGGTTCTGCTTTACCTCCCAAATTGTCGCTTGCCCCTGAGTTGCAAAAAACGTTTTGCGTGAAAGTGAATCCAGCTCATGCATGAGCTTGCCTGACCAGATATAGGTAGCGACAGTAGCGATGGGTTTACCGTGATCGATGGCTATCCCCAACAACCCGATGCTATGCGAATCACGAACGTCATTCGTCCACCGATGCACCGGTATGGGGTGGATCGAAGCCTCCCGTCCCGCAACCATTCCGAAGCGAAACTCGCCTGATGATTTATCGAGCAAAGCATTGATTTTGGCTGACTTCTGACTTTCCTTAATATCGTCTGTGTCGTCTGTCAGGGCAGGCGAACGAACGACGACCAAGATTGCCAGCACGACAAGACTTTGAACTAGTTTTTTGGTCATTTCCCCGGTCTTTGTCATCTAGAAGAATGATGTAACGCGACGACGTAACGTGTCTTCGCAGGATTGATTGTTCTCGAAATTTACGAAGCTAAATAAGTTTCGTTCGATGCCTTTCCAGCGACTCGACACCAATTGCAAAGAAGCCTCCTTCGCCTTCCGATTATCAAAATAGACAATTCATCTATGTTGGTCAATTGTCTAATCGAGATTTCCAATAATTGTCGTTTTTGCAGCGTTTCGGTTGCCTTCAGGAAAGCTGGGTCTCGTGCCGACGGGGGCAACCATTGGCGGCTTCCGGCGTGATCATTCGGTTCGAGCTCTCCGCCGAGTTTACTCGGTGGAAGCAACGTTTGGTTAGGTGAAACGTTGCTCTCCGCCGGACGCGTCCGACGAAGAGCGATCACTCTGCGAACTTTTCGCGTTGGTAGCTGACAGATGCTGCCCCGCCGGTTGAAAACCGACGGAAGCAAAATGAAAATGCTTCACATCGTTGCCGAATCGTTGCGGAATCGGGGCGAGGGGGGGGTAAACGCATGGGTGCGGCTATGGTTGCTTTCACCCAAACACATGTGCAAAAGTGCTCAGAGCATCGCGAGGCGATTGCATTTCTGCTGTACAGTGAAACAAATTTTTTTTGGGATTCGCTTGACGGAAATAGACGATGCGTCTATAACTAGTTTGCCTCACTCAGATTTTCGAATCGAATTCAGCGGTATTGAGCGATCCATTATGTCTATCTCATTGCCAAATAGCTTAATCGCCAGAGTCCAGGCTCTTTGCGTCCTGGGACCGGCGATATTCTTTGCGTTTCAGTTGACAACGATAGATCGGCTCGGTGCCCAGGAGGTTGCTGCCCAAAAGTATGGTGTTAAGGACAATGGTGGCTTGGTAGCTCGGAGTGAAGCGGCTGAAGTAACGAAGGCTGACGGGGTTGAGCTGAGTCTTAAGTTTGCGAATTGGCTCAATGTTGAGGGGCGTCGCTATTGGGGCGAACCACCCGCACGTTGTGACGATATGCTCTTGGCGAGGAGATTGTATTTGGATTTGCTCGGACGCGTGCCAAGCGTTGCTGAGATTCGTGACTATCTTGCCGTGGATGAACCAACACGGCGAGCAGTGCTTATCGATCAGCTAGTGTTTCATCAAGGGCCGCGGGCTGTTGACTACAGGCGAACTTTTTCTGAGCATTGGGCTAGGCAGTGGCGTCGCGTAATGTTGCCGCCTGGAACGCAGGCGTCGATGAATCCTGGCGAACTGGAAGGCTGGATGTCTCAAAGGTTTTCGTCTGATACAAGTTTTGATTTGATGATGGCTTCATTGGTTGCAGTGAAAGATCCGAATCGGGATAGTGTCTATTTTCGACTTTCGCAGTCGAGTCCAGCAACCTACGCGGCCAATGTGTCGAGAGTCATGCTCGGTGTTCGGCTGGAATGCGCCCAATGCCATGACCATCCATTTACGGAATGGAAGCAGGCGGATTTCTGGGGGTTGGCGGCGTTTTACTCGGATATGGGCGTTGCGCCTCAAGGTGGAAATACGGCATCGAAGCTTGGTACTATCGAAAACGAGGGTGTTAAGTATTTCGCAAAGTACTTGTGGCAAGAACCCTTAATCGCAGATGTGAGTCGAGAGAAACTAGCAGCTTGGCTTACATCGCCTGGCAATAGGCAGTTCTCTTCGGTCTCTGTGAATCGATTTTGGCAGTTGCTAGTCGGGCGAGGTGTATTTGCCTCAGTGGATGATCTCGACTTGGCTTCGCCCAAGCAAAGAGAGTTGCTCGATGCTCTGGCGGTCCAATTTGCTGAGAATAAGTTTCCGGTCCGAAGTCTGATTGCAGCCATCTGTAAGAGCGATTGGTATCAAGCTGTTGCGAGTGAGGCTGAGTTGCTTAAGGAATTGGATGAAAAGGGTGAGGCGGCTTTCTGCCGTCCGCTCAAGTCGCTCTCGCCCGAACAAGTGTTTGATTCCCTCGAGCAGGCGTTGATGTTGCCGATAAGTCGCCTCGATCCGTCGTCTGCGCGTTGGACGGGTGAGCGTGCGCAAATGGTCTCCAGGTTGGGCGAGTCTGTTGGTAAATCCCCAGAGGAGTATGCGTCTGGAATTCCGCAGGCATTGGTCATGATGAATGGCAAGTTGACGGCGGATGCGATCAGTGTTGAGAATAGCAGGTTATTGAGAGCCGCTCTCGACTCCCCGTTCATGTCTGCAGCAGATCGAATTGATACGTTGTGCTTGGCGACCTTGTCTCGGCATCCGACGGAAGAGGAATCAAGTGCGTTTATGAGTTACATCAATAAATATGCGTCACTGGATGATAAGCGACGAGCTCACGGCGAGATTCTGTGGGCTTTGGTGAACAGTCCTGAGTTCGTTTTGTGTCGTTAGTTTGTAGAGTTTCTCGGTAACGGGTAAGAGCTATGAGAACAACAAGTAGTTTTTCAAGACGCGAAATGATGCGGATCGCGATGTCGTCGATTGGCGGTGCGAGCCTTTCTGGTTGGCTGCCTCGGCTTGCTAAGGCCGCTTGCGAGATGCGATCTGCTAAATCCTGCATTTTGCTTTGGATGCCAGGCGGCCCGAGTCAAATGGAAACGCTGGACCCCAAACCAGGCAGGCCGAACGGTGGACCGACCAAGTCGATTGCGACCGCTGTGCCTGGTATTCATATCGCCGAAAGCTTGCCCAAAGTCGCAGGACTAATGAACGATTTTTCGATCATTCGATCCATGCAAACGGGAGAGGGGGACCACGGGCGAGCGGCCAAGTTGATGCTGACGGGATATAAGCCGACCGGCGCTCCGATCGAGTATCCGGTGTTGGGTTCGATGATCGCCCAGCGACTCCACGATGAAAAGTCCGAGCTCCCTAATTTCGTTTCGATTGCTCCCTTTCGTCAGTCCGATTTAGGGGCTGGTTTTTTGGGGCCGAAGTTTTCGCCGTTGTTGGTATCTGGTGCAAGCAATGATCCAAACACCCGCGCCAATTTGACGATCGAAAATCTTTCCCCCATCGGTGGCGAATTGGCTCGCATGCAGGATCGTGCTAGCTTACTGAATACGATTCGTCATGCTTCGGCTACAAAAGCGGAAAGCTCTATTTCTCGACATGCGGCGGTTTACGATCAAGCCCTACGAATGGTCGACTCTCAGGGGGGAGGAGCCTTTCGACTGGAAGAAGAAGAAGACTCGTTGCGAGATGCTTATGGCCGAAACCGATTTGGCCAAGGGTGCTTATTGGCTAGGCGCCTTGTCGAGCGCGGAGTTCCGTTTGTGGAAGTCGCATTGGCAGATGTGGGCGTTGGAGGGGGACTGTCGTGGGATACGCACGCCGACAACTTCAAGAGCGTAAAGAACATTTGCGATGTTCTCGATCCCGCCTGGTCTTCGCTAATTAACGATCTCAAAAGTTGTGGGTTATATGAGTCGACATTGGTCATTTGGATGGGTGAGTTTGGAAGGACTCCGAAAGTGAACGCAACAGCCGGACGTGACCATCATCCGGATGGATGGAGCATTGCCATGGGGGGAGCCGGAATTAAATCAGGGCAAGTCTACGGAAGTACTGGTCGGGATGGAACGGATGTCTCGAATCCGGTTAGCACGCCACAATTGTATGCTACGATCCTGAAAGCTTTGGGGATTGATCCTTCGTTGAGCAATCAGGTCCTCGATCGCCCGATTCCGTTGGTGGACGCTCATGCAGTCCCGATTAGCGAGTTGCTCGCATGATTCGACAATCAACAAGTGAGAGTTTGTTTTTCGCTATCGGGTTGCTAGTTCTGGTCTGCTTGTTTGGACTTGCCGGTCATTATGTTCGGGCTGATGAAAAGGAAATTCAGCTTGGGCGTAGGGACTTGATCCTTTTGCTGCCGACTGGGCCGATGCACGTCCGTTTGAGGATCACGGACGGCGAGCGTTCTTTGGAGCAGTTGCGAACCGAGTATCTTGATCGATTACTCGTTCGCTTGGACACGAACAAAGATGGGCAGTTGAGTGGCGACGAGACTCGCAATCACGCGTTGTTCATGACTGGCAAGCGGTTCAGCGACACGGCCCTCGTCAAGTCGCTGGCGCCAGCGCGAGGGTTGAACCGATTTGCGGTTGAGCAATCGATCGAGCGTGCCATCGGGAAAAGCATGGTGTTTCGTCAAATAGGCTCTGTTGCGGAACAGGATTTACAGGTCTTTAAGGTCTTGGACGAAGACCAATCCGGCTTGATCGAACGCACTGAAATGCGAACAGCCGCAGCAAGACTTGCGGCTCGTGATTTGGATCATGATTATTGTATTACGTTTGACGAGTTCGTTCCTTCTGCGAATGCATCGATGATGCCTGAGGTCGCTGCGCTGATGGCGACGCAAGAGGCGCCGCCACCTGTTCACTCGGAACTGTTGCGCGATGCGCGCGAGCCAGTGATGGCGTCTCGATTGATTCGGACGTATGATACCGACAAAGACGCGAAATTGTCCAAAGAGGAATTGCACTGGGACGCTTTACGAGTTGCCTTCCTGGATGAAAACCGCGATGGCGTCTTGGCCGTGGCTGAGCTATCGAAAATTGCGGACGCAGAACCGGACGTTCATGGCGAAATTGAATTGTCTGTTTCGAAGGATTCAAAAAAAGACCGAATGCAATTGATCTCCTCAAGGCGATCGGCCTCTGTTCGAGTGTTAGAAGGTGGCATGATCGAGATCAAGCAGCCTTCGACAACCATCACCATCAGCTATCGACCGCGTAATCCTATTGAGGAAGCGATGCGGAACGCGAGAGAGGCTTTTAACGCCATTGATTTCGACGGCAACGGCTATATGGATCGTGACGAGATTGCAACTCATCCACGCTTTCAACGCTATTTGTTCGATGCGATGGACGCTGATCATGATGATCGCGTCTTCGGTAAAGAAATGGACGAATACGTCAAGGGGATTGCTGAGCCTTCGGCAACCATCTGTCAGGTAACATTGTTCGATAGTGGCAACGGCTATTTTCAAATGTTGGATAGGAATGGGGACGGCAGGATATCGATCCGTGAACTCAGAACGGCAGAAGACCATTTGCTGTCGCACGCCGTAGGGGACGCTACCGAGTTGAACCCATCGCAGATGCCTCGCTATTTTCGCATTGAATTGCAGCGCGGTGGTCCGACCCTATTTGGACCGGGCAGCAGACCCCGAGCGGAAGTTCCTCAGCCTGTTATGCAAACCAACAATGGGCCGATCTGGTTTCAACGGGCCGACCGAAATGGTGACGGAGATTTGGTTTGGGACGAATTCATTGGCCCTCGCGAGGTTTTCGACCGTTTGGACAAGGACAAAGATGGTCTCATTGACCCTGCTGAAGCCAACGCAGCGGGATAGAATTTTATCCTTCGATTCTCATCAAAAGAAAAAGACACATGACAGCAACCTTACGAAATCATTCTCCCGTTCCTTTGGACGATGCGGTCCTCGAACGGGTGCAGAAACTGCGCGACGCGCGTGAACGACTCTTGGAAGAAGTGGGCAAGGTTATCGTTGGTCAAAAGGATGTCATCGATTTGATGCTGCTGGGATTGCTTTGCCGAGGTCATGTGTTGATGCAGGGGGTGCCTGGGCTTGGCAAGACGTTGATGGCTAGAACGCTTTCGGCCACCTTGGACTTGAAGTTTAAACGAGTTCAGTTTACGCCGGACCTAATGCCTTCGGATATAACAGGAACCGACATCTTGGAGGAGCAGGAAGGAGGCGGGGGGCACCGCATGAAGTTCGTGCCCGGTCCCATTTTTACTAACTTTCTATTGGCGGATGAAATCAACCGAACGCCTCCGAAAACACAGGCAGCGCTTTTGCAAGCGATGCAAGAGTGGGAAGTTTCGATTGGGAATCAAACGTACACGTTAACGCCACCGTTTTTCGTCGTAGCAACACAGAATCCGATCGAGATGGAAGGGACGTATCCGCTTCCCGAAGCCCAGGTCGATCGATTCATGTTTAACATTAGAGTGCGATATCCTGCATTGGCGGAGGAAGCGGCCATCATACGAGGAACGACCGGTACGGAGGCTTCTACACCAGCAAGGGTACTTGAATGCAGCGAGCTGCTTTTGCTGCAGGATGTTGTTCGTGCAGTGCCAGTCTCAGACGATGTGATCATGTACGCTGCTCGACTTGTGTCTGCCACTCGTCCGGATTCGGCGCTTGCGATCGACTATGTCAAGAAGTATGTGGTTTATGGCGCCAGTCCGCGAGCGGGGCAGTCGTTAATATTGGCGGCCAAGGCTCGCAGTATTTTGGAGGGTCGGTATCACGTGGACTTTGACGACGTCAAGCGTTTAGCGCATCCGGTATTGCGACATCGGCTGGTATTGAATTTCCATGGACGTGCTGATGCTGTGGACAGCGACCGAGTGATCGATCGCTTGTTGTCGGAGGTGCCACAGGAATAACATGATCAACGCTGAAAACTTAACACGAATCGGTTCTCTTGAACTGCGCGCCCGGGGGATTGTCGAAGGCTTTTTGCAGGGCCTGCATCGAAGTCCATTCGTGGGTTTCAGCGTTGAATTTTCTTCTCATCGTCGCTATGAGCCTGGTGATGACTTACGCCACGTGAACTGGAAAGTCTTTGCCAGGCAGCGGAAGCTTTATGTCAAAGAGTTTGATGCCGAAACCAACATGAATTTGTACTTGCTCGTCGACAACACCAAGTCGATGCAGTGCAAATCAGGTGGCAAGATGACCAAGTATGAGTATGCGACGATTTTGGCTGCTTCTTTAGCCCATTTGGGTTTGAAGCAACGTGATGCAGTTGCGTTAGCGATGTTAGGC